>Ga0079305_1000332_pt1 | contig 106820 bp, 67 predicted proteins | sample LMS_cellobiose_e_FD_79183 | JGI IMG/M metagenome (GOLD analysis project Ga0079305, IMG submission 79183) | Rumen-fistulated moose microbial communities from Alaska, USA - LMS_cellobiose_enrichment | ecosystem: Host-associated > Mammals > Digestive system > Stomach > Rumen fluid ...
GCTCATCAAGGTGGCGACCGGCCTGCCGGGCCAGACGCTGCCGCACAACGTATACTTCATCATGGACGAGTTCGGCAACATGCCGAAGATAGACAAGTTCGGCCAGATGATAACGGTAGGCCGTTCGAGAAAGATATGGTTCTCGATGGTCGTGCAGAGCTTCGTGCAGCTCACGAACGTGTACGGCAAGGAGATCGCGGACATCGTCATCGGCAACTGCGGCGTGAAGATGTTCATTGGTTCCAACGATACCGATACGTGCAAGATGTTCAGCGAGATGTGCGGCAACATGACGGTACGCACGACGAGCACCAGCAGCAGCCTCGGAAGCAAGGGCGGAGACGTGAACGTGTCGACACAGACGCAGGTGCGCCCGCTCATATACCCGAGCGAGCTGCAGAGGCTCAACAACCAGGAGAGCACGGGAAACAGCATAATCGTTTCCTTCAACTCGTTCCCGCTCAAGACGAAATACACGCCGAGCTACAAGTGCCCGTATTACAAGTTCGGGCCCATGGATCTCACAGAGATACGGAGTACCATGTTCAAGGCGGACGAAGTCTACTACGACCTGGCGAAGCGCAACGCCGCCGTGCTGGGTGAGATCGTAGACTGAGGCCGTTTCCGGAGGATCATTTAATGGAATCATACGAACGGACGCAGGAAAAGATGACCTGCGGGGAATATCTGAATATACAGCGGGGCATGCTCGGCCGGATACCCGATCCCGCCGCTCCGGGGGCAAGGGATTCCGTCAGCGAGCTGCTTGCAAATATCTACGCGGTCAATTATCAGATGATGTACGAGCGCGTGGAGCCGCCCGGACCAGACCGCGGTCCCGCGACCCGCGAGCCGCTCGACAGGGAGCTCGTAGGGCAGGTCTCGAAAACTTTGCGCGAAGGCGCGCCCGAGTTTCAGGACATAATAAACGATCCGCGAAAGCTCAGCGAGGCGATATACCGCTCCGGGCAGGGCAACGGTTTCCAGCTCGTGGAGATGGTAAACATGGCTCACATGGAGCGCGCTGCGGGCGCAAAGGCATCTCAGCCGGGTCCCCGCGAACAGACGCGTGCGCCGCATACGCAGGCGGGACCTCAGATAGGATAGTGGAGATCGGTAAATGACAGAACTCTGTAAAGACAAAAGAATACGGACCGCCGCCTCGCTTCTGCTCATCCTGCTGATCGTCGTACTGAGCGTTGTTGCAGTGCCGAGGGCTGACGCAGTCGAAAAGACGCTGTCCGTAACTCCGGGTAAATATATCCGCTGGCGCAGAGGCCTTCCCCCCGAGGACGGCAACTGGTACAGGATTGTGCTTGCGACACGGTATAATTATGCGAAAGACTATTATTTCATGCGCGGCAATACCCTGGCTGAATACGGAGGGGAGAAAAACGCCCGCGTGGTCGTCCCCAAAGAAGACGGAAGAGGCGTTCTTAAGACCGTCATACCGGGATTCGATCTGGCGAATGACGTGAATTACACGTTGAATTACTACAATACGCCTGCCATACGCTTCGCGAAATATGACAGTCTGAACGATCATGACCGTCCCGCCCCCATGTACTATTTCCGCCTGTCGGACTGGGACGGGGATGACGGTAAACTTACGGATACGGGATTGGTCACCTCCGGTTTCACAAACGACCTTACCACGCCCTGGGCCTTCGTTACAAACGAGCACGACAGCGATGTGTACAGGAACAGCGTGGTGATAGAGCAGTTCCGCAGCAGCGGCTTTTTCGGCAGCAGCTTTTACCTCTCGTGCAGAGATGATTACTACGTCACCCCCGAAGGCAAGACCTTCATCTCCGATGAGGACAAGACCCCGGTCTACAGCTTTTTCATCGAAAAGATGGGTTTTTCGCCGTATGAGGACTTTAAGCTGTATTACGCCGATGAGATCACGATCGACACCATCGCGGACGGACAGTCCATCGAGGACGACGAGATCGTCAATATCAGCGGGAGCAATTATCTGACGCTCGGCAAGGGCTCCACCCTGACTATAAAGGACGGAGGCATCCTTTCCATCGGCAGCGGCCTGTACAACGACGGCACCATCAAGGTCGAAAAGGGCGGCACCCTGATCGTTCAGAGCGATGCGTTCATCATGCCCTGGGTGACGAATTCGGGCGCCGGGAACGTGATCTGCGACGGAGGCGACGTGATCGTCTACAGCGGAGGCAAGCTGGTATGTGAAGGCGCGAGCGGCTTCAAGATGGCCGGCTCCGACAGAAAGTTCGGGACCGTCTACAACTACGGCCTGATCATGGCTACCAACCTGACCCTCACAGGGAAGGCCCGCAGCGTCCACAACGAGGGAAGCATCGTTGTCGGCTGGGTCGTGGAACCCAAGTACGCCCAGACCTTCAGAGATACAAAGATCAGCCCCAGAGGCTCAGATATAAGCTCAGTCCCGGGGCTGAAGGCAACTGGCCATCTCACATATAACGTAGGTTCCGGGGTGATCACCGGATATACGAGCCCGCTGGTCAAGTGATGAACGGAACGGACTATATGAAAAAACTCATTCTGCTTATAACAGCCGCGCTGGTACTGCTGGCGGCGGCCGCGCTCCCGGCCTTCGCGGAAGACGGGGACGCGTATATGGGTGATTTCGACTACAGCGGCGTCATCGATTCAGAGTCGGGCTACGGCAGCGGAAGCGCCGTGACGGCGGAAGGACGCGTGACAGTCACGCCTTCGATGCTGTACGACAGCTCGCGCGTGCTGTTCGTGTTCCCGCTTTCAGGCAGCGACGAGGTCCTTTGCTCCGCCGCGGACGGCATGATAGTCACCGGGCCGGTCACTCTGCGCTCTTCTGGCGCTTCGGAACTGAGCGTCTACCGCAACGGCGGGCTCATCGAGATGAACGGAGCGAGCGAGATAGGCGAGACCGGCGAATACGTCGTGTACGCCGGCGCCGACTCCGGCTTCAGGGTCTGCTCGTTCACCATAGCAGGCTCCGCGACCTCCGTGGTCCGCAGCTATTCGATGCCCGAAGGCTTCGTGATACGCGACGCCACGCTCGACGGCTTTACCACCGACTACAGCAGGTATTACGTGGACATGGAAAAGGAAGGCCGCTACCGCATAGATTACAGCTGCACCGCAACGGGCATGGAATATACCCTCGCCACGGAGATCGACCGCACTCCTCCGGCTCTCGAGCTGACAGGCAGCGTGGGCTCCGACGGAAGGGTCCACAGCGCGGTAAAGATCTCGGGCCTGGAACCGGATGACGAGCTCTACGTGGAGCTCGACGGCAGGGAGCTGAACGTGCCGATATCCAACGGTTCCGGCACCCTTAAAAACACGGGCGTCTACCGCGTCACAGCCACCGACCCCGCGGGCAACAGCGAGACCCGTGAGTTCACGATAATGGCGTACCTCGATTCCAACAGCGTGCTGTTCATACTGCTGGTGATCGCCGCGATCGCGGCCGTGGCCGGATACGCCGTATATAAACGCAAAACGCTGAAGATCCGCTGAAAAGCATAGAAAGCTCAAGAGGAGCAGATACGGATGTTTGGATCCACATTCTCATCATTGCTGTTCATGATACTCAAGGTGATCTGCTGGGCGATAAACCGCCTTACGCAGCTCTTTGAGGTGTTCTCGGGCCTGACGAAGGTGAGCTTCAGGGGGGAGGATACCTTCCTCTTCAACATCTTCCTCAACAACTCGACCGTGAACGAGATCTACTGGGGCATGGCCATCATAGGCATAGTGCTCTGCTTCGGGTTTGCCATCTTCTCCTCTGCGCGCAAGATGTTCGACCTGAACAACACCAACCCGATGTCGACGGGGCAGATCGTGACCGAGACGCTGAAGAGCGTCGTCCTCATACTCGGCATGAACCTGATACTCACCATGTCGATCACCGCGACGGACGTGCTGCTGCGCCAGGTCAATTACATGTTCTCAAGGTCCGAAGGCCTCGATAAGCCCCAAGTCATGGAGTACACGGACGAGCAGTATTCCGCCATGGGCAGGGCGCTGAGCACCATCGCCAACTACGGGATGAATCCGTCATACAACAGCCGCTACAACATAAACGACTGCTTCAATACCATACGTCCCGAGCTCGTCTACCTCGAAGAGCAGGGAGTGTTCGACTGCAACTACCAGTCCTCGGGTGTCAACTCCTGGCAGTCCGCGCTGCAGGAGGTCGCGAACTCCGCCGACCTGCGCTACGATCTCAAGTCCGACGTCTACTACGAGAAGGTCGTCGCGGCAATGGAACATGTACTGTCGATCATGAAGAACGACGCGTCCTTCAGGCCGCTTGAAAAGTTCGAGAGATACAGCACGGGCAGCCTCAGCGACGTCCCGCTCGACCGCATAGTGTTCCTCGTAGGCACGCTCGACGCCGCCAACAACAGGTATTTCAACGAAGACCCGAGCTTTGACGACGCTCTGCGCCTTCCGTATTACACGGGCGAGAAATCGCTCTACGACACGGAGGACACCTCTTCGATAGACGTGATCAGCGGCGATTTCGACATAAGCTACAGCAGATTCGACTACTTCGTGTCGTTCATCCTCGGCATCGCGGTGCTCTACAACACCTTCGTGATACTGCTGAACCTCGTCGCGAGGATGTTCAACATACTGTTCCTGTACATCATAGCCCCGCCGGTGATCGCCGCAAGGCCGCTCGACGGCGGAGCCAAGACGAAGCAGTGGACGACCGCGTTCATCATCCAGCTTCTGGGCGTTTTTGGCAGCATCATTGTGATGCGGCTGCTTCTGATATTCATTCCGATCATATTCGACCCGACGCTGGTGCTGATCGAGGGCAACGCCGCTCTCAATTATTTCGGCAAGGCGATCATCCTTATCGGCGCGTACGCGGTCGCGAAGAAGGCTGGAACGCTGCTCAGCGGGATCCTTTCCGATACCGCGGGAATGCAGTCTGCCCAGGCCGGCGATATGTCGATGGCAGCTCAGAGAACTATCGGGACCGCACAGAGGGTCGTCGGCGGAGCCGTGCGTACTGCGGGAGCCGCGGTCGCGGGTGTCGCGGGCTTTGCGGCAGCGCCGCTCATCAATAAGGTCAAGACTCCTTTCGAACAGTATAAGAAGCTCGGCGCACCGCCGAGCTCAAACAGCATAGTCCGCCAGGCAAGGGACCGCGTTTCTGACACTGCAAGTTCAAGCGTGTCCGGTAACGCAGGCGGAAACACGGGCGGTTCGGGAGGCGGCCGTGACGTCTCCCAGCCTCCTCCGGGAGGCTCCCAGATGCCCCGCGGCAGGAGCCAGAGCTTCAGCCAGACTTCATCCCGGCCCCAGCTCGACAGGCAGCCGAACGGCCAGGCTTCAGGCAGCCGGGATCAGATCAGGAACCAGCAGGGCGGCAGCCTGCCGGGAAGCCAGGCAAAGGGCGGAAGGCAGAATCAGAGCTCAAATAAGGCGGGCAGCCAGCCCTGGAGCCCCAGTCAGGCTCAGAGCTTCAGCTACTCAGGCAGCGGAGCCGGGGGCAGCGTTCAGTCCGGCAGTAAGATCCGGAGCAACAGCCAGCCGGGCAGCCAGTCTCAGAACTTCAACAAGCCTGAAATTGGCAGGTCTGAAGTGTCAGGGATGAACCAGAACGTCCAGCCCGGCCCCGACCTGCAGCCTTCAGGACAGGAGATCGGCGGTAACACAGTTGTCAACGACCTTCCGGGCTCGGCGCAGAATATGTACGCCGCTTCCGGCTATCAGAGCGATATAAGCCGGCAGGCTTCGCAGCCGGGATCGCAGGTGAACGAAGTGCCGCGCGGCAGGAGCCAGAGCTTCAGCTACTCAGGCAGCGGCGCTCAGAGCATCAGCCAGCCGGGCAGCCAGGCAAAGGGCGTAAGCCAGTCTCAGAACTCAAACAAGGCGGGCAGCCAGTCCTGGAGCCCAAGCAAGCCTCAGAGCTTCAGCTATTCAGGCGGCGGGACCGATACGTCCGGTGTGACAGGAACGAGCCATAACATCCCGGGAAGTCAGCATTTCCAGCCTTCAGGGCCGGAAACAGTCAGCAAGACCATCTCAAATGACATTCCTGTGACAGAAAGGACTCAAAACAGCGTTCCCGGTCAGACGGGTCCGGGTAATATATCGACAGGATCGACGCAAAGCGCTACTTTCAGTCAGCAGACTCAGCCGCCTCAGCAGCCCCGCCGCAATGCAGCGGGTCCGGGCAGCAACATAGACAATTTCATGCGCCAGACCTACAGGAGCTATGAAAACGAACTTAACAAAAACAACGATAAGCAGTAACAGATCAGGAGAGACCGATAAATGAACAGATTGATACCGGGGAAAACCAAGGTACAGGTAGAACTGTTCCGCGGCGTGACGATAGGAGATATAGTCATCGCCGCGTTCGGCCTTGCCTTGATCGTACTCATACTGATGTCCTCGCTGCCGAAAAAGCTGTGGTTCTGCATAGCGGTCGTTTCCGTCTGCTCGCTGCTGCTCGTCCGCCTCGACGGGAGCCCAACATATTCATACCTCATGAACGTGATCGCGCATCTTGCGTACAAGCGCCGCTTCGAGAGGCTGAACGACGACGATATACTCAGGGAACGCGCGAAGGGCAACGAAAAGCAGGTCCTGCTCGACCGCCTGCTCAGCGATGAAGGCGCCTCAGGCAAGGGCGGCAAAGCAAAGCTCAGCAGGGCTGAAAAGAAAGCGCTCAAAGAAGCCGAAAAGGCTGAAAAGCTCGCGAAGAAGAAGGCTTCCGCCGAGGCGCAGGCCCAGGCTCCGAAGGCCGCAAAGCCTGCCAAAAAGAGCAAGGCGGAGCTTGCCGAAGAGCGCAGGGCGGAAAAGGAAAGAAAGCGCGAGGACGCGCTGCTCAGCGACCCCGATACCCCTCAGGAAGTAAAGGATTCCATACTTGAAAAGCGCAAGGCTCAGGCAAAGACCGGCTTCATCGAAGGCTTCGACGATATCGAGGCATCGGCGTCTGCCAGGTCGTCGCTGGCCGCGGCCGCAGCCTCCGGCGAGGTGAAACTCAGCCGCAAGGAAGAGAACAAGCTGCTCAAGAGCGGCAAGCTGACCGAAGACCAGAAGGAGGCCATAAGGGAACGCCGCCGCAGGGAAAGCGCGGAGGCCATGCAGAAGGCCGCGCTCGCGAAGGAAAATGAGATCTCCCGCGAGAGTATGAAGGAGATCATAGGCTTCACGGGCATCTCCGGCGCTTATATCGAATACGGCAAGGATTACTACGGCGGAGTCATCGAGATAGATCCCGTTGAGTTCCGCTTCTTCAGCCAGAACAGGCGCAACAATTCCATCGAGGCCTGCTTCGGAAAGATACTCAGGTCGCTGCACGGCAAATACGCCGCCAACATCGTCAAGATCGAGCGCCCCATCAACTATGACAAGTATCTCGCAAAGGAGCAGGACAAGATCGACCAGCTCCGCAAGTCCTTCGAGAGCGGGCTGCTTTCGGAAGAGGAATACAAGATCCGCGTCGAGATAGCTTACGACCGCCTCAACGAGCTCGAAGGCCTGTGCAGCGAGAACAAGGTCATTGAATCGTTCTTCTACCTCGCGCTGTTTGAGAGCGACAAGAAACAGCTCGACATGATGGTCAAGGACGCTCTTGTGAGCCTTGCCCAGGGAGAGCTTACGGTCCGCCGCCTTGAAGGCGCAGAACTGGCGGTGTTCCTGAAATACACCAACCAGCTCGACTTCGACGAGCACGAGATCGAGCAGATCAGGCCCGAGGACTACGCTGAATGGGCCCAGCCCAACACCGTTGACATCAAAGCCCGCAGGGTCGAGATAAACCACATCATCACTCACAATTTCCGCGTTGCGAGCTTCCCAATGGTAGTGGGAGACGCGTGGCTCGCGGGCGTTATGAGCATCCCCGGGACCAAGGTAGTGGTCAAGGTCAGCCAGATGGACCGCGAGAAGGCGGTGCGCGGCATAGACCGGAGCCTCATGGAACTGAGAGGGCAGTGGTCCGCCACGGGCATCGACTCCAAGAGGATAGAGATCGAGTCGCACCTGACCACCCTGCAGGAGCTGCTGGCGATGCTGCAGGGCGACAACGAGGTGCTGCTCGAATGCAACATCTACATCACCGCCTACGACATCACCGCGACCCGCAACAACATGACCATACCGCAGCCGCCTCCTTCGTTCCTGCCTACCATAGGCGACATGAAGAAGAACGTGCGCCGCAGCTGGCAGGAGGCCGGCTTCAAGCTCAACAACATGGAGTTCGGGCAGATGCAGGCTTTCCTGGGTTCCCAGATAAGCGCGCTCGACCCGCTCGCAAAGGACGGCCGCGGCATACCGAGCAACACGGTGGCTGCGGGCTTCCCGTGGATATTCGCGCACATCTCGGATGAAGGCGGCGTCAAGCTCGGCGAGAGCGCCGGCGTGCCCGTGTTCATCAATTTCTTCCGCCGCGACAGCGAACGCGTCAACAGCAACATGGTCATCGTCGGCAAGTCCGGTTCCGGTAAGTCCTACGCGACCAAATCGCTGCTCGCCAACCTCGCCGCGGAAGACGCCAAGATATTCATACTGGACCCCGAAAACGAATACACCGAGCTGGCCGAGAACCTGCACGGAAAGTTCATAAACGTCGGAAACGCGCAGTACGGAAGGCTCAATCCCTTCCACATCATCACCGCGATAGACGACGAGGAGGAAGGCGAGGGAGCTCCGGGCGGCAGCTACGCCACCCACCTGCAGTTCCTGGAGGAGTTCTTCAAGCAGATCCTCCCCGACTGCGACAAGGACGCCATGGAATACCTCAACAACATGGTGGACAGGGTTTATTCCGACAAGGGCATCACCCCGGAGACCGACCTGAGCAAGCTCAGGCCTTCGGATTACCCGATATTCGACGATCTCTACGAGACCATCTTTGAGGAGTTCCAGAGCACCGACAACCAGTACCTGCGCACGATGCTGCGCACTCTGATGAACTACGTCGCGAAGTTCTCCACGGGCGGGCGCAACGCCAACATCTGGAACGGACCGAGCTCCGTCACCACCGAAGAGAACTTCACGGTGTTCAACTTCCAGTCGATGCTCGCGAACCGCAATACGACCATCGCCAACGCACAGATGCTGCTCGTGCTCAAGTACATCGACAACGAGATCATCAAGAACCGCGACTACAACACCCGCTACGGCCTCAACCGCAAGATCGTCGTGGTCATAGACGAGGCCCACGTATTCATAGACACCAAGTTCCCGGTGGCGTTGGACTTCATGTTCCAGCTGGCGAAGCGTATACGTAAGTACAACGGTATGCAGATCGTCATAACCCAGAACATCAAGGACTTCGTGGGTTCGGAAGAGATATCCAGAAAATCGACGGCGATCATCAACGCCTGCCAGTACAGCTTCATCTTCGCGCTCGCGCCGAACGACATCCAGGATCTGGTCAAGCTCTACGAGAAGGCCGGCGGCATCAACGAGAACGAGCAGGAACAGATAACGCAGGCTCCGCGCGGCCAGGCCTTCACGATAATGGGGCCGAATACGCGCAGCACCTTCCTGGTCGACACACCGAAGGCCATGACCTCCATGTTCGAGAAGCGCGGCTACGAGAGTCATTACTTCTCGAGCGAAGAGGGCGGACAGGTCTGGGAGGAGATGGTCGCGGAAAGCCGCGCGATACGCAGCGAGAACCTGTCCGAGCGCGCCGCTTCGGGCGAGCCCGAGTATGTATACGACGAGCCCGGCAGCAGGAGCTTCATGCTCGAGGAGATCAGCGGAGACGAATTTGACGACAGCGAAGGCGGCTTCATGTTCGAGGAGGATTCCCCGGAAGAAGAGGAATTCGTCTTCGGCGATGAACCTTCCGAAAAGCGCGGCACCGGTCTTGCGACCCTGCCGCCCGACGCTCCGGTGTTCGGAGCGGGCGCAGCTTCGGCCGCGGCTCAGGACGCCCTGCTGGGCGGGATAAGAGAACTTGTAGACGCCGTAAAAGGCCTCAGCCTTGACGGCGCGCGCGCAGGCGCGGAGAGAGCCGGCGATACAGAGGCGCGGACAGCCGCTGCCGCGCAAGAAAGCCCGCGCGAGAACGCGCAGGACGACGCCCGCATGAAGGAACTCTACGCGACCATCGAAGAGCTGCGCAGGCAGAACGAAGACCTCAGGCGCAGCCTTGTTGACGCGGAGGCCGCTGCGGCTCAGCCTGAGGCAGAGCCCGCGCCGGCAGCGGATGACGAAGAGCCTCTGCTGACCCCGTATATCGATGAGCCCGACCTGTTCGCGGGTCTTGTTCCCGAAACGCCCGACTGGCTTGCAGAGCCTGAGCCTGAAACTGAAACTCCCGCCGAAGAGGAAGACCCATGGTCGCGCGCCTGGAACGAGCTCGCCGCTTCCGTATTCACACCCGAAGCGGAGGAAGCTCCGGCTCCCGCCGACGAATGGGATCTCGACCCCGTTCCGCCTTCGGAAGAAGATATCGCGGAGCAGAAGCGGGTCGAAGCGGAGGCGCAGGATATACTCGAACGTTCCGCAAGCCTCATTTCGAACATGACCGTACTGGAACGCATGGCCGCGAACGGCGAGACCGTGATGGAGATAACCCTGGACGACTTGATCGCCCAGATAGCGTCCGAAGAAAGACGCTGATCTTAAGACCGAGGAGAGTGACGTTATGTCGCCTGAAAACAGATACAAGCAAAAGAATACGGGAAAAGCAAAGGGACGCCTGCTGCGGCTGATCGCGGCTGCCGCGGCCCTGCTTGCCTGCGTCTTCATATTCACGTCTCCCGCTTACGCGTGGACCGACATACCCGAAGACCTGCTCAGACCTCTTTCAGCCGAACAGAAGACCCTGATCAACGCGCTCCCCGAAGCCGACAGGCCGCTTGCTTACTGCGTTCTGACCGGCACAGACACTCTTACTTTCTTCAAGCAGTATTCCGGCTACGCCGACCTTATCGCCCGTGAAGGGCTCACCAACGCTTACAGGGTGAGCCAGTACCTGACGGGCAGCAAACACCAGGATTTCAGCACCCCCGCGGGACAGGCCGAAAAGCAGTTCCTGATGGAGCTCTTCTTCGGGCTTTACGATACCTTCGGAAGCTACCGCGACCTGACGCAAAGCGGCGTGAGCTCCTGGTACCAGGAAAAGCTTCATACCCTCAGCCTCGAACAGCTGCAGGCCAAAAGGACCTCTCTCGACACCGGAAGGATCTTCAACGAGGAAGAGCTCCCGATGTGGAAGTCCGTTCTCGACGCGTGGATCGCTTACCGCAGCGGCTCCGCCGCCTCACAGGTATCCGGGGCAGGCAGAGAGCTTTACAACAGCTACAGTTCCTCTGCTTATCCCTCCCTTGACAGGGATCAGCAGCAGCTTTTGAGAGAAATGCCCGAGGTCTACAAACTTCTGACCTACGCCTCTCTGAGCGGCACCGACGGGCTCTCCTGGCTGCGCGAGAATTCGCCGGCCAGCTTCGACATGATCTCAAGGTACTGGACGATGAGCCTGAATGAGCTCGATCAGGCCTACACTGACCTCGCGGGAGCCGGAAAGGCTAACGGCGCTGAGGGTATGTTCATACTGCAGCTCTACGCGCTGCGCGCGGGGACCTACCCGATGTTCAACGCCGGCACCTGGGGCATAGAGACCAACGATACTATCCGCATGCAGGATCTCGCCCGCAGCGGCGAGGAGATAACGGCTTCGTACGAGACCGTAAGGGCTTATCTCGACAGGAACAGTTCGTCCCTTTACTGGACGGACGGCTGCGATATGGAGCTCGCCTGCAGGGCGTGGATGGACTACTTCAGGCGCATCGCGCCTCAGGCGATAGCGGATTCGGAGAGCCGCAGGATAGAAAACGAGACGGCTGCTGCTGCGCTGGCCGGCCTTGACTGGAGCTCCGCCCAGGAAAAGAGCGACAGCTACAGGCAGAGGAACGGAAAGTACAGCACGCCCGAAGTTAGCGCTCCTCCTTCAGACGCAGCGCTCGACCAGGCTCAGACAGCGCTTCTCAAGGCTGTGCCCGCAAGGTACGTTCCGCACGTCTATCATTACTTCAGGCCCGACCTGAGCACCGAAGCCGTGATGGCGGCCTGTGTGTCCGCCGCTTACAGGGAGGAGTCCCAGACTCTGCTCAGGCTCGGCAACGCTTCCCTTGAAGAGGAATACGTCAGCCTCGCAGGCAAGGCCGCGGTAAGCGACCTCGACAGCTACGAATCCGCAAGGCTCGAGCTCTGCGCCGAGATACTGCTCTGCCGTTATCAGGACAGCGGAAAGGAAAGCTTCGGCAGCCTTGAGCTTGATTACAACAAAAAGAAGGGTTCCTGGAGCGTCGGCTACTATACCGTCGGATACGAGATCTTTTCGGGTTCCAATCTTTCCACCATTCTCGATCAGGCGAAGGCCGGGGATCAGGACCAGCTCTACGTTTCTCAGAGGGTGCAGCTTTTCACCGCGCTTGCTGATTACGTCAGAAGCATGAGGGTCGATCCTCTCTCGTCGACCTACCGCTCGCTGAAGTGGAGCAGCCTCGATCTCACCGAAGAAGTGCTCGCTGCGGCAAGGCGCGTCAGGGATTCTGCCATGCCCGACATGCAGGTGTACGCGCTGGCGGTGGCGACCGGCCTGATAGGGACCGGTTCCGACCTGATCTACGCCGAGATGCCCGAGCAGCTCTGGGAACGCCTCGAAAAAGGCAACACAGGCAGCGCCGATCAGACTACGCTGAACAGACTGATCATGTTTTACGGCGCGGCTCCGTTCCGTGAGACTTCGCATGTCAGCTATTATACGATGTCCGACGGGGCGCTGCAGGCCATGATCGATTCGGTCAACAGCTATACCGACGCGGCCAAGGCGGAGGCGCAGCGCATACTCTGGCACAGGAACGCGGAGTTCTATTCCGCAAACGGAAATTACCACGCAAGGCTCTCGCGCATGAGCGCGGGCGAGCTTACGGCTTACCGCGCAAGGGTGGAAGCCGAGTACTACGCCTCGACCGACAACGCAAGGAGCGCGGAGCTTCAGCAGTGGATGGAACAGATCAACGCCTGGCTGGCGTGGAGGAACGCCGTATCGCCGCAGACTTCCTATTCAGGAGGAGCGGCGTCTTCAGGCACGGACATCAGCGAAACTCCTTCATACACCGCGGGAGGATATACTTCCGAGGGCTTCGCGAGGCCCTACGTACTCGAGGTCTCGACCGGGGAAGTCTCCGGAGCGAACATCGAGTTCTTCCGCATAGTTTATGAGACTGAGGGCGGAGACGTACGCACCCAGTACATCTTCCCGAACGAGGATTCCCTGCGCAAGGGCTGCCTCGCAGCTCAGGCGGCGGGCTCACCGGAGCGCGTGCTCGAATGGGTACGCACGGCAGGCGGTTACATCCCCGAGGGCCCGGATTCGGCCAGGGGACTGCAGAGCTATCATACAGACCAGTTCATGTTCAGCGCTGACGAAGCGATAAAGAGCGTCAGCGAGTTCCAGGCGTTCATGCGCCGCGACGGCACAAGCGGCGGAAAGAACGAGTGGACCTGCACCGGCCTTCGTCTTTACAAGGTCGAAGAGCTGCAGGGCCTCGCCCGCTACGGATATTATTCCTCGGACTATTACATCGATTTCAGCGGGCCGCTGGTCGCCGAGGTCGGGTTCGCTTCCGAAGATCACATGAATATAAACTGGCGCGGCAGCGACACTCTATTCCGCTTCGGCGGTGAAAAGGGTGAATCCGGTTATACGATACAGGCTGCTTCCGGACCGCGCAGGATACAGAGCACTTCGCCCAACGTGATATTCAGGGTCGATTTCGCCGACCAGTATATGGCCGGCCTCGAATGCCTCGCGACCGATTCGCAGGGCAGCTACAACAAGTCCCTGTCGCGCCCCGGCAATCTCTGCGAAGCTCTCGCCCTCGTCGTACGCTACCGCGACGTCTACGGCGCGGTGCGTGAGACCACGCTTCCGATGATAATGAGCGCCGCTTCATGGAGCGTCATAGACGGTAACCTCAACGGCATCTCCGACTACGGCGGAATGGCCCAGCAGGGCGACAGCATAGGCTTTGAGGGCGTGCTCCCCGATTTTGCCGAAGTGCTTTACGTTTCGCCGGTGCTCGGCGGGACCGCCGCGGCTTCCGCTGCCGGGCTCACGGCTGACAAGACGATGTCTGCAGCTGCCGAAAGGGACAGACGCATAGCGGCCAGCGACAGCGAGAACGCGAACATACTCTGCATAGCGGTATATGACGCGTCACGCGGAAGGCTCACCGCTGAATATCAGGGTTCCTTCCTTGATTTCGAGTTCCCGTCAATACCCGCGAAGTACTACAGCGCCGCCGATATCACCGGCCTGCGCCTCGACGCCGGCGGTGCGGTCAGCATGCTCGAGATGCGCGATTTCAGCCAGAACAGCAGTCTGCTCCCGCGCGACAGGCGCGAGCGTTACATGGTCACCCTCGTGACCGATGACGTCGAGATGGCCGGCACCCGTTCGGACATCCTCCTTCGTCTCAGCTACATAGACCTCGACGGCAACGAAAAGCAGACGGCAGAGTTCTCCATGCGCGAATACGCCGGAGACTTCTACGGTTACTGGTCAGCTACGGCCGATGATTTCGGCTATTTATACGGCGTTTCCAGCGCCGCCGAAAACGGTGCCGTGGCGGGACGCAGCCTTAACGTGCTCATTCCCCTTCAGGACGTCCAGCGCTTCACCTCCGCGACCATCAGGCTCATGAGCTCCAACGGCAGGGACATAGACGAGTGGCAGATGAAAGACCTCGTCATAAGCACTGTCAGGAGCGTCGGCAGGCGTAATATCGCCTGGAAGAACGTGATCGTCCCGGGCGGAGCGGCAGAAGGCGCGGCGCAGAGCGACAGGGTCATCACCCGCGACGTCGAAGGCAGCGTTATCTTCGATCTCGCCCTCGGCGGCGCCATAGACCCGCAGAGCCCGGTCAAACCCACGACCCCGGTATTTGACCCGATGCTCTTCCAGGACGGTTCCCCGAGTTCAGTGGACGTCAACACCGGAGCTCTTTCCGAGCGCGAGGACGTCAACTGGCGCGAGCTGCGCTACAACATGACCTTCGCGGACGCGATGCAGGACCTCGGCTTCCTCAAGACCAGGGCTTCCTACACCGTGCAGGTCAAGGTCGCCAGCAACGTGAACAACGTTTCGGGCAACGACGACTGCGGTTCGAAGAACCAGTTCTACTTCCAGCTTCTGTTCGCTCAGGGCGGAAAGAGCGCGGTCGTGCTCGCCAACCAGCAGCTGCAGTCCGACGGTTTCCAGGCGGGCAGCACCGAATCGTTCACGATCAGCACCAGCCAGGAATACGGCGACCTCGCGGGCATACGCATCATACCCGAAGACCTCGCTTCGGACAGCGATAAATACGATAAGCTCAACATAGAATCGATCACGGTCATCCAGCAGGACGGCGGCCAGATATCGCCGCTGTGGCGCTTCAACGAAGTCGGCTGGATAGGCATCGACTACCGCGACGAAGGCCAGGAGACCGCCCTCAGCGGAGTGAACTCCCGCACCATGGAAGAGATCTCCCACGTCTATAACGTCAGCGAGAGCAGTTACGCGGTGAACGTCCAGTTCGCGGTGAGCACCGGCCAGTACAAAGACAAGAACGGCGAAGCCTGCGACCAGTTCAGCGGAAGCATGAGCGCTGAGATCACCTACCGCGACATCAACGGCATAATCCGCCGCGTGAACGTCGAAGACGCGGTGCTGCTCATGTACCAGTTCAACAACAGATCAGCGCAGTACTCTACGGTCCAGGCCGGAGGCAACTTCCTGAACGGCCAGGCCGTGAGCGACCCCGACTACATGTTCAGGGCAAACCATACCGACCGCTTCATAGTGCCCCTCGACGGCCTTGAGCAGCTGCTCAACATCAAGCTCTACCCGAGGAGCAGCGTCAATACGGTCTGGAACATAAGCGACGTGAACGCCAGCCTCGTCAGGGGGACCGGACGCCGCATCCTGAACGTTGCGGGCGAATACACCATGAAGTACGAAGAGGGCGAGGAGCTCCAGCTCATCGCAAGGAGCAACAGCACCGGCAGCCCGAAGTACAGCAAGCAGCTCTACATGTCCGCGGAAAGCGGCGGAACGAGTACGCCTATAACGGTCAACTTCACCGCTGACAAGGTCGAGACCGAGACCGGGCTCTTCGAGACCCAGACACTGGTTTCCGAGGTCCCGTCCGGAGGAAACGACAGCTTCAATATAGTGCTTTACCCCAGGACTGCAGGCGGGCTTGATGGCGTCAACGATTACGACATGACGGTCAACGTCCGCTACACGACCGCGGCCGACACCATAGTCCAGAACAGCGCGAAGATGAACAAGCGCCTGGTGGACGGAGTGCCCGTGTTCTACGTCGAGGGCCTCAGCGCGACCGGCATCGTGCAGCTCAATTCGATCAACATCAGGTCTTCGGCGTCGTCGCAGACGGGCGTCACCGGAGGCTTCGCGCAGCACGTGCGCAGCGGCTTCGTGCTCGAGAGCTACGAGCTCGGCGCGGCGGCCAACCTCGAATACGCCACCTCGGTGCCGTTCAGCCAGACTGAGGTCGAACGCCAGACAGTGAGCTTCCAGCTCGGCGGCGCGACCCCGCAGATGCAGCTCTCTTCGGGAGTGAACGACATCGCGGTATCGATACATTACATCAGCGACGGACCCGTGATCCGCGAATACCAGTCGAAGCGCTACTTCCTGACTGACGCGGGCTACAGCTCCATAGCTCCCGGCCAGCTGATAACGCTGACCATGACCGAAGGCCACGTGGGAGAGATCACAGGAGTGACCGTTATCCCGACAGGGCAGGTAGGCCTTGACCTTGCGGGCGGCTACGTGCTCAACACCGTGACCCGCGCGGGCGGCTTGCCCGAGACCAAGGGCCGCTACAGCTTCGGCGCGTCGGAAGGCGGGGCCCTCACGGGCGTGATCCGCAGGAACACCGTCACCGACGAGGACGGTTCAGAGGGCATAGTGCCTATCATCCTCGCGTTCGCGACAGGCAGCGGTTCCCAGGGAGGCGGCGCAGGCATAGACGTGCCCGTCACCGTCACCGTAGGCTACTACAACAGCAGGGGCGCACAGCTGACGCTCACATACGACGATATAAGGCCTTATCTCACGGGCGGAGCCAGAGGCTTTGCTTCCGGCGGCACAGCCGAGGCGGTGATGCTCGCAGAGGACGTCCGGGACATCCGCTGGATCGACCTCACTGTGCATCCCTCAGCGGGCAGCCGCATGGCTCTGTGGAACCTCGAATCGGTCAGCTGCACTCTGGGCGAGAGCGGAGTCTCCAAGACCCGCACGCTCGACGACAGCATACCCGAGGGCGAGACCCGCAGGATAAGCTTCGCGAACATCTACGTGTCCGGCGAGGTCACTTCGCCGATATCAAGGGATCAGGGCGCGGGAGGTCAGAGCTCGAAGACTCAGGTCACCGGCGGCAACACCGGCGTGCTCGTAGGCTCCGGCGACGGCGTGCGCGTAAAGATCGACGTGAACGGTTCGCGCGAGAGCTTCAGCGCAGCGGTCTACAGCCTCGATCCGCAGATAGGCGTGACGGGACAGGTCAGCCTCGATTCCGCGAGCGGCTACAGCAGTGTCTATCTCGACTCGCTGACCAACGAGGCCAACAGGGCTCTTGCGAACAACACCGCAAGCTCGGTAGTCTCGGCGGCAAACGACCTGCTCGCTCTTGTAAGAGAGGTCAGGGCTGGAGGCGGCAGCTTCACCAGGGATGCTTCGGGCGTCACGTTCATGGCTCCCCGCAATTACAGCTCAGGCAATCTCTATTACCGCATAGCCGTAAGCTCTGCCGAGACGGGCGAGACCGCGTTCACGGTCGACGTCACGGTGCAGAACGAGGACAAGATGCTCGAGACTGCTCTCCAGTCGCTGCGCGACGCCGTCAGCAGCGCGGAAAAACAGGCTGACTGAGACCTCTCGCGGCCTCAAAAGGAAGACTGATGGATATAAAAAAGTTTATTACAAAACGCAGCGTCATGACCGCTGTGGTCATACTCGCAGGCATACTGCTCATAGCTCTGATATTCCTGCTTTCGGGCAGGGGCCGCAAAGACGTGAGCTACACCGGAGGCGAAGACAGCCCTTACCCCTACAGCTGGACCGAGTATAAGGACGGAAGCATAGTTATAAGGCCGTTTTCGTTCGTTCCTGAGGGCTGTTCGTGGTCCGCCAATGGATCTGACGACGCGGTGATAAAAGTCGCTCAGACGGGCGATAAAAAGGCTCAGGCGTTCACCGTATCTCCGGCGGGCGAGGGGGATTCCTTCCTCACTCTCGACCTCACCGAACAGGGAGGCCTCAGCCTCGCTTCCGTGAACATGGTCGTCGAGAGCTCCGGCTCAGGCAAAAAGGCCGTGCTTACGGTCACAGGCCACCGCATCGACGTGGCTGAGGACGTGCTGAGGGGCGAAGAACATGGCGTGTCATATCTCATCATGACAGACGGCAGCGGCGATCTTCATCTTTCCGTAAGCGGCGAAGGCGAAGACGACTGGGGATGCTTCATCAGGTCCGCCGGCACCATAGAATACACGTCCGTATCGCAGGCGGACGGCGCGGCGTCGTTCCTGTTCTACCCGTCCGGCTCGGGGGACGCCGCTTTCACGGTCTATTCCTACAGCAGAGGCGTAAGCCTTGACGTGACGGGAAGGGCAGACAGTGACGGCATCGTCACCGCCCGCGGCTGCAGCGTGAACAAGCACGACGACTGGGCAGGCAAGGACGAGGCTCAGGCTCTCGCGGGGCTTTTCGCTCGCGAGATCGGGGTCCCCGCGGAAGCGGAAGACGTGGAGTATTCGCTCAGTAATTACGGCAGCGCCGGGCCTGCAGGCACGGTCTTCTTCAGCTATCTGGGCGTCCTCTGGAAAGTCAGCGCCCTCGAGACCGCGCGCTTCAGTGAGATAATAAACTTTGACGTATATGATACCGCATCCGGGGTCCGCAGCTTCCTTACCGAGGCAGGCGCTCTGTACGCGTACTTCGACGGTCCCTCTGAGGTGACCGCCTGGTGCGACGCTGAAGACTGCAGTTACCTTATCGAAGGCAGCGCGCAGGATGCTGGCAGCGAGATAGACTATACCGCGCTCATCGAGACCGCTAACATCGTGATGAGCGAAAACGACTGACAGGAGAAATAAGATATGCCGACTGTTGACAGGGAAAAAAAGATAATGCTGACTGCAGAGCAGTTATACGAACTATATCTGAATATGGGCAGCGAGGAGCCCGGCACTGACAAAAAGCCAAGGAACAGGGGTTTTGCCGCCCTTAAGCAGTATGCCGAAGCTTCGCATGAGAGCGCTGAAGAGATCATCGCCGCCGGCGCTCTGAAAGGCCTACTGACCCAGATGGAAAGGGTCAAAGACAGGAATATGGACAGGGCCGCTTTCGGCTTGACGGTAGACGCCTATCTGAAGAAGTTCAATAACCAGTTAAATGAGATCACGAAGAAAGACAGCGGGATCGATGCTCCTGATCTGAAAAAGGCCGTGGAAGAAGCCAGGTCTTCAGTGCTGGAAAGAATCTCTGCCTATAAGGAAGAGATGGATGCCATGAGGTCCAACTTCATGAGGCTCGCAGGCACCGTTCACAGATTCGTCTACAACGATAAGCTTGGCCACAAAGACATTTCGAAGGAAGATCTGCAGGCAATAGCGGAAAACAATTTCGAGTCCATGAAGCAGCTGCTGGCTCTGATGATAGCGATGGATCAGATCTGCCGCAAGGACGGCCCGTCCGCGGCCCTGGATCCTGAGAAAGCGGACGAGCTGGCGAACAGCCTGATGGAATCAGACGAAATAGACAGTATCTGCAGAAGGCTTACGGAAAGCGATATGTCAGCCGACGCTGTCAGCATCGCCCTCCTCGGAGCAGGTCATGACGGTCTCTCACGGTTCTTCAAAACTCCTGAAAAGCCTGCTCCTGCTCCCAAATATGACGAGGACAGCGCGATAGGGCTTTTCGTTTCGGGGCTTGAGAGCCTGAAAAAGGACGCGGAGATGGCAAATGCCAGCCCTCTGTATGAGCAGAGCGACGCCGAAAAGGCGAAGATGATAGCGGACGGGCTCCTGGAGCTGTTCGCGATCAAGGATCTCGGGCACAAGGACCCCTACAAGTGGCTGTCCCGCGCCGAGATCGAGAAAAAGAAGAGCGATATATTAGACCCAGAGGTAAAGGACAAGGGCAACAGTCTTTACAGGGCCGTGTATACGAAGGCCTCAAAAGACCCGGAAACAGCAAAGAACGTCCTGAACGGCATCAAGGTCGGGGACACCCTTGGCCAGATGCAGAACGGTATCAAGAAGGACGCCAAGCTTCAGAAGAGGGCCAGCGAAAAGAAGGAAGACGGTCCTCAGATCGGTAAATAACAGGAGAAACAGGATGTCAGAGGATAAAAGGGCTGAAAACAACGGTCGCCCGGAGATCGCGCAGATGAAGGCCGGTATGAACGCCATGGAGATGGTGAAGCTGCTCGGCGAGCTGTACCGTAAAGGAGAAGCGGGCTTCGACGATTACGCACAGATGCAGCGGCGTTTTAACGCGGTCAAAAAGCTGGCGGAGAATAACACAGAAGCGGTGATCAGGCTGGATGACGTGGACCGGTTGGTGCGCGAGGAACTGAAAGCCTCCAGGACCGAAAGCGAAAAGGCTGCAGACGCTTATCTTGAAGAACTTGTGTCAGCAGATCCTTATTACGCGGACGTCGAGAAAGCCTGCGCCGATATCTACGGGTCTAAGCCGGTGCTTCATGAAGAATTCCTCGATATGGAACAGAAGCCCTATACCAGAGAACAGTTCGATGAGCTGAAGCCTTTCGATCTCGAAAGCCTCGGCAGCGGCGTCAGCGAAGACGAATACGTCGCCCTGGTGCATCTGGCCACAGCGGATCCCGGACGCTGCTCCGGCAGGTACGAGCTGGGAGGTGTGTATTACAGTGTTCCGGTCAGCGAGGACCTGATCTTCGTTAACGCAGCCTCCTCAGGGCCTTCTATCCTCGGCCACGACAAGATGATGCTCAAGGACGGAAGCACTGTCCGCGGACCGCGTACCGCGTCAGGCCATTTGTTCGAAGAGCTTATAGAACCGGCCAGACAGGATGTGAAAAAGGCTCTGGAAGCCTATGGCAGGGGCGAAAAAGAAGCTCTCGCGAAGCTCATCGCAACAGGCATAACCAGCCAGATGCAGAATTTTGACGTTTCCACAGCCATCGACGGAAAGCTGGACCGCAATACCTTATCCCGCCTGAAGCTGGTCTTCAAGGCCCTGCCGCTGCTAGACAGGGATCCCGAACTGAAAACGACCGCCCGTTTTCTGGGCCTTAAGGACGACCATATGAAGCAGCTCAGGGGGCTGCGTTCTTACGTCGACATACGGATAGCAGGCGCGGAGGCCGAAAAGCGTCTCACAGAATGCGGAGAAGGAAAGCGCACCCTCAGCCCTTTCGAAAGGGAGCAGTGCGCCATGGCAGTGCTGCGCAAGAGAGCCGTGACCGAGGAAGCTGAATACAGCAAATACATTTTTGAGCACAGCGAAGAAGTGGAAAAGCTCGATGACTGGCTCGAAAATGTCATGGATAATTCCCCGGTCAGATTTGATACCGGGGACCAAAAAAAGGATAATACGCTGAAGAACAAATATCTCACCGCCCTTGTCAGCGGCAAGAAGGCCCGTCTCGCTGAACCCCCTGAGATCGTAAGCATTATGGGTGAAAAGGGCCCCGGCGTACTTGACGGCGTCACCGCAAGGAACGCCCAGCTTTACAGAGAGCTCTTCACCGCCGACGGTGCGGAGCTGGTAAACGCAGTAAAAAAGGCGGCTGACATCACCATAGCCCACAACGGGAAGCAGATAACTGACAGAGCGTCGGAAAAGCCCCTGCGGACCACCGCGAGGGAAGTCTACGCCCAGCTCACCGAAGATTACAACAAGCGCCGCATCAGCTACGCGCTGTACGACGCCCGTATACAGACCATGCGAGCGCTCACGAAGCGTAATCCGGACGCCATCATAGACCTCGCCACCATAGACAGAGAGATCATGGACGCCCCGCAGCGCAGGGCAAAGTCGATGGAGGACGCCCTTAAGGCTCTGGACGCGGAAGCCGCGCAGAAAAATGATCTGCAGACGCGCATGGACAACGTGCTGGGCATATATTCCGGCGAGCCGCGTTCCGACAGCAGATCGATAGGCGTGGGATACAAACAGGAGGAGTTCGACCAGCTGAAGAAGATATCCATCGAAGGTATGGTCATAGGAGGAAAGCCCGTCAGCCAGGATGAATTCGCGGCGATAAGCATAATCACGGCGATGGATCCCGATATAGGCGGGAGATTTACCGAGCACCACGGCAAGGTGCGGGAGCTCGACAAAGAAGAACGGAGCTACAGGACTTCCGTCAACAACCACACTCATTACACCATGGATATCGATCTGGGAGACGGCGCGCGCAGGAATACAGGTCCTTGGATACTCCGTGTAGTTCCCGACGCCCGCAGCAAGGCTGAGACGGCCATCAGGGCGTACTGCGCCGAGCCTCCGCAAAAAGAGATGCTGGCGAGCCTTATAGGACAGGGCGTTCAGGCCGCGGCCTCCAATCTGACCTTCGGCGGGGACGACAACATAAGGAATCTCAGCAAGGAGATGCTGGGAGACGCGATGCTTACGGCTAAGCTGCTCCCCGTGCTCGACAGGGATCCGGATCTTATGAGGCTGGCCATGGATAAATACGGCCTTAAAGAGAAACAGATAAAGGAACTCAGGGGCTGCGTCGAAGCGTTCGGAGTTCAGCGTACAGCCGAACTTGCTCAGAAGAAGCTAAGGGAAGCCGCTGAAAGCGGAAAAGCCTTGAGCCGCAGCGAGAAAGAGATCTACGTCGAAGCCATACTCCGGGACCGCCTGATGGCCATGGAATGCAAGGAATACTCGAAGGCAAAGATAGCGGCGAACGGACCGCGCCTGGACGAGCTCGTCGCTGAGCTGAGCGAGCTTCAGATGAAGGACGATCAGATGCGGCATAAAGGCATCTTTTCCAGTGAGGAACAGCAGGCGGATGTCAAGAGGATCGCGAGGATCAATGAAGAGATATACGATCTTCAGAACGGGTCCGGTGTAGGTCTTGCTCCGCTCTTCAGCGATCTGGCGAACAAGGGTCCGGAGATCCTCGGGCAGCGTCTTGCGGAACGCATGCCGAACAAGGCGGCGCTCCTGGATATGAGCGACAAGGATCTGGATAAACTGTTCGCGTCCGGAAAAGACCTCATAAACGACCAGGCCTACAAGGAAAAGAAGTGGGTCCAGGACGTCGAGGCAAAGAAGGCTCTGGAGGCCCATCAGGCCAGGCAGGCCAAAACGGAAGTTAAGACTAAAACTATGTAGGACCGGGAACGATCCCCGGAAGCGTACACAGTCAGGAGGAATACATAAATGACCTATCAGGAATGGATAGAGGAAATGAATAAGAGCCGCGGCAGAGAGCTTGGGGAGAGGAAGAGACTCATAGAGAACGCCGCCGCGAAGTGTTCGGAGAAGACACGTGAAGCGCTGGATCCATTTTTGAACGATCTTAACGACCTGTTCGCCGGTCAGGAGCCTGATTTCGACAACATGATGGATCTTTTAGTCGAGGGAGATGACAGGGCGCCTCTGTCAGAGGGTGAGTACGGGGTGGCCCAGATATCCCTCGCCAGCCATTTTGCCTCTCTGATGTCCGGCTACGAACCCCCCGCGGAATTTCTCCAGCAGCAGGGCGTTGCAAATGCTCTGGGCTATATCTTCGATGCTTTCGAAGTACTCGATATGAAATTCGAGGCGCCTGATTTCAAGAAGTCTGACAAGCGCGACGCGGCAGCGAGAAACGACATGCAGACCTACGCCGCTCATGCACTGTCGATGAAGGATGTGAAAGGCGAAGCTCCTCTCCGCGAATACCTTGGGGCTGCTGTCTCCATGGTGCGCTGGAGGCAGGATCCCGGCTTCAAAGAGGCTATGAAGGATACTATGCTGCGCCAAAGGCTGATGCAGGACGAGGATACCTATTTTTTCCTGAGAGACATACAGTATTCCATCAGAGAATATGAAAAGAAAAACGCGAAGACCTTCAAAGAACTGAGCGAGGACCTGGCTAAGGATTACCGCAGCGGGAAGATCAAATATGCCCAGCTTGAATTATCGATGAATGCTCTTCGTGCTCTTGCCAAACAGAAGACAAATTCCGAAGACAGAAATACATACGATCATGAAAAGATAACCGCTTCGGAGTTCAGGGAAATGGTCTCCGGGCTCCGGGCTGCGGAAAGGCGCGGACAGAAGACATCGGAGGAGTTTCAGGCTGAGCTGGCGGACAGCAATGTCATGGTGCAGGACCGCATCGCGGAGCGTGTTCACGATATATACGATGCCACACCGGTCTTCAACGAGGACTTCGACAATCCCGATGCCATGGACGACAGCTACCGGAAACAGGATTTCGAAAAGCACATGAGGCGGATCGATATCAGCGGCTTCAGCTTCAGCGGCGGGGCTCTTTCGAATGAGGAATTCGGAAGCCTCAGCTTTCTCAGCGTTCTCGATCCCAAGCTCGCCGGCAGCATTCTTTCCATAAACGGAAAGAGTGTAAAGATCGACAACGGCAACCTTGACATAGCCGCCAGCATGCTCCTGCACTGCACCATCGCCTTCGGGGATGCCACAAAAGAGGTCAACGGACAGACGATATACGGCCCTGAGATGAGGGTCGGACGCGCCATGGAGACTTGCGTTGCTCCTGCAAGGGCGAAGGCCGCAAGCGCTCTTGAAGCCTGGAAAAACGGTAATGAAGCGGAGCTTGGCAAGCTCATAGCAGACGGAGTGAACATCTTCGTTAATGACATCCGCCATGGAGAGATACATGACGGGACGATCAATAAGCATCTGGCTGTCCATGCCAATATGGCGAAGGGCACCCTTGATCTTCTGAAGCGTTCCCCCGCCCTTATGCAGGCCGCGGCGGACGCAGGGCTGAAGCCGGAGACCGTTCAGGAGATGGAAGGCATCATCATGGCCAACCGCATCGAAAAGGCCGGTCAGGAGGCTAAGAGAAGGATACAGCAAAGCGCGCAGGGACTTCTGGTCATGAACAGCTTCGAAAAGGAGCAGTGCATACTGGCTGCCCAGCGCTATGATGCCATGATCAATGATATCACAAACGCCGAGAATGCCTGGAGAGAGTCTGCCGGATACAATGCATTATCCAAGGAAATCGATGAACTTGAAGAAAAACTCTTTGTAAAATACGGGAACGATTATAAAAAGAATCCCGCTGTAACAGAGGAGAAGTTCCGGCTGCAGTACAAGTATATCCATGAGCAGACGAAGCTTCTTAAGAGGCCCGGTGTCTATATGACACTCGGCAGGGACGGCGTCAAGGGGCTTGACAGGATGATCCCCGAGGGCAGCCTTGAAAGGGCAAAGGCCAAGTCCTTCGTGGAACTGGCCCAGGATCTTGGAGTGACAGAAAAAAGAGAGATAAAGACGACGGCGAAGCAGGTCTATGACCAGCTGACTAAAGCATACAAAGCCCACCAGCTTAAGTACGATCAGTATGCGGCCCGCCTCAGGACCATGCGTGAACTCACCGGCGACAACAAGGACGCAAAGATCGATATCAAGGCGATCGACGACGCCATTGAAGCGAAGCTGAACCGGAGCCTCGGCCCGGTGGAGGAGGAGATCCATAAGATCACCAAAAACGAGTACGGCGGGGTACTTGGAAGACGCATCGATACCGTATACAAAACTTACGGCTTTAAGCCTGTGCCTGATGAGCGCTCGCTCAAAAACGGAAAGTACACCCAGGAGCAGTTCGATCAGCTTGAAGAGATCTCGGGAGACCACTTCAAACTGGGCGGCAAATCTCTGGACAGCAATGAGTTCGCGGCTCTTTCGATAGCAGCGACCCAGTCCGACCCGAACATAGGAGCGATCTGCTGGGTTGCGAGGACAGAAAAGGGAAGTACCATATATAAAAACGGGAAGCCTGTTTACGATAATGTTGTAACAGAACCGACTCCGGAGCTTGCCGCAGCCTTCCGGACCACTTATACGTACGATTTAGATCAGGGAAAGAACGGTGCCAGACAGAATATCGGGGTGTGTTTCGACTCTACCGTAAATCCGGCCAGAAGAAACGTGAGCGAAGCGATGCTGTATTACACCCACCGCAATGATCCGGCGAGCATAGGAAAGATCATCGGTCTCGGCATCCATAACATCGTGCCGAATACTTACCTGGCAGACACGAATGCCACAGGTTTCAACGAGGGCAGCGTGGTGGAAGGCAACGTTCTGGGAAAACTTGCTTCCCTGGCTGAGGCTGATCCGGAGGTTAAGAAAGTAGTCCTGAAATATACGACTCAGGATGAACTCGATATGGCTAAGGGTATGGGGATCGTTTATGAGATCGCCCGCGGCGCTGAGGAAGCAAGGGCGAAGCTCGAGGCTTCGTACAGCGGTGAAAAGAATCTCACCGATACAGAGCGGAAAGCCTGTATCGAACTGATGCTGCGCGGCAAAGTCATGAGCGATATCGCCCAGAAGCGTGCTATGGACAGGCACACAACAGAACTGACTGATAAGTTTGCCGCAGAGTTTAATGCGAAAAACACGGACACAAGGGAAAGCATGATCATACTGCCGTCCTATCTGGGCATCCGGATGGCACAAAATATCGGTCTTCCCGAATATGTGAAGGGGCTTGGGCTGAAGGGCCCGATGTACGCCCGCGATCTTCTGGACGAGTATATGCCCAACAGAGAAGCCTTTATGGAACTGGATGACAAGACGATCCTGGATGCTATGAAAACGAAACCGGGCGCCGAAAAAAATCCGTTCATGAACGAGGAATACAAAAAACATACTAAAAGCTCAGACGAAAGAGATCTCGACAGAGTGATTCGGGAGCACAGGGAAAAGCAGGCTGCTCCGCAGAAGACCATATAACGGGAGGATAGACAGATGACGTACGAAAAATGGCTGGAAGAAATGAATAAGGGCCGCAGGACTCAGCTGCAGGAGCAGAAGAAGCTCATTATGGACGCGGCAGCAAAATGCTCGAAGGAGACCCGGCGTGATCTGGCTCCATTCCTTAAGGATCTTGACGCTCTGTTTGCCGGTCCTGCGGGAGAGCCTGATATAAGCGGTATGAATCTTCTTTTCGAGGATGAAGAGGAGGACAGGAAGCCCGTCACGCGGGAAGAATACGACCGCATAACGCAGAGCCTCGGGGCTCAGCTGTCAGAAATGATCCTCCGCTACGCTCCGCCTGTGGAACTCCTGTCCCGGCAGGGAGTAGCCGGCGCGTTGATCAACATACTTGAAACTGTCGACGGCAGTGAAAAGAAGTATAAGATGCCGGATTTCACGCACTCTGATCTTACCGACTATGCCGCTCTCCATAATTATGAGAATTACGCGGCGCAGATCATCGCCATGAACGATATAGGCGCCGAGGCGGCTCCCCGGGAATTCATCGGGGCCTTAGCCTCCATCCCGAGGATACAGAAGAGTCCGGTCTTTAAGAATGCCATCCAGGATCCTCAGGTCAGGATCCATATCATGACAGCCCGGGATCAGAGCTATTTCAAGGATTCCTACAGAAAAAGGCTCGACGAGTATGAAGCGGAACACGCGAAGACCTTCAAACAGCTCAGCGAGGACATCGCCAGGCAGTACCGCAATGATCAGAAGTACGACGTGCTTGAACTGCGCATGAACGCTCTACGCGCGATCGCCGGCACCAAAGAAAAGGACCGCTCAAAGTGGGACGATGTTCCGATCACTGTGACGGAGTTCACGAACAAGGTAAAGGAGCTGCAGCAGGCTGCGGCCGGGCCGGCCAAAAATGAAAAGACCCCCGAAGCGTATCAGGCTGAGCTCGCGATGAGCGTGACGGGAGACTATGACATTAAGACGAGCTGCATTCATGAGGTCTACAACGCGAGACCCGTCTTCCGTGAAGAATTCGATCTGACTGATAAAAAATATACGTATGAGACCTACCGCAGGAAGGATTTTGAGGAAAATATCAAGAAAATCGATATCAGCGGATACAGCTTCGGGGGAAAGCCTCTTTCCGACGACGAATTCGGAAGCCTCAGCTATCTGAGCGTCATCGATCCGAAGCTGGCCGGCGGTTTTCTGGCAACCAACGGCAGAACCACGGAGATCGGAGAGAGCACCATCGCGACCGCGGTCAGTGAGCTTATGATGTGCACTACCGTTTTAGGAGACGAAACGGTAGTAAAGGACGGCAAGACGCTCCATGGTCCTGACGGCAGGATAGGGGGAACCTTAAGAATAGCGATAGGACCTGCCAGGCTCAAGGCGGAAAACATGCTGAAAGCCTGGAATGAGGGCGACAAGACGCAGCTTGCCGGGCTCATAGCCGAGGGACTGGACCATGTCCTCAACGATCTCCGCCATACGGATCATGAGGGCAAGAAGCTGAATGCCGATCAGTTTACCCACACCAATATGATAAAGGGCGCCCTCGATCTTCTGAAACGCGATGATGAGCTGATGGCTCTCGCGAAGAAAGCCGGCCTCAAAGACGCGACCATCACGGAGCTTGAAGGCATCAGGATGTGCAACGACATCGAAAAAGCCGGTATCGCAGCCCGCGAAAGGCTCGTTGACAGCGCCAAGGGGCTGAGGGTCCTGAGCCCCTTCGAAAAGGGACAGTGTGCATTGGCTGTCCAGCGTTATGATACCCTGCTGAAGGACCTTATCAAGTCACAAAGCGAATGGAAGAAATCGGATGAATACAAGAAGGCGGAAAAAGAATACGACGACGCGGATCCGGGAGACGTAAGCGTTAGGGGAAACTGGGAGCTTTCCAAGAACGACCTGTTCGCCCTGCATAAGTGTGTCCTGAAGCAGACCCGCTGCATGAAACGCCCGGCCGTGTTCATGGCTCTCGGCAAAGAGGGCATCGCGGGCCTTGATAAGATGCTTCCCCAGGACAGCCTCGACCCGAAGGACGCGGCAGCCATGAACTCCCGGGAGATCGCGCAGAAGCTTGGCCTTGTGGAGACCAGACAGATCGATACCACCGCGAAGGATGTCTACGATCAGCTGACTAAAGCATATAAGGCTCACGAGATAGACTATACGCTGTACGAGGCCCGGCTGCGGATCATGAGGGAGCTCACCGGCGGCGATAAGAACGCTAAGATCGACGTTAAGACTATAGATGACGCTATCGAGGAGAAGCTCAAGAGGAGCCTCGGCCCTGTGGAGAACCAGATCGACAATATGCTCAAAGCGGGGTTCACCGGCAGGATGGGCAAGCGCCTGGGCAATATCTATAAGGCTTACGGGCTCAAACCGATGGCGGATGAAACGTCTGTCAAGAGCGGAATGTACACGAAAGAAGAGTTCAGTGTGCTTAAACCTCTCAGGAACAATAATATGGTCATCGGAACACACGAGCTTGACCAGATCGAGTTCGGCGCTCTTGCCGTGGCTGCCACCCAGGCCTTCCCGGAGATAGGAGCCGTTTATCTGGTCCCGAAAAAAGACGGTCCGGGATATGAGAACCTCATAAAAGACCCGACTGTTCAGGAAGCTGCCGCCCTCAGATCCTTCTACGTGTCGGACGTGGATCAGGGCGGAACTAATGCCGCAAGAAAGGGGATCGGCGTTTACTTCGGCGCCGTGACACAGCCGGCCAGAGAAAAGGTAGACGCGATCTTCAAGGCTTATCAAAAAGGACAGGGCAAGCCCGACGAGCTTGGAAAGCTCATAGGACTCGGTATCAAAAACTATCTGGATCATATCGTGACCGTGGACAACGGCGGCCATGAGATGAAGGAGACCAGCGCTATCGAAGGTCATATCCTCGGACAGCTGGCCGGGCTTGCGGAATTGGATCCGAAAGTCAGAAAAGAGGTAATAAAGTACGCCAGCCCGAAGGAGCTCGACATGGCAAAGGGAATGGGTGTCGTTTACGATATCGTGCACGGAGCCAGGACCGCAAGGGAAAGACTTACCGCGTCTGCTCAGGGCAAGGAGCCTCTTACAGGCTCCGAACGCCAGGCCTGCGTCGAACTGCTGCTGCGCGAGAAGATCCTGATGGATCTGGGAAACAAGCACGCCAAGCTGAAGATGCCGGATGAGTTGGAGACAAAGATCCTTACGGAGCATGAAGAGAATTCAAAGCATCAGAATTCCAGTCTGTCCAGCATGGAGGCGGTGAGCAAGGTGGAATCGATCATAGGCCTTCCGGATTACGTGGCGATGCTCGGGAAAAAGGGGCCTCTCTACGCCCGTGAGCTTCTGGACAAAAATATGCCTGACAGGGCGTCCTTCGCGGACCTTGAAGACAATAAGATACTGGAAGCCCTGACCAAAAAGCCCGGCGAAAAGGGCAATCCCTTTGAGATGGAAGATTATAAAAAGCCGGTATATAAAGAGGATCACCAGCTCGACAACAGCCTCCGGGAGTTCAAGACCCGTGAGAACGCGAAACAGCAGAAGACTTTATAAGTATACAAAGCCGGTCTTCCGTGAGGATGAAGTGCTCAGAAAGTCGCTGGAGAAAAACAGGTTGGAAAAGAACAGCCCGGCTGTGAAGATATGAGAGGAGGATGGAAAATGGCAGTTACAGTAAGCGAACTCAGGACCGGTCTGCAGGTGATCGACTCAGTTCTACCCATGAGGGAAGTTCTGGCTCAGACAGGGTCATCGGTCTTGCAGACAGTTATAAGCAATAAAGCCTGCGAAGATTATCTGTTCTTCGCGACGGCTCTGGATACTCTGCGCAATTACGCGTCAGGTCCGAAGCTCATCCCGGGCACGGATCTGTATAACTTTGCCAAGCCCCTCGTCGACAAAATGGAGGAACTGGACGGGCTGATCGCGCAGGAACGCGCTGGGGTCCCCCGGAACGTTGAAAACCCGTTTGTCATGTCCGAACTCATCGACGCGCTGGATTCGTTTGCCTTCGGCATCAACGGCGCCATCCAGACCAGAGCTGACGGGTTCAAACTGGAGTCAGATGAGATAGATCTGCTGAAGTCGCTCGACGGCATGGTCCGCCATCTCGAACTGCCTGTAAAGAACGAATGGCAGGTGCTTAAGAACGGCGTAAAGAAAATGGGCGATCCGGTCGCCATGGACGAGAGCATCTTCGATTCGCTTCAGACTCGCTGGTCGTTCAAGATGATGAATCACGAAGCGGAAGAAGCTATAAAAGCGCAGAGACAGAACGCTCTTTCGAGCGTTGAAAACGGCCTGGCCGTGCATCTCGCGAACAGCCGCAGCGCGGCCAAAGCGGACGCTGAGATCAAAAAGGCCGATCCCACGGCTCAGCCTTCTGCGGCAAGCATGCTCTACAGGAACTTCTTCTCGACCTGCACCTCTCTGAAAAAGTACCGCGAAAAATACCTGGATCAGATGAAAGAAACGGATCGCGAAGCTCTTGAGAACTGCATCAACAACTTTCTGCGCGTTGAAGACGAGCTTGCCGGAACTGATACCCGTCTCGAGGAGACCAGCCCGAATCTTTTCGAAGCCCAGGATATCATCACCCTGGACCTCTGGCCGTCCGTCGTCAACTATTTCGGAAGCCGTAAACCGAACAGCATGGTCGTCGGGGACGACGCCGAGCTGATCCGCAGGCTCCGCGGGCTGCAGGAGGCTCTGTGCCTTCCCGAAACGGTCGGCGACTGCGATATGCGCCAGGTCTACAACTATGTTCCGGATCTTGACGAAACGCCTGCTCCGGACGCAAACGTGATGGACGAGGCCGCAAGATTCTGGGCTGACGCGAAGCAGAAGCGCTTCGATGAGACCGAAGCCGGTAAGAAGAGGCTCGCGGAAGAACAGGAGCGCATCAGACAGGAACAGGAGCGCATACGGCTGGCAAATGAGCTGAAAAGACAAGAGGCTGAGCGTCAGGCGGCGCTTAAAAAGAAAGCCGATGAAGAGGCGGCTGCCCTCAGGCAGAAAGAGCTGAAGGATGCGCAGCTTCTCAAAGAAAAAGAAGACTTGGAAGAAAAGCTCAGACAGGAGAAGCTGCAGGAAGAAGAATTACGCAAACAGCAGGAGGCTGAGCGTCAGGAATTCCTGAAGAATCTCCCCGGATATGATAAGGCTCTGGAGGAAAAAGAGTTCGAGGATCTTAAGAAGGCGATGGACGCCGAGCGGATAGAGAAGGGTATCGTGCATGAGCCTGAACCCGAGCCTGTCAAGGAAGATCCGCTTCCGGTCCCCTCCCCTGAGGGCAAGACCTGGGGCGAGTACGCGAAAGCTCTCCAGGCCTTTCTGAAGCAGCAGGGGGACCTCATCCCCAGAACCGGCTCGAACATCGAAAAACCGCGCATCGAGGCCTATCCCCACATCACACAGACAGTTCACGCTCTGGTCGCGATCAACCGCTACGGCAGCGAGGAGCTCAGCAGCGAGCCCGTGAATATGATGGAGCTCATCAACTATGGAAAACAGCTGATGAATGACCCTGTATTCAAGAAGGTCATCGACGATCCTGAGCATAACAAGTGGCTGCAGTCCCGCGATTTCAAGGTCTTCTGGAATCACCTCGCGGAAGCGAGCCGGGAGCAGTACAGGATTATATCACAGCAGCAGAAGCAGCAGCTTTCATCCCCCTATGACATCGGCGTCAAGGAGATGCGCAGCTGGGTGAAGAATTCTGAACTGGACAGGGAGAGACCCTTCCGCAGGAACATAGAAAACATCGTCGAACGGCTGGACAACGTCCGGTACAATGCGGATATCAGAAAGACCGGGTTCCTGTTCTTCAAGCCTTCCGATTCAGGGCTCTTCCAGACTGCGGTCGATAAGCTGCGGGCTATCGCACAGGCGGATCCTGATAAGACCGTAAGCGACTCCGCAAAGAACGACGCGTACACCGCCGTCAAGGCGTATCTCGACGACCGCAAAGCCGTACGCGTCCACGAATACGGAAAGCACCGCTGGGAGAAGATGATGTGCGCCTACGCAGCGCTCGAGACTCCGGAAAGGTTCGCCGCGTACTGCAGAGAGCTCAACGAGTTCCGCAAGATCAACGACCCCATGGATCCTGATTACGTAAGCCCCGAGGCCTTCGGAGCCGGACGCATGGATCTTGAAGATCCGCAGATCCCGCTCAGGGAGGCCAGAGCTCAGGTCCTTAAGGAGTATAAGCAGCCGCTGCCGCAGGAAGCCGGGACCGACGACAGGGATCTCTGGTACTTCGCCCGCATAGCCGCGATGCGCAACATGGCGCCCGCGAAGAACGACTGGGGCGCTCTGGTCGATATGAAGAAGGTGGACGAGCAGGCAAAGCAGCTCGTTCATGAGACCAGATTCGTCGATCTCGTAAAGTCCGAAGCCTTCAGGAAGGGTTCTGCGGCCGAAAGGCAGACCCTGTTCGAGACCGCTGAAAAAGCACTTGCGCCGAAGGAGGATTGGAGCGAATATTTAGCTGAAGAAGAAAAAGCAAAGATCTTCAGCAAAAAGGACCCTGTAAAGGAACCTAAATTACAATAATGCAAAGAGGAGATAAAAAGCATGAAAATGAAACTTGTGAACCGCGGGGAAAGCGCGGATATCCTTCTTATCGGCAAGCTTGACGTGAACGCCGCTGCCGAAGCGGAGAAAGCCCTTCTCGAAGCCGCGTCACGTTTCAACAGCGTAACGCTCGATCTGTCCCAGCTCGAGTACATCTCAAGCGCCGGGCTGCGCACCATAAAGAGCTTCAACCTGGCCGTACGCAAGAATGGCGGGCAGTACGCCGTTAAAAACGTCCCCAAGCCTATAATGGACGTTTTCGAGGCGACTGGATTTATCCGTTTCCTCAGGCTGTAGTCTTTTCAGTCAGGCAGACAGGGAGGCCTGTGTTTTGAATGCCATAAGGCACAGCATAATACGCAAAGCATTGACAGGGCTGTTTACCGCAGCCCTCGTTTTGCTGTTCCTGCTGCCTTCTTTTGCCGCCGCTCCTGATCTTGAGAGCGGCCGTTCGGCGGTGATCTACGACATCAGCAGCGGCATGCCTTTCTCCGAGGCGAACTCTCTCGCGCAGACCCCGGACGGCTTTCTCTACGCGGGCTGCTACGGAGGGCTGCTGCGCTACGACGGCCGTGAGTTCTACCGCTACGACGGGCTTACCGGGATAGTCTCCCTCCTCGCGGACAGCCGGGGCAGGCTCTGGATAGCTGCAGACGGCCTTTACTGCCTTGAAAACGGCGTCTTCACGGCGTATACGACAGCCGAAGGGCTCCCCTCGATGGCTGTAAAGGACGTGGCCGAAGATTCCGAGGGACGCATCTGGGCAGGCACGGCCGGCGGCCTTGCCTACGTCGGAGAGGACGGAAGCGTTCACGTACCGCAGATCGAAGCGCTGCTCGGAGCTCCTGTAGAGAGCATCTGCGCATACAGAGGCCCCGTCGCCTACGGCTGCACCGGGGACGGCGACGTATTCGCCGTCGAGGGCGAAACTCTCGTCGCCTACCATGAAGCCTCCGAATTCGGGGAGGACATAAGCTACGCCTGCCCTGATCCCGACGCGCCAGGAATGGCTTATCTGTCGACCTCCGGGTCCACGCTTTTCTACGGAGACATACGCGGCCCGGTATCAGGGCTCAAACGCATCGATATACCGCAGCTGCTTTATTTCAACGTAATGACCAAGGCGGACGGCCTGCTCTGGGCCTGTGCCGACAACGGCATCGCTTATGTTGACGGCTCCGGTAACGCAACAGTGCTCGAAAACGTACCGATGACGAGCACCATCTACGACGTTTTATGCGACCACGAGGGGAACATGTGGTTCGCCTCGACCCGCCAGGGCCTCATGAAGCTATCCCCGAACATCTTTACGGATATAAGCGCCTCCGCAGGACTCAGCGGAAGGGTCGTCAACAGCACCTGGAAGAAGGACGGCCTGCTTTACGCTGCTACGGACACGGGGCTCGTCGTGCTCGACGAAAACTATGAGCTTGTCGACACCCCAGTTACGGAGCTTCTTTCAGCCGCGAGGGTGCGCGCCGTGAAGGAAGACGGCGCCGGCAGGCTGTGGTTCTGCAGTTTCGACAAAAACGCTCTCGTCTGCCTTACGCCTGAAGGCGGGGCCCGCGTCTGGAACAACGAGAACGGGCTTATTTCAAATTACGCGAGGACCATATTCGAACGCGCCGACGGCAGCATGGTGCTTTCGGTGAGCGGGGGCGTGCAGTTTTTCCGCGGCGGTGAACCGGCCGGGACTCTGGACAGCTCCGGCGGGCTCTGCAGCTCCGCCATACTCTCCATAGGTGAGGACGACGGCGGCACTCTCTATTTCGGAAGCAACGGTGAAGGTCTGTACAGGCTGCTCCCGGACGGCCGGGCGGAGCAGTTCGCGGGTCCGGACGAGCTCAGCTCAGGCGTCATACTTCAGATAAAGAACGATCCTCAGAGAGATATCGTCTGGATACTCACGAGCAATTCCACGCTGTACCTTAAAGACGGACAGCTCTTCGAGGCTTCGAACCTTCCTCAGGAGCACATTTATGACATTCTTTTCGCTTCGGACGGCTCCCTCTGGCTCATGGCGAACAACGGCTATTACGTCGTCAGAACCGATGACGTCTTTTCCGAAGGAAAGGCTGATTTCATCTATTACGACGCTTTCGGCGGGGCTTCCCATATGACTACGCCGAATTCCAGAAACTACGTTTCGCCGGAAGGCGACGCCATCGTCGCGTGCACCGACGGCATCATCGGGTTCAACGTCGACCGTTTCGTGAACGACCACGTCGACATGCTGTTCGCCGTCCCCTATGCCGAGGCGGACGGGGAGCGGATATACCCTAACGAAAAGGGCGTGATCAACGTTCCCGCAAGCGCCCAGCGCATCACCGTATACGCGTACGCACTGTCGTACGCCCTGGGCGATCCCAAGCTCTCTTACCGCCTTGAAGGCTTTGACCGCGAGTCTTACGTTACTGACAGGAAGGGGCTGGAGCCCCCGGTCTATACGAATCTTCCCGGAGGCCGCTACCGCTTCGTGATGAGCACGGAGGGCGGGCGTGAATACAGCGTGGAGATCAGCAAGCACAAGCTCCTGCACGAGTACGCGGCGTTCTGGATAGGGCTGTTCGCGCTTATGGTGCTGCTCACTGCTCTGGTTGCCCTGCTCCTGCTGAGGAGGCAGGCGGCCCTGGCCGCGAAAAAGCGCGAGATGGAGCGCATAGGTAAAGAGCTTGACATGGCTGCCGGAATACAGGCAGACATGCTTCCGCGCGTCTTCCCCGCATTCCCGCAGCGCGGAGAATTCGACCTGTACGCAAGCATGGAACCCGCGAAGGAAGTCGGCGGGGATTTCTACGATTTCTTCCTTGTCGACGACGACCATCTTGCCCTCGTCGTGGCGGACGTGAGCGGCAAGGGCGTTCCCGCGGCTCTGTTCATGATGATATCCAAGACAGTGCTGAAGAACACTGCCGGCACCGGCGCAAGCCCCGCAGAGGTGCTCAGCGAGGTCAACGCGCAGCTCTGCGACAACAATAAGAACAACATGTTCGTCACCGTCTGGCTCGGGATACTTGAGATATCGACGGGCAAGCTCACCTGGGCGGACGGCGGGCATGAAAAGCCTCTGCTTTACCATGACGGAAGCTGGTCGTTCGTCAAGAAGCACATGGGCATTGCCCTGGCTATGATGGAGCCGGAGCTCTTCGATGACGACGATCCCCCGTACGTCGACCAGCAGCTTCAGCTGGAGCCCGGGGACGTACTTTTCCAGTATACCGACGGCATACCCGAGGCGACTGACGCGCACGGCAAGCTCTTCGGCGACGAGCGCCTGCTTGCCGCTGCCTGCTCCGCGCCAGCGGGTGATCCCGAAAAACTTCTCCCGCATATACGCGCCTGCGTCGAAGCTTTCGTAAAGGGAACTCCGCAGTTCGACGACATGACCATGCTTGCGCTCCGCTACAACGGACCCTCCGGAGCAGGAAAGGAGGGCGGGGTATGAAGACGTTCACGCGTAAGATCCTGATCATATCCCTCACGTTCCTGATCATCGCGTCACAGGCCTGCGGCGCGCTGGCTCTGTCTTCGGGCGGCACAGATTTTTCCATGAAAGATTACGCGGCGACGGTCTTTGACCCCTCGACGGGGATGCCGTTCTCCGAGGCGAACGTTACGGTCCAGACCCCTGACGGCTTCATTTACATCGGAAGCTACGGCGGGCTCACGCGATACGACGGCAGGACCTTTGAGAGGATAGAAGGCGTCTCGAGCGCAGTCGCGCTCTACCCCGACAGCAGGGGGCGCCTGTGGATAGGCACCAGCGAGATGGGAGCGGCCTGCCTCGAGTACGGGCAGCTCACGGTATACGGAACGGCCGAAGGCCTTCCGTCGCTTGCCGTGCGCGGTTTTTACGAAGAGCCTGACGGCAGCATACTCATGGCGATGCGTGCGGGCCTTGCGCGCCTTGACGCGGAAGGGCGCATCAGCGAGATAAATGAAGAACACCTGAGGGGCCAGTATATAAGCATGGTCAGCGGCGACAGTCAGGGACGGGTCTACGTGCTCACCCAGAGCGGATATCTTGTGACCCTCTCCGGCGGCGAACCCGAGTACGCTATCCCGGTCTCGGAGTTCGGAGCCGACATGGAGGTCGTCTACGCGGATCCGGACAGGCCGGGCTGGATCTATCTCGGCACGGAAGGCCGGGAGGTCCTCTACGGCTGCGTGGACGACGCGCCGTCATCATTTGAAAGGCTCGATACCGGAAGGATCAGCGGCGTCAACTGGCTGCTGAAAGACTCAGACAGGCTGTGGGTCTGCGCCGGAGACGGAGCCGGTTATTTCGGCGCGGACGGACGCTTTACGGAGCTTCGCAGCACCCCGGTAGCCAACGCGTTCGAGCACGTCATGATCGACAGGGAGGGCAGCTTATGGTTCTCGTCGTCCCGCCGCGGCGTGATGAAGCTCTCGCGCAGCATGTTCATAGACGTGAGCGCGCAGGCTGGGCTCGAGGCGCGGGTCGTCAATTCCGTGCTTTATAAGGACGGGCTCCTTTACGCGGGGACCGACAGCGGTCTTGTTGTACTTGACAGTGATTACGAGTCAGTTGAGACTCCTTTATCGGAGATTCTTTCGGATGCCCGCATACGTTCGATACGCGCGGATAAAAACGGATATCTGTGGTTCAGCACCTACAGCAGCTCAGGCCTTGTGCGCTATGATACGCGGACTCAGGACATACGCTGCTTCAACAGCAGCAGCGGACTGGATTCGGATTATGTGAGGGACGCCCTTCCTCTTTCCGACGGCTCCGTGCTGGTGTCGGTCTCGGGCGGGTTCTGCCGCCTCCGCGGCGACTCTGTCGTGCGTTCCTACGACTCACAGCTTGGCGATGGAGAGAATACCGTGCTCTGCATGAGCGAAGCTGCTGACGGTAAGGTCTATCTCGGCTGCGACGGCGGCGGCATATACGTTTACGAAAACGGCGCAATAAGCCCGTTCGAAGATTCTGGAAAGCTCTCCGACGGCACAGTGATATGCCTTGCCGAAGACTCTGCGAACGGCTGCGTTTGGGTGATCACGGGCAAATACGAATTCGCCTGCATCAGGGACGGCAGCCTGACGGTCTTCGAAGATCTCCCGGCAGCCATGAGGTCTTCCAATCCCATTTACAGCCTGTTCGCCGAAAAGAACGGCGCCTGCTGGCTCCTCGGCGGCAGCGGCGTCTGCCGTTTCGACGGCGGCGCTCTCATCGCGGGCTCCGACCCGTCCGCACGCTTCTTCAGCATAAACAACGGCCTTGCCCACGTTTCAACCGTGCATTCGCGCAACTTCGTGAGCGATGACGGCATCGCCTATCTTGCCGGGAGCGACGGCATCACTGCCATCGAGCTCGAAAAGGAAAAGGTCAGCCAGGGCGATCCTATACTGAGCATCCCCTACGTCGAGATCGACGGGGAACGCATATGGCTGAAGGACGGTACAGTGACCCTTAACAAGGGCGCTCATAGGATAGTGATACATCCTGCAGTGCTGAGCTATACCCTCGACGACCCGGAGCTTACCTGGCAGCTCGAGGGCTTTGACCGAAGCCAGTCTTCGTCCCGCGTCAGCGGCCTTCCCACGCTCAGCTATACCAATCTGCCGGGCAGGGATTATACCTTCCGCATGACTGTCAGCGGCGAAGGCGGCACAAAGGAGACCGTGCTCGCGGTAACGCAGGAAAAGAGATGGTATGAGCATACCCTGACCCACGTCGTCTTTGCGGCGGGGTTCCTGGCCATAGCCGTGCTTACTGTGAGCTTTATCCTGAGGCGCCAGAAAGACGCTCTCGAACGCAAGAACGAGGAGGCCCGCATCAATAACGAGCTCAGCCTCGCGGCAAACATACAGGCCGACATGCTGCCCAGCGAGTTCCCCGAGCGTGGCGACATAGGGCTCTACGCCTCCATGAAGCCTGCGAAGGAGGTCGGCGGAGATTTCTACGACTTCTTCATGACGGATGACGACCACATCGCGCTCGTAGTCGCGGACGTGAGCGGAAAGGGCGTGCCTGCGGCGCTGTTCATGACCTTGTCGAAGACGCTGATAAAGAGCAGGGTGCTCGCCGGACCCGACCCGGCCAAAGTCCTGTGGGACGTCAACGCCAAGCTCTGCGAAAACAACGAGAAGAACATGTTCGTCACCGTCTGGCTGGGCATACTCGAGCTTTCCACGGGCAGGCTCACCTGGGCGGACGCCGGCCACGAAAAGCCTGCCGTATTCAGCGGCGGAAGCTGGTCGCTTGAAGAAAAGCACAACGGCGTTGCCCTCGGCCTCATAGAGCCGGAACTTCTCGAGCTCGACGACGATCCTCCGTTCGTCGACCAGACCCTTCAGCTGCACCACGGTGACATGCTGCTCCAGTATACCGACGGGGTCCCCGAAGCGATGGACGCTGAAGAGACGCTGTTCGGAGAAGAAAGGCTGCTCGACTCGCTCAAGCTCTGCGGAAAGACCGAGCCGGAGGCTGCCGTCGGCCATGTGAACAGCTCCGTCAACGCGTTCGTAAAGGACGCGCCCCAGTTTGACGACATCACCATGCTCTGCATAGAATATAAATGATCGTGCTTCGCCGTTGAACGGCGGGAGAAAAGACTATGCCAAGATATTTCGAAAATGAAGTGCAGCAGAGAAGGCGCGAACTTACTGCCAAAGAGACCGGTATCATCACTGACGATATGGCGGCAAGGCTCAGGATCAACAGCAAAAATCTCTTCCTTGAGACTGCCGGGATAGATCTGGGCGATGACTGGGAGGTCCCCAGGACCAGCATCATTCCGCGCATGTTCGTAATGGGGCAGGATAAGGACGGCCACGACAGGGTGATGACCTTCGATGCCGCGGGGATAAAGCCCGGGAGCAAAGAGTTTTGGGCGGAGGCCGCAAAAGGCAACGTCTTCGTTTTCCCTGCCGGGCAGAAGGAGCCTTCCCAGCTGCAGTATGAGCCGAGCAATCTCGAGACGAAGATATCGTTCAGCAAGCCGGTCCCGCCGGCAAAAATGCCAGACCCTCCGGTCAGGCCGCTGACTTTCTGGCAGAAGGTCCAGAACTTATTTACCGGAAAGTACAGAAGGGAAAACACGGCGTGGAACAGCCGCGCCAAGGACAAGGATTACACTGCGCAGCAGCTGAAGAACCACATAGAGATACGCGAGGACTTTCTCGATACTGAAAAGCGCGAGGCCGAAAAGAAGCTCGCCGATCATAAGGAAAAGCAGATCCAGGCCAGGCTTGACAGCGATTACGAATCGGCGCTCCGGGACGCGAACGCCGTCGACAAGTGCGCAAAGCGCATGGTCAATATCTTCCGTCCCGAGCCCGTGGTCGACAACGAGCTGCTCCCCAAAAAGGCAGGCGCCGCAAGCTTCTACAGTATGGATCAGTTCAACGATCTGACCCGCTACCCGAAGGACGGTCCGGACGGATTCGATCTTGACAGCATCGAGATAGGCACAAGCGGTCATAAGGCGACCGTCGAAGATTTTACTGCGGTAACGATGTTCGCTCTGTGGGACGACGAACTTGCCATGAAAGCCTCGAAGATGAAGCTTCAGGATCCTTACGCGAAGCAGTCGCTCATGGAAAACGGGTTTACCGAGGCGGAGATAGATACGACTCTGGCTTCTCACACCCGCAATTTCTATACCTGCGACCTTTTCATCGCAAAACCCCGCGAGAATCTCGGCGACTGGCACAAACCCGTGACCAACTTCGGGCGGAAGGCAGCGGTCGACGCGTTCAAGGATTATCAGAAGGGCGACAAGGGCAAGCTGGCGGCGATAATCGCCGACGGCATCAATAAGAGCGCGAAAAACACCGCGGGCCTTGAAGGCAAGGTGAGCGCGCAGGACAAGGCCTGGATACACAATTCCGGCAAGCTGGCCGAACTGCTCGAAAAGGACCCGGAGCTCCGGGAGATGGCTGAAAAGAAGGGAATGAAGCCCGAGAATCTCAGGACCGTTACCGGCATAGCCAAGGTCGGAAAGATGATAGTCGAAGCCGACAAGGCCAACGCCGAGATCGCCAAAGCCCGCGCGCAGCACCGCGATCTTACCGCGGACGAAAAGATGAAGTACGCGAAGACCGTGGTCAAGGCAAAGCTTGCCCAGGCACGGATCGCGAGCGAGAACTCCGCGCCTAATCCCGGGCTTGACGAAAAAAAGATGAAGCTTATGATGAAGGGGCAGAAACTTCCCGCGGAGCTCGAGCGGCTGGACGCGGACAGGAGCAGGCGGCCGGCTCCTTCGATCTCGAAGCTCGACGGAAAGATGGATATCTATGTGGATACCAAGTCTTCGATGCTCGGCATGATCAACACCACCATAAGGGACATCCCCGAGTATCCGGGAAAGCTTGCGGATCAGGCCGCCGAGCAGACTCTCGAGCAGCAGGCCGAATACATCTGCAAAAAGCACGGAATGGAAAACAAGTCCATGGACGAACTGTTCAAGGACCTTTATGAAAACAAGCTCAATGTCGCCAAAGACGTGCTCGAGGCGGAAAAGGCAGTGAACGGGGCCAATGCGCAGAAGCAGGGGCCTGAAGTACAAAAGCAGGGCCCGGACGCGCAGAAGGACGCAGTCAGGGAACAGCCGGAGGCCGGCGGGCATGAAAAAGAAGCCGGACCGGTACCGACAGCATGATAAATTGATTGGGGAGGTTAGTTCAATGGAGAAAAAACGTTTGGGTTTCGGCCTCATGAGGCTCCCACTGATCGATAAGGCCGACGAAGGGTCGGTCGATATCGAGCTTTCGAAAAAACTGGTCGACGCTTATCTTGAGAGCGGTTTCAATTACTTCGATACCGCCTGGATGTACTGCGGATATCAGAGCGAGCCTGCGGTAAAGCACATTTTGACTGAAAGACATCCTCGCGACAGCTATCTGCTGGCCACGAAGCTGCACGTAAACTATGTCGACAGATACGAGGACTGTGATTCCATTTTCAATGCACAGTGCGAAAAGACAGGTGTCAGCTATTTCGACAGATATCTGCTCCACGGGCTGAACGAGCCAAGGTATGTCAAGTATAAAGAAAAGGGCTGCATCGACTGGCTCTTTGAGAAACAGGCCGCTGGTCTCGTGAAAGAAGTGGGCTTCTCCTTCCACGGTGATCCGGAGACACTTGGAAAGATACTGGATGAGAACCCTGGATTCCAGTTCGTCCAGATACAGCTGAACTACATGGACTGGGAAGACGAAAGCGTTCAGTCGAGGCGGTGTTACGAGATCCTTTCTGAAAGAAAAATACCCATAGTCGTTATGGAACCTGTAAAGGGAGGGCTTCTCGTGGATATACCCGAAGCCTTCAGGGAAAGGTTCCGGGAGATGCATCCGTCGTGGAGCCCGGCATCCTGGGCGATCAGATACGTTGCATCGCTCGACAACGTAGAGACCATACTATCGGGCATGAATTCCCTTGACATGATACGGGACAATCTAGCCTCGGTGCGCAGCGGGGAGCCATTCGGCGAAGAAGAGAAAAAACTTGTGCGTGAATGCGCTGCCGCCCTTTCCGAGGAAAAGGCCATTCAGTGTACGGGCTGTTCCTACTGTACTTCAGGCTGTCCCCAGAACATACCTATCCCGAAGTATTTTGCGCTTTATAACGGATACAAGAAAGACCAGCGGTACGATGCACAGGGTTCCCAGGGCGCTTATTATATCAATCTTATAAACACTTTCGGCAAAGCTAGCGACTGTATCGGATGCGGTCAGTGCGAGAGCATCTGTCCGCAGGGCATCCCTATAATCGAAGACCTCAGGAAAGTCGCCGCGGATTTCGAATAGAAAGAGTTTTCCGATGGAAAACATGAATATCATCAGAGTCACGGGCAAAGGGCAGCTCAGGCTCAGACCCGACATGACAAGGATCACGCTTACGCTGACCGGCATCGAGCGGGAATACGGCGATACTCTGAGGGTCTCGTCCGAAAAGACCGACGTCCTGAAAGAACTGTTCGCGGGCTTCGGCTTTGAGCGTAGCGACCTCAAGACCCTGAATTTCAACGTGGATACCGAGTATGAGAGCTACCAGGAAGACAACGTCTGGAAGCAGCGCTTTACCGGCTACAGGTTCAACCATATCCTGAAGGTCGAGTTCGGGTCCGACAACGACAGGCTCGGAAAGATACTTTACGCGCTCGCGAACAGCGATGTGGATCCCCAGTTCAATATAAGCTATACCGTAAAGGATACCGAAGCCGCGAAGAACGAACTGCTCGGCAAGGCTGTCAAGGACGCTCAGGCAAAGGCCGGGGTCCTGGCGGGCGCCGCGGGAAAGACTCTCGGCGACATCCTCAGCATTGACTATTCGCGCGGCGAGACCGTCTTCGAGTCCCGCCCCGTGAATCGCCTTATGGCCGCGAAAGCCATGGGAGCCGCGGAGGATTCCTGCAGCTACGATATGAACATAGAACCCGACGATATCGACGTTTCCGATACCGTCACCATAGTCTGGGAGATAAGGTAAATGGATAAGTTCTTTAAGATCACGGAGCGCGGAAGCACTGTCCGCACTGAGATCGAGGCCGGCATAACGACCTTCATGACCATGGCATACATACTCGCGATCAATCCGATGATACTGTCCCAGGCGGGCATGGATTTCGGAAAGGTCTTCGCGGCCACCGCGATCGTATCTGCCATAGCAACTCTTTTCATGGGCCTTGTCGCGAACCTTCCCTTTGCCCTTTCTTCGGGCATGGGGCTCAATGCGTTCTTTGCCTATACGGTATGCATCAGCATGGGCTATCCGTGGCAGTGGGCGCTTTCAGCCATATTCGTCGAAGGCATAATCTTCCTGCTCATGACCTTCTGCAACATCAGGGAGGCCATAGTCAACAGCATACCGCCGTGCCTCAAAAAGGCCATCAGCGCGGGCCTCGGCCTGTTCATCGCCTATATTGGCCTGAAGAACGCCGGCGTAATCATTGCCAGCGACGGCACTCTTACTGAACTGAATTCGGGGTGGGTCACCGGGTCCGCGGGCGTCGCGATGCTCGGGCTTGCGATCAGCGCGGTCCTTTTCGCGAGGAACGTCAAAGGCGCACTGCTTATAGGTATAATCGTCACGACGGTCATAGGCATCCCCTTCGGCGTGACTCAGTACGCGGGTGGCTCGTTCCTTCCGACCTCGCCGTATTTCTGCGAGTTCGCGTTCAAAGACATCTTTTCGAGCGGCAAGTCCGCCTTCGATTTCATGACGGTCGTACTGACCTTCCTGTTCGTCGACATGTTCGACACCGTAGGGACCTTCATCGCCTGCGCGGGCAAATCGGGCCTGATCAACGAAGACGGTTCGATCCCCAACTGCAAGCAGGGCCTCCTGGCCGACGCCATCGGAACGACGGCGGGCTCGGTCTTCGGAACATCAACGGTGACCACATTCGTGGAGAGCGCTTCGGGCGTCGCCGCGGGCGGCAGGACCGGGCTCACCTCTGTGACTGCCGCCGTGCTGTTCCTGATGTCGCTCTTCCTTGAGCCGCTGTTCGGCTCCATCCCCGGGGCAGCCTCGGCTCAGGCTCTGATCCTCGTCGGAGCCATGATGGTGAGCTCCGTCATCGAGATCGATTTTTCCGAGCCCTGCGATTACATCCCCGCGTTCCTGACCATGATCTTTATGATCTGCGCTTCGAGCGTGTCGGACGGCATCATGTTCGGCGTCCTTTCCTACGTGATAATGAATTACGCGACGGGGCGCAGGGACAGGGTCCCCACCGCCATACTTATAGTCGCGCTGCTGTTTGTTGCAAAAATTGCCGTTGGAATGCTGTAAAAAAACGGCATATATGATATAATATGTAAATTACTAATCAATAAAAAAGGAAGACCACCATGAAGACCACGCCGAAAAGAAGCGCGGCGGTCACCTTCAGGTGGCGCTTTTTCTGTGACGCGAGGGTCGCGACGAATTCGCGGATGAACGCGTTGACCCAGAAGTAGCGCCTGGTGGGACTGCCTATGCCTTCCATGCGGAAGCCCTGCATGTTGCGCCAGTTGACGCCTTCGCGTCTCATCAGATTGACGTTGCTGATGCTTATGAGTATGGAAACGACAAAGGCGACGGGCAGGACAAAGAACGCGAAGTAGGATGCCGTGCCCAGCACTGAATCGATGCCGTTGTCTATGCCCCGGAATCTCAGCGTTATGACGATAAGAATGACGACGAGGAAAGCTATGAACACGACGAGGCGGCAAGGAGAAGTATGAATAATACTGCAAACAGTTTTTTGCTCATCGGTCTTTCGATCTCCTCTGATCAAAGCTTGCTGTTCTATAGATCCCGGCCTCCGTCACTATCACGGGAACGGAAACGTCGAACGGCTCCGCCGGGACCCGGTCTGCCATGAGCTTTTCGCGGCAGACTGCTGCCATGGGAGGTCTGTGTTTTTCGAGAAAACGGTCGTAATAACCGCCTCCGTTGCCGAGGCGCCTTCCGCTCCGGTCGCATGTCACGCAGGGGATCACCGCGAATTCGACCGCCTGCGGCGGTATCACGGGACAGCTTTTTTTTGGTTCCAGAAGCCCGTAGGTCCCGGGCTCAAGGTCATCGGGGCCGTTGATGCGGCGGAACTCCATGACGCCTTCGCCAACGCACAGAGGCACGCAGAGAGTCTTTCCGCGCGAGAGCGCGTCGCTGAGGACCGCGCTGATATCAGCTTCCCGGCTCATGCTGACAAAGGCCAGCACAACGCCCGCCTTGCGGTATTCGGGAAGGCTCATGATATTGGCGCAGATCTTTGCGGACGACTCGTCCCTGTATTCCTGCGTGAGAGCTTTTTCGGCTTCACGTATCTGTTTTCTCATATTTTTTTTCTGTTCTGCGGCGTCCATGCTTCATATTATACCATTAATAGTGCAAAACCGCTTTTAACATGTTATAATACCTTGTTAAAAATAACTGCAGGGCAGCCTGCCGGAGGTTTTATATGAAAACAAGAGTCATAAACGTTAACAGCGTCGGCGGCGGCATTGACGAAGCCTTGTTCCAGGCAGATCTTGTCGCGAAAGCCTACCACCTTTCCGAAAAAGATTCGATCCACATGAGACTGCTCAGCGAAGAACTAATGGGCATGCTCCGCTCCATCACGGGCGAGATGTCGGCAGACTTCTGGGTCGAAGAAGAGGGCGGGCGCTTTGCGCTCCACCTGCTCACCAGGACCAGGATGAATTTTGACAAGCGCACCGAGCTGCTCAAGGCATCGACTACCGGTAAGAACGCTGCTGCCAAGGGCTTTATGAGCAAGATCCGCAACATGGTCGAATACTGGACCATGCCTGAGAGCGACGGAGTCCCGGGCATGATGTCACTGGGCTTCACCGATATGGCCAATCCGGGTTCCTACTGGCTGGCGGCCGATTCGGTCGACTGGACCATGAAGGCGTATCTCGCGGGCGTCGAAGAGCGCATGAAGTCCGACGAACAGGCTTCGGAGGAATGGGACGAGCTCGAGAAGTCGATCGTGGCAAAGCTTGCTGACGACGTGAGCGTAGGCATAAGCGGCGGCAACGTAGAGATGATAATCTACAAGACCTTTTCCGCGTAGGGAAGGTATGATATAGATCATATTGATTTAAAACTGAAAACAATTAAGGAGAAAACAATGCTGAATATTACCAAAAAAGCTGAAGGCAGCAATCTTACCTTCGGGCTCGAGGGACGTCTCGACACCAATACCGCTCCCGAGCTTGACGCGGAGATCAAGAGCTCCCTTGCCGGAGTCACTTCCGTGGTGCTCGACATGGCAAAGCTCGAATACATCTCTTCCGCCGGCCTGCGCGTTCTCATGTCCGCGCAGAAGATCATGAACGACCAGGGCGAGATGAAGCTCGTCAACGTCAACGAGATCGTTAACGAGGTCTTTGAAGTCACCGGTTTTTCGGAGATCCTTACCATCGAGTAAAACATGGCTGCAGCGCGTGGCGGGGTGACCCGCCGCGCTCTCTTTTAGTGCCTGACGGAGGCGAAAATGCAAAATAAAAGAATACTGACAATAATATCGCTGATGCTTTGTGTGATACTTGCGCTGTCGCTTTGCGGCTGCGGCAAGAAGGAAGAACCCCAGTCTCCCGGCGCTCCCACGACGGTCCCGGCCCAGCAGACCCCGCAGCCCCAGCAGGGCGGCTCTGCGCCTGCGCCTGCACCGGCTCCCGCCCCGATGACCGCCGAGGAATGCTATCACGCCTTCCTCTACGACGGCTACGAAGTGAGTATCGGCTACGACGCAGAATACATCCCCGCGGGCACTTACGACGCACGCTCTCTTGCGGACGTTATAATCGAAAACCTGGAGTACTATTACACAGACGTGGATTACTTCGTCGACGATGCGAGCTACGCTCTCATCGACTGCGGCGATGACGGCGAGCCTGAACTTGCTTTCTCGATCACTTTCTTCTCGAACGGAGACTATTCCGAACCGTTTGAACAGCAGCTCGTCATCAAGGCGTTCGGGGAGGATCTCAGGATCGTCGCGGACGATTACAGCGAGTACCGCTACAGCACGCTGATCACGGAGAAGGGGCTCGTCGTATCGGGCGGAAGTTCCTCAGCGTTCAGCTTTTATCAGGAATACAGCTTCGTGAACGCGGAAGGCGAGCGCGTCTTCCTCTATTCCGGAGAATATAATATGGGTATGACTGACGCCGTCATCCCCAGTTACGAGCTCCCCGAAGGCCTGATGCCTGATGATTATGAAGAGGGCTGGGATCTCGACCCGGAAGGCGGGCTTGAGATGGACGTCTACAACTTCACGAAGCTCGATTACGACAGCTACGACGATGATTCGTATTACGATGAATACCTCGGCGGCAACATGTTCGTCTTCATGGGCATGGAAGGCTTCGACATCGAGCCTGACGAACCCTATGCCAGCCTGTATAAGGACGCCGGTGTGAAGATCTATACTAACGACGAGATGGAGAAGATGATCAGCGATCATTGCAAGGCACTCGGCTGCAGCGATGAGATCCGCAACGCCGAAACTCCCGAATGGGTGTACCTCGATCCTGAAGAGACCGACTGGCTCCCGAAGGGCTGATAAAAGCTCTGTAGGGACGGCGAAAAACGCGGTTTTCCGCCGCTCTGAATATAGGAAAATGACAAAGAATGTGGTATCCTATAAAAGGAATATTGCATTCTTTTTCAAATACATGAAAGGCACAATGGATAACTACTTAAAAGTGCTCGGGTGCAGAGGCTCTGTGCCCAGGAGCGGCAAAGGATTCAGCAAATACGGCGGGGCGACCAGCAGCTATGCTCTGAGGCTGGGCGGCCGGCTCATCATAATAGACGCGGGCAGTGGTATCATGTCGGTGGACCGCGAGCTGCGCGAGGGTGAAAAGAGCTTCGATCTCTTCCTTACCCATCCTCACGCGGACCACATCCTGGGGCTGCCCATGTGCAGGCCCGTCTTCGACCCGGGCTTCGGGCTACGCGTTTACTCAAAGACCCGTTTGGGTTACGGCGGAAAGGCCCAGGTCAACTCATTCATGTCGCTACCGATCTGGCCAGTCGACGTGGACGGTCTTGCCGCATCGTTTGAGTTCATCGAGCTCGAGAACGGGCTGGTCCTTGAAGGGAAGCCTGAAGTGAAAGTGTACAGCATGGACGCTGCCCATCCGGGCGGATGCAGCCTGCTGCGCTTTGAGTTTGACGGAAAGTCCGTCGTCGTCGCTACGGACTGCACAATAAGGGAAGACAACAAGGCGCGCATGCTGGAGTTCGCGAAGGACTGCAGCCTGCTGCTGATAGACGGCCAGTACAGGCCGGTCGAGTTCGGCGGAAAGGCCGGTTTCGGCCACAACAGCTGGACCATGGCGGCCGAGTTCGGAAAACACTGCGGAGCCGCCCGCACCCTCATAGTCCACCACGACCCGTTCAATACCGACGACGTCCTTGACAAGGCTGAAGCGGACGTGCGCGCAGTGTGCGCTTCCGCGGACCTTGCTTATGAAGAAGAGATAATAGAGCTGTGAATCACGCGAAGACTGAAGATTTTCTGAAAATTTGCCTTTCGCTGACCTCGGAAAGGGACCGTGAGAAGCTGCTGTCGGACATCCTCGACAGCGCCATGAGCTTCAACAACTGCGACGCGGGCACTCTGTACCTGCTCGGGGACGACGGGCTTTCTTTCTGCCGCATGGTCACAAAGTCCATGGGCGTCAGGCAGGGCGGCCACGCCGCTCCCATATCGCTGCCGCCTGTACCGCTCGAAGAGAAGTATGTCTGCTCCTGGTCGGTGATCCATAACGAGACCGTTTACGTTGACAGCGTACGCGGAGATACCCGATTCGATCTTTCGGGTTCCAAGCGCTACGACGAGATGACCGGCTATTTCACAGGCACCATGTGCGTCATCCCTCTTGCGGACGACAAGGGCAACACCATAGGCGCAGCGCAGCTGATCAACGCGCTCGACGAGAACGGGCAGGTCTGCGCATTCGACAGGCAGACAGGTCTTTATACCTCGGCGTTCGCCTCGATGGCTGCTATAAGCCTTACTAACATGCAGTATTCGCGTCAGATCGAAGAGCTGCTCAGCTCTTTGGTGCGCGCGCTGTCGACCGCGATAGACGAACGCACCCCCTACAACGCCAACCATACCCGCAATATGGTGCGCTACGGGGAGCGCTTCCTCGACTGGCTCGATGCCACCGGAAACGATATGGCTTTCGACAGCAACAAGCGCAGCGCCTTCATCATGAGCGTCTGGCTCCACGACGTCGGCAAGCTCGTAGTGCCTCTTGAGGTCATGGACAAGTCCGACCGTCTCGGCGCCGGGCTACAGCCGCTGCTCACCAGGCTCAGGATGATAGGCCTGCTGACCCGCATAGACGTGCTCGAGGGCCGTCTGAGCGCTGAAGACGGAAAGGCCCGTCTCGCTGAACTTGACGAGGCTTCAGAGTTTATACAGCGCATCAACACTGCGGGCTTCCTGCCGGACGGCGACCTGGCGAAGGTCGAAGAGCTCGGGTCCCGCACCTATACCGACGAAAACGGGGAGACCCGCAGATGGCTCACCGAAGGCGAGCTGACTTCGCTTTCGGTGCGCAAGGGCACCCTCACCGCCGAGGAACGCGGCATAATGGAGGGCCACGTGACCGCGACGGCGAGGATACTGAGCGGCGTGTTCTTCCCCAAGCAGTACGCAAAGACCCCTGTCTGGGCGGCCGAACATCACGAGCTGCTCAACGGCAAGGGCTATCCCGATCACCTCACCGCGGAGAATATCCCCGACGAGGTGAGGCTGCTCACCATACTTGACGTTTTCGACGCGCTCACCGCGCGCGACAGACCATATAAACCCCCTATGCCGGTGGAGAAGGCCCTGTCCATACTCCACAGCATGGCAGACGAAGGGGGCCTTGACCCGCGTATTCTTGGACTTTTCGAAGAGAGCAAAGCCTGGGAGGAAAAAGCATGAAGACGAAAAAGATCATCGCTTTCTTACTGGTCCTGTGCCTGACTTTAGGTTCCGCGGCATGCGTATTCGCCGCAGACAGCCAGGGCAGCGCAAACGCAGTAACGCTTGAGGAGTTCACCGGAACCATAAAGGTGACGAACGCTTCAGGCAAGGACGTTTCCGCGCGTAACGGAATGAGGCTCTACTCGGGCTACACGGTATCGACCGGAACAGACAGCAACGCCTACATTGCTCTTGACGAGACCAAGGCGCTGATGCTCGAGTCTTCGTCGAAGACGATACTCAAGAAATCAGGCGGCAAGATAGACGTGATGCTCGAGAGCGGCACGGTCGTCGTTGACGTCTCCAAGAGTCTCAAGAAGAACCAGACCCTTAACGTTCACACGACGAACATGGTCACGGGCATACGCGGCACGGGCGTTGAAGTCTCATACTTCAGCCGCATCTCTACGACCCGTATCTGCATGCTCGACGGATCGACTCAGAACTTCAATAAGTTCGGGCTCGGTGAGGTACAGGTGGTAGACGCCGGCCACGGGATAGCGCTTGGCGGCGGAGCCGCTACAGTCGAAGTACTGGGCGATTCCATCGCGGTCGCTGATCTTCAGCCCGAGACCCAGAGGCTGATGGTCGTCGACGGAGGCATCTCCGGGGACGTGCTCGAGGGCTTCAACGAGGCCTTCGGCACTGGCGAGCTGAGCGAAGAGGATGCGGCCGAGCTTCAGGCTGCGGTCGGGGCCGCGGTAGAGGAACAGGCCGCGGAACAGCAGGCTGTCGAAGCAGCCGCTGAAGCTTCCGCCAAGGATGCGCTCACAGCAGAGACTACGGGAACCGCGATCACAAACGTGGACCCCGTGTTCGAGGATCAGTCGGCGGCGACCGGCTACGGCGCGACCATGACCGAAGACTCTTCTTCGGGTGATACAGGCTACGTTCCCGCGGATACCGGCTCAAGCAGCTCGGGAGACAGCGGATCTTCAGGCGACGAGACTCTCAGCAGCGACGCGGTGACCTTTACGGTCCCCTCGGGCGACAACTTCGCCTCTGTCATGGTATTCATAGACGACGTCGAGCAGGATTCTCCCGAGTTCGGCTCATCAGCGACCTACACCGCGACTCCGTCCTCAGTCAAGTTCTGGATCTGCTACGAAGAGGAAGGTCCTGGCTTCTCTGTTGATAACGTGACCGCAAAGCTCGGAAGCACATCGCTTGACGTGACATCCGCTCCGTCGCAGTATGATAATGTGAGCGGAAAGTTCTTCGCAAAGAGCGAGCTGCCCGACAACGCGACTCTCTCCGCGGAGATAGAGCTGACTGTCGAGAAGATCAACGACGACAACGCCTCTGCTGTCACCGGTACGCTCAGCAGCCTCGCGTCTTCGCAGATATTCTCAGCTGCGACGGTCCATTACGACAGCCGCGATCTCAGCGCTCTGAGCGAGTATACGAAGAACTCGAAGTTCTCCTTCGTGCCGTATACCGCGGAGGGCGATCAGGAGATCACGATAACCGTTCCTGCCGGCGGAGATTTCTTTGCTGTTGAGGTCTCCGAGAACGGGAAAGTTCTGACCGGGACGTCGGCAGATAACGGCACGGTCTATGCGACCACCGCTTCGTCGCTGCGCTTCACATTGATTCCTGCGACTGTCAATACCAACTATTACAGGATCAGTGATATAGGCGCAAACTTCCCGGCGGGAGCGACATCTGAATACATTACCGGTTCTGCCTATGATATATACGATGTCTCCGACATAACGACGAGCTTTGCGCTGACATATGACATCGGTATCTCTCTTGCGATGCCTGATCAAAACACTAACGAACAGGAATATGAAAGCACGGTGTCCTCGCTGCTGACGAGCCTCAACAGCGCTCCGCTCTTCGCTTCGCGCAAGCTCTATGCCCCGAGCGAAATGATCGGAGACGACCCCACCTTCAACGGACTGATAGACACGAACAATGTGATCGTTGAGCCTTACTATTTAGCGACCTTTGTTCTCGACGACCGTAATACCTATAGATACGAGGCCAGAGACGGAAAGCTTGCAAATCAGCCGACGACTCCGCAGCCTTATTCCTACACTGACGGCAGCAGCGAAACAAAGACGCTTGCGTTCAAGGATTGGGCAAGGATCAATATGGATGAGCCATATGTAGGCGGCGCCATCAACTGGATCGTGTATGATCCGTCGGAGCCGATAAACGAAGATCTGGTCTTCTATGCAAGGTTCACCGATCCTGATACTAGTGAAGTTATCGTTCCCGCTACCGTCGATAAACCGTAGAAGATGAAGAACGCCAGAATTAAAAAAATGCTTACCGCGCTGCTCGCGGCGGCGCTCATAACGGGAGTCATACGTCTGGCCTTCGGTGCGCTCGACGGCATGGTCTCGGACGCCTTTTACAACAGGCCCGTGGCTACTGACGGCGAAGTGATCGTCATCGGCATGGACCAGCGCGCCCTCGACGAGCTCGGGCCCATGCCCTGGCCGAGGTATTACATGGCTGACGTCATCAACTACCTCGATCAGGACCCCGACTGCATGCCTGCTGCGATAGGCATAGACGTGCTGTTCGTGGGCGCCAGCGCGGACCCCGAAGCTGACGCCGCGCTCGCCGAAGCCTGCGCGCTCGGCGGAAACGTCATTGCGGCATCTGCGGCCACCTTCGGCAGCCAGCTCGTGACCTCAGACGACGGCTTTTACATGGACACCCGCGCGGTGCTTGGCTTTGACGCGCCTTTCCAGGACATGCTCGACAACGTGCGCATAGGCCAGATCAACGCCATGCCCGACGGCGACAGCATAGTTCGCCACGCGCTGTATTCCTATGAGGTCCCCGGTTTCGGAGCGGTCAAGTCCTTCTCGAGAGTCATCTACGAGACCTGGTGCGAGTTCCACGGAACGACGCCCAATCCCGAGCCGAAGACCACAGAAGGCTTCTTCTATCTGCCCTACACCGCGGCTCCCGGTTCCTACTATGAAGGCATCTCCTTCGTCGACCTTCTCAACGGAGAGGTGGATCCCGAGTATTTCGCGGGCAAGATGGTGCTGATCGGACCGTACGCCTTCGGTATGCAGGACGAATACCGCACCTCGATTGACCACGCTTCGCCGATGTACGGCATAGAGATACAGGCCAACGAGATCGACGCCTTCAGGAACGGAAAGTATCCGTCAGAGGCGTCTGATCTGCTGCAGACTGTCATCATGTTCGCGCTCTGCCTTGCGGCCGTGTACATCTTCCTTGACGCTCCGGTAAAGCGTTCCGTGGCGATCTGGCTTGCGGCCTGCGTTCTTTGGATAGGCATCTGCTTCGCCGCTTACAAGGCGGAGACAGTGCTCCACGTGCTGTGGGTGCCCGTAGCAGTGACTACGGCCTTCATCATCGGCGTCGCTATCAACTACGTGAGATCGCAGAACGAGAAGCGCCGCATAAGCGCGACCTTCGGACGCTATGTTGACCCGGCCATCATCAAGGAGCTCATGGTCGAGGGCAGCGCTGCCGAGACCCTCGGAGGCAAGAACTTTGACATCGCGGTGCTCTTCGTCGATATCCGCGGTTTCACTACAATGAGCGAATCTCTGCCGCCGGCGACGGTCGTGGAGATAATCAATAAATACCTGACTCTTACCACAGAGTGCATAATGCGCTATCACGGCACGCTCGACAAGTTCGTCGGAGACTGCACCATGGCGTTCTGGAACGCTCCCGTGGCGCAGGAAGACCCGGTGTACCTGGCGTGCTGTGCGGCCATGGATATGGCCGAAGGGGCGAAGCCCCTTGCCGAAGAGCTCCAGGAGCGCTTCGGGCGCAGCGTGTCGTTCGGCGTCGGGGTCCACTACGGGCCTGCGGTCGTAGGCAACATAGGCGCTCCCCAGCGCATGGACTTCACCGCGATAGGCGATACGGTCAATACGGCAAGCCGCCTCGAGAGCAACGCTCCCGCAGGTACAATATATATTTCGCGCATCGTAGCAGATATGCTAGGCGACCGTGCAACTACTACATCTCTCGGTTCCACGATCAAACTCAAGGGCAAAGCCGAGGGTTTTGAGGTACTGACGCTGGACAGCCTCAAGCGCTGAAGAAGGAGACTTCATGAAAAAGACACTCTGCATTATTCTGGCCCTGATCTGTATGTTCGCCTGCGCGGCGGGCGTCTACGCCGCAGACAATAAGGGCACGGCCTCAACCATAAAGCTGGAGCAGGCCGAGGGCACGGTAACGGTGACCAATTCCTCAGGCAAGGACGTTTCTGTGCGTTCCGAGATGAGGCTGTATTCGGGTTACACCATACAGACCGGCAGCGGAAGCTCGGCCTACATTTCTCTCGACAGCACGAAGGCTGTCCTGCTCGAGGCGTCCTCAAAGCTCACGCTCAAGAAATCCGGCAGCAAGATAGACCTGATGCTCGAGAGCGGCACGATCCTGACTGACGTTGCCCAGAAGCTTGATAAGAACGAGTCCATCAACATCCATACGACCAATATGGTCACTGGCATCAGAGGCACCGGTGTTGAGGTAAAATATGACCCGGACCTCAGCTCGACCAGGATCAACATGCTGCACGGTTCTTCGGAGATTCAATTAAAGATCTTCGGGGCCCTACCGCCGCATCCGGAGATGGATCCTGAAATAGAAGCAGCAAATGCAGCCGCCCGCGCCGCTGAGGTCAATGCCGCTATGGCTGCCGCTGCAGCCGCATTGAATCGCTTAAATGCAGGCTCGACCGTAGCACTGAAAGTTATTCAGCCCTCAGTCAGTTTAAGCGCCGGGCAGGGCGTCGAGGTCGCTGCGGGCGTCAGCATCGCTCCGGCTCCGAACAACATCGTTATGAGGGACTTAACTCATCAGACTCAGCAGTTCGTTGTCGTACAGCAAGGTGCCTCCCGGCGCGTGACCGATGGCTTCAACGAGACCTTCGGCGTGAACGACATGACCGACGAAGAGAAGAATGAGCTCACAGACAGTATCGCGGCCGGTGTTGAAGAACAGAACAGGCAGGACGAAGAGCTCGACGCGGCTGCTCAGCTTTATGCCGAGGAGGCTGTCTCTCCGTCCGCGATCACTACCGACGGCGCGATCGTCGCGTCCGGAGGCGCTATAGTTACTACAGAAGGCGCGATCGTGGATCCCGTTTTCGAGCAGCAGCTCGAAGCAGATACTGTCGGCGCTGTCGTCGTTGATATCCCGGAAGAGACTACTTCTGTTACTGTGGATGAGGACGATGGCGAGATGACTGTACAGGAGCCTAATCCCGAAACCTCGAACACATTCACTGTCACATGGATGAATTATGACGGGAGTATTCTTGAGAGAGACGAAAACGTGACGTACGGGTCAGATCCGTCCTACGACGGTCCCGAACCTGAAAAGGCGGCAGACGCCGAATACCGCTACAGTTTCCGCGGCTGGGATCCCGAGATCACCAGTGTGACCGCCAATACCGAATACACTGCGGATTATGATTCTTCAGCCCGTTCATACGGTTCACCTGTCTGGACATGGGCTTGGAGCGTTGAAGGCGGTTACTCAGATGCCGTTGCAGCCTTTACGACCAACGACGATGCCACGGAACACACTGAACGCATCGACGCTTCGGTCGCGACGGGAGGCTCTGAGGCAAGCTGTACGGCCGGCGGCACCACAGTATATACCGCGACCGCGATCTTCTTAGGTGAAGAATATCAGGACGTCAAGACCGTGACTGTAGAAAGTCTCGGTCATGACTTAGTGCACCATGAAGCCCAGGCAGCGACCTGCGGCGGAATAGGCTGGAACGCGTACGATACATGCTCGCGCTGTGACTATACCACCTATCAGGAAATACCCGCTTTGGGCCATGATATTGTAAGCCATGAAGCTCAGGCAGCGACCTGCGGCGGAATCGGCTGGGATGCATACGAGACCTGCTCACGCTGCGACTACACTACTTACAAAGAGATCGCAGCTTTAGGCCATAGCTATGGAGAACCTGAATGGAGCTGGACTGGTTATACAACTGCCAGCGCATTATTCACCTGCAGCCATGATACATCTCATGTTGAGACAGTGAATGCTGAGATCAGCAGATCTGATGCTGCGGATAAGTATACTTACACTGCAACTGTAAGCTTCAACGGCCAGACGTACACTGACTCCAAGACTGAAACCAGAACATATACCGTCACCTGGAAGGACTACGACGGTACAGTGCTCGCGTCCGACAGCGCTGCTGAATACGGCAGCAATCCGTCTTACCAGGGTACTTCAACTCCGACGCGCGAGGCGACAGCAGAATACACCTACACATTCGCCGGTTGGGATCCTGCGATCACAGAAGTGACCGGCGACGCGACATACACCGCCACCTTCAGCGCTGTAAAGAACAAGTATGCGATCAGCTTTGTGAACGGCAGCGAGACGCTGCAGAACACTGAAGTTGAATATGGCGCTACCCCGAGCTACAGCGGCGAGACCCCGACAAAGGCTGATGACGAACAGTACACTTATACCTTCTCCGGCTGGAGCCCCGAGATCACAGCTGTGACCGGTGAGGCTACCTATACCGCAGAATTTACCTCGCAGCTCCGTGCATTCAATGTGAACTGGCAGGACTATGATACGACCGTTCTTGGCGCGAACACTGTAAAATACGGCGAAGACGCGGTCTATCCGGGCAGCGGCGATCCGACCAGACCCGCAGACGCTGAATACACTTACACCTTCGCGGGCTGGACCCCGGAGCCTAAGGCCGTCACTTCCGATATAACGGTCAAGGCGACCTACACCGCAGTAAAGAACAAGTATACTGTAAAGTTCCTCAATGACAACGGAACAGAGATCTCCAGCAGCCTGCTCGAATACGGCACAACTCCGCAGGCACCTGCGGATATCGCAAAAGAGGCGACTGCGGAATATACGTACACATTCACCGGCTGGAACCCGGCGATCGAGACCGTCACCAAGGACGCGAATTACACGGCTACTTTCAGCGCGGAAAAGAACAAGTACAACGTCACCTGGATAGGCGCTGACGGTAAACCGATAAGCGAAGAAGCGTTCGAATACGGTTCTACGCCTTCATTTGGCGGCGCGACCCCGACCAAGGCTGCGACCGATGAGTTTACTTACACCTTCGCAGGCTGGGATCCTGCAATCACAACAGTGACCGGAGCAACGACTTATACTGCCACATTCACTGAAAAAAAGAACAGCTACACGATAACCTGGAAGAACGACGAAGGTTCGACGATCGGTACTGATACTCTCGAGTACGGTTCCACGCCGACACACGCTGCGATCTCCAAGGCATCGACGGCTGCGTTTACTTACAATTTTGCCGGCTGGACGCCGTCGATCACAACGGTGACCACCAACGCTGCCTATACAGCCACCTTCAGCGCGGTAGTCAACACTTATACCGTGACATGGAAGAACGAAGACGGAACGATACTCGAAACAGACGAAAACGTTCCTTACGACACTACGCCCGAGTATAACGGCGAAGTTCCGGCAAAAGAAGACGATGAACAGTACACATATGCGTTCCTTGCCTGGGATAAGGAATTAACTGCTGTTACCGGTGATGTTACCTATACTGCTACATATGAGTCGATAACCAGGACTTACGGTGTTTACTGGAATGACTGGGACGGCTCCACATTATGGATAAGCACAGGCGTTCCTTACGGAACAGTACCTGAATACCCTGAAGGTGAAGTCGACGGCGTTTCTGTTCCCGTGCCTTCACGTGATGCAGACGCGCAGTATACATACACCTTCAACGGTTGGGATCCGGCGCCTGTTGCAGTAACTGGCGCGGCGACATACACTGCAACTTATTCTGCAGTGGTCAATAAGTACAGCGTTGCTTTCGTCGACGAAGATGGCTCGACTGTACTGAAAGCAGCCGCCCAGTACGATTACGGCACGGCAGCGGCAGATATCGCCAAGCCCGCCGACCCGACCAAGGAATCCACTGTCGACAAGGTCTACACCTTCACCGGCTGGACTCCTGAGCTCGCCGACGTGACCGCCAACGCGACTTACGCCGCGGTCTACAGCGAGGCCGCAAGGACTTACACAGTTACCTGGAAGGATCACGACGGGACCGTGCTTGCATCCGACAGCGCAGTCGAATACGGAAGCACTCCGGCTTATCCGGGAGACGCGGCTCCGACGCGTGAGGCGACCGCAGAGTACACCTACACCTTCGAGGGCTGGGATCCTGAGGTAACTGCCGTAAACGGCGACGCGGTCTACACTGCCACTTACAGTGCTCTCAAGAACCGCTACACGATAACCTGGAAGAACGACACCGGCTCGACCATCGGTACTGATACTCTCGAGTACGGTTCCACGCCGACCCACGCCGCTATCGACAAGGCATCGACCGCCGCGTTCACCTACACCTTCGCGGGTTGGACGCCTGAGATAACGACTGTTACGACCGACGCGGCCTACACCGCGACCTTCAGCGCCGTGAAGAACTCCTACACGGTATCCTTCAACTCGGACGGCGGTCCCGAGGTCGAATCGCAGACTGTCGAATACGGCAGCACGGCGACTACCCCCGCAGCGCTTGAAATGGAAGGCTACATCTTTGATGGCTGGTATGAGATAGATGCTTCGGAAGCTTTTGATTTCTCGACGCCGATCGAGGGTGACGTTGATCTTATTGCGCACTGGCTTAAAACTGTAACTGTCACGTTCATTTATAATGATGACGCGACCGATCCGAATGAAGTAGTGATCGTATCTGGCAGCGCGATAGAAATCCCTGCAGTTCCGACACGCGACGGTTATACCTTCGACTTCTGGTTCATACCGGATCAGCCGAACGAAACAGCTTACGATTTCGAGACTCCGGTCACCGGTGACATATTCCTCATGGCGCACTGGACTCCGAAGACTGTGACCTTCTCGATTCCGTACATTACGGATTCCCGCATCGAGGACTTCTATATCAATCCGTCTGTAGGAAATGATTTTGCTCAGTTGAATACCAGCTCAACAGGCACTACATTCGGAGCGATCGTAGGTGATACTGTTTATCTGCCGCTTCGTCCGGATGGATACACAGTTACTAACTGGGAGCTTGCAAGAAATGACAGTGCTTTCAGCGTGGAAGAGAGCCCTGAAGAGACCGGTTATGATTACTACATCACAGGCTTTACTGACGATGTAGAACTGATGTTTGACATCAGTGTTAAGATGCCTGTCGACGAGACCGATATCGACGCGTTCCTCAGCACATATTATGAAAACGGCGTCAGGGGCCTCAACAGTCTGACCTGCCAGATCCCGAGCTCTCTTACAAAGCCTGCGGACAACGGTATTATCACATATGAGACTTACCAGACCTACACAGTGACATTTGATTACGGCGACGGCCGTCAAAACACGACCGTAGCGGTCGAATATGACAGCCATGTCGCTAAACCTGAAGACCCGACTCGCGAGGGCTACACCTTCGCAGGCTGGTATAAGGGAGATGCTGCCTATACATTTGACTTTACAAACCAGTATATCCGCGAGGACACTACACTCACAGCTCATTGGACGGGCGATCCTGTGACGATCACTGCGCCTTATATGACGCCCCAGAGAAGCAGCATGGTATTAGTCAGTCTGACAGACGGTACGAATACTCAGTCTTCAGATCAGTCTGATTTCTCGCTCTCGACGACGGTGGGTACGCCTATTACGCTGACGGTCACGAATTACGACCCGTATATAGTCGCAGTCACTCCGGCAGCAGTAGGCGGTCTGACGGTCGAGCCTTCCGGCGCCGCTGAAAATACGTATACGATATCCGGATTCACTACCGATACTGCCTTGAAGTTCGATATTGTGGTCAAGATGCCGTTTACAAACATTCAGGACCAGCAGGACCCGGCTGAATTCGCATATAGGTATTACGACAGCAGTAATACTACCGGCATTAACACCTTTACCTGCCAGTATCCGGAGAACCTGACGCCTTCCGGAACTTCAAGCAATGTCGTCTTCGAGCCGTATGAAGTCTACTTAACCGTAACATTCGTTGATGACGAAGGCAGCGGAGTTGATCCTGCAGAGCAGCAGGTACGTTATAACGAGCTTGTAGTAAAGCCGGCTGATCCGACATATTCAGGAAACGAAACAAATCTGAGCTTCTTAGGCTGGTGTTCCGACAGCGACCGTACGATGCTGTATGATTTCAACAGCCCTGTGACAGAGGATCTTATGCTTTACGCGAAGTGGGGTGTCAGGACCCTCAATATGCACGTTCCGTATATGGTCTCGCCCGATGAGGACGGCATGAACGTATATCCGATAGGTGAAGACGCGCAGTACACGACGCGTACCAGTGACGACTGTAGCATGTCCTTCACTGAGGGCTCAGAGATTCCTGTTAAGATCTCATTTGATCCTGTATACATGAGTGTTACTGATGTGAGTGTTATCACGTCAGGCGGCGGTGTAGGAATATCTGTTGAGCATAGCGACATAATCATTAGAGATGGTCAACAAATGCAGTACAAAAACGCCACTATCAGCGGTATTACTGAAGATTTCGACCTGCTGCTCGACGTGACGATAAAACTGCTCGATGGCAATGACGCAACTTCTGTGATCGGAAGCTACTTCAGCAATTATAACGGAATCGCGCATATCACTGCGCTGCTTCCGGACAGCATTGATCCGTCGGATGTCCCGGAGGAGACCGATTCGCTGAGCGTGGAGTTCTATAAGACTCCGATCGACATAACTGTTCCCACTGTACCTGACGGATTGGGAGAACAGCCGATTGGAATATTCTTGTATAGTGCCGATGGCGAAATGCTGGAGTATGGCATTAACACGCCAAATGTTTATTCAACCGATACAGAAACGCTTTATGTCGGCATTGATGTGAACAGATATATCATTAATAACTATACTACCGGAGCTGGAGTCGTATATGCGCCTAATGTTACTGATGCTGCCGTAAACTTTGTGGCTATTGGGAATGACAGTATTCCCGAAGTAATAGAGACCAATGAGGATGTTAAGTTCTTCAAGACTACCGATCTGAGCTCTGACTTTACACTTGGCATAGATATAACAATAACCCTTGATGAACTTGGCTCTGAGGCGACTCCGACTACACTCTATCAATCTCTTGCGCTTTTAGCTCTTGATGGTTCAGCTAAATCGATTACTATCTACTATAAAGAAGATGATACTGCACCTGCATCTGTAGAAATAACTCTTAGAAATGGAATCAGTTCTGCATTAAGTTCAACCGGCTACGATGCAAACGGTGAAGCTATTAACAAATTCAGTTTCGAAGCATACTGATTAGATTGTTCAGGAGGCTAACATGAAAAAACTATTGATTCTGGTGCTGACGGCGGTCCTGCTGTTCAGCATGGCGGTCCCGGCCTTTGCCGAAAACGAGGAGCTGAGCGTGAGGCCTTCGGGCATCTGCATCGACGGCGGACAGTTCCTTATCACGGACGTCTTCAACAAGCAGATCCTGCGCGGAAGCGGCCAGAGCTGGACGGTCGTCGCCGGTAAGAAGTCCGAGGCGGGAGCCAGCGGGGAACCGGTGGGCATCTATAAGGACGGCATGGCCGACGAGGCCTACTTCATGTCTCCGTGGGCTATCGTCGGATTCATGGGCGGTTACGCCATTTCCGACCCGGAGGCGGACGTCGTGCGTTTCCTCTCGGGCGGCACGGTCCAGACCCTCATAACCAAGAGCGCGGGGCTTGACCACCCGACTGGGCTCGCTACCGACGGCGAACTGCTCTATGTCGCGGACAGCGGCAACGACCGCGTGGTCGCGATGGATAAGAAAGGCGCCGTAAAGGTCGTAGTATCAAATCTCGGCGGGCCTACCGGCCTGGCCTGGGACGACGGCGTGCTCTACATCTGCGAGACCGACAAGAACCGCATCGTGAGCTTCAAGGACGGCAAGGTCGAGCTGGTCTCCGGCAAGGCTAAGGCCGACGGCGATGAATATCAGGGAGGCTACGTCAACGGCAAGACAAGCGTGGCTGAGTTCGATCACCCGGTAGGGATCCTCGCAAATGACGGCACTATATACGTCTCCGACACCGGAAATCTGGCCGTGAGACAGATCAAGGACGGAAGGGTAACGACCCTGGCCGATTCCGGCGACGTGGGCTACAAGGCTTCGTATCCGCGCGGACTGGTGCTCTCCGGCACCGACCTGGTAGTCGCGGACGTCTTCTTCCCGTATCCTGTCGCGATAAGCACTCTGCCCATCGTCTTCTCCGACGTCGCGGCTGACAGCCCGGACGCAGAAGCGGTGAGCAAGGCTGTGAATTACAGGCTCATCAACGGCTTCGAGGACGGCAGCTTCAGGCCCGAAGCCTATGTTACGAGAGCGCAGTTCGTCACCATGCTCTCAAGGGCGCAGCTCTTCATTGACGGCCAGGCTGTCATCGACGGCGACGCGGTATTCACTGACGTCCCCGAGGGAAGCTGGTTCGAAAAGCCGGTCAACTGGGCGGCCGCGGAAGGCTATATGCTCGGCCGCGTAAAGGAAGGCAAGCGCATCGCTGACCCGAAGTCCGTGCTCAAGGCGAGCGAGATAGATCATTTCCTCGAAAGATTCGCTGCGGCTCTGGGCGTGAGCTATGAACCTATCGCAGAAGATCCGCACAGCCCCGTTTCTAGGCTGACCGCGGCGAGCGGGCTCGTTTCGCTGCTCGAAAAAGCAGGCTACTGATAACAGGAGGCAACAATGAAAAAGTTCACTATAACCATGGAAAACGGCGACGTAATGAGCGGCGAGCTCTATCCCGAGATCGCTCCCATTTCTGTCGAAAACTTTGAAAAACTCGCAAACAGCGGATTCTACGACGGGCTGATCTTCCACAGGGTCATCCCCGGCTTCATGATACAGGGAGGCTGCCCCAACGGGACGGGCACAGGCGGCCCCGGCTGGAACATCAAGGGCGAATTCGCCGCCAACGGCGTGAAGAACGACCTTAAGCACACCCGCGGCGTGCTCTCCATGGCGCGTGCCATGCATCCGGATTCCGCCGGCTCGCAGTTCTTCATCATGGTGGCTGACGCTCCTCATCTCGACGGCCAGTACGCGGCCTTCGGCAAGGTGACCGACGGTATGGACGCCGCCGACATGATAGTCCGCGTTCGCCGCGATTACAGCGACAGACCTCTGGTCCCGCAGAAGATAGCGACTATAAGGGTCGAGGACGTCGAATGAATGAGATAAGGAGCGAAGCCCGTCTTTCGATGACGGAAGCCATAGGTATAATCACCGGTCACGGGGTGGGCTCCGGCATACTTGCCGTGCCTTTCCTTGCCTCGCGCAACAGCTGGCAGAGCTTCGTGCTGATAATCGTGCTGGCTTACGCGATAAACCTGCTGCTTCACACGATGATAGCCGAGCTTTCGCTCAACAATGGCGGAGCGCAGTTCATAAAGTGCTTTGAAAACGAGCTGTTCAAGGGCAAGCTCAAGATGATCGCGACCTGGACGGCGTTCGCGCTGCTGGGGCTTTCGGTCATCGCCAACGTCAGCAGCTTCATAACCGGCTCGGCAGCCGTATTTTCAAGCTGGTTCGGGCTCGACGAGCGCGTGGGCATGCTTCTATATTTCGTGATCGCTGCCGCGGTCGTGTTCTTCGGCATGAAGCTGGTCGGCATATGCGAAAAGTACTCGGTGATAGCCATGGTGGCTGTAGTTGCCGTGCTGCTCATCGCCACGCTCCGCGCGGGAACCGAGCCTCTTCCCTCGAAGTTCATCGCGGCTTCCAACGTGCTCGCTCTCTACAGCATGATCTCGTTCGCTCTGTCGGCTGTGATGTCCGTGCCCCAGGTCGTCAAGGGCCTGAACGGCGACAGAAAGCAGATAACCAAAGCCATTGCCGCAGGCACAGGCGTCAACGTTTCAATAATCATACTCATCACGCTGATGACCCTCGCGGGAGCCGGAAGCTCCATCACAGAGAACGGCGCCCTGGTCGACCTTTCCTCGCGACTCGGCGGCTGGGTCAGCGTTGTGGGCTACGTGTTTTCGCTGCTAGCTCTTTCGACCTCGTTCTGGGCCAACACGCTCAATATGCGTGACATAATCTCCGAGCAGACAGGCTGGAACCTCCGCCTTTGCTGGCTCGCCGCATCTCTGCCCTGCCTGCTGATAGCGGTCTTCAGACTGCAGAGCTTCGTCGGGCTTGCTCGCATCGCGGGCGTCATCCAGGTCCTCACGGGCCTCGGCATCATCCTTGCCTATAACCGCTCAAGAAAGCGCATGGGCGAAAGCCTCATCTGCGGGTTCTGGGGGACCCTGCCTTTCCAGCTGCTCGTGATAGCGGGTTCGCTGGCGGCGACTGTGGGATCGGTGATCAGTGTAAAGTAAACGTCAATGAAAGATCTGATGAATCCAATTAAAGCTGAACTTCTTGCGCCGGCCGGGGATATGGAAAGCCTCAGGACGGCGCTTAAATACGGGGCTGACGCTATATACTGCGGCGGTCCTTTTATGCAGCTGCGCGCGGCGAGCGCGGGCTTTACGATGGAGAGCCTCGCGGAGGCGGCCGGGCTCGTGCACGGCGCGGGAGCCGCGTCTGAGACCGCCGTGTCGGCCGCGGGCGGCCGCAAACTGTACGTCACGGTCAATTCCTTCGCGTGGAGCGACGAGATATCGAAGCTCGGGCCTTACGCCAGGCAGCTTCATGACATAGGCGTGGACGCGCTGATAGTCTCAGACCTCGGCGCAGTCGCGGAGATCAAGGAAAAGTGCCCTGATATCGCGGTCCACGTCAGCACGCAGGCCAACTGCATGAATTACAGGGCGGCTGAAGTCTATTACAACATGGGAGCCTCAAGGGTGGTCCTTGCCCGCGAGCTTTCGATAGAAAAGATAAAAGAGCTGAGGGCTCTCGCTCCCGCGGGGCTCGAGCTCGAGGCTTTCGTTCACGGAGCCATGTGCATGGCTTATTCGGGCCGCTGCCTGATAAGCTCCTTCTTGACCGGCCGCAGCGGGAACCGCGGCCAGTGCACCCAGAGCTGCAGGTGGGATTACTATCTTATGGAGCAGAAGCGTCCCGGCGAGTATTTTCCCCTCGAAGAGGGCCCGCAGGGCACCGCTATCCTGAGCTCCAAGGAGATGTGCATGATAGACCATCTGCGCGAGCTTGCGGACGCGGGTGCCGTGTCCTTCAAATGCGAAGGCCGCATGCGCACTCCGTTCTACATCGGTACCGTGGCCAACGCCTACAGGATGGCTCTCGACGGGTTCCCAGATACCGCGGCGCTGCGCGCGGAGCTTGAGACCATAAGCCACAGGCCTTACTGCACGGGCTTCTACCTCGGCGATTCCGAGTCGATCGCTACAGGGGGAAGCGATTACATCAGGAACTATATATTTGTTGCCACAGCGCTTGAGGCGAGTTCGGGAGGAAAGCTCAGGATCGAGACCCGCAACCCGTTCAGCGTTGGTGATGAGCTCGAGGTCCTCACTCCGGGTTCCACAGGAAGGGCTTTCAGGCTCGAGAGCATAGTTGACGCGGAAGGGACGGCAATAGACCGTTCCCCGACGCCTATGCGCGTAATGACGATAAACGCGCCGGACGGCATACAGCCCGGCGACATCATAAGAAGGAAGGGTGACTGCAGATGTTCGTAAGACCCGCAGAATTGGCCGATCTTGACAGGATAGGCGAGATCTACGCTGCCGCAAGGGCGTACATGAGGGCCCACGGAAACGACGTGCAATGGAACGGCGGCGATTATCCGGGAAGGGAAAAGTTGTCGGACGATATCGCGAAGGGACAGCTCTTCGTTGTTTGCGACGCTTCGGCCTGCGGACCCTGCGACGGGGCTGAATACGCCGGAGAGGCAGGGCGCGCGGATGAGCGCATATACGGGGCGTTCGCCTTCATCATAGGTGAAGACCCGACCTACGGATGCATCGAGGGCGGGGCGTGGAACTCAGACGGGCCCTACGCGACGGTGCACCGCATGGGGAGCAGCGGAGAGGTGAAGGGCGTCAGCGAATGCGCCTTTGAATGGGCTTGCGGTGAGTGCCGCAGGCTCGGACTGAACCTGCGCTGCGACACACATGAGCTCAATCTCACGATGCAGGGCGTCATGAAAAAGCAGGGCTTTGATTACTGCGGCATCATCTACGAGCCGGACGATACTCCGCGGCTCGCGTACCAGAAGCTGATCGCGGGGTAGGACCCTAAAGGTTACGATCAATGAATACAAAAAGACCTGAGATACTTGCACCTGTGGGAGGCGAAGAACAGCTGCTCGCGGCCGTGAGATGCGGCGCGGACGCTGTTTATTTCGGTCTGCCCGATTTCAACGCCAGGCGGAGCGCCCAGAACTTCGCGGCTGAAGGGCTGGCCGGCACCGTCAGGTATTGCCACGCCTACGGAGTTAAGGTCTATATCACCATAAACATACTGGTCAAAGACAGCGAGACGGCGGCCATGGAAAAGGCTGTCGACACCGCGGCTCTCGCGGGAGCCGACGGCATAATAGTCCAGGACCTTGCCGTGGCGCGCTACGCGAGGGCGTTCTGGCCCGATCTTGCCGTGCATGCCTCGACCCAGTGCGCCGCTCACAACAGCGAGGGCGTCCTTCAGCTGCTCGAATACGGATTCAAGAGAGTAGTGCTTGCAAGAGAGCTTTCTCTGGAAGAGATCAGGACGATATACGAAAAGACCGGGGCCGAGCTCGAGGTCTTCGTGCACGGAGCTCACTGCATGAGCGTTTCTGGCAACTGCTACATCTCGTCGATGATAGGCTGCCGCAGCGGGAACCGCGGCATGTGCGCCCAGCCATGCAGGCTGGACTGGCAGCTCGACGGAGCGGATCACGTGCTCTCGCTCAAGGATATGTCCTATCTGGACAGCTTCGCGGAACTGTCGGCGGCCGGGGCGGCGTCGTTCAAGATCGAAGGCCGCATGAAAAGACCCGAATACGTCGCGGCGGCAGTGACTGCCTGCCGCGCTGCGCTGGAAGGACGTGAATATGACAGGGATACTCTGCGCGCGGTTTTTTCGCGCAGCGGCTTTACCGACGGCTATCTCAGCGGAAAGCGCGACGCTTCCATGTTCGGCTTCCGTACGAAGGAAGACGTTGTTAGCGCCCCGTCTGTTCTCAAGGACCTTCAGCATCTTTACGAAAAGGACCCCCAGCTGCTGCCCGTGGACATGCTGCTCTACGTTCAGCAGGGCGACAACTCACAGCTGACCGCAAGCTGCGGAGATGTTTCCGTGACCGTGCTCGGGGAAGAACCGCAGATTGCAAGGAATCTGCCAATAGATGAAGCTTACGCGCGCCGCAGCCTGAGCAAGACCGGAGGCACGCCTTACTATCTGAACGAACTGACTCTGGCGGCAGGGCAGGGGCTGATGCTCCCGAGCTCGCAGCTCAACGAGCTGCGGCGCAGGGCGCTCGAAGCGCTCACGGGTGAGCGCACGGCTGTATCGCGCAAAAAGCAGGCAGCCGTGCTGCAGCCGCAGAAGGGCCACGCCATACGCAGCAAGCGCCTGCGGCTGCGCTTCGAGCGCCCGGACCAGATCTTCTCCGGCGCCTCAGAGCTCGCAGTGGCCGTGATACTGCCGCTTGCGGAGGTCGTTAAGCACCCCGCGCTCGCCGACAGGCTCGAAGGCCGCCTCTGGGCGGAGCTCCCCGCGCTTATCTGGGAAGGAGAGACCGACTCCGTCAAGAAGCAGCTGCGCGAGTTGAAAAGCCTCGGCGTCTACCACGCGGTGGCTGAAAACATCGGCGCAGTCCGTCTCGCTCGCGGGGCAGGCCTCACCGTCCACGGCGGAGCCTTCCTCAACGTGCTCAACTCCGCGGCCGCGGACGAATACTTCGGCCTCGGCGTTCAGGACATGACGCTTTCCTTCGAGAACTCCTTCGAGTGCATACGCAAGTTCAAGACGCAGATCCCATTCGGCTACATCGCATACGGCCGGGTCCCCGTGATGAAGTTCCGCGCCTGCCCCGGGCAGAACGCCGGAGGCTGCGGCAGCTGCGGAGGCACCCGCGCTCTCACCGACCGCATGGGCGAAGAGTTCCCTATGCTGTGCCGCGGCCGCGCGTATCAGGAGCTGCTGAACTGCGTTCCGGTATACACCGCGGACAAACCGCGTCCTGCGTCCGACTTCGAGACCCTGTATTTCACGACAGAGTCCCGCGACGACTGCGAGCTCATCATGGATATGCACAGGGCGCAGGTTTCCCCGGACTTCCGCCGCACCATGGGACTGTACAACAAAAAGCTCCTGTGACCGGTTCCGGAAAACAAAATACGGGTTTCCAAACGCCTCTTCACCGTCAATAAACATTGACAAAACGCCCTCTCAAATATAAACTTTATATAGCAAATACAGAACTTATATATATGCATGGAGGCTTCCAAATGAGAGAAGATGTTCTTAAATTAATTCAGGAAAAGAAGCTGATCGCCATCGTGCGCGGCATCGCTCCGGAAAAGTGCGTAGCCGTTGCCGACGCCCTTTACGAGGGCGGCTTCAGGCTTATGGAGATCACCTTCAACCAGAAAGACCCTGCAAGCTGGAAGACCACCTGCGACGCCATCAGCGCGTGCCAGAAGAAATACGAAGGCCGCATGTTTGTTGGCGCAGGCACCGTCATCACAACCGGGCAGGTAGATCTCTGCAAGGCGGCAGGCGGCAGCTTCATCGTTTCACCCGACACCAACGTCGACGTGATCAGGCATACCGTAGAACTCGGCATGGTATCCCTCCCCGGAGCCCTCACTCCGAGCGAGGTCCTCACCGCATATAACGCGGGAGCCGACTATGTCAAGCTCTTCCCGATCTCCGAGATGGGTCCGTCCTACGTCAAGGCGGTCCGCGCTCCGATCAGCCACGTTCCCATGCTCGCCGTGGGCGGCGTCAACGAAAAGAACCTCAGAGATTACTTCGAGGTCGGCATCGCGGGCGCAGGCATAGGCGGCAACCTCGTCAACAAGAAGTGGATCGAAAACGGCGAGTTCGAGAAGATCACAGAGGTCGCTAAAGAGATGGTCAAGGTAGTCGAAGACTACTTCGGCAAATAGATCATTATTATTTCAGTTAACTAAGCGTATACGCTTCATAGAAAGGAATGATACCCATGAAAGTAGTTACTTTTGGCGAGACTATGCTTCGTCTTAACCCGGTAGGATACCTCAGATTCGTCCAGGCGCCTGAAATGGAATGCACTTATGCAGGTGCAGAAGCAAACGTTTGCGTTTCTATCTGCAACTATGGTTACGAGGCCGCCTTTGTTTCCAAGGTTCCCGCCCATGAGATCGGCCAGTGCGCCATAAACGAGCTCCGCCGTTACGGCGTAGACACCCAGTTCGTTGCGCGCGGCGGAGAGAGGCTCGGCATTTATTTCGCGGAAAAAGGCGCTTCCCAGAGAGCATCCAAGGTCATCTATGACAGAGCTCATTCCTCCTTCGCCACCTCCAAGGCAGAGGACTATGATTGGGATAAGATCTTCGAAGGCGCAGACTGGTTCCACTTCACCGGCATAACTCCCGCGGTTGGCGGAGACCTGCCCGAGATTTGCCTCGAGGCATGCAAGAAAGCCAAGGAAAAGGGTCTGACTATCAGCTGCGACCTCAACTACCGTAAAAAGCTCTGGACCAGAGAACAGGCCAGGGAGACCATGAGCAAGCTCATCACCTACGTTGACGTCTGCATCGCCAACGAAGAGGATGCCAAGGATGTGTTCGGCATCGAGGCCGAGGGCACCGACATCGACAGCGGCAAGCTCAATAAAGAAGGCTACATCAGCGTAGCGCGCCAGATCTCCGAGAAGTTCGGCTGCAAGAAGGTCGGCATCACCCTGCGCGAGAGCTACAGCGCCACCGACAACGGCTGGGGCGGCATGCTCTACACAGACGGCCAGGCTTACTTCAGCCCGAGCTACAAGGTGCACATCGTTGACCGCGTAGGCGGCGGCGACAGCTTCGGCAGCGGCCTTATCTATGCCTGCCTCAGCGGCATGGCTCCGCAGGACGCCATCAATTACGCGGCTGCGGCAAGCTGCCTCAAGCACAGCATCGAACACGATTTCAACCTCATGAGCAAGGACGAAGTCATGAACCTCGCCAAGGGCAACGCCAGCGGCAGAGTTCAGAGATAGTTTCGCCAGCGAAAAACTTACAAGTCAATAACCAGGGCTCCCTTCCGTTTATTCCGGAAGGGAGTCTTTTTTGTGATATAACTGTTAATCCGCAGCTGTCAGATGATATAATAGACCGTACATCGTAATCATTTGACCGGAGGGTGAAAATGGATATTCAGAAGAAAAAGGAACTTATCCAGGCAGTGATTGACGCGCCGAGCGCGTGCGCTGAGTTCAAGGCCGCGGCTGAGGCTGCGATGAAGGCTCTGGGAACCGAAGGCGAAGACGCCGCGTTTGTGGCTCTCGTTGCTGAAGCAAGAGAAGATATCTGCACTATAGACGACGTGCTCGGGTTCTTCGCGAGCGACAGGGCGAAGCAGTTCTTCGGAGAGGAAGGCGCTGCCGCCAAGCTGGCTCACGCTCAGGAAAGAAAGGCTGCGGGCGAGCTGTACTGCGACTGCCCGGGCTGCACCGCCGCGAAGGCTCTGATGGACGCCGCGCTGTGATAAGGAGCAACATGCATGACGAGCAATATAGATAAAGCGCAGATCGTCGCCAGGGCGGGCGAGCTTGCCCGCAGTTACAAACAGGCGGGCTTCCACTGCTCGGAGGCAGTGGTGCGTGCCGTGCCCGAAGCTCTGGGCTTCGACATCCCCGCTGACGTGGTCCGCGCTGCCTGCGGCTTTTTCGGAGGAGGCGGCGGAACAGGCGGTCGCTGCGGAGTCGTGGAGTCCGGCATAATCGTGATATCTTTCCTTTACGGACGCATGTACGTTTCGCAGTCGACCGACAAGGCGAAGACTGTGATCCGCGCGCTGATACGCGAGTTCAAACAGGAGTTCGGCGATCTCGAATGCCGCAACGTCAAAGCCGCCGCAGTAGCGGAGCACGGCCCGGAATTCGGTTGTGAAGACGTTTACGCTCACGGAGCCGAGCTCATCACCGGAATACTGCTCGACTGCGACGAGATCTGATCTGCCATGACCAAAGCCGAAAGAGAAGAGAAACTGAAGACACGGCTGCAGGAGATGCTCGTCCGCGAACGCAGCCTTTGGGATGCGGGCGTTGAATACGTCGCCGGAGTCGACGAAGTGGGCAGGGGGCCTCTCGCGGGTCCTGTCGTTACAGCTGCCGTCATACTGCCGCACGACTTTCATCTGCTTGGCGTGGACGATTCCAAAAAGCTCAGCGAAAAACGGCGCGAAGAGCTCTTCGATCTGATAAAGGAGTCAGCGCTCTGCTGGGCAATAGGCCGCAGGGAACCGGAGCGCATCGACGAGATCAACATACTCCAGGCCACCAAAGAAGCCATGGCCGACGCCATCCATGCCTTGAGCATCAAGCCGGGCCACGTTTTCATAGACGGGAACCAGCCTTTGCGCGGGCTGGAGATAAAGCAGACCACGATAGTCCACGGCGATTCGGTTTCCGCGTCCATCGCCGCGGCTTCCATACTCGCCAAGGTCACCAGAGACCGCGAGATGCGGGAGATGGAAAAACTCTACCCCGGTTATTCATTCGATAAAAATAAAGGCTACGGAACGAAGGCCCATTACGAAGGGCTCGAAAAGCTCGGACCGTGCCCCATACACAGGAGGACTTTTTTATGAAATTCAAAGACATGCCCTACGAGCGTCCAGACCTTGAGGCCGCAAAACAGCAGGTAAAGGATATGACCGCGCGCTTCAAGGCGGCTCAGAGCTATGAGGAGGCGAGGGCGGTATTCATGGAGATGGAGGCTTACAAGTCTCATTTCGAGACCATGCAGACCCTTGCCAGCATCAGGCATTCCATCGACACCAGGGACGAGTTCTACAACGCGGAGGAGAAGTTCTTCAACAACGCCGTTCCCGAGCTCATGGAATACCTGCAGCAGTGGACCGCGGCAGGGCTTGAGAGCAGCTTCCGCAAGGATTTCGAGGCCGAGTTCGGCGATCTCATGTTCATCAACGCGGAGATACAGCTCAAGAGCTTCAGCCCGGCAATAATCGCTGAGCTGCAGAAAGAGAACGACCTGACCCAGGAATACGAAAAGCTCCTGGCTTCGGCCCAGATCCCCTTCGAGGGCGGTGTCTACACGATCTCTCAGATGACCCCGTTCAAGAACGACCCCGACGACGCGAGACGCCTCGCCGCGTGGAAGGCCGAAGGGCAGTGGTACAAGGACAATCAGGCTGAGCTCGACCGCATGTATGACGAGCTCGTGCACCTGCGCGACACCATGGGCAAAAAGCTCGGCTACGAGGGCTACACCACCCTCGGTTATTACCGCATGGGCCGCAACTGCTACACCAAGGAAGACGTCGAAAAGTTCCGCGCTGCAGTAGTGAAGTATCTGGTCCCCCTCGCGGACAGCACTTACAGGGCCCAGGCCGAAAGGCTCGGCAAGCAGTATCCGATGAGCTACGCGGACAACGCGCTCTCATTCAGGACAGGCAATCCGAAGCCCCAGGGAAGCCCGGATGACATACTCAAGGCAGGCATGAAGTTCTACGGCGAGCTCTCACCCGAGACTAAGGCATTCTTCAGCGGCATGCTCGATATGGAGCTGCTCGACGTGCTCAGCACCGAAGGCAAGGCAGGCGGCGGCTACTGCACCGAGATACCCGATTACAAGATGCCGTTCATCTTCGCCAATTTCAACGGGACCCAGGGAGACGTCGAGGTCGTCACCCACGAGGCCGGTCACGCATTCGCCGATTACATGAACCGCGACCGCGTTCCGCTCGAATATCACTGGCCCAGCATGGAGGCCTGCGAAGTCCATTCGATGTCCATGGAATTCTTCGCGTGGCCCTGGGCGAAGGAGTTCTTCGGACCCGACACCGATAAGTACCTCTACAGCCATCTGGCGAGCGCCATACAGTTCATCCCCTACGGGACCCTCGTCGACCACTTCCAGCATGAGGTCTACGCGCATCCGGATATGACTCCCGCGGAGCGCCACGCCTGCTGGAAGAAACTGCAGCAGATCTATATGCCCTGGGTCAAGCTCGACGGAGACATCCCGTTCTACGCCGACGGCGAGGCCTGGCAGAGGCAGCACCACATCTACAGCAGCCCGTTCTACTACATCGACTACTGCCTCGCGCAGACCGTATCGCTCGAGTTCTGGGCAAAGATACAGAAGTCGCTGCCCGAAGCATGGAGCTACTACATGGCCTACACGAAGCAGGGCGGGAGCCGCACCTTCACCGATCTTCTCAGGAACGCGGGACTCGACAGCCCGTTCGAGGAGAAATGCCTGCGCGACGCGAGCGCCGTGGCCAAGGACTGGCTCGACGCCTTCGATCAGAGCAAGCTCGCATAGGGCTTTTGAGCTGTAATTTGTTAAATAATTATCCCAGACGCGGTGGACTTTTGTCCGCCGCGTTGTTATAATAAAGTGTCGCAGTGCGGCACGGTTTTTGTACCCTTAATACGGTTATTCATTTTTGATCATAGAAAGGAAAGGTTTTTGCAATGAGTTCTAAGCAAGTAATGGACGGCAACAGCGCAGCAGCGTATGCCTCCTATCCTTTCACCGAAGTCGCGGCCATTTATCCTATCACCCCGTCTTCCCAGATGGCGGAAGAAATGGATGAGTGGGCAGCTAAGGGAAGGAAAAATCTGTTCGGACAGCCCGTAAACGTTATCGAGATGCAGTCTGAGGCCGGCGCAGCCGGTACCTGCCACGGTTCGCTCCAGGCAGGCGCCCTCACCACGACCTACACCGCAGCTCAGGGCCTCGTCCTGATGATACCTCCTATCTTCAGGATCGCCGGCGAGTATCTGCCCGCAGTTTTCCACGTTGCCGCCAGAACAGTAGCCCAGAACTACTGGTCCATCTACGGCGACCATTCAGACGTTATGGCCTGCCGTTCCACCGGTATCGCCATGCTCTGCTCCACCTGCCCGCAGGAAGCCATGGACCTCGGTACCGTAGCCCATCTCGCGGCTATCAACGGCAACTATTCCTTCATGCACTTCTTTGACGGCTTCAGGACCTCCCATGAGCTCCAGAAGATCGACGTCCTCGACATGGAAGACCTCCGTCCGCTCGTAGACTGGAGCATGGTCGACAAGTTCAGGAAGCACGCCCTCAACCCGGAGCATCCGTTCACAAGAGGCGCTACTCCCGACACCACCACCTTCTTCCAGATGAAAGAAGCTGCCAACGACCGTTATGAAAACCTTCCCGATGTAGTACAGACCTGCATGGACGGCATCAACAGGATCACCGGCAGAGACTATAAGCTCTTCAACTACTACGGCGCGCCCGACGCCACCGAAGTAGTCGTGGCTATGGGCTCCCTCACCGAGACCCTCCAGGATACCGTTGAGTACCTCAACAAGCAGGGCCGCAAGACCGGTGTCCTCTGCGTCCACCTCTACAGACCGTTCAGCGCAAGGCACTTCGTCAAAGAGCTCCCGAAGAGCGTCAAGAAGGTCGCGGTCCTCGACCGCACCAAGGAAAGCGGCGCTGTAGGCGAACCGCTCTACCTCGACGTCAAGAGCGTTCTCGCAGATTTCCGTCCCGACATCAAGACTGTCGTAGGCGGCCGCGCGGGCATTTCCGGCAAGGACACCACCCCGGGCATGCTCATCTCCGTATATGACAACCTCCTCGCTGACGAGCCGAAGAACGATTTCACCGTCGGCATCATCGACGACGTTTACTTCAAGTCTCTGCCCTGGACCGAGGTCACCCTCGACAAGCCGGGCGAAGTCAGCTGCAAGATCTGGGGAACCGGCGGCGACGGCACTGTCGGAGCCAACAAGAACTCCCTCAAGATCATCGGCGGAAAGACCGACATGTACACCCAGGCTTACTTTGCGTATGACGCGAAGAAGAGCGGCGGCGTCACCCAGTCCCACCTCCGTTTCGGCAAAGACCCGATCCACGCTACTTACCTCGTTTCCAGCGCAGACTTCGTAGCGGTCCACAACGTTTCCTACCTCGAGAAGTTCGACGTAGTCAAGGACCTCAAGAAGGGCGGCAAGTTCCTCATCAACTGCAACTGGAAGCCCGAAGAAGTCGAAGAGAAGATGCCGGCAGCCGTTAAGAAGGCTCTCGCCGAGAAGGAAGCCAAGCTCTACATCATCGACGCGACCGACATCGCTGAGAGCATCGGCCTCGGCAACCGCACCAACTCCATACTGCAGTCCGCGTTCTTCAAGCTCCTCGACGTCATCCCCATGGATATGGCTATCGACGCGATGAAGAGCGCCATCAAGAAGACCTACTTCGAGAAGTACGGCCAGAAGACCGTAGACATGAACTGGGCTGCTGTTGACGGCGGCGTGAACGCCCTCAACGAGATCCCCGTTCCGGAAAGCTGGAAGAACGTCGAAGTGCCCGCAGTCGCTGAAGATCCGAACAGACCCGAGTTCATCAAAGACCTGTTCGACCCGATCCTCAAGATGGAAGGCGACAAGATGCCGGTATCCGTATTCAAGAAGCACGGCACCGACGACGGTACCTGGATGAGCGGCACCTCCAAGTATGACAAGAGAGCCGACGCTATCGTCGTTCCGAAGTGGGACGCCTCCAAGTGCATCCAGTGCAACCAGTGCGCTTACGTCTGCCCGCACGCTGCCATCAGACCCTTCCTGCTCACCGCAGAAGAGAAGGCCGCTGCGCCCGCAGGCTTCGAGACCAAGAAGGCCATCGGCAAGAACGTAGCCGACTTCGAGTTCCGCATCCAGGTCAGCCCGTTCGACTGCCTCGGCTGCGGCATGTGCGTCAACACCTGCCCGGCCAAGGAAAAGGCCATCACCCTCACTCCGTTCGAGGAGATGAAGGATCAGCACGTATTCTGGGACTACGTCATGGACAAGGTCTCCTACAAGAACGTAGGCGATGACAGCAACGTCAAGAACGTAATGTTCAAGAGACCGTACTATCAGTTCCCGCCCGCATGCGCAGGTTGCGGCGAGACCGAGTACGTAAGGCTCGTTTCCCAGCTCTTCGGAGACAGGATGTACGTAGCCAACGCCTCCGGCTGCACCGCTGCTCACGGCGGCTGCGCGCCTTCGACTCCTTACGGCTGCGACGAGCGCGGCTTCGGTATTCCCTGGGAGCAGTCCCTGTTCGAAGACAACGCCGAGTTCGGTTTCGGCTTTCTGAACGCTCACGAAGCTGTAAACGCTGAGCTCGTTGCAAAGGTCGAGTTCCTCAAGGAAAGCGGCGTCTGCGTAAAGGAATGCGAGGCCTATCTCGAAAACAGACTCGACGGCAAGCTCTCCAGAGGAGTCACAGACGACCTGCTCTTCGCTCTCGAAAAGCTCGATCCTGCCAACGCAGAGGTCAAGGAAGCTGTCGATGATATCATCAAGAACTCCGAGTTCCTCGCCAAGAAGTCCGTATGGTGCTTCGGCGGCGACGGCTGGGCTTATGATATCGGTTACGGCGGACTCGATCACGTCCTCGCGATGAACAAGGATATCAACATGCTCGTCCTCGATACCGAGGTTTACTCCAACACCGGCGGACAGTCCTCCAAGGCTACCCCGACAGGCTCCACCGCCAAGTTCGCGGCAGCAGGCAAGACCACCAAGAAGAAGGACCTCGGCATGATGCTCATGAGCTACGGCTACATCTACGTTGCGCAGGTAGCTATGGGCGCCAACCAGGCTCAGACCCTCAAGGCCTTCAAGGAAGCCGAGAGCTATCCCGGCCCCGCGGTCGTGATCTGCTACGCTCCGTGCACCGCTCACGGCATCCCGGGCGGCATGGCCAACACCCAGGTCGAGATGAAGAAGGCTGTAGAGTCCGGCTACTGGACCCTCTACAGGTACGATCCGAGGCTTGCGGCTGAGGGCAAGAACCCGTTCCAGCTCGACTCGCCCGAGCCCACCATGGACTACCTCGACTTCATCCGCAGCGAGCGCCGCTACACCCAGCTCGAGCGCTCCTTCCCGGAGAAGGCAAAGGAACTCTTCGAGAAGTCCGCTAAGGAAGCCAAGGCACGTTACGCAGCCTACGCCAAGATGGCAAAGGACGAATAGTAAGCGCAGCATAAGATCTTCGCTTACAGTATAAGTGCATAAAAGAGAGCTCTCCGGAGCTCTCTTTTTGTTGTCAAAAACGCATAAAAACTGCCTTCTTCATCCCCCCGGGGGGCTTAAAAACATTTTTTGTATATTTTATAATTTACCTATCAAACAGGTGGTATTAATGATAGATAAAAATGATGTCATAAACTTTTTCGACCGCTGCGCTCCGTCCTGGGACGCCGAGATGGTAAGAAGCGACCGCTTGATAGGTATGATCCTTGATAACGCCGGCGTCGCGGCAGGCAAGGACGTCCTCGACGTTGCCTGCGGCACCGGAGTGCTATTCCCTGACTACCTTGAACGCGGGGTGAAGAGCGTGACCGCGGTCGATATTTCCCCGCGCATGGCGGAGATAGCGGCGTCAAAGGCCGACGGAAGCATCATACATGTGTTCTGCGCCGACGTAGAGGAATTTGACCCCCAGAAGCAGTTTGACTGCATCGTGGTCTATAACTCTTTTCCTCATTTCGCAGACCCTGCAGGGCTTATAGAAAAGCTGGCATCCCTGACCGCTCCAGGCGGGAAGCTTACGATAGCTCACGGCATGAGCCGCGAAAGGATCGACAGGCACCATTCGGGACATGCAAGCCATGTGTCGAACGGCCTTATGTCAGCTGAAGATCTTGCAGCTCTTTTTGAGCCGTTTTTCGATGTCGATACAGTGATATCAAACGACGAGATGTACCAGGTGGCAGGCAGCAGAAAAGACCTCTGATGCCGCATCTGATGCAATAACAAACCGGCCTGCACAAGCAGGCCTCACCGGCACAAGCCTGCTGTTTTTATTTTTGAATACAGGAGGTCATTATGAAAAGGACAAAAAGTATTTTATGTCTCTTGCTCACAGTATGTCTTATACTGTCGATGTCTGCCGTCTCCGCGTTCGCATCCAGCTTCACCGACGCTCACGGGAATGTGATCGAGCTCGACGACAGCCTTGAGGCTTATACCGACAACGCCCTTTACGGCGCCAACGACGCCGCAAGAAAGGGCGAGACCAATCTCGGCGATCTGTGGACCGACGCTCTGCGCTGGTTTGCCGTAAGCGGCGAGATCAACGCTTATTTCGATGAAGACGACGTGGCAGCGGGCAACAAGTCCGTCGCGGTCGACGCGGACCATATCGTCGCGATCTGGAACGGCGGAAACCTCAGGGACGATCTTGCCGCGGGCAAGTTCGGAGCAGAAGACCTTGCGAAGGTCCTTCCGTATCCCAATAAGGTCGCCGTCGTGTATCTGACCGGCGCTCAGCTCGAGGAACAGCTTGAAGCTGCATGCTACGGCATGCCTTATACCGAAGCGTCCGCTTCCGCCGCAGCGTCCTTCCTGCAGGTCGCAGGCCTCAAGTATACCGTCGATACCAACAAGAAGTATGACAAGGGCGAAGCCTACGGCAAGAACTGGTTCAAGGCCAACAGCGTCACCAGAGTAAGTATCAGCGAGGTCAACGGCAAGGCTCTTGACAAGACCGCCACCTACGCACTGATCACCAGCAACGCTTACTTCAACGGCATGGACGCGGCTTACGTCATCAAGGAAGCTGCCGCAGCCGATGAAAGAAGCACCATCACCAACGCCGTCGTACGCGACGTTATCTGGCTCTATCTGCAGAAGCAGCTCTCCAACCGCGTCGGCGCAGATTACGCGCAGGCGGCAGGCCGCATCACCATTAAGGCTCCCGCATTCAGCGACGTAGTCGCGGGCACATATTATGCGGAACCCGTTGCCTGGGCCGCTGAAAAAGGCGTTCTGGAAGCGAAAGACGGAAAGGTCTGCCCGGACGCTGACTGCAGCAGGGCTGAGGTCGTAAGCTTCCTGTGGAAGGCTGCAGGCTCCCCCGAGCCCACCACCTCCACGAACCCTTTCAGCGACGTAAGCTCGGACAACGCAGCTTATAAGGCTATTCTCTGGGCCGCGGAAAAGAGTATCGCAGGCGGTTACAACGGCAAGTTCAATCCCGACAGGACCGTCAACAGGGCAGAGGCTCTTACCTTCCTCTTCCGCGCAGCCGGTTCCCCGGCAGCCGGAACCAAGGCAGGCTTCAGCGATGCAGTCAGCGGTTCCTTCTATGAGAAGGCTGTCGACTGGGCCGCGGAGAAAAAGGTCGCGGGCGGCATCGGCAACAATCTGTTCGCGCCGACCAGGACCTGCAACAGGGCAGAGATCCTGACCTTCATCTATCGCTGCTATAACAACTGATCATTGATCCCGCCGGCCACAAGGCCGCAGTGTATATCCGGGAAGGGGTCTTTCCCTTCCCGGAGCATTAAAGGAGCTCAGCTTGCAAAAAGAAGTTGAAAAGATCATCCTCGAGGCCTCAAAGGTCCTCTCGGGGAAAAAAGATGTAATAAGGCGCATACTGACAGCGGCGCTCTCGGACGGGCATATCCTTCTGGATGACGTTCCCGGCGTGGGAAAAACGACGCTGGCGGTGGCGCTTGGCCGCATAAGCGGTCTCAGCTACGGCAGGGTCCAGTTCACACCTGACGTCCTGCCTTCAGATCTGACCGGTTTCTCGGTCTATAACAAAGACAGCGGTGCGCTGGAATACAGGCCCGGCATACTCACCCAGGTCAACCTGCTCCTGGGCGATGAGATCAACCGCACTTCGAGCAAGACTCAGTCGGCCCTGCTCGAGGCCATGGAAGAAAAGCAGGTCACGGTGGACGGCAGCACTTATCCGCTGAAGACGCCTTTCATCGTTATCGCCACTCAGAACAACGTTGGTACTGCCGGTACCCAGCTGCTGCCGTACGCGCAGATGGACCGTTTTATGGTGCGCCTGAGCATAGGCTATCCGGACAAAGAGGCTCAGATGGATCTGCTGAAGAGACGGCAGAATCAGGACCCTCTGGCGGATGTCGAACAGGTGCTGGAACCCGGACGTTTTGCCGCCATGCAGTCCGAGGTGAGCGCTGTTTACGCCGCGGACAGCATACTCGATTACATTACGAGGCTGAGCATCGCGTCCAGACAGGCGGAAGAGCTTGAAGTGGGTATCAGCCCGCGCGGAGCGCTGTGCATAGACCGTATGGCGAAATGCTGCGCGTACATCGAAGGCCGTGACTACGTGCTTCCCGAGGACGTGCGGACAGTGATGCACGACGTGTGCGATCACAGAATAATACTTACGCAGAAAGCGAGGCTCGGCGGACTGAAGGCTTCGGGATCTGTAGACAGACTGCTGTCGTCCGTTACCGTGCCCGACAGAATGAAATGAGCACGCGGCTGAGCAGGATACTGTACATAATATGGCTTCTCATATGCGCTGTTCTCTATTTCTTTGAAAACAATACGGGAACCAGGGCTTTGATCATTTTTTCGCTGGCGCTGCCCATGTTCTGTGCAGCGCTCATGCTTTTGTTCAGGAAAGGGATCTCGGTGAGCGTCGAGGCCCCGGAGGAGGCGGAAAGCGGCGCGCCTCTGAGCGTAAAGATGAACGCGTCGTGGCCGCGGCTCGCCATGCGGGCAGGGTTTTGCCTGAACGTCTGTAACGCTTTTACAGGAGAAGGGATTTCCGAACGCTTCAGCGAGCAGGAGCTCGGAAGCTTTGACCTGGAGCTGCGAGGGATGCATTGCGGGCTTTTAACGATCGAAGCCTCGCTGACTCCTGTCGATCTTCTGGGTCTTTTTTCGCTTCGCCCCGTAAAGAGCGAAGAAGTCCGCGTTCTTGTGCGTCCGCCTCTGTTCAGCCCCGAGGTAAGGCTGATAGAAGAGGGCGGAAGCGGGGACAGCGACAGATATTCGCAGTCCAGACCAGGTTCCGACCCGGGAGAGGTCTTCGGCGTAAGGGGATACGTTCCCGGGGATCCGGTAAGGCAGATACACTGGAAGCTCAGCCAGAAGACAGATACTCTGATGATAAGGGAATTCGGCATGCCGGTGTCTGAACAGGTCTCCCTGGTCTTCGACGCGGGACAGCCCGCGGATGCCGGGACTCTTGAAACGCTGGCTGTAATTCTGTTTTCAGTCTCGCGAAGCCTCGTCCTTTCGGGCTGCGCGTGCAGCGTAAGCTGGCTTCGCGCGGGCGAACCGTCGCCGCGCTGCAGAACGGTCGAGACCGAAGAAGATCTGAGGCTCGCGCAGGATGAACTGCTCTCCGCGCCAAGCACAGAAATGCTCTCTGCCGATACATTCAATTCGATGCCAGGCAGCACTCATGTACTCGCAGTCTGCGCGTCTGCCCATGAAACGGCTTTCTCTCCGGCATCCGGCAGAAGGTTCACCGTTATCTCCCCAAAGGCGCAGAACGCCATGCCCGGAGCCCATGCGGTACTGCTGAATGCGGAAACATATAAAGATGATCTCAGGGTCATAGAGATCTGACGTAATGAATATAGAGTACGGGAAAACAGGAAACAGGACATTTATCGGGAACTTAACAGGCCTGCTTCTTTTCACAGCATGCTATGTTTTTGTGCTGCTGGGAACCGTGTCTGCCGCAGGGATCGCTTTTGATCCGCTGATGCTGCTTCCGGGGGCCGTGGCTGCCGCTTCGTGCCTTGTTTCCGGGCGCGGCGCGCAGACAGCGGTCTGCGTCATTCTCGCTGCCGCGGCCGTTGTTGTCATGATCGCATACGCTCCGGCAAGGACCGGTGCGGCGGAATTATTGCAGCAGGTGTTTGACGCGAGTGAAGCGGCAAACAGGTATGAATATATGGATCTTGCGGAAGCCGGAAACGTCTCCGCGTCCGCTCTACGCGCCGCCGGGCTGAGCCTTTGTATGCTTCTTGCATCGCTTTGCCTCGCCGCGGCGTTTCTGTCACCGGCTTTCGGAGCGCTTCTTGCTGCCGCTGCCGCGGCTTTTGAAGTGTTTTTCGGCATCGTTCCGAAGAGCGCCGCGCTCAACGCGGCCATGTTCTGCGCTCTGATACTCTGCCTGTTTTACGGAGGCGGCAGGAGGCTGCGTATCTCGGCCGCATTCATACCGGCAGTGCTTGCAGCTGCCGTATTCGCTCTGACGGCTGCGGCGTTCCCGGGGGTAGATGCTGAGATCGAACGGAGTTCGGAACTCGCAAGGGACCGTATAAGCAGCTACATGGACGAGACCTACGAGCGGATCGAGACCGGGCAGGTTCTGCGCCGCACAAAGCACGAGAGCCGTTTTGCAGAGACTCCGCGGCAGAACGTGCCTGAGACCGGAGACCTGACGCAGATGTACAGGGATGAGGTCGAACGTGAAGACATATCGCTTCCGGACGTAAAACGGAAAGCCAATATACCCCTCATAATACTTGAGATCATCGCCCTTTTCCTGCTGCCTTTCGTGCCTTTCTGGCTGCTCGAAAAAAGGCGGAGAAAGCTTGAGTCGATGAGGGCTGGGTTCGGTTCGGAAGACATCTCCGCAGCGGTCAGGGCGATGTTCCGGCATTCACTCGACTGCCTCGAAGCCTGCGGGCTTGAGCCCGGAAACCGCGATAATTCCTGCCTTGCGGGAGACGTAGCTTCTTTGTTTTCCGGACAGCTTGCGGACAGTTACAGAAAGGCTGAGCTTTGCTGGCGCAAAGCCTGCTACAGCAGGCAGCTTCCTGACGAAAACGACAGAGACCGGCTGTTCGACCTCGTCAGAAAGTCCGAGAGCGAAGCTCTTGAAAAGAGCCGGAGGAGCAAACGTTTCAGGATGAAATACATAGATTGTCTGATCTCAGGAGTATGAAAATGACGTCTTTCTTCAAGAATACAGCGGCGCTGTTAACTGCCGCGGTCATGTGCCTTTCGCTGTGCGGATGCGGCATGCGTCAGCGCGTGCTTGAAACTGAAGCGATCCCTCCTGCCGCTGTTCAGGAACCTGAGGCCGAGGTGCCCCCGGTTCCCGAAGAACCCGATCAGAGCGTTCCTTCTACGGACGACCCGGACTCTGAGATAAGGGAATACGCTGACGATGCTTCCGGAGTTATAGCCGAAGATGCGGAAGTACTTATAGCGGCGGATATCCCTCAGCAGCAGGAGGCCGCCGCGGTTCCAGAAGGTCCGGCGCCGGAGCCTGCGCCTGCGGCTCCTGCGGCAGCGGAGACCGCAGATCCCGAAGCCCAGCTCAGCGTAACGGTGACCGTTCCGTCGGACGATGCCGAAAAAAAAGGCGCTGCGGATAACGAAAACACGGCGGAAAGCGCTATGCAATACTATACGGCTCTATTAGATTCAAGGCTGGGAGAGCTGTTCGAGTGCCAGCGTTTTTATATTTATTGGGAAGGCCCGGAAGAGTTATGCACGGTCCACAAGTCTTCCGTTGAGCACAAGGTGATACTGCTTGCCGGCGCCTACGATTCTTCCGCGAAGCTTGCGGAGGACGCCCTTCACGTAGATGAGGGCTGGGTATGCAGAAAGGATCCCGGAGCCATAGTCAAATGCATACCCGATTCGGAATTTGCTTCCGCACGTCCCGGTCTCGAAGCCATAGCCTCGCGCGAGGGTTTCGCTTCCATTGACGCGGTAAAAAAGGGAAGGCTCATAGCCATACCTGAGAGCCTTATGCAGAGCGCCGCGGGCCAGACAGCAGCAGCCGTTTATATAGCCTGCTTCCTTTATCCTTCGCTCTTCAGCGATGTCGATCCCGGCGAGGCTGCCGGTACGCTTCTTTCCGAGGCGGGCAGGACGGTGCCTCCGGCTCCCGTTACATTTTGAGAACACGTGAGGTATTGATATGAACATACTTGTTATCGACGGTCAGGGCGGAAGGCTCGGACGAAGTCTGGTATCCGAACTGAAGAAGGCTTTCCCTGAATCGGAGCTTTCGGTGGTCGGGACTAATGACAGCGCTACAGAGAACATGAGAAGAGAAGGCGCGGACAGGGCTGCCACCGGGGAAAACGCCGTTGTAGTCGCATGCCGCAAGGCGGACGTGATACTGGGGCCGCTTGGCATTGCCGTGGCTGATTCCCTGATGGGAGAAATATCGCCTGTAATGGCAAACGCGGTCGCCTCATCGCCGGCGTACAGGGTCCTGATCCCTATGAACCTCTGCGATACTTACGTTGCGGGGATCAGCGGGAACTCGACCCAGATGATCGCGGACGCCATAGCCCGTGTTAAAAAACTGATCCAGGAGTAAAACATATGGACACGCGAAACTCCGCAAGGATCAAAAACATCACATATTCCGGGCTTTTTCTTGCCATAGCGATGGTACTGCCTTTCATGACAGGGCAGATACCCGAGATCGGTTCGATGCTCTGCCCGATGCATATACCGGTGCTTCTCTGCGGCTTTGTCTGCGGCTGGCCGTGGGGACTTGCTGTAGGCTTCGTCGCGCCTGTTATGCGCTCGCTGCTGTTCGGTATGCCAAAGGTCTTCCCTTCGGCTCTGGCTATGACCTTTGAGCTTGCCGCTTACGGCGCTCTGACAGGGCTGCTTTACAAGCTGCTTCCGAAAAAGCGCGTCAACGTCTACGTCGCGTTGATAAGTTCCATGATCATAGGCCGTCTCGTCTGGGGCGTGGCGCAGTTCCTGCTCCAGAAGGCTGTTGGCATCGATTTCACCCTGGCGATGTTCATGGCCGGAGCCGTGACGACCGCGCTTCCGGGAATTATCCTGCATATCATCATTATCCCGGTCCTGGTGGAGATCTTCAGCAGAGCGGGGCTTATCACAAACAAGTAAGGTCCGTGAAGACCTGCAATAAAAAACCGGCTGCTTAGGCCGGCTTTTTTCAGTATTCCGCCTCTATCTTTAGTATCTGCTCCATCAGCCATTCGTTGCAGGGGACCGGTATGCCGTGCTTTTTAGCGAGCGGGATGATGGTGCCCGCGTAGAGGCCGACTTCGCTTTTGCGCTTCATCATGCGGTCCTGGCGCATAGAGGTCTCGCCGTGCGGGTCGAAGTTGTCGACGACGGCGACCCAGCGCTCGTATATCTCGTCAGTCACGGGGTAGCCTTCGGCGTTAGCCACCGCCTGCACCTCGCGCATGGCTCCGAGCATTATGTCGCGCGGACGCCCGGGCTGCTGCATCACAGAGTAGTCGCAGTCGAAGACCATGGTAGTCTGGTTTAGGCCGTCGTTGCAGAGCAGTTTGCCCCACATCTCGGTCTTGATATCTTCCGTCGTTGAGAAGGGGAAGTCGAAGGTGCTCAGGAAAGCGGTAAGGCTGTTGAGATTGTCATGCGGCATGCCTTCGGGCATTCCGAAGACCAGCTGGCCGCGTTCGCCTATAGTAACCCGGTTGCCGATCTTTTTCGCGGCCATCCAGCGCGCGTAGCACCAGACCACGTGCTCCGCTCCGAAGGCTTCGCAGAGCAGGTCTTCGCTGGCGATGCCGTTGAGCACCGAAACGAGTATGGTTCCCGGCCCGACCAGATGCTTTACCTGATCTATGCACTGGGGCAGGGCGCTGAATTTGCAGCTGAATAGTATCAGGTCGAGCGGCCCTGTCAGCGCGGCGCAGTCCGTGTAGTTGTAGTCGTAGAGCTCTCCGTTATAGTAGGTTCCCTCGCGGCTGTAGCGCTCCACGCGCGCGGCGTCGAGCAACACATAGCAGTTCTCACGGCCTATTCCGTCAGTGAACATCTTCGCGTACATCGAGCCGAGGGCTCCCAGACCTATGACTCCGACCTTTTTTATTTCTTTCATCGTTTGTCCTTTACCTCTCTGAGCCTCACGTCGGGGCAGACTATCTCCATCATGCCTTCTATCATCTCATGGAGCATATGGCTCTCGCGGCTGTCCGCAGCCTTGTAATAGACCTCTTTGCCTACCCTGCGGCTCTCGATGAGGCCGCTGTCCTTGAGCAGGCGCAGGTGGTGAGATACAGCGGGGCTCGACATTTCAAGCATCGCCGAGATATTGATGACGCATTCCTCGCAGTGGCACAGCAGCCAGAAAAGTCTTATGCGCGTGCTGTCGCCCAGCTGGCGGAACACGGAGGTCACCCGGTCGAAGCTGTCTGTCTCTCCGAGCTGAGCCTGCAGGTGTTCAAGCTCATGCAGTTCTTCGCCGTGATCGTGCGGAAGATTTTTCTCTGTCATTTTCCCTTAACCTCTTGACAATCTCTTATGGAAGTATCATACTACAAACAGAACAATTAAACAACCTTTTAATTGTTTAATAATCCAGCCCGGCAGGGCAGACTGACAGTTCAAAGGAGAAACAAGATGAAAAAGACTTACAAGATCGAGGTCGACTGCGCGAACTGCGCAAACCTTATGGAAAATACCGCAAAGAAGGTCGCGGGCGTGGAGAACGCCGTCGTGAATTTCATGACCCAGAAGATGAACGTTGAGTTCGCCGAGGGTGCGGACCCCAAGGCTGTTATGAAGGACGTGCTCAAGGCCTGCAAAAAGGTGGAGCCCGACTGCGATATAGAACTGTAGATGTAAAGGGGCAGGCTGATGCCGTGCCCCTGTTTTTTCGAGGTGGATCCCTATGAATAAAAAGCAGAAGAAGATGCTGCTGCGCATAATTGCTTCCGTCGTGCTCCTCATTGCGCTGCAGTTCGTGCCGGCAGAGGGCGTGCTGCGCTTCGCGCTGTTCTTCGCTGTTTATCTTCTGATAGGTTACGATATACTGCGCAAGGCCGTCCTTGGCATCGTCAACGGCAGGCTGCTCGACGAATGCTTTCTGATGGCGGTCGCCACCGTCGGAGCCTTCGCGCTTGCGATATACAGCAAGAGCGGCGATTACAACGAGGCTGTCGCGGTAATGCTGTTCTACCAGATCGGCGAGTTCTTCCAGGGCTACGCGGTCGGAAAGAGCCGCCGCAACATAGGCGAGCTCATGGATATCAGACCCGATTACGCCAATGTCGAAGCTGAAGACGGCAGTCTTGAGCAGGTCGATCCGGACGAGGTCGGGGTCGGGACCGTGATAGTCGTTCAGCCCGGGGAACGCGTGCCCATCGACGGCACTGTGGTCTCGGGGGCGTCGACACTCAACACCGCCGCGCTGACAGGCGAGAGCGTGCCGCGCAGCGTGGGGGAGGGCGACGAGATCATAAGCGGCTGCGTCAACATGAGCGGAGTGCTGAAGGTGCGGACCACGAAGCCCTTTGGCGAATCTACGGTCTCGCGCATACTCGAGCTCGTCGAGAACGCGAGCTCGCGCAAATCGAGGCCGGAGAACTTTATCTCGAAGTTCGCGCGCGTGTATACTCCGGCGGTTTGCGGCGCTGCTCTGGCGCTGTTCCTGCTGCCTCCGCTGGTTCGCATGCTTGCCATGGGACTGCCCGCCGACTGGGGCACCTGGCTCTACAGGGCTCTGACCTTCCTGGTCATCAGCTGTCCCTGCGCCCTGGTCATCAGCATACCGCTCACGTTTTTCGCCGGGCTCGGCGGAGCCAGTCATGAGGGCATACTGATCAAGGGCTCGAACTATCTTGAAGCCCTGTCGCGCACGAAGTACGTGGTGTTCGACAAGACCGGGACTCTGACAAAGGGGAGCTTTGAACTTGCCGGTATACACCATGCCAAGATACCTGAAGACGAACTGCTTGAGCTTGCCGCGCTCGCTGAAGTGTCGAGCTCGCATCCCATAAGCAAGAGCCTGCAGCAGGCCTGCGAAAAAGCTCTCGACCGCTCGCGCGTCACAGATATCGAAGAGCTCAGCGGGCTCGGCGTCACCGCAAAGGTGGACGGCCGCGCCGTCGCCTGCGGCAATGAAAAGCTTATGAAAAAGCTCGGGCTTGAGCCTGTAAGCTGCCGCAGCGTAGGCACGGTTGTGCACGTGGCTGTCGACGGCCTTTACGCAGGCCACATCCTGATCTCCGACAGCATCAAATCCGGCGCCGCAGAAGCCATAAGCGGCCTTAAGGCCGCAGGCGTGCTCAAGACCATAATGCTTACCGGTGACATCAACGCCGTCGCGGCTGACGTCGCGTCAAAGCTCGGCGTCGACGAGGTGTACAGCGAACTGCTTCCGGCGGGAAAGGTCGAAAAAGTCGAGGAACTGCTCGCTGAAAAGCCTGAAAACGCAGTGCTCGCCTTCGCCGGCGACGGTATCAACGACGCTCCCGTGCTCTCCCGCGCGGACATAGGCATAGCCATGGGCGCCATGGGCTCCGACGCTGCCATCGAGGCGGCCGACGTCGTATTGATGGATGACGACCCGCGCAAGATATCCCGCGCCATAAGCATCTCCCGCAAGTGTATGCGCATCGTTTATGAAAACATAATCTTTGCTCTCATCGTCAAGTTCGCATGCCTTGCGCTCAGCGCCTTCGGTCTCGCGAACATGTGGCTCGCCATATTTGCCGACGTCGGCGTCATGGTAATCGCCGTGCTCAACGCGATTCGCGCCCTGCGCACCGGCAGCCGTTAAGTCAAAAAAACAACAAAAAAACTCCGCAGAACGTATCTGCGGAGTTTTTGCGTTATCTCATCGTATTTCTCAGGTGGCCGAGGCCTTCGATGTCGATGTCGACCACGTCACCTGGCTTGAGCCACTTGGGCTTTTCGCCTTCCATCGCGACGCCTGCCGGGGTTCCGGTGAAGATCATGTCGCCCGGATGGAAGTGGACGTATTTTGAAGTGTAGCTAACAAGATACGCGGCCTTGAAGATCATGTCAGTGCTGACGCCGTCCTGGCGGAGCTCGCCGTTTACGTGGCTGCGTATGCTGTGCGGCTCATCGGGGTCGAATTCGTCAGCGGTGACTACGACGGGACCTGCCGGAGCGAAGCCCGGGAAGTTCTTTCCGAGCATCCACTGCGGGGTACGCTTCTGAACTCCGCGGCAGCTGAGGTCGTTTCCGCAGGTGTAGCCGAAGATGTGGTCCTTTGCCTCTTCGATGGGCACCTGCCAGGTGTCCTTGCCTATCACGATGACTATCTCGGCTTCGTAGTCGTAGGTGTCCTCATAGGGCGGCAGCTCCACGGAGGCTCCGCAGGGCACTACGCAGTCGGCGTACTTGTTGAAGAACTGCGGGTAGTCGGGGACCTTCCAGCCGGTGTTGATAGCGTGCTGCTGGTAGTTCATCGCCACGCAGATGACCTTGTCGATATGGTTCTTTACGTTGCCCCAGACAGGCGCCTCTACGGCCGGAAGGGCAGCGTCCGCGGCGATCGCTTTGAGCTCTTCGAGCCCGGCTCCGCCGTACACTTCGTCGATGGAATACTTGAAGCCGGCCGCAGCCGCGTCGACGAGCTTTTCTCCTGCCCATACCGCGACGTGAGGGGCTCCGTTTACGATGATGTTGGAAAGTTTCATGTTATGTCTCCCGGACCGGACAGACCGGTCATACTGAAAAATAGTTCACTAAATTATAGAGCAAAAGAGGACCGAATGCAATTTGATAGTTTGTTGATTTTTTGGCTCGAAAAGCTGAAAAAACTGCCATCTTTCCTTGCGTTAGGCAGGTTCTTGTCATATAATTAACGTAGATTTTCGTGGGAAAGTCTTTCTTTCGTGCGGAAATCGTTTCAATGTTTTATATTTTTATCCAAAATGAAATATAAGGAGAATTCAGGATGGCAAAGAAAATGAAAACAATGGACGGAAATACCGCCGCCGCATATGTGTCCTATGCGTTCACAGATGTAGCGTCGATCTTCCCGATCACACCTTCCTCCCCGATGGCAGAAGTCGTTGACGACATGGCTGCCCATGGCGAGAAGAACATCTTCGGACAGGAAGTCAGAGTAGTCGAGATGCAGTCTGAAGCAGGCGCTTCCGGAACCGTTCACGGCTCCCTCGCCGCAGGCGCTCTCACCACCACCTACACCGCTTCCCAGGGTCTGCTCCTCATGATCCCGAACATGTACAAGATCGCAGGCGAGCTGCTCCCCGGCGTCTTCCACGTAAGCGCCCGTACCCTCGCAACCCACGCTCTGTGCATCTTCGGCGACCATTCCGACGTAATGGCCTGCCGCCAGACCGGTTTCGCTCTGCTGTGCTCCTCTTCCGTTCAGGAAGTCATGGACCTCGGCGGTATCGCGCATCTGTCCGCTATCAAGGGCAGCGTTCCTTTCCTCCACTTCTTCGACGGTTTCAGGACCTCCCACGAGATCCAGAAGATCGAGCTCGTAGATTACAGCGTTTACAAGAAGCTCATCGACATGGACGCTGTCGAGAAGTTCAGAAAGCATTCTCTCAATCCCGATCATCCTGAGATCCGCGGCACCGCTCAGAACCCTGATATCTTCTTCCAGGCCCGTGAGTCCGCGAATTCCTACTATCAGAAGCTGCCCGCACTCGTTCAGGATTACATGAACCAGTACGGCAAGGAAGTCGGCAGAAAGTATCATCTGTTCGACTACGTCGGAGCCAAGGACGCCGAGTACGTCATTGTAGCTATGGGCTCCGTCTGCGAGTGCATCGAAGAGACCATCAATGTCCTCCTCAAGAAGGGCATGAAGATCGGTCTCGTCAAGGTCCGCCTCTACAGACCGTGGGCTCCGGAATACCTCAAGAAGGTAATGCCGAAGACCGTCAAGAGGATCTGCACTCTCGACCGCACCAAGGAACCCGGCGCTCTGGGCGATCCGCTTTACATGGACGTCAAGACCATGTACTACAATGAAGCCAACGCTCCTATGGTCATCGGCGGCCGCTACGGCCTCGGTTCCAAGGACACCACCCCCGACCAGATCGCGGCAGTGTACAAGAACCTCCAGGCTGCAAGACCCAAGGATCAGTTCACTATCGGCATCGAGGACGACGTTTATCACAGCTCCCTCAAGCCGGTCAAGTGCGTTGCGGAGCCCGAAGGCACCGTACGCTGCAAGTTCTGGGGTCTCGGCTCTGACGGTACCGTCGGCGCCAACAAGCAGGCCATCAAGATCATCGGCGACAAGACCAACCTCTACGCTCAGGGCTACTTCAGCTATGACTCCAAGAAGTCCGGCGGCATCACCGTTTCCCACCTGAGATTCGGCAAGCACAAGATCCAGAGCACCTACCTCGTCACCGAGGCTGACTTCATCGCCTGCCACAACCAGGCCTACGTACACATGTACGACGTCATCGACGGCCTCAAGAAGGGCGGCACCTTCCTGCTGAACTGCGAGTGGAGCGACGCCGAGCTCGACAAGAACCTGCCCGCGGCTCTCAAGCAGTACATCGCAAAGAACAAGATCAATTTCTATACCATCGACGCAACCAAGCTGGGCATCGAGATCGGCCTCGGCAACAGGATCAACATGATCATGCAGGCCGCGTTCTTCAACCTCACCAAGGTCATTCCCGTCAAGGACGCCATCGGCTACCTCAAGGAATCCATCAAGAAGACCTACGGCAAGAAGGGCGACGACATCGTCAACATGAACTGGGCCGCGGTAGACGCGGGCATCTCCGGCGCTCACAAGGTCGAAGTACCGGCCGCATGGGCGACTGCAGAGGATAAGCCTGTCAAGGCAGCAAAGGTCCCCGAATTCGTAGAGAAGATCGTAGTTCCGATGAACAAGCAGAAGGGCGACACCCTGCCCGTATCCGCTTTCGTCGGCCGCGAAGACGGTACCTTCCCCAGCGGAACCGCTGCATATGAGAAGCGCGGCGTAGCCGTATCCGTACCCGAATGGGATCCGGCCAAGTGCATCCAGTGCAACCAGTGCGCTTTCGTCTGCCCGCACAGCACCATCAGACCTGTCCTCATGGACGAGAAGGAAGCCGCTAAGGCTCCGGCAGGCATGAAGATGGTCGATGCCAAGGACAAGAAGCTCGCTGGCTACAAGTACACCATGCAGGTCAGCCCGCTCGACTGCCTCGGCTGCAGCAACTGCGTCGACATCTGCCCGGCCAAGGAAAAGGCCATCAGCATGAAGCCGCTTGAGACTCAGTACGAAGAGGCCAAGAACTGGGAGTACGCAATGACCGTTTCCCAGAAGGAAGTCGAAGGCAGAGACACCGTCAAGAACAGCCAGTTCTACGCTCCGTACTTCGAATTCTCCGGCGCCTGCGCAGGCTGCGGCGAGACCCCGTACATCAAGGTCATCACCCAGCTCTTCGGCGACCGCATGATGATCGCGAACGCCACCGGCTGCTCCTCCATCTGGGGCGCATCCGCACCGTCCATGCCCTACACCAAGGACAAGAACGGTCACGGCCCGGCATGGTGCAACTCCCTCTTCGAGGACAACGCTGAGTTCGGTCTCGGTATGGCTACCGGTACCCGCCAGATCAGAGAGAAGGTCCTCGCGCTGACCAAGGAACTCGTTGAGAAGACCTCCAGCGCAAAGATCAAGGAAGCTGCGGAAGCATGGATGGAAGGCTTCAACGACGGCAACAACACCAGAAAGCTCTCCGAAGCTTACGCTGCAGCTCTCAAGAGCGCCAAGCTCTCCGGCGAAGCAGCTGAGCTCGCCAAGCAGATCCTCGAGAAGGAAGACTACTTCGTAAAGAGGAGCGTATGGTGCCTCGGCGGCGACGGCTGGGCTTACGACATCGGCTACGGCGGACTCGACCACGTCCTCGCTTCCGGTGAAGACATCAACGTCCTCGTATTCGATACCGAAGTTTACTCCAACACCGGCGGACAGGCTTCAAAGTCCACCCCGACCGCCGCTATCGCGAAGTTCGCCGCAAGCGGCAAGCGCATCAAGAAGAAGGATCTGGGCATGATGGCCGCAAACTACGGCTACGTCTATGTGACCCAGTGCGCTATGGGCTCCGACAAGAACCAGTTCATCAAGGCTGTCAAGGAAGCTGAGAACTATCACGGACCGTCCCTCATCATCTGCTACGCACCGTGCATCAACCACGGCATCAAGGGCGGCATGACCAAGACCCAGACCAACGAGAAGCGTGCGGTAGAGTGCGGTTACTGGCAGTGCTACAGGTACAACCCCGAGCTCAAGAAGGAGGGCAAGAACCCGTTCATCCTCGATTCCAAGAACGATCCGAACGGCGAGTTCAGGACCTACATCATGGAGCAGGTACGTTACAACTCCCTCAAGAAGGAGTTCCCGGACCAGGCGGAAGAGCTCTTCCAGCGCACCGAAGCGGACGCCATGGAGCGCCGCGAGGGCTACAAGAAGCTCGCAGCTCAGGAGTAATACCTGAACAAGACAAAATTGAAGGGAGTGTCCGTAAGGGCACTCCCTTTTGATATGCGTCAGCGTTGTTGAACTGAACTGCTATTCCTTATCCAACCATCTTTTTGTGAGCTCTATGTATTCGTCGCCCTGCAGGGTGATGCTTTCGATCTCCTGCGGCGTGCATTCGCGCACTATCCTGGCGGGGCTCCCGAGTATGAAGGAACCGTCCGGAGCGTTCATCTTGCCTGTTACGAGAGCTCCGGCACCGATCAGACAGTTATTGCCTATGCGGGCGCCGGTGAGTATCTTCGCGCCCATTCCGACCAGAACGTTGTTTCCGATAGTGCAGCCGTGGACTATAGCCCCGTGGCCTACGGTGCAGTGGTCGCCTATCTTTGTTATATAGTGGATCACGGCGCAGTCCTGTATGCTGGTCTCGCGCCCGATCTCTATGGGGCCTTCGTCACCGCGTATCACGGCGTTGTACCAGACGCTGCTCATGGGTCCTATAGTGACGTCCCCGGTGATCATGGCTCCGTCCGCGACGAGCACGTCGTCGAACTCTGTCTTCAGTTCGTATTTCATGTTTTCCTCCGGTCTTACGGCGCCCGGGCAGACGCCGGGAACACTTTTTTGCTATGTATGATATAATAACACATCATGCAGGGGTTTTACGAGATAGGAAATGAAATAATCGATACCGCGAGAAGCAGGCTGTATATGGCGATGCCCTATATGGACGTCGCGCTCTCGGTGCTGCGCCCGGCTCCCGCGCCAGAAGGCCTTGACACAGTCGCGACGGATACCGAGCATATCTTTTTCGACGGAAAATGGCTCGCCGGCCGCTTCAGGCGCAGCGGAGTCTCCGTCAACCGCATGTACCTGCACATCGTGCTGCACTGCATACTGCGCCATCCATTCAAAGCGAAGGGCAAGGACGCCATGCTCTGGGATATCGCCTGCGACGCGGCGGTCGAGAGCATCATCGACAGCCTCAAATACCCTTGTCTGAACGAGGGTACGGTGCCGATGAAGCAGCACTTCTGGCTGCAGTGCCAAAAGGCCATGCCTGTGCTGACCGCTGAGGGCATCTACAGATACCTCAGGAACGCGGAACTGACGGACGACGAGCTCAAGGCCCTGTGGGTGCGCTTTACGGTAGACGACCACGGAATGTGGAGCAGCTCGGACGGGGACAATAAGGATCCCGGAGCGGGCGAGAGCGAAGAGATGTGGTCCGAGGTCGCGGACAAGACCATGTCAGGCATGGAGACCATGTTCACGGACGACGGCGCCGCGGGAACGGGGCTCGTTCAGCAGCTGCGCGTCAGCGCCAGGAACGACGTCGATTACAGGGCTTTCCTTCGCCGTTTTGCGGCTCCCCGCGAAGTCATGAAGGTGGACGGCGACGCCTTCGATTACGTCTATTACACCTACGGCCTGAGGCTGTTCGGCAACATGCCGCTTGTCGAGCCTCCCGAAACAAGGGAGGAGAAGCGCATCGAAGAGCTCGTGATAGCCGTCGATACCTCGATGTCCACGAACGGCGCCCTTGTGAAGGAGTTCCTTGCCTGCACCTACGGAATACTGCGCAGCATCGAGACCTTTACGGACCGCGTTGAGATCCATATAATCCAGTGCGATGACAGGGTAAGGAGCGACGTGAAGATAGAGCGCCTATCCGAGCTGCGTGATTATATGGAGCACTTCGAGCTCAGCGGCGGCAGCACCACGGATTTCAGGCCGGTGTTCAGCTATATTGAGGAGATGCAGGCGACGGGCAGGATGAACGGCCTGCGAGGGCTGATCTATTTTACCGACGGCATGGGGAAGTATCCCGAAAAAAGACCGCCTTACGATACGGCTTTCGTGATGCTCGAGGAGCCTCCCTTGTTCGTGAGGGTCCCCGCCTGGGCGATAAAGCTGGTAATAGACACCGAAGGCCTTGAACGCGCTGTGGCCGAAGCGGACGACGATGAACTGCAGGAGCTCTGGGACGAGCTTCCGAGAACATAGGAAAGCGATATGAATATAAAAAGAGCGAAAGAAGAGATCACGAATACACTTAAGGCCTATTTCACAAAGGATGAGCTGGGCAACTATATGATCCCGCCGGTGCGCCAGAGGCCGGTCCTGCTCATGGGTCCCCCGGGCATAGGCAAGACCCAGATCATGGAGCAGATCGCCGCCGAGAACGGGGTGGGGCTGGTCGCGTATACGATAACGCATCACACGCGCCAGAGCGCGGTAGGGCTCCCCTTTATCGAGAAGAAGGTCTTTGACGGCGTGGAGTATTCCGTCACCGAATACACCATGAGCGAGATACTCGCCTCGGTATACAAGCTGATGGAGAGCACAGGCGTGAGAGAGGGCATACTCTTTCTCGACGAGATCAACTGCGTCTCGGAGACCCTGGCCCCGATGATGCTGCAGTTTCTGCAATGCAAGACCTTCGGCAACCAGAAGCTGCCCGAGGGCTGGCTAATAGTCGCCGCAGGAAATCCGCCTGAATACAACCGCTCTGTGCGCGATTTTGACGTCGTTACTCTCGACAGGGTAAAACGTATCGACGTTGAGGAAGACTTCGCCGTATGGAAGGAATACGCGGTAAATAAGGGCATCCATTCCGCGGTAATATCCTATCTCGACATAAAAAAGGAGAACTTCTACAGGATAGAAAATACTGCCGACGGCCTTGAGTTCGTTACCGCCCGCGGCTGGGAAGACCTTTCCGAGGTCATCTACGCCTACGAAAAGCTCGGGCTGAAGGCGGACAGGCAGGTCTGCGTCGAATACCTCCAGATGCCCCGCATCGCCAAGGATTTCGCAAATTACCTCGAGCTCTACTACAAGTATCAGAAGAGCTACCACGTGGACGGGATAGTCCGCGGAACCTGGGAGCGCATAACCGAAAAAGAGTTCGCAGGAGCCCCCTTCGACGAAAAGCTCTCGGTGCTCGGGCTCATATATTCAAGGCTGCGCGAAGCGGCAAAGAAGACGAGGCTGCAGGATGCTTTCGTCACAGCTCTTTTCGCCGATCTGAACAGCTTCAAGGAAGACCTTGCGGGCAGCGGAGACACTGCGGAGCTCATGCGCGGGAAAGCAGCAGCTGTGCAGGAAGAGCTCAAGCGCAGCGTGAGGGCAGGGCAGGCGGACAAGGAGAGCCGCGACCTGTTCCAGCTCAGGATCAATTCTCTCGAAGATTACGCCGCAGCGCTGTCGGCCGAGGCTCCCGCCGGAGCGGAAGAGGCAATGGATACCGTACGCGTTCTGTTCGCCGCAGAACGCGAACGCCGCAGCGCTCTCGCGAAGGAATGCTCAGAATTCTTCGACAACTCCTTCGGTTTCCTTGAAAACAGCGTAGGACCTTCGCAGGAAATGGTCATTTTCGTGACCGAGATCACCGCCGGATATGACAGCAGCTGGTTTGTTGAAAACTTCGGATGTGAAGCTTATTTCCGCAACAATTCACAGCTTCTATTCGATGACAGACGTCATTCGATACTTGACAAAATCGCTTCGGCAGAGGATGATTCTATTATGGAAGCACAGTCTTCTGACGAATAAAGATGGGAAAGATCGAAAAGAAAAAACTGATAACAGGGGCAGTCACGATAGCGGTATTTGCAGCTGTTATACTGCTTGTCAGGTCTTCCGTGTTTAAGACTGTAGTCGGAGCCTGCAAGCCGCTCATTTACGCGGTGATCATTGCGTATATACTCTGGCCGCTCATCAAGCTCATCGAAAACGGGCTTCTTAAGGGGAAGCTTGAAAAGAAAGGCCCCAACAGGAAGGGCAAGCGCATCATTGCGATGATACTCACATACATCGTATTCTTCGCAGTCATGACCTTCCTCATCTACGGCATAGTCCCGCAGATCGCCAGCAGCGTGCAAGTGCTCGGAGTCAAGGCCAACGACTTCATAGGCAATGCCGATACGTATTTCGAGCAGATCCCCGACACCAACATCGAATTCATCAACCAGTTCAAGAACAATATCGCGGAGTATCTGTCGCAGGCTCTTGGATGGGCGTGGAACGTCCTGAAGAACAGCGTTTCCAACATCACGTCCTACATAATCAGGCTCGTGACCGAGATCAAGAACGTGCTCTTCGGGCTCTTCTTCTCCATCTATTTCATACTTTTCAAGGAGAGCATCTTCGCCCAGATCAGCAAGTTCATGCACGCGCTCACCTCGGACCACATCTATGAGCGCAGCGCCCACTACATCGGCGTCGTCGATAATGCCTTCGGCGGCTTCCTCAAGGGCAAGCTGCTCGATTCTGTTATCATAGGCGCTATCACCGCGGTCACGATGTCCATACTCGGCATGCCTTACGTCGTGCTGATCAGCATGATAGTCCTTATCACTAACATGATCCCGGTCATCGGTCCGCTCATCGGAGCCGTTCCAAGCGCGCTGATACTGCTCATCGCAGAGCCGCGCCACGTGATACCTTTCCTGATCCTGATACTTGTGATACAGCAGCTGGACGGCAACATCATAGGTCCGAAGATACTCAGCAGCTACACCTGCCTCAACCCGCTGTGGATAATCATCGCGGTAACGGCTATGGGCGGCCTGCTTGGCACCTTCGGGATGTTCCTCGGCGTGCCGACCTTCGCGGTCATCTATTCGATCGTCAAGGAGCTCGTTGAAGCAAGGCTCACGGCAAAGAATCTTCCGCTCGATACCATCGCCTACTACGCCGACAAAGATTATGTGCCTATTGTCAACGGCAGCGTGCTCAGGGCAAGGGCAAAGGCGGACGCCGCAAAGAAGGAGGCCGACGAAGCTTCCGCGGACGCGCTTAACGGCTGATAAAAAGATCGACAGAATAATAAGACCGGGGACAGGTCCATTTCAGGAACCTGTCCCCGGTCTTTTTTAGTGTGTTTTATTCTTCGTCAAACCAGAGGCCGTAGTCTCCGCTGCCTTCTCCCCTGAGGAAGGTGATGCCGCGCGCGAACTTTGAGCGGTCTTCAGGCACCAGGCCGTAGGTCTCTGCGATGTGTTCTCCTACGGTGAGCACGTCTTTCTCGTTCCCGGCGTAGAGCTCGATCTCGGCTTCCAGGATGGGGACCTCTCCCTTATCGGTGATAATGCTGCCGGAATCTACGGCGAGCTCCATGACCGAACCCGAATAGTGGAGCTTGACCCTCCTGCGCAGGAAGCGCATCTCAAGGGTGTTGACGAGCGGCTTGTCTCCGAGGAGCTGCATGAGCTGCATCCCTTCGACGCTGGCCTTGAAAAGATCTGTCGGCGGCTGTATGAAGCAGGTCTCCCCGCTCACCGGGACGTTGATCTCCTGTCGTTCGTGAAAACCGCCGCTGCTGCTCCCGCCCCATTTGAGGGTCGCGAAAGCGTTCTCTCCCTCCGCCCTTACGCGGAAGGTCACATTATTATTAGAAAGGATACCGTCTTCAGTATCGAAATAGACCGCCTTCATCACTAGCGTTTCGGCGCTGTCCGAATCCGCGGGCTCCGAGACAGACATCTCGTTCCAGATCCTGTCTGCGGTCTCTTTGGACGGTATTGCGTATTTTAATTCCTGTTCCATTTGTCCTCCATTTACAAAACGACCGAAGAATAATAACACAGCGTTTTATATTTTGCAATAAGTTTCTTGCACAGGCCGTTTCAGTGTGATATAATTCCTACTTGCCTTGATATAAGGCTCAATAAAGGAGGATATAAATGAAACCCGAATTTGCAGGCAGGGAGAACAATGTAGTTACTTTCAGCATCAGCTACGATGCAGAAGAATTCGACGCGGCGACACTCGCAAGCTACAAGGCTAACAAAGACCGTTTTGTCGTTGACGGCTTCCGCAGGGGCAAGGCTCCCCGCAGCATCATCGAGAAGAGATACGGCGAAGGCGTTTTCTTCGAAGATGCCATCGACAATCTTCTCAATGAAGGCTACGCAAAGGCTCTCGACGAGCTCAAGCTTGAGCCGGTCGACAGACCTTCTGTAGATTTCGGAGATCAGAAGTTCGAAAAGGGCAAGGGCTTCACCGCCACCTTCAAGGTAGAAGTCGCTCCCGAAGTAGAGATAAAGGATTACAAGGGCGTTAAGATCGACCGCAAGGTCAAGAAGATCACCGCCAAGGACGTACAGGCCGAGCTCGAGGCAAGGCAGAAGAGAAACTCCCGCCTCGTGAGCGTTGACAGGGCAGCCGAAAAGGGCGACACCGTCATCCTCGATTACGAAGGCTGGTGTGAAGACAAGAAGTTCGACGGCGGCACCGCTGAGAACCAGAGCCTGGTGCTCGGTTCCGGCCAGTTCATCCCGGGCTTCGAAGATCAGCTCGTAGGCTGCAAGGCCGGCGACGAGAAGGAGGTCAAAGTCACCTTCCCGAAGGAGTATCACGCTGAAGACCTCGCGGGCAAGGATGCTGTCTTCAAGTGCAAGGTCCATGAGGTCAAGTTCGAGGAGCTCCCCGAGATCGACGACGAGTTCGCCGCCGAGATCTCCGATTTCGACACCCTCAAGGAACTCAAGTCCGACATCAAGAAGAACCTCGAGGAGAGCGCAAAGAACGCCGCAGAGTACGACGGCAAGAACAAGGTCATCGAAGAGCTCTGCAAGGCCAACCAGTTCAGCATCCCCCAGGCCATGATCGACGACGAGGCGCAGAACATGCTCAACGAGATGGCTCAGCAGATGCAGTATCAGGGCCTCACCCTCGACATGTACGCCAAGTATCTCGGAAAGACCCAGAAAGATCTGCTCGACGAGATGAAGCCCGACGCTGAGAACCGCGTCCGCAGCAGGCTCATCGTCCAGGCCATCGCAGACGCCGAGGGCTTCGAAGCCAGCGAAGAGGATATCGAAAAAGAGCTGGCTGACATGGCTGCACAGTACAATATGGAGATCGACAAGCTCAAGGAGATGTTCGGCGAAGACAACAGAAAGTATCTCAGACAGGACATCAGGGCCAGGAAGGCCATCGATTTCGTCTATGAGAACGCTGCCATAACCGACGTTGAGGAAGAAAAGCCCAAGAAGGCGTCGAAGAAGACCGCCAAGGCGGAGGAAGCCGCAGAGGCTCCCGCTGACAGCGACAAGTAATACCGTCATTTTCCGAGCCATGGAGATACAGTCCTGGGGCGCATCGCGCCTTCAGGCGCTCTCCGTGGCTCACTGTTTACAGGAGGTTCATATGAGTCTTATCCCCATGGTGGTCGAGCAGACAGCCCGAGGCGAGCGTTCCTACGATATTTACTCAAGGCTTCTGAAAGACCGCATCATTTTTTTAGGTGACGAGATCAACGACGATACCGCAAGCCTGGTAGTCGCGCAGCTGCTCTTCCTTGAATCTGAAGATCCGGATAAAGATATCAGCCTATATATCAACAGCCCTGGCGGAGTCATAAGCGCCGGCATGGCCATCTTTGACACGATGAATTACATCAAGCCCGACGTTTCCACGATATGCGTGGGAATGGCGGCTTCCATGGCGGCTTTCCTGCTCGCCGCAGGAGCCAGGGGCAAGCGCTACGTGCTCCCCAACGCGGAGGTTATGATCCATCAGCCTCTCGGAGGAATGCAGGGCCAGGCTGAAGATCTGCGCATCCACGCGGATCATATTTTGAAGATCAGGGAAAAGCTCAACCGCATACTCTCCGAGCGTACGGGCCAGCCTCTCGAAAAGGTCGCGGTCGATACCGACAGGGACAATTACCTGAGCGCGCAGGAAGCCGTTGCATACGGTCTTGCAGATAAGATAGTAGAAAAGAGATAGTTTTTTATGGCAACATACGACAGCAATAACGAAGTCTGCTGCTCCTTCTGCGGAAGGCCCAGAAGCCAGGTCAGGAGGCTCATCGCAGGACCCGACGTATACATCTGCGGCGACTGCGTCGAACTTTGCAAAAAGATAATGAGCGAAGACGCGGGAGCCGAGGCCCCCGCGCAGCAGAGCGCCGAGGCGGCCGAGAGCAAGCTCCCGACCCCGAAGGAGATCTCCGCCGCGCTCTCCGACTACGTCATCGACCAGGAGAGGGCGAAGAAGATACTCGCAGTAGCGGTCTACAACCACTACAAGCGCATCAGGACGCTCGAGGCCAGAGCCGCAGGCGCGGACGAGGTCGAGATACAGAAGAGCAACATCATAATGATAGGGCCGACAGGCTCAGGTAAGACCCTTCTGGCCCAGACCCTGGCAAGGATACTCGACGTGCCATTTGCCATCGCCGACGCCACGGCTCTCACAGAGGCGGGCTACGTGGGCGAGGACGTCGAAAACATTCTGCTCAAGCTGATACAGGCCGCCGATTACAATATCGAGAAGGCTCAGAAGGGCATAATATACGTCGACGAGATCGACAAGCTCGCCCGCAAGACAGACAATCCCTCGATAACCCGCGACGTTTCGGGCGAAGGCGTTCAGCAGGCTCTGCTCAAGATACTCGAAGGTACCGTCGCCAACGTTCCTCCCCAGGGCGGACGCAAGCACCCGCAGCAGGAGTTCATCCAGTTCGACACTACCAACGTGCTCTTCATCTGCGGAGGAGCCTTCGACGGGCTCGACAAGATAATTCAGCGCCGCATAGGCGAAAAGACCATAGGCTTCAATTCTGACATCGTTTCGACGAAGGAGAACGACCCCCACATCCTCGAAAAGGTGCAGTCCGAAGACCTGCTGCGCTACGGGCTCATTCCTGAGTTCATAGGCCGTGTGCCTGTCATTGCGACTCTCGAAGAGCTCACCGTGGACGCCCTCATGCGCATCATCACCGAGCCCAAGAACGCTCTTCTGCGCCAGTATACCAAGCTCTTCGAGCTTGACGGAGCCGAGCTCGAGCTGGGCGAGGACGCGGTCCGCAGGGTGGCTGAAAAGGCCATCGAAAAGAAGACCGGCGCCAGAGGCCTTCGCAGCATACTCGAAGGCGTCATGACAGACGTCATGTACGAGCTGCCTTCAAGGCCCGAGATCAAGAAAGTCATTATCAACGGTAAAACTATCGACGGTTCAGAGGAACCGAGGATGATCAATGGATGAGACTATAAAAGACACGATCGACGAACTGTTCGGCAAGGATTCCCCGTTCACCGGAGATAAGCCCGATTACAGCCGCACCATGCCGATGATCGCCCTGAGGGGGCTGACTGTGTTCCCCGATATGGTGATCCACTTTGACGTGGGCCGCGAAAAGTCCATACTCGCTCTCGAGCGCGCGATGATGCTCGACCAGACAGTTTTCCTGGTCCCTCAGAAGGACGTCGACATAGAGCTTCCGGTTCCCGACGATATCTATACCGTCGGTACGGTGGCGAAGATAAGGCAGATGCTTAAGCTGCCGGGGGACAGCATACGCGTCCTCATCGACGGAAAGTACAGGGCACGCATACAGACCGTGGTCCAGGAGACCCCGTATTTCCTTGCCGCCGTGGAACCCGTCGAATGCACCGAAGCAGCCAAGACTCCTGACGTACAGGCGAAGATGCGCATGGCGCGCAGCCTGTTCGGCGAATACGTCGAGGCTCACCCCAATTTCAGTTCAGACGCCCTTGACGGGCTCGACGCCATCGACGCGGCGGGAAGGCTCGCGGACGTGATCGCCTCGAACATGGATCTTAAGACCTCTGAGCTTCAGCAGGTGATGGAAGAGGCGGACAGCGAGGCGAGGCTCGACCTTGTCATAGAGTTCCTTGGCCGCGAGACCGAGATACTGCGCATCGAGAACGCGATAAGCAGCAAGGTCAAGGCCGGCATCGACAAGAGCCAGCGCGAATACTATCTGCGCGAGCAGATGAAGGTGATACAGGAGGAGCTGGGCAGTGAAGACAGTCCCGTCTCCGAGGTCGCCGAATGGCGCAGGCGCATGGAAAAGCTTACGCTTCCCGAAGTGGTAGCGCGCAAGCTCGAAAAAGAGATAGACCACATGTCCAAGATCCCGTCGTCCTCTCCGGACGCGAGCGTTATCAGGAACTACGTGGAATGGATACTCGATCTTCCGTGGAACGAGTCCTCGGAGGACAATCTCGACCTGAATTCCGCCGAAAAGATTCTCGACGAAGACCACTACGGCCTTGAAAAGGTCAAGGAACGCATAGTCGAATACCTCGCAGTAAGGCAGCTGGCGGGCAGCAACAAAGGCTCGATACTCTGCCTCGTAGGTCCTCCGGGCGTAGGCAAGACCTCGATCGCAAGATCGGTCGCGAGGGCTATGGGACGCGAGTTCGTGCACATGTCGCTGGGCGGCGTGCGCGACGAAGCGGAGATCAGGGGCCACAGGCGCACGTATATCGGCGCGATACCCGGCCGCGTGATCAGTGTCATCAAGGAGTGCGGCAAGAACAACCCGCTCTTCCTCTTCGACGAAGTCGACAAGATAAGCCGCGACATCACCGGAGACCCGGCCTCGGCTCTGCTCGAGGTCCTCGATCCCGAACAGAACAAGGAGTTTGTCGATCACTACCTCGAGGTGCCGTTCGATCTTTCGAACGTGCTCTTCCTGACCACTGCGAATACCACCGAGACCATACCCGGCCCGCTGCTCGACCGAATGGAGGTCATCAGCCTCTCGGGTTATACAAAAGAAGAAAAGTTCAATATCGCGAAGAAGTACCTCGTTCCCAAGCAGATAAAGGCCAACGGGCTCACTTCTAAGCAGATAACCATAAGGAACGCCGCCATCAACGAGCTCATCGACTACTACACCCGAGAATCCGGCGTCCGCAACCTCGAAAAGGAGATCGCGAACCTCTGCCGCAAGACCGCGAAGCGCATAGTCGAAGGTTCCGCCGAAAAGCTCAGCATAGGCGCGAAGGAAGTCGGAGAGATGCTCGGCAAGAGGCGCTTCCACTTCGACAAGCTGCTCGGAAAGAGCGAGATCGGCGTGGCGACAGGCCTTGCCTGGACCCAGGTCGGAGGCGAGACCCTCTTCATAGAGACCGCGATACTTCCCGGCACCGGAAGGCTCGAGCTTACCGGCCAGCTGGGCGACGTGATGCAGGAATCCGCCAAGGCGGCCATCAGCTTCATCAGGTCCAAGGCTTCGCAGTACGGCATACAGGAGAGCTTCTATAAGGATAAGGACATCCACATCCACATCCCCGAAGGCGCCGTTCCCAAGGACGGTCCTTCCGCGGGTGTGACGATGTGCACATCGGTGCTCTCGGCCCTCACGGGGCGCAGGGTCCGCAAGGATGTGGCCATGACCGGAGAGATCAGCCTCAGGGGCAACATACTCCCTGTGGGCGGCATCAAGGAAAAGGTCCTCGCGGCTCACAGGATGGGCATTTCGACCATACTGCTCCCAAAGGACAACAAGCCCGATCTGGACGAACTTCCCGAACAGGTGAGGAACGACATACGCTTCGTCCTCATCAGCAAGGCTGACGACGCCCTGAAAGAGGCCCTTATATGATAATAAAGAAGGCTGAATTCATCACCTCGGCCGCAAAGCCGAAGCAGTACCCGCCCGCCGGGGTCCCCGAGATAGCTTTCGCCGGAAGGTCTAACGTGGGCAAGTCGTCTCTGATAAACGCCCTGCTCGGAAGAAAAAAGCTCGTGAAAGTGAGCTCGACTCCCGGAAAGACCCGGACCATCAATTTCTTCAATATAAATGATGAGTTCAGGATAGTCGATCTGCCGGGCTACGGCTACGCCAGGGTCGCGAAGGCCGAGTCCGACGACTGGGGCCGCATGATGGAGACTTATCTGAGCGGCAGGGAAGGGCTGCTGAGGGTGATACAGCTGGTCGATATAAGGCACGCGCCTACCGCCCAGGACAGGCAGATGTACGATTATCTGCGTTACTACGGGCTTTCGGGGACGGTCGCCGTCACAAAGGCTGACAAGCTCTCTAGGAACGAGGCTGCAAAAAACCTCGCCCTCATCAGGAAAGGGCTTGAGCTCGGGCCGGAAGATACCGTGATACCTGTATCTTCGTTAAACGGCCGGGGGATAGATGTACTGCTCGAAGAGATCGAAAGACTGCTCAGCGGAGGAGAAAATGACTGACAGAAAATACGACGTATCCGAAGTTCTTATCAGTAAGGCGGAGCTCGATGCACGCGTGGCGGAGCTCGGCGCGCAGATCACCGAAGACTACCGCGGAAAGAACATGCTGATGGTAGGCATACTCAAGGGATCCGTCCCGTTTATGGCAGACCTCATGCGCGCTGTCGATCTTGATCTGGAGATAGACTTCATGTCTGTCTCGAGCTACGGCGGTTCCACCAAGACCAGCGGCATCGTAAAGATACTCAAGGACCTCGATTCCGACATCCAGGGAAAGGACGTTCTCATCGTAGAGGACATCATCGACAGCGGCCTTACGCTGTCCTACCTCAGAGAATACCTTAAGAAACGCAGGCCGGCTTCGGTGCGCATCGCGACCCTTCTCGACAAGCCTTCAAGGCGCAAGGTCGACATCACCCCGGACTACTGCGGCTTCACAGTGGAGGATAAGTTCATCGTAGGCTGCGGTCTGGACATCGATCAGAAGTACAGGAACCTCCCGTACATATCCTGGGTGAAGGAAGAATAGGGTAATGTTCGGCATTTTCCGAACTTTCGAAAAAAAGCCCAAAAAACTTTGTGAATTCCTCTTGCAATCTTCGGATAACAGGAGTATTCTATTAAAGCTGTCGCCGAACGGAGGCAGCCGGTGAGAGTTCGAAAGAGCGGTCCGAAAAAGTTTGAAAAACAGGCAAAATACTGGTTGACAAACGGCTCGTAAGCTTGTAGAATAATCACTGCGCCGCGACAAGCGGCTGTGAACCTTGAAAACATCATAGTGTAGAAATTGAGTCAAAGAGATCATCAAGTTGATCTCGGAGAAGTACAAACAATCTGCA
>Ga0079305_1000334_pt1 | contig 106700 bp, 99 predicted proteins | sample LMS_cellobiose_e_FD_79183 | JGI IMG/M metagenome (GOLD analysis project Ga0079305, IMG submission 79183) | Rumen-fistulated moose microbial communities from Alaska, USA - LMS_cellobiose_enrichment | ecosystem: Host-associated > Mammals > Digestive system > Stomach > Rumen fluid ...
CTCTATTATACCATATAATAGAGGGCTTAAAGGCTCTGATCTCAACGGATTTGAGCCTTTTTGCTTGCATTAAAAAAAGGGTGACCCTCTGGGTCTGAGTCAGACCTTTTGGGACACCCTCTTGATCCGGGGATCTTCCGTCCCGAATGAAACGGACAGTCCGGCTTCTTTTGCCGCGAGCTCGAAATGGCAGAGGGCTATACCCATGTCGATCTTTTGTATGTCCCACGAACCTTCGGTGTATCCGCGGTTCCTGTCCTCGTAGAAATGCACCTTATCGCCGCAGAGAACGGCTCGCCAGGGCTGTTTGTTCACTGCCGACGGCCCGAGGCGGACTGCTTCGAAGGCGTTGGCGAGCCTTCCCGCGGCTTCTTTCGTCAACGGTCTGTCGAACGAAGCTTCGAAGAAGATCTTTCCGGGATCGAACCTGTCGTCGGCTTTTATCGCCTTCCGCATCATCCCCTCGCGAAGGGACAGTTTCTTCGCCGGAAAGCCAAGCGGGCTGACGCAGGGCATCACCTCGTCCTCCGCGAGCTCCATCGCCTTTTCAAAGGCGCTGCGGTTCATCGTTCCGGCGATCCAGGTGGTACCGATCCCGAGGCTCTGCGCGAACAGTACGACCTGCTCGAACGTATAGCCGAAGGCTTCTTCCGCGTGCGGGACGCGGCGCATCTTTCCCGCGATATACGTATCGGTCCCTACTATGACCGGGCTGGAGAGCCCGTATTTTTTCGCGTCGAGCAGCTTCCACTCAATTGGAATGCCGTAAGGGTTTCCTGCCTGCTGCGCGAATTCCAGTATCTTCTGCGCGTCCTGCGCGCTGAGCGCGGCTCCGTCAAAGGTCCTGACGCTCCTTCTGTTCCTGATGGTCTCTAAAACGGGGAGATCATTGATGCTCATTTCGATACTCCTTTTTTCGAAAGGCTGTGACCGCTGCTGCGGCCGGAGGACAAAAAACCTATAATGATTATAGGCGAAAAGCGCGGTGAAATCCACACATATTGTTCTTCGAAAAGTGAGCCGGGGCGCCCGCGGATGTATTTGACCGCTGCTGGCCGAGTTGTTATAATAAAATCATGAACAGATCAAAATTTACATTCAACGCTTTTATACTGGTATTCATCCTTTTTTCCTCTGCGCTGTTCTTCTTCGTCATAACTCTGTCCGACCTTGACGTGAGATACGCGGCCAACGACAGCTATCCGATCGAAGGGACGGATCTTTTCGTGCGCTATTCGAACAAAAAGGAAAACGGCATCTATGAGGGGCAGGGCGGCAGCGAGGAGCTCAGGGTCGCCGGGGATTTCGGCCACGACTGGGGCATGACCCGGGAGGGAAACGTCCTTTACGCCAATGAATACAGGACTTCGTCGCTAGGGCTCATGTTCTGCGATCTGGTGAAGATCGACCTTGAGACCTTTGAGAAGACCGTGATATCCGAAAACACGACCCTGCGCGGGCGTTGCGCTTCGGGTGAACTGGTCTGCGTCGGCGGAACGCTCATGGATTCCGCTTTCCCGTCTACGAACCCGCTGTGCAGGCTGTACGCGATGAGCGAGCCGAAGCTTGAGCTTACCGGCCACGGCGCCGTAGTGCTCTTTGTCGACCCGGTAAAGGGCGAGGGTGTATATGCGGAGGCGTTCAATAAAGCAGGGGACGTTGAGAGCCGCTACATGGATAAGACTCTGGCGGAGGTGATGAAATGAAGATGCCCAAGCTTGAGTTCGGCTGCGGAAAGCGCGGCGTCATTACCGGCGCGGACATATACGTCAAGGTGTTTCAGATAAGCTCGCTGCTTGTGGCTGCTTATATAGTCATCGCGCTCAATTACCCACCGGTGATGATGAAGAGCGGGGCCGTGAACTTTCTCGCGGACCTTGGCATCGTTACTCTTCCCAGATGGGAAGCCGTCCTCGTGTCTTTGCTATATGAAAAGACCCTCAGCGAGGTCGCGGTCTTTTTCGTTCTTTCGGGAGCTGCGCTCGCGTTCGGCATCGCTGCCGGAAGGCTGCTGCGGTCGCCGGGAAAGACTGCCGTGACTGCCCGGAAGGTCTTTGCGGTGATCATATTCTGTGATTATATACTGCGCCTTATGCCTTTCGGCTTCAACAGCGTCTACGGCTTCGGCATGAGAACAGCGGGCAGCGCGATAAGGCTGTTCTGCGCCATCCTGATAATCTTTGACATCAGGGCTGCTTCTTCAGCCTCCTGACTATCTCGTCAAGAAGCTCGGCCGCGGCGTCGTCCTTGCTCATAAGAGGCATCTCGCGGGCTCCGTCGGGAGTGATGAGCGTAAGGACGTTGGTGTCGACTGCAAAGCCCGCGCCCGCGACCTTCACGTTGTTGGCCGCGATCATATCCAGACCCTTCTTCTCGAGCTTGGCGCGGGAGTTTTCGAGCATATGCTCGGTCTCCATGGAAAAGCCGCAGAGGAAGAGGCCTTCGTGGCGGTGCTTTCCGCACCACGCGATAATATCGTCAGTACGTTCAAGGGCGATGGAGAGATCCTCGTCCTTTTTCTTTATCTTGTTGTCAGAGACCGTTGCGGGGCGGTAGTCCGCGACAGCAGCGGCCTTGATCAGTATGTCGGTCACGGGCAGTTCCGCCTTGACGGCTTCGAACATGTCCTTTGCCGAGAGTATGTCAACCATCTTGACGTAAGGTACGGGGTCGAGGGCGGTCGGACCCGAGATGAGGGTCACGTCGGCTCCCCTGAGCATTGCGTTGCGCGCTATTGCGTAGCCCATCTTGCCCGAGCTGCGGTTGGTAAGATAGCGCACCGGGTCGAGCGGCTCGCGCGTGGGACCCGCGGTAACGGTGACGTGGAGCCCCGCAAGGTCTTTGGGGAAGGCGATCTCACGGCTGACCGCGTCGAGCAGGGTCTGCAGGTCGGGAAGCTTGCCCTTGCCTGTGTCGCCGCACGCGAGGCGGCCTGAGGCGGAATCTATCAGGGTGTAGCCGTCTTCGGCGAGCGTCTTTATGTTGCGCTGTGTCGCGGGGTTCTCGAGCATGAAAGTGTTCATGGAAGGCGCGATGAGCCTGGGGCCTCTGGCCGCGAGCATCATGCTGGTGAGCATGTCGTCGGCTATGCCGTTCGCGAGCTTGGCTATGAGGTCCGCGCTTGCCGGGGCGATGAGGAACAGGTCTGCCGCCTTGGCCATGGTAATATGCTTTACATCGTATTCCCCGTCGCGTTCGAAGGTGTCGGTGTAGCACTTGTTGCCGGTAAGGGCTTCGAAGGCGTCAGCCCCTATGAATTTCGCCGCGTTTTTTGTCATCACGACGTGCACGTCGGCTCCGGCTTTTTTGAGCGCGCTGGCGACGTCCGCCATCTTATAGGCCGCGATGCCTCCGCTTACTCCGAGCACTATGTATTTACCCTTAAGATCTTCCATAATCCCTCCGTCCGCGCAGGGCGCGGCGATATTTGCAGTAATACATAAAAAGTATAGCAACTGGCCGCCTCGTTTGCAAGCCCGCGGGGCGCGGCTTCCCGTTTTTCATGTTGCGGCTCCGCACGCTGTGAATGTATAATAATCAACATGAGACTCCTTTTTCACAAATTCTTTTACGCTCTGCTGAGGTTCTTCGTAGTGCCTTATTTTGCCCTGTTCGGCGATTACAAGAGGCAGTTCTACAGGCCGAAGAGCAAAAACTATATAGTCCTGACGAACCACAACACCGACTGGGATTTCTTCCTTGTCGGCGCGTGCCTGCCGCACCAGATGTACTTCGTCGCGAGCGAGCACATACTCAGCGGCTTTACAGGCCGACTGATAAAGTTCCTCGTGGACCCCATACCCAGGCCTAAGGGCGCTTCTGCGGAGCAGACCGTCGCAATGATCACCGAAAGGCTGAAGCAGGGGCACAACGTGTGCATGTTCGTCGAGGGGAACCGGTCGTTCTCGGGCGAGACCGGATGGATCTCGCCGGCAAACGGGCCTCTTGTAAAAAACAGCGGAGCGGGGCTCATAACCGTGGCTACGCACGGCGGCTATTTCGTGGATCCCCGCTGGTCTGACAGACCGCGCAAGGGTCCCGCCTGGGGCGAGGTCGTCAGGGAGTATACCCCCGAAGAGCTGGCCTCCATGAGCGAAGAGGAGATAACCGCTGCGATAAGGAAAGACCTTTACGTCGACGCCTATGCGGACCAGGAAGTAAAACCAGGGCGCTACAGGGGCAAAGATCTGGCGCAGCATCTTGAGACAGCGCTTTTCGTGTGCCCGCAGTGCGGCTCCATGAGCGGGCTAAGGTCCGCGGGAGACCGCTTCTTCTGCGCGGACTGCGGCATGGAGCTCGAATTCACCGAATACGGATACTTCAGGAGCCCGTATCAGGACATGCCCGGACCGCGCTTCACCACCGTCCGCGACTGGGACCGCTGGCAGCAGACCGTACTGCACGACTACTTCGATGCAAACAGGGAAGACCCCGAGAAGCTGCTTTTCAGCGACAGCGGGCTCACCCTGAAAAGGATAAACGAAGACCATTCCAGAAGCATCATCTCGACAGGCACTGCGCGCATGTACCCGGACCGCCTGGTGTTCGAGGGGGACGAAGCACGCAGCTGTTTCTTCCTCAGCGACATCAGCCGCATGTCGGTGACGCTGCGCGACCGCCTTATGTTCACGTCTTCGGGCGGTTACTTCGAGATAGTATCCGATCATCCGTATCCGGGCCGCAAATACATGCTGGCCTGGCGCTACCTCTGCGGCAAGACCTACAGGTAAGGAGTTAATATGTTTGAGAACCGCCTTGCGGAGCGCGCTTCGCTCCTCCATACTGAATCCGCTTTCCAGATACTCGCCCACGCCAACGATCTCGAGGCCCGCGGGCGCTCCATCATCCACTGCGAGATAGGACAGCCCGATTTCCATACTCCGCAGTTCATCATCGACGCGGCGTACAAGGCCATGAACGACGGCTACACCTGCTATACTCCGACCAAGGGCTATCCCGAGGTGCGCGAGGTCATCGCGGAGCACGTGAAGCAGGCCAAGAACGTGGACGCCGACAAGGACGAGATAGTGATAGTCCCCGGCGGCAAGCCCGTCATGTTCTATACCATGCAGATGCTCGTGGAACCCGGCGACGAGGTCATTTACCCGAACCCGGGCTTTCCCATCTACGAATCGTGCATACGCTACGCGGGCGGGGTCCCGGTGCCCATGCCTCTGCTCGAGGACCGCGGCTTCAGGCCCGACTGGGAAGACCTTAAGAGGCGCATCAGCCCGAAGACAAAGCTGATCATCATCAACAGCCCTTCGAACCCGACCGGCGGAGTATTCAACAGGGGCGACATAGAGACCGTCGCGGACATGCTGCGTGAACGTCCTGATATCTATATCCTTTCGGACGAGATATACGAAAGGCTCTGCTATGACGAAAAGCCTTTCTCCATCGCGTCTCTGCCGGGCTTCAGGGACCGCACGATAATACTCGACGGCTTTTCCAAGGCCTACGCCATGACTGGCTGGCGCATAGGCTACGCCGTGCTCAACAAAGGCCTTGCGGACTGCATGGAGATGCTTATGGTCAATTCGAACTCCTGCACCGCGGCCTTCACCCAGATCGCCGCGGCCGAGGCGTACAAGGGTCCGCAGGACTTCGTAGAGGAGATGCGGCAGACCTTCCTTGAGCGCCGCGACTACGTCGTCTCAGCCCTCAACAGCATTCCGGGCGTGCACTGCAACACTCCGCAGGGAGCGTTCTACGCCTTCCCGAACATCTCGTCCTTCGGCCTCGACGACCACGAGTTCTGCCACCGCCTCCTCGAGGAAGAAGGCGTGGCCGCCGCATGGGGAACTTCCTTCGGTTCCTACGGCAAGGGCTTCATGCGCCTTTCCTACGCGACCGCCCTCGACAACCTTAAGGAAGGCATAGACCGCATCGCCAGATTCTGCGCGAAGCTGTGACAGACCCTTCAGTTTAGGAAACTTTTTAAAAAATTATCGTTTTCAAAGCCCTCATTTGTTTGATATAATAAAAATATAAGCAAAGGAGGGCCTTTTTATGCCTAGACGCGCAGAAGACAAAGCAGAGGTCAAACGCCGTATACTCGAAGCGACCATACAGATTTTTAACGAGCGGGGACTGAAGTTTACCGTCGACGAGCTGACTGCAAGCCTGTCGATGAGCAAAAAGACTTTCTATTCGGTCTTCGTGGATAAACGCTCTCTGTTTTACGAGATGGTCGATTATTGCTTCGATTACATCCGCGAGAGCAAGAACGGCGTCGTACGCAGCGAAGCTCTTGACCTTGTCACCAAGATCAGGCTGGTGATGGGCAACCTTACCGAAAAATACGAGAACATCGACCTTTCCAAACTCTACATCCTGAAGGAGAAATACCCCGAAGTCTACGCGCACGTAGCGGAGAGGCTCGAGAGCGACTGGGAGGAGACGATAATGCTCCTCGAACAGGGCGTCAGAGAGGGCATCCTCAGGCCTTTCTGCATCCCCATCTTCAAGATGATGATGGAGACCTCGCTCGAGCAGTTCTTCCAGAACGACATACTCGTGCGCAGTTCGATGACTTATAAACAGGGCCTCGAAGAGGTCGTGAACATACTCCTCGACGGCGTAGTGGCAAGAAAAGATCAATAACGGAGCGGTCCCGGACGGAGGCAATCATGAACGAACGCATACAGCTGAACAACGGCTGGGAATTCACCGAAAACTGCAGCGAAGAGTTCCTTGACATGCAGCCCGCGGAGGGCGTGCAGAACGTAAGGCTCCCGCATACCTGCAAACAGACCCCCTACGATTATTTCGACGAGAGCATATATCAGATGGTCTGCGGCTACAGGCGCGTCATAAGCGCGCCGGCGGAGTGGGCAGGCAAGTCTGTGCTGCTCAATATCGGAGCCGCAGGGCATTACGCCGAGGTCTTCCTCAACGGCGAAAAGCTTGCCGAGCACCGCTGCGGCTACACGGCTTTTACTGTTGATCTCAGCGCTGCTGTAAAGCCGGGCGAGGACAACGCCCTGGCAATAAGGCTCGACACCCGCGAGACCCTCGACCAGCCGCCCTTCGGGCACGTCATAGACTATATGACCTACGGCGGGCTCTACCGCGAGGTGAGCCTTGATATCAAGGAACCCGAATACATTGAAGACATGTACGCCGCCTGCGTGCGCAACGCGGAGGGCAAGAGCGGCCACATAGAGTGCACCACTTATTTCAAGGGGCTGCGCGAGGGACATTACTACGAGCTGAGGCAGAGCGCCGTGCCTATTTCGGGCAAGCTTCCCGGAGCTGAGATAAAGCGCGTCGTAAAGCCCGGCGAAGAGGTCTTCAAAAGCGAACTGGCCTTTTACGAGGTCCTGCCCTGGGACGTCGATTCCCCTGAGCTCTACAGGCTCACCAGCGAGCTTTGGCGTGACGGCGAGCCGATCGAAAGGGACGTTAAGCAGCTAGGCTTCAGGACGGCTTTCTTCGACAAGGAGGGTTTCCATCTGAACGGAAGGCTGCTCAAGCTGCGCGGCCTTGACCGCCATCAGAGCTGGCCCTACGTGGGCTATGCGGTCCCGGAGTCGCTGCAAAAACTTGACGCCGAGATCCTCAGAAACGAGCTCGGCCTCAACGCGGTTCGCACGTCGCATTACCCACAGTCGCAGCATTTCATGGACCGCTGCGACGAGCTCGGGCTGCTCGTGTTCACCGAGATCCCAGGCTGGCAGCACATAGGCGGGGAAGCGTGGAAGGACATCGCGGTCGAAAACGTGCGCGAGATGGTCGTGCAGTACCGCAACCATCCCTCGGTCATACTCTGGGGCGTGCGCATCAACGAATCACAGGACGACGACGAGTTATATACACGCACCAACGCCCTGGCTCACGAGCTTGATCCGTACAGGCAGACCGGCGGAGTTCGCTACCTCAAGAAGAGCAGCCTGCTCGAGGACGTCTACACCTATAACGACTTCTCGCACGACGGCACAAACGCCGGCTGCGAGCCGAAAAAGAACATCACGCCCGACCTTGAGAAGGGCTATCTGATAAGCGAATACAACGGCCACATGTACCCGACCAAGGCCTTCGACAGCGAGTATCACAGGCTCGAGCACGTGCTCAGGCACGCTAGGGTGCTGAACGACGTCGCGGCGGAGGAGGGCATCGCGGGCTCCTTCGGCTGGGTGTTCGCGGATTACAACACCCATAAGGACTTTGGAAGCGGAGACCGCATCTGCTACCACGGAGTGCTCGACATGTACCGCAATTTCAAGCCCGCGGCCTGGGTGTACGCGGCCCAGCAGAGCAGGACGCCGGTGCTGTTTGTGACCTCGCAGATGGATATAGGCGAACATCCCTCCGGCAACCCCGGCAAAGTCTATATAATTACCAACGCCGACAGCGTGAAGATGTACCTCAACGGAGTCTTCCTGCACGAATACACGCAGGCGGACAGCGAGTACAACAAGATCGAGCACGGGCCGATACTCATAAGCGACTACGTGGGCGACCGTGTCGAGAGCGGCGAGGGCTACAAAAAGTCCAAGGCCGACGCGGTAAGGGATATCCTCAACTACAGCGCTGTATACGGTTCCAACGACCTGCCCGCGGCGATCAAGCTGAAGGCTGTGAAGGCGATGGCCCTTTACGGGCTCAATTTCGCGGACGCTTACCAGCTCTACGGCAAGTATATAGGCGGCTGGGGCGATTCCCAGAAGACCTACCGCTTCGAGGCATACAAGGACGGCGAGCTCGTTCAGACCCTCGTCAAATCGCCGGCGGAGAGCCTGCAGCTCTGCTGCGATGTGAGCAGCACGGTGCTGACGGAAGGCGACACCTACGACATGGCTTCGGTGCGCGTGAGCGTTTGCGACCAGAACGGCAACATCGCGGGCTTCTGCAACGAGCCTGTCGAACTGTCCGCCGAAGGACCCATAGAGATAACGGGTCCGCGCATCATGGCTGTGCGCGGAGGCCTCGGAGGCTGCTATATCAGGACGACCGGAGAAACGGGAAAGGCGAGGCTCACCCTCAGCAACCCGCAGACCGGAAGCGTGACTATAGAATTCGAAGTCACAGAGAAGTGAAACTAAGATAAGGAGGCAAGACCTGTGGCAGAAAGATCCAAAACGATCTTCGGAAACGAGATGAGCGCGGGCGTCTACAGCAAGGCTGTAAAATCGAAGAAAAAGTATGCCCGCAAGTTCGGCGACGACAGCAATACAGATTATCCCGTCGTCATCAAGGAGAACCGCCATATAGGAAAGCTCCTCGGCGTCAGCGACATACGCGTGGGCGCAGCCGGGGTCGGCCTTCCGTTCGATAAGGAAAAGGGCATCATAGTCGGCAACATCCGCATGGGCTTCGGCCACTACCGCATATCCATGGCCATGGCCTCTGCCGCTCACGCCCTCGGCTATACGCCTTACTGGATGGATCTCAATTCCTACCCCGAGACCACCTGCACGAAGATAATAGGAGCCCAAAACGACCTCTATTCCATGGGCTCGCGCATCTCCCAGAAGAGCAGGCTCTTCAACAAGCTGGTCTGGGAACCCATGAACTACGAGGGTTTCCGCCAGCTCAGCTACAACGCTTCAGACCAGAAGAACGCGGAACTGATGGCTGCCGTGTTCAGGAACATCCCCAAGGACATCCCGCTTATCGGCACTCACGTCTGGCCCGCCCAGGCCGCGCTGCACGCCGGGATGAAATACGTGGTCAACGCCATCCCCGACAACTGGCCTATGGCCCTGCACCTCGCGGAAGGCAGCGTCCACACCGTCCAGACCCACTACGCCTATCAGGGCTACAGGGTCCTCAACGGTTTCGCCAAGGACGAGGTCCTTAAGCCCATGCCGGCCGAAAGCCTTGTCTATACAGGCCATTACATCGACGACGAGCTGGTAGCGAACATCGAAAAGGACTGCGCAGCGCGCGCGGAACGCAAGAAGTCCGGCGCCCCGATACGTTTCCTGCTCACCATAGGCGGAGCCGGGGCCCAGAAGGAGATATTCGCCGCGATCATCAAGTACCTGCTCCCGTATATCAAGAGAGGCAGAGCCGCTCTTTACGTCAATGTCGGCGATTATCACGCGGTCTGGGAGGAACTGAAAAAGACCATCCCAGAGCTCGAAGATCATTCTGCCGAGCACATGGACGACTGGGACGAGACCGTGAGCTTCGCCGAAAAAGCTCTCGAAGGCGAAGTTAAAGGCGTACACGCCTTCTATCACGGCAACATCTTCGAGGCGGTATACTGCACCAATCTGCTGATGCGCAGCTGCGACGTTCTCGTGACCAAGCCCAGCGAGCTGGCGTTCTACCCGGTCCCCAAGCTGTTCATAAGGCGCATAGGCGGCCACGAGCAGTGGGGCGCGGTGCATTCCGCGGAGATAGGCGACGGCACCCTGGAGTGCCGCGACATACCGCACGTGCTGCAGATGATCGAGATGTTCATGGAAGACGAAGCTCTTCTGCCCGGTATGTGCGAAAACATAGTCCACAATAAAGCCGCAGGCATCTACGACGGCGCTTACGAAGCCGTGAAGATCGCCATGGGGCTCAAGGATAAATAACCCAACCCCCGACCCCTAAAGGAGAGAAAAATGAAACTCACAGGAAAGGAAAAGTTATCGTACGGTCTGGGAGCCGTCGGCAAGGACATGGTCTACATGCTGTCGGCGAGCTATGTGCTCTATTATTTCCAGGACCTTCTCGGAGTGAACGCGATCGCTATGGGCGTCATCCTGATGGCAGCCCGCGTGTTCGACGCGTTCAACGACCCCATCATGGGAGTCATAGTGGCCAAGACCCACACCAAATGGGGCAAGTTCCGCCCCTGGCTCATGATAGGTACGGTCACCAACGCCGTAGTGCTCTATCTGATGTTCTCGGCTCCGCCCACGCTCGACGGAAAGGGTCTCGTTGCCTATGCGGCGATCACCTACATACTCTGGGGCGTTACCTACACCATGATGGACATCCCGTACTGGTCGATGATCCCGGCCTTCACCGAGGCCGGCAAGGAGCGCGAGAACCTCTCCGCGTTCGCGCGTTCGGCGGCAGGCGTAGGTTCCGCGATAATCACCGTAGTGACCATGATGGCTGTTCACTTCCTGGGCGGCAACAACGAGAGGGTAGGCTTCAAGTGGTTCGCCCTCATCATCGCGGTGCTGTTCATCGTGTTCATCACGATCACCTGTGTAAATATCAAAGAAAAATCCACGGTCGACATGAAGGCTCCGAGCGTCGGCGAGATGTTCAGGGCGCTGTTCAGCAACGACCAGGCCATCGCGGTAGTGGTGACCATCGTCATCGTGAACATGTCGATCTACCTCACCAGCAACCTCGTCATCTACTTCTTCAAGTATGATTTCGGCGGGACCGCCTGGTACGGCGACTACACGCTGTTCAACATCTTCGGCGGAGCCATGCAGATACTTGCCATGATGTTCTTCTTCCCGCTGCTGCGCAAGGCGTTTGACACGGTGAAGATCTTCTACGTGAGCCTTTTCGCCGCCATCGCGGGCTACGTTGTACTGCTGATCCTGGCCTTCACCAACATGGCCAACGTCTATCTGCTGTTCGTCCCGGCCTTCTTCATCTTCTCGGCCAATGGACTGCTCTCGGTGCTGACCACGATCTTCCTCGCCAACTCCGTCGAGTACGGTGAACTCAGGAACAACAGGCGCGACGAGTCGGTCATCTTCTCGATGCAGACCTTCGTCGTAAAGCTCGCTTCGGGCGTCGCGGTGCTCGCGGCTTCGATCTGCCTTTCGATCTTCAGTCTCAGCGACGAGGCGGTGAGCGAGGCGGACAAGCTGATCGACTTTTCGGCCAACGTGCCCGACAGCTCCAAGATCGGCCTTCGCATGTTCATGACCCTGATCCCGATCGTGGGCCTGTTCATTGGCATCTTCTGGTTCAGGAAGAAGTACATGCTCAACGACGCGAAGATGAATGAGATAAACGCTGAACTCAAGGAAAGACGCGGAGATCAGAAATGATACGCATAATAAACAACTGTTTCGCGCTGTGCACAGAGCACAGCGCGTACGTTTTCAGGGTCAATGAGACCGGCCATCCGGAGCACCTTCACTACGGCGCTTCGCTGGGCTGGACCGCCGACACCCCTGACGGCGTCATAGAAAACGACTGCGCCGCCATGGCCGAAAAGCGCTCTTTCGAGCTGGGCAATACGGTCGTCTATTCGCCGGAACACAAGACCGTTATGCTCGAAGATCTGAGACTCGAGGCCGCGTCAGTCGGCAAGGGCGATCTGCGGGACCCGTTCGCCGTAGTGCGCTATGCGGACGGAAGCACAACTTCGGACTTCGTGTTCGAAAAGGCGGAGCTGCTCAAAGGAGCGAAGGCTCCGCTCGAGGGACTTCCCTCGTCGCACGCGGCTGAAGGCGAAGCGGAGCAGCTGCTCGTGATTTTAAAGGACGCAGCCTCTGGCGTCGCGCTGGAACTGACCTATACCGTTTACGAGGCCTTCGACGTCATCTGCCGCAGCAGCCGCATAGTCAACGGTTCCGGCAGCGATGTAGACGTGCTGCGCCTCATGAGCGCCCAGGTCGACTTCAGCGAAGACGGCTTTGAGCTGACGAGCTTCCATGGCGCCTGGACCCGCGAGATGGAGAAGGAGACCGTTCCGGTCAAGCACGCTCTCGTGGTCAATTCTTCGGTCTGCGGGGCTTCTTCGAACCGCAGCAATCCCTTCGTGATGCTGCACCGTCCTCAGACCTGCGAGAGTTTCGGCGAGGTCTGGGCATTCAACCTGATCTACAGCGGCAACCATTACGAGTCCGCCGGGGTCAACGCCTACGGCAAGACCAGGTTCCTGAACGGCATCAACCCGCAGGGCTTCAGCTTCAGGCTCGCTCCGGGCGAAGCCTTCCAGGCTCCCGAGGCAGTGATGTGCTGGTCTGACCGCGGCTTCAGCGGAATGTCTCAGTGCCTGCACGGATTCGTGAGAAAACATATAACGCCTGACGAATGGCAGGGGCTATCCCGCCCTGTGCTGCTCAATAGCTGGGAAGCCAGTTATTTCGACATAAGCGAGAGCAAGCTGCTCAGGCTTGCGAGAGCCGCGCAGGGCGCAGGGATCGAGCTCTTTGTAGTAGACGACGGCTGGTTCGGCCGCCGCGACGACGACACGAGCTCTCTGGGCGACTGGTTCGTCAATAAGAAGAAGTTCCCGTCGGGGCTGAAGGCCTTCGGCGAAAAGCTCAAGGCCATGGGCCTTCAGTTCGGCATCTGGATCGAGCCTGAGATGATAAGCGTCGACAGCGAGCTCTACAGGGCTCACCCGGACTGGAGCATGGAGATCCCCGGAAGGGCCCATTCGGAAGGACGCAACCAGCGCATACTCGACATGGCCAACCCTGCTGTTCCCGAATACATAGGCAGTACCCTTGCGGCCCTTCTGAAGGACACGGGCGTGAACTACATAAAGTGGGACATGAACCGCGTGTTCTCGGACGTCTTTTCGCAGCATCTGCCCGCGGAAAGGCAGGGGGAGACCGCACACCGCTACATGCTCGGGGTCTACAGGCTGTTCGACATACTGACCAAGGCTCTTCCGGGCGTGCTCTTCGAGGGCTGCGCCTCGGGCGGCAACCGCTTCGACCTCGGTATACTCTGCTACTGTCCGCAGATCTGGGGCAGCGACAACACCGACGCCCTCTGCAGGGCCCGCATACAGGAGGGCTACAGCTACGGCTATCCGTTGAACTGCGTCAGCGCGCACGTTTCTTCGGTCCCCAACCACCAGACCCTGCGCGAGACCCCGCTCGCCACGCGCTTCAACGTGGCCTGCTTCGGAAGCTTTGGCTACGAGCTTAATCTGGCGGACCTTCCGCAGGCGGAGCTGGCGAAGATGAAAGAGCAGGTGGAGCTCTACAAGAAGTGGCGCGACGTGCTTCAGAACGGCGACTTCTACCGCCTCGAATGCGGAAGCACTCACAAATGGATCTGCGTCTCAAAGGACAAGCGCCGCGCCGTGGGAATGCTCATGCGCGAGCTTGCGGAGGCAAACACGCAGTATGAAGATTTCAAGGCCGCGGGCCTCGACCCGGATCTGACCTACCGATTCTACAGCGTGGCCGAGAAGCAGGATATACGCCAGTTCGGCGACCTGGTCAACACAGTCTCACCGGTCCACATAAAGCAGAACTCGCTGGCTCACAACCTCATAGCCCGCTTCGTCAAGCTCGACGGAGAGGCGGAGTGCGCCGAGCTGAGCGGAAGCGCGCTGATGGGCTCAGGAATAAGGCTCCTGCCGTCCTACGGAGGCACGGGCTTCAACGACCGGACCCGCTGCTTCCCTGATTTCGCCTCGCGGCTGTACTACATCGAAGCGATATAAAATCATACAGGCTCTTGCATGCAAGGGCTTGTATTTTTATGTACATGGTGGTACGATATATAGAGCCGAGTACCGTAAGGTAGCGGGAGACCCATTCTTTGGGGTGAATGCGCGCAGCGCAGGGAGACCTCAAGCTCCTAACCCGACAGCTAATCTCGCAGGCGTCTGAGGATGAACGTGCGCTTGCACGTGACTTTTAATTGTATCCTTAACGCTGCGGCTTTCCGCAGCGTTTCGTGTATAAGGGGACGGGGTCCCCGGAACGGAAAGAAACATGGGCGAACTTTCAGAAGTGATCATTCCCATCGGAGGAGTGCTCGACATCACGGGAGAGGTCGTGATGATGATGCTCATAGTGGCCGTCGTCGCGGTCGTCTCGCTTATAGCGGGGCGCAGCCTCAAAGAAAGGCCTGGCAGGCTGCAGAACGTCATAGAGACCGGGCTCGAGTCTCTGGAAGGCTTCTTCACAGACCTGCTGGGCAGCAAAAAGTGCCGCAAGTATTATTACTTCCTGGCATCGATGTTCATATTCATCATATTCAGCAATTATTCGGGGCTGATACCGGGCGTGGGGCTAACAAAGTATATCAAGGCTCCGACCTCGTCGCTCTCGGTCACCGCGGGGCTGGGCATCATGAGCTTCCTGTTCCTGCAGATATCCGCCTTAAGGCATAACACCAGGCACTACCTGAAGCACTTCGTGAGCCCGATAGTCATCATGCTGCCGCTGATGCTCCTCGACGAGATCATAAAGCCCGTGTCGCTGTCGCTTCGTCTTTTCGGCAACATATTCGGCGAGGAAACGGTCACGGAAAAGCTCTACGAGATACTCCCCATCGGGGCTCCGCTCCTCATGATGGTGCTGTCGCTTCTGTTCTGCGCCATCCAGGCCATCGTTTATACTATGCTCGTCTCCCTGTATCTGGGCGAGGCGACCGAAGATGAATAAATTATAATTTTTCAATAAGAGGTGAAAACACAATGTCAACAGGACTCATCGCACTCGCAGCAGCTATCGCAGTAGGTCTCCCCGGAGCGATAGTGGGCATAGCAATGGGCATGACCGCGAAGGAAGCTATGTCGAGCATAGCGCGCCAGCCGGAATCATCAAAGGATATCCGTTCCACGCTCATCATCGCCCTGGCCCTTATGGAGGCTCTGGTCATTTACGGACTGCTGATCGCGTTCATGATTATAGGAAAGATCTAGGAGGCGGCTTCATTGACGATCCAGTTACCCGTCCTGTTATGGACGATAATACTGTTCGTCGTTCTGATGCTCGTTCTTAACAATCTGCTGTTTAAGCCCTTCTTCAGGGTCATGGACGCCAGAAAGGCCCGCGTCGAGGCCGCAAAGGCAGTGCACGAGCGGAACCTGGAGCAGCTTGAAGCCGCTAAGCAGGCCGCAAGGGAAGCTGAGGAGCAGCGCGAGGCGGAGCACGCCAAGCTGATCGCGGCGCAGAACGCTGAGGCCGAAGAGTACGCAGCCGGGCTGATCTCAGACGCAAGGCACAAGCAGCGCGAAGCTCTCGAGGCTTACGCAAAGGAACTCGAACAGGAAAAATCGGATATGCTCGCGCAGATAAGCGGCGGGCTCGACAGCATTGCCGAGAAGACCGCCGTGAGGCTCACGCAGTAAGAAGGAAAGAGTATGAATATCTTTTACGTGATCATAAACTTTCTGCTCCTTTGCGCGATCCTTTGGTTTGCGGGCAGAAAGACGATAAAGAACATATTTGAGGGAAGGCGCGAACGCATAGACCGCGAGCTCGACGAGGCTGAACGCCTCGAAAAGGAGGCGGCCGGATTTGTCGCGGCCGTTCCCGGGGCGGAACCCGCGGAGCTTGCGGAAGACGGACGCGAGGCCGAAGAGATAAGGCGCAGGGCCGAGGAAGACGCGGCTGCCATCGACGCCGATACTGAGCGCATCATGAGCGGCATGCGCCGCGAGATGATCGCCGAGGTCAAGGATGAGATGGCAAAGCAGCTGACCGTAAAGGTACGCAAGCTGCTCACCGAAGAGCCTTATCTTTCGAAGCTCAAGTCGAGCCAGGGGCTGTTCTCAGACCGCATACTCGAGCTTATAAAGCTGACCCCGGGCGACATGGCCTACCTCAAGAGCAAGAACAAGCTGTACGTCACGCTCACATCGGCTTACGAGCTCGACAAGGAGGTCGTCGACAAGATCGACGCCAAGACCAGGAGCCTGCTCGAGGCCGTAAAGGGCAAGAGCTCGTTCTGGGTAAAGGAAGACCCGAGGTTGCTCGGAGGCTTCCAGCTCAAGGTCGGCGACACCGTTTACGCGTGCAGCGTGGACGACGAGCTTTACTATCTTGGAAGCAACCTTCGCAAGAGCATGGTGAGCGGCGAAGAGACAGCGGCAGACCTGCTTGAAGAGGCGCGCGATCTCCTCAAGGAGATCAGCTTCGACGTGCGCACCTACCAGCGCGGCCGCGCGATCACCGTATCGGACGGCATCTGCTGGATGGACGGTCTTGCCGACATCATGTACGGCGAGGTTGTGGAGTTCTCGAACGGCGAGCGCGGCATGGTGCTCGACATCAAGCAGGACCTCATCGGCTGCATAATCTACGGCAATTACGAGCACATAGAGAGCGGTTCGGTCGTCAGAAGGGTCGGCCGCATCGCGAGGGTGCAGGTCGGGCCTGAGCTTTTGGGCAGGGTCGTGGACCCGCTCGGAAGGCCCATAGACGGCGAAGGCCGCATCTGGACCTCGGAGCGCAGGTCAATCGAGCTTCCGGCTCCGGGCATACCCGACAGGGCTTCGGTCTCCAGACCTATGCACACCGGCCTCAAGGCCGTGGACGCAATGGTTCCCATCGGCAAGGGCCAGCGCGAGCTCATCATTGGCGACCGCCAGACCGGCAAGAGCGCCATCGCCATCGATACGATAATAGCCCAGAAGGGCAAGAACACCCCCTGCATCTATGTCGCTATAGGCCAGAAGGAATCGACCATAGCTGAGATTAGGGACAGGCTGGAGAGCTGCGGAGCCATGGAATACACCACCATAGTCTCGGCTCCGGCTTCGAGCTCTGCTTCACTGCAGTATATAGCTCCGTTCGCAGGCACCGCCATGGCGGAGTACTTCATGTACAACGGTCAGGACGCCCTCATCATCTACGACGACCTGTCGAAGCACGCCGTGGCTTACAGGGAGATCTCCCTGCTGCTGCACAGGCCTTCGGGCCGCGAAGCTTACCCGGGCGACGTGTTCTACCTGCATTCGAGGCTGCTCGAGCGTTCCGCCCAGCTCAGCGAGGAGAAAGGCGGCGGTTCGCTCACGGCTCTTCCCATCATCGAGACCCAGGCGGGCGACATCTCCGCTTACATACCGACCAACGTCATCTCCATCACCGACGGCCAGATCTTCCTGGAGAGCGAGCTCTTCAACGAAGGCCAGAGGCCTGCGGTCAACGTCGGCCTGTCGGTGTCGCGTGTGGGCGGCGCCGCGCAGAGCGCTCTTATGAAACAGACAGCCGCGTCGCTTCGCATGAAGCTGGCCCAGTACAGAGAACTGGCCGGTTTCGCGCAGTTCGGCGCTGAGCTCGACGAGGCTTCGAGGGCTACCATGGACATGGGCGCGAGGCTCATGGCCGCGCTGCGCCAGAGGCGCTACGAGCCTATACCCGACTGGCAGGAGGCTCTTATACTTTACGCGGTACAGAACGGCTTCGCCAACGATCTCGAACCCGAGGAGATAGCGGACTACGAGAAGGACCTCTTCTCCCACATTTCGCTCGAGGCTCCCGAAGTCGCAGCCATGCTGCAGAGCGGAAAGAAGCTCGACGACAAGGCACGCAAGGCTCTCGACGGGGCTCTCGCCCGCATGAAGGGAGTTGCTGCAAGTGCCTAGTCTCAAGGAGCTCAACAGACATCTTCAGAGCGTAAAGACCGTAGGCAAGGTCACCGGCGCGCTGCGCACGACCTCGACCGCCAAGTATTCGCGCATAGTCAGGCGCATGGTCTGGCTCAAGCGCTATACGGACGATCTCATTGATATCGATGGCTTTCTCCCTCTGAGCAAAGGCGGGGTCCCCTCCGCCGAAGACGCGCGCCTTCCGCGCTGCTACGTGCTGATAGGCTCGAGCAGAGGTCTGTGCGGCGCGTACAACACCGAGCTCTTCAGCTTCGCGGAAGAAGTGCTTAAGGACGACGACAATTTCGTCGTGATCACCTGCAACAGGCCTGCCGCAGCCTACGTGGCTTCGCACGGCCTTAAAGAGATAGCTCATTTCGACCTGCGCGACGAGCCGCGCTTTGAGGAATGCAGGCCGCTTGCCCGCTTCGCGGCCAGGGAGTACAAAGAGGGAAGGGTCAGGAGCGTGAGCTTCATTACCCAGAACTTCATCAACGCCCTCACCCAGAAGCCCGGAGTGGTGCAGATACTGCCCGGCGAAAACAAGGATGAACCCCTGCACGACGCCCCCGCGGCAAACGCTGAGGCCGGCAAAGACTCTTCCGAAGGCGTCTGGGCGGACAACGGGGTGCTCGTGCTCCCCGACGTCGATTCCGTAAGAGAGGAGCTCGACGAGCTGCTCTACACGTCATGGGTATATGAGAAGGTCCTCGGAGCGGCCATGGCTGCCCAGGCCGCGACCATGATGGCCATGCGCTCTGCGTACGACAACGCTTCCGAGGTCTCGGACAAGCTGACCCTCGAGATAAGCAGAAAACGCCAGGCCGCCGTTACTTCAAGCGTTATCGAGATAGCATCCGGTCTTATTTCAGAGGATGAATGATATGGCTACAGAAAAGAATGGCATGATAGTCAGGATAATCGGGCCGGTAGTGGACGTGAGCTTTGAGTCACGCGATGTGCCGGACATCTTCCATGCCGTGGAGGTCCACAAGGAAGACCAGGTCTACACTATGGAGGTCCTGCAGCAGCTGGGCGATGGCATAGTGCGCTGCATTTCCATGGACCCGACCGACGGAATGTCGAGAGGCCTGCCCGTGTATGATACCGGACATCCGATCTCCGTGCCAGTAGGCGAGGAGACCCTCGGCCGCATGCTCAACGTGACCGGCCAGCCTATCGACCGCTGCGGAGAAGTCAAAGCCAAGATGCGCTGGCCCATACACCACAACGCTCCGGACTTTACGCAGATAGTGCCTTCGGGCGAGCTGCTCGAGACCGGCATCAAGGCCATCGACCTGCTGATCCCCTACGCGAAGGGCAGCAAGATAGGCCTGTTCGGCGGAGCCGGCGTGGGCAAGACGGTGCTCATAATGGAGCTCATACGCAACATAGCGCAGGAGCACAACGGTTATTCCGTATTCGCGGGCGTAGGCGAGCGTTCGCGCGAGGGCAACGACCTCTGGAACGAGATGAAGGCCTCGGGCGTTATCGACAAGACCGCCCTGGTCTTCGGACAGATGAACGAGCCCGCCGGCGCGAGGCTCAGGGTCCCGCTCGCGGGGCTCACGCTTGCGGAGTACTTCCGCGAAGAGGCACACAAGGACGTGCTCCTCTTTATCGACAACATATTCAGGTTCTCGCAGGCAGGTTCCGAAGTCTCGGCCCTGCTCGGGCGCCTTCCCTCCGCGGTAGGTTACCAGCCCACCCTCGCCACCGAGATGGGCAAGCTGCAGGAGCGCATAGTTTCTACGAAGAACGGGTCCATAACCTCGGTCCAGGCCATTTACGTGCCTGCCGACGACCTCACGGACCCGGCTCCCGCTACGACTTTCTCGCACCTCGACGCGACCACGGTGCTCTCGCGCAAGGTTGTGGAGCAGGGCATATACCCGGCCATCGCTCCGCTCGAGTCGAACTCCCGCCTGCTGTCGCCGGAGACCGTAGGCGAGCGCCACTACTCGGCGGCCCAGGAGACCGTCAAGGTGCTTCAGCGCTATGAAGAACTTCAGGACATCATCGCGATACTCGGCATCGACGAGCTATCCGACGAAGACAAGCAGGCTGTCTACCGCGCAAGGCGCGTGCAGCGCTTCCTCAGCCAGCCTTTCCATGTCGCGGAGAGCTTCACCGGCACCCCCGGCGCCTTCGTGCCGCTCGAAAAGACCATCTCCGGAATGGAGAGCATACTCGGCGGCGAATGCGACGACATACCCGAGCAGTACTTCCTGATGGCGGGCACCATAGACGACGTCTATAAAGCGTACAAGGAGGCTTAATATGGGCCGTATGACTATCAGGGCGAGATACCCGGACGACGATACCGACCCCGTGAGCTGCGACAGCGTAAAGCTCCTGCTCAAGGACGGCTACTACGGCATCCGCAGCGGCCACGTGAGGGCGGTAATGGCCCTCGGTACCGGCAGGGTCACCGCGACCGACGAAGGCAAAGAGGTCTTCAGCCTCGACGTCGACGGAGGCTTCGCGAGCGTGAACAACGACGAGATCGTCTTATTATTGAGATAAAAACGAAGCGTAAGGTCTATGCCTTACGCTTCTGCCATTCTGTAGCCCACGCCTATCTCCGTGAATATGTATTCCGGCTGGGCGGGGTCTTTTTCTATCTTGCGCCTGATGTTTGCCATGTTGACCCGCAGTATCTGGTTGCTCCCCATGCTCTGCGGCCCCCAGATCTCCTTCATGATGAAGTCGTAGGTGAGTACCTTCCCCGCGCATTTTGCCAGCAGCAGCACTATCTTGAACTCGTTCTGCGTGAGACGGGCGTTTTCGCCGTGCAGCAGTACCTGGTGCTTGTCGAGATCCACCGTAAGGTCTTTTATCACGTACTTTCCGCCGCTCTGAAGTGCTGCGTCCCCGTGCAGGCTGTTGTGCCTGATTGCGACCCTTATGCGCGCGAGCAGTTCCCCGGCGCTGAAAGGCTTGGTCACATAATCGTCCGCGCCCCGATCGAGGGCGTCCACCTTGTCGCGCTCGTGGTTGCGGGCAGACACGACGATTATCGGCAGCTGGGTCCACTGGCGCACGGTGCTGATGATGCTTAGCCCGTCCATGTCGGGCAGGCCAAGGTCAAGCAGCATAAGGTCGGGACAGTGCGAGCTGATCATCGTAAATGCCTCGGCTCCCGTATGCGCGATTATCACGTCATAGCCGTTCGCCTGAAGTATAGCGCTGATGAATCCCGTGATGCTCTTTTCGTCCTCGACTATAAGTATCTTGTCTCTGATCTCCATTTTATCCCCTCTACATCTTGAGCGTGAAGGTGAAGACGGCCCCTCCGCCGTCCTGGTTCGCCGCGGAGATCTCGCCTCCGTGTGCGTTTACTATGGTCTTGCAGACCGCAAGGCCTATCCCCATGAACCTGTCGTTGTCTCCTCCGGACAGGCCGGAGAGCTGCAGGCTGTCGTCGAATAATCTGTGAAGCCTGCGCCTGTCGATGCCCGTGCCGTTGTCCGCCACGGTGAATCTTGCGAAACTGTTGTCTTTCGTGAGCCTAATGCCTATGCGTCCGGCGTGGCCGTGGGTCACAGCGTTGTCCATGAGATTCAGGAATACCTGTTCTATCAGTATCGCGTCCATGGGAACGAAGAAGAATTCCTCCGGAAGGAAGGTCTCTATCTTTGCTCCCGGATGGCTCGCGGAAAATCTGCTGATCACTTCGCTCAGGACCTCTTCGGGGACCTCGGGCTGCGTGGTGATCTCTCCCGTGGTGTTGTTCATCCTCGTGATCGAGAGTATGTTCTCGACCATGCGGTACAGCCATTCAGCGTTCTGCCGCGCGTCGCTGAGGAGGTTCCGCTCCTGCTCGCGGCTAAGTTTGCCGTCTTCCTCGAGTATGGTGCTTATTGTTCCGCTTATAGTAGTGAGCGGGGTGCGGAGATCGTGGGAGATCGACCTGAGCAGCGTCGCTCTCATCTTTTCCTTTTCTGCCTCGATGCGCATCTGTTCCTGCGCTTTGATGCGGGACGCCAGAGTCGATACCGCCATCCCGACAGCAAGCATCGTTATGAATGTCAGCGGATAGCCGTAGATCGAAAAGTCAAGCTTGAAATAGGGGTAGGTGAAAGCCCAGTTCACACCGAAAACGCTCGCAACAGCTGCGAGCAGCCCGTAGAGGTAGCCGTCGGTGGTCAGCGCCACTACGAGCACCGCGAGCACGAAGATCAGAGGTACGTGAACGTCCGAGCTCGTGGTCTGCATCAGGAGAAAACTGATCGCCGAAGCTATGGACATTACCACTATGAACGCCAGCCAGCTCTTCGCGGAGAGCGGGAAGTACTTTTTCAGCTTTTCGAGTCTCGTTTCCATTCTGCCTAGATTATAACATTGAGGCATATAAAGCTTGTGTTAAGAAATTTATACTAAAAAGCAGAGGACGGCACCGGCCGCCCTCCGCCATATGTGGAGAGGAAAATATTAAGCTACGGGCATGTACTGCTTGAGCACCTTTTTGAGGCCTTCGCTGTCCTTCACGCCGTACATGACTATGTTCTTCGCGAAATCTTCGCCGTCCTTGTTGATGCAGGTGACTGCGAGCGACCTTATGGCCGAATTCTTCTGCGTTTTAGCCGCTTCAGCGAACAGGAAACTCACTGTCCCGGCGGAGTCCCTTCTTACCGAGACGCTCGGAATCTCAGCGATCTCCGCGCTCTTAACCTTGTCTGTGATGACGAAGACGCGCCTGTTGCTCACCGCGTAGAGATAGTTTTTCTTGAGATTCTTAACGTCGCTGAACGGGTTTATCAATGTATAGGCGGCAAAGGCGAGCACTATCACCGGGATCCCCGGTTTTACGCCCGTGCCGTTCTTCAGGGCTACCGCAATATAGCCCGCACAAAAAGCGGCAGCGATAAGTATTACTATGATGAGCCTCCTGATATAACTGGGCTTATACTCCGCGTCGAGAGTCTCGAATCCTTCGGGCTGTCCGCTCCAGAGGAGCTCTTCCCCTTTAAGCAGCTGTTCCTTGAGTACGTTCAACTGTTCCATTTAATCCACCTCCTTGAGTTTTCTAAATTATCTCCCCGAGTCCCGTTAACCCGCAGTAAAGAAAAGCGCGGGCGTCATAAAGCGGACGCTAATAAAGCGCTAAAAAAGCGCAAAGAAAAAACGGCTGTCGACGGCGCGGCAAGTGTAGTAAACTTATGATGTAAAAGCATTTGTACAGGAAAAAACGCCTTTGTAAACGCTGTTTGATAGATTTTTAAGGATTCTTTTTGTACCCTTGAGTTGCCTTCGATAGGAAAGGCAATGCGAAAGGAGACCGGAATGGATATAGGAAGCAAGATCAGGAACGCAAGAAACGAAGCCGGCTGCACGCAGGAGCGCGCCGCGGAAGCTCTCGGTGTGAGCAGGCAGACAGTATCGAACTGGGAGAACGGCAAGTCCTACCCCGATATAATAAGCGTGATAAAGATGAGCGACCTGTATTCCGTGAGTCTCGATCATCTTCTCAAGGAGGAAAAAGAAGTGAAAGAAACATACATGGAATATCTCGAGGAAAGCACAAACACAGTAAAGAGCAACGAGCGCATGACCAAGGCTGTGCTTATAGGCGTCTGCTTCGTGATCTACGCGATCACCCAGCTCGCGTTCTGGGCGTTTTCGGAAGGGCCGCAGGCCGCGACCTTCACGATGATCTTCACGACGCTGCTTCTGCCCGCGTCCGCGCTGCTGATCTCGGTGTTCGCGGGCAGGAACGGCTGGTGGGGCAGGGGCAAGTGGGCCATCGCGGCGGTATTCGCGCTGCTCTTCATGCTCGTGCCGTCGGTAACGTTCGTATCAAGCGCCACCGAAGCTGTGCGCACCTTCATGTTCCCGAGCTTCAAATATGGGGCCGTTGGACTCGCCGTTTCGCTTGCGGGCCTTCTGGCCGGTACCCTGCTGCGCAGGAAAGGTTAATAGCGTATTTCGGTAGTATTTGGGCTATTTAGTGCTCAGTTGACACGATTATTGCTACCAAAACAACAAAAAAACCTTGATAATACAATGCCGGTAAAATGGCATTGTATTTATTTGCGCCTAATTTGTCCTTTATTCATTCATTTTGATTCGAACAGGCATAATTTCTTCCTGCCAATAAAAATAACTGTGATGATAAGGCCATATTGCCGCACATTTCTCACGAATAGCGCATTGAGATAAGTATTGAAAAAGTGCTTGACGCGTACTATGTGTCGTAGTACACTTGTTGGCGAGAAGGGGTATTCTCAGGAGGTAATCTATGTTCAAACTGGATTTGAAAAACCGCAAATCCATCTACGAGCAGATCATCGACGGCTACAAGGGGATGATAGTCTCCGGGGAGCTGACGGCCGGGGCGAAGCTGCCTTCGGTGCGCGAGCTCTCGAAGGAGCTGGTCGTGAACCCGAACACCATTCAGAAGGCCTATTCCGCGCTCGAGGCGCAGGGCTGGATCTACATGGTATCGGGGCGCGGCTGTTTCGTGAGCGAGAGGACTCATCAGCCGGACGAAAAGCTGCTCGCGGCAGCCCTAGCAAGGCTGGATGAAGCGGTGCGCGAGCTCGGTTTCCTGGGCGTGAGCGCTGAAAAAGTCGCGGAATATATCACTAAAGGTTCCGCCGGACAGAAGGATGAGAGATCTGAAGATGGGAGGGAGCAGGAATGATAGAGGTAAAGGGCGTCTATAAAAAGTTTGACGGCTGCAACGCGCTGAACGGGCTTGACATGAACGTCGCGGACGGTTCCATCTACGGTCTTACCGGCGTCAACGGCTCCGGAAAGACGACTATAATCAAGATAATCACGGGCGTTTACAAGCCCGACAAAGGAAGCGTGAAGATAGACGGCGCGGACGTCTTCGACAGCATAGAGGTCAAGAAGCTCTGCGCGTATATTCCTGACGACCTGTATTTCTTCGCGAGCTACAGCCTTAAGGGGATGGCTGCTTATCTTCGCGGGATGTACCCGTCCTGGAATCAGGCGCGCTTCGAGGCTATGGTAAAGGATTTCGAGCTGGAACCGAAGACAAAACTGTCGAGGTTCTCGAAGGGCATGCAGAAGCAGGCGGCCTTCATACTTGCCATGAGCTGCTGCCCGAAGTACCTGATACTCGACGAACCCATCGACGGGCTGGATCCGCTGGTGCGCCGCAAGGTCTGGAACTACGTGGTAAACGACGTCGCGGAGCGCGGCATGACCGTGCTCGTGTCTTCGCACAACCTCGACGAGCTCGAAGGCATCTGCGACAGCATAGGCATCATTTCAAAAGGGGAAATGAAATATGAGGGCGATCTCGACGCTCTGCGCGAAGAGATGAAGCCCATGAGCCTGAAAGAGATCTTCTGGGCCAAGATGGGAGGTGAAGAGAATGAAAAATAACAACAGCGCATTCTCTATGCCTCTTTTCAGGGAGAACGTAAAGAAGCTCTGGCCGGTGTCATTCGTCGGCTTCCTCATCTGCTTCCTGAGCGGTCCGCTCGGGATACTGATGAATTACAACCACCTTCGCGGCAATGAAGTGAGGAACGCGCTCAACAGCTTCAACTTCGGCTACTCTTTCGTGGTCGGAGTGCTGCCCGCGGTGACTGCTATACTTGTATTCACTTATCTGCACCGCAGCGCCTCCGTGAGCGTTACCCACGCCATGCCGTTCTCGCGCAAGAGCCTGTTCGTCACGAACTGGGTCAGCGCCTGGGTGATGTCGGCCGTGCCGTTCATACTGACAGCTCTTCTTCTGCTCGTGCTCAGAAGGCCTGACGTAGTATGGCATTCGGGCGACATGCAGTATCCGACCTTCGCCCTGCAGGACATCGCGGGCCTGGTGCTGAACCATCTGACCATCATCACCTTCGTGCTCAGCGTGTGCGTGTTCGCTGGCATCATAAGCGGCACCGTCGTCATCCATTTCCTGACCGCGGGAGCCCTGAACTTCCTGATTCCGGCGCTCTATCTTGTCAGCCAGATCTACGCCCGGAACTACATCTACGGCTATACCGGCGGAAGCGCGGGCCTCTACACTCTCAGCTACATGAACCCGTTCTTCCTGGTGTCGAACGGCCCCCAGGGCATGTTCGAGGGCGGCCTTCTCAACGGCCACTGCTGGCTGCTGTGCTGCTATTACCTGGCGCTGAGCTTCATCATCTCGTTCCTGGCCTTCAGGCTCTACAGCCGCAGAAAGCTCGAACGCGCGGGCGAGAGCTACGTGTTCGGGGCGGCCAAGTGGGTGATACTCGTGCTCATCACCTTCTTCAGTTCGACCCTGCTCGGCATCATCATCAACGAGATCTTCGGCATAGGCTACGGTGTATATAACAGCAGGAACGGCTCGGCGGGGAGCCTTACAGGCTACCTGATCGGAGGGCTGCTCGGCTTCATCGTCGGCCTCATGATCGTAAAGAAGACCACGCGCGTCTTCAACAGGAGGGCTCTGCTGCCTCTCGCCGTATGCGCCATGAGCATCTGCCTCTTTATCGGAGGCTTCAGGTACGACGTGCTCGGTATCTCCCGCAGGATACCCGCGGCTTCCTCCGTTAAGAACGTCTACGTCGATTCCACCCTGCTGCGCTACAACTACGGGATGAATTTCAAGGATAAGGACCAGATCGAGCTGGTCAGGACTCTGCAAAGCAGCATACTTGATCACAAGACCGAGTTCACTTCATATTTGAAGGACGACGTCCCATATACCGGTATGTGGGGGACCATAACCATCGAATACGAGGTGGGCGGCGGCAGGGTGATCAGCCGCAATTACAACGTTCCGGCATCCTTCCTAAGGGCCAGCGGAGAACTGAAACAGCTTGTCATGAGCAGGGATGACCGCGCGGACGTGATCGACACCTTAAGGACGGCGGGCTCTGACTCGATCGTTGGTCTGGAGTATGAGGACTTCTCATACGAGTACAGAAATACAGATTACGTTGTTGATGACTACTCGCCTTTACCCGCCGGGATCGAGACCTCGGGCTACCTGAACATAAACAATCTTCCGGTCAGCTACAAGCTCGACGTGCTCGACGCGCTCGCCGCGGATCTCGAGGCGCTGACTTATGAGCAGATGGTGATGCCTGATCATGATGACGATACCCTGGGACGCGTCAGTCTCACTCTCAAGCGCCCGATAGCGGAGTTCGACAGATATGCGGTGGAGGGGCACAACTATTACTCGAGAAATCTTAGCCGCTGGATGTACACCGAAAGTCCCGAGAAAGAGGGCGCCGTTCCCACTTACTTCACGGACCAGATGGACGTCATGATAACGAAAGATTTCACCCGCACCATCGAGCTGCTGAAGAACGCTCCGTCTGAGAACTGAACGCCGCCAAAGCACTGTAACTTACTTAAAGCGCAGGACTGACTCCTGCGCTTTTCATATTTATTTAAGCCGGAAAATGCGATAAAATAACTTGACCGCAAAGAACGGTCCATCATGAATGACTATACGGAGGTAAGACCATGCCTGCAGGACAATCAGGAGAATCAAGAGTATTCCAGGGCCCGTCCAGATATATACAGGGACCCGGCGAGATCAATAATCTGCCGAAATTCGCGGGAAGCTTCGGCGACACCGCGTTCGCGCTCATAGACACGTTCTTTTTCAAAGACTTTACCGAAAAGCTGACGCCGCTGTTCGAGGCTGCGGGCATGACGCTCTACACCTACGAGTACTCCGGTATGGCGACAGACGCCGCGCTGGCTGTGATCGTGGATCACGTAAAGGCTCTGCCGAAGATGCCCCAGAGCTTCATAGGCATAGGCGGAGGCCAGACCTGCGACATGAACAAGGCCGTAGGCGCGAGCTTCAGGGCGAACTGGATCAGCTGCCCGACGGCTCTCACCACAGATGCGCCGACTTCCACCCACACCATAATCAACAACCCGGGCCAGCAGAACAAGCTGATGTTCCACTACAAGAACCCCGATTTCGTCGTCGTCGATACCGACATCACCATAACCGCTCCTGACTGGATGCTCGTGAGCGGCATAGGCGACGCCCTCGCTACATACGTGGAGGCGGAGGCCAGCTTCGCCAACAACAACATTCCCAACGCGGGCAAGGACTTCGGCAACTACCGCCCGGCTCTCACAGGCATGGCCATCGCCAAGCTCAGCTTCGATGTGCTGATGGAAAAGGGCGAAGCCGCCATGCTCGCGGCAAAGAACCACCTGCGCACCCCGGCCTACGAGGACGTGGTCGAGGCAACGGTGCTGCTCAGCGGCCTGGGCTTCGAGTGCACGGGCGTTTCCATCGCGCACGGCCTTCAGGCGGGCTTCCACGTGCTGCCCGTAAAACTGCTCCACGGCACGGGAGTTGGCTACTGCACCCTGGTGCAGCTCATAATCGAGAACAAGACGAAGATGTTTGAAAAGGTCTTCGATTTCTGTCGCAGGGTGGGGATCCCTACCTGCACGGCGGAGCTCGGCATCAAGCCCGAGGAGCGCGAGGCCTGCATCGAAGCCCTCGTCGAAGACGTATACGGCAAGCGCTGGAACGTCCTCAACGTGCCCCACCCGTTCGAGCGCAGCACCCTTGTGAACGCAATAAAATACCTCGACGCGTATTCCGCGGCGAGGTAAAGGTCTCAGGACTGCAAGGCTTCAGGCTCCTTAAAGCTATTTAAGCGCCCCGTGCTTCAGGAACACCGACATAACGTAGAATTTGCTCGCGAACGAGAGCGCGAAATTATCCATCAGGTAATGAGCGCCCCGTCCCGCGGGCTTTTCATTTTTTATGTGCACTTCACCGCTGTATACGTCCTTGACGGCTTTTTCTACGGCCAGGCAGAATCGGTCGTAGGTGTCACGCTTGTCCCCGAGCCTCGTGCCGAGCTTTATGAGCTTTCCGACTTCTTCCGTAGAATAACAGCTTTTAAGGATGTAGACCACGATTATCATCGCAAGGTTGACCCTCGAATAGCGCTTTTTGACCGGGGCTTCGACTATCCGCGCCTTGACGTAGTTGTTGATCATGGATTTAGTTATCGGGCTTATCCCGACGCGCCCGAAAAACACGCCGAGGGTGCGGTTTATATATTCGATGAGCTGGTTCATGTACAGCTCTATCTCCGGAAGCTCGTTCCACCGCGGTATATGGAAATCCATCATATCGCGCATCATCGACTGCGTATTTGTCATCTCTTCTTCCTTGACATTTGGCGTTATTGATGATAAAGTTTAACACACATCTATGTAGTATTAAAAACTACGTTCTTTGGTTAATGATACAACATGTATCATAAAAGTCAACACAGAAAGGGAACCTTATAAATGTACCGCCAGGAAGACATGCTCAAGGCAGAGCAGTTCGTAAAAGAGATCAATGAGTCGACAGACAGATTCGTAATACATAAGGAAAGCAGGCCCATCGTCGATATCAAGCAGATGATCGAAAGCTCCGCGGAGCTGTATGCTGACAACGTCGCCGTGTGGCAGAAATTCAAGGGCGACAAGGAATATACCCCGATCAAATATAAGCAGCTGCTGGCTGATATGAACGCCCTGGGCACCGCCCTTATTGCGCACGGCCTCAAGGACAAGCGCATCGCGGTCATAGGCGAGAACAGCTATTACTGGGCAGTCAGCTATCTCGCCGCCGTCTGCGGCACGGGCATCGTGGTCCCCCTCGACAAGGAACTCGACGCAAACGAGCTCAGGCAGCTCGTGGAGAATTCCGAGACCAGCTGCGTGCTTCTTTCTCCGAAGTTCAGGAAGACCTTCGAAGATATGCTCGCAGACAAAGTCGGCAAGCTCGAGATGCTCGTCGAATTCGACGGCGAAAAGAGCGAAGGCAATGTCTTCACCCTTAATGACATGTTCGAAGAGGGCAGAAAGCTGCTCGCCGCGGGCGACAGGAAGTTCCTCGACGCCGAGATCGACCCCGAAGTCATGAGCATACTGCTCTTCACCAGCGGCACCACCGGCATCGCCAAGGGCGTCATGCTCTCGCACCGCAATATCTGCGCGGACCTCATGATAGCTCCGAACCTTCTGCAGGTGGAACCGACAGACCTGTTCTTCAGCGTGCTGCCCATCCATCACACCTACGAGTGCACCTGCGGTTTCCTGATGCCGCTTTATAAGGGTGCTGCCATCGGTTACTGCGAAGGCCTCAAATACATCAAGAAGAATCTCAAGGAGCTCAATCCGAGCTTCATCCTCGCCGTGCCCCTCATCTTCGAGGCGCTCTATAACGGCATCTGGAAGGAGATACGCAAGGGCGGCAAGGAAAAGCTCGTCAAGACCGTTATGAAGGTCAGCAAGTTCACCAAGAAGTTCGGTCTCGACCTCAACAGAAAGCTCCTCAAGGACATCTACGCCGTGTTCGGCGAGCGCATGGAAGTGCTCATCAGCGGCGGCGCGGCCATCAGACCGGAGATACTGCAGTTCTTCAACGACCTCGGATTCACCGCGGTGCAGGGCTACGGCCTTACCGAGTGCGCTCCGATGGGAGCCCTCAACCCCGACCGCTACGACCTCATGCGCAACGCTTCAGTCGGCCATGTGATGCCGCACTGCGAGGCGAAGATCGTCGACAAGGGCGAGGACGGCGTAGGCGAGATCTGCATCAAGGGACCGAACGTCATGCTCGGCTACTACAAGATGCCTGAGGCGACCGCGGAAGTCATAAAGGACGGCTGGTTCTACACCGGCGACCTCGGCTACCTCGACGATGACAACTTTATCTACATCACCGGACGCAAGAAGAACGTCATCATCACCGCAAATGGCAAGAACGTCTACCCCGAAGAGCTCGAGTATTACCTTAGCCTCTCCGATTACATCGCCGAGTCCATGGTCTGGGCGGAGAACGATGAGCGCGGCCAGAACGTCGCCATCGTAGCCACCATCAGGCCCGATATGGCGGAGCTCGAGCCCGTGCTCGCTGACGTGCCCGAGGCGGAGCGCGACGCAAAGGTTCTCGAGATCATCCAGGCTGAGGTCGACAAGATCAACGAGCCGCAGCCCATCTTCAAGCGCATCAACCGCGTGGTCATCAAGCAGGACGAGTTCATCAAGAACACCGCCCACAAGATCCGCAGGACGGCGGAAGGCAACAAGCAGTAGACTGTTGCTCACACATGGGTCTGATCCGCCGGCCCATTCATTAGGAATCGCAGACCGGTATCGTTTCGTGAGAAATGATACCGGTTTTTGATCGTTCGGTACTCGCATAATCACGCGATTGCTGATATAATAAAATGTCTTTCTATAGATTAAGTTAGGACTATTTGCTTTCAAGGAGACATGACCATGGAAATTTACGAAAAGCTTAAAGAACTTGGGATAGAGCTGCCCGCGCCTCTTCCCGCGGCAGGGCTGTATAAGCCCGTCGTGCAGTCAGGGAACCTGATATACGTCTCAGGACAGGGTTCGTTCGACATGGAAGGCAAGCCCATGACCGGAAAACTCGGCAGAGATCTGAGCATAGAGGAAGGTCAGGCGGCAGCCCGCATGTGCGCGCTCAACGCGCTTGCGGCTATAGATAAGAATGTGGGACTGGACAAGGTCAAAAGACTGGTCAAGACCCTCGGCTTCATCAACAGTGCCGAAGGTTTCGGAAGCGCTCCCGCCGTGCTGAACGGCGCTTCGCAGGTGCTTGCTGATATATTCGGTCCGGAAGACGGCGTAGCCGCCAGAACGGCTATGGGGACCAACGAAGTCCCGCTCAACCTTGCCGTCGAAGTCGAGTTCATCTTCGAGCTCAAATAATGCCCCAAATATACAGGTTCCTAATAACGAAATAAAGTCCGTCCGTTACATACAGTTTTAACAGTTTGGAGAAACGATATGCCAGGACCCATGGGAAGAGGTCTGGGGCCGAGAGGCTTCCTGACTGAGGAAGAAAAGAGCAACAGGCCGAAGGTGACGAAGGAGCTGATCCTGCGCATACTTTCGTACCTCAAGCCGTATACGCTGCAGTTCATTTTCGTCTTCATCGCGATACTGCTGTCCGCGGTGATCGGCCTTATGCCCTCGATAATCACGGGGCGCATAGTCGACGAAGCCCTCGTTGGCAAGAGCATGAGCCTGCTCGTGAAGCTGCTGCTCATGGCCTTCGCCGCCATGACCGCTTCGCAGCTCGTGGGCGTGCTTGAAAACTACATAAACACCTGGATATCGCAGCGTATAATCTTCGACATGCGCAACCAGATGTATCACCATCTGGAATACATGCCGCATTCGTTCTACACCTCCGAGAAACAGGGCGATATAATCACCCGCATGAACACCGACATAAGCGGCGTGAGCAGCGTCATCTCGGGGACCCTGACCAGCATAGTCAGCAACATCGCGACTGTCGTGACAACTCTCGTGGCGCTATTCAGCATGAGCTGGCAGCTCGCGATAGTAGGCATACTCGTGATACCTCTGCTGGTGCTTCCGACAAGGTCGGCCGGCCGCACCCGTTGGCAGCTCCTTTCGAAGCGCCAGGAGAAGAGCGACGAGATGAACCAGGTGATAAACGAGACCCTGAGCGTCAGCGGTTCACTGCTCGTGAAGCTCTTCACCAAGGAAGAGAAGGAATATGACCGTTTCGTAGATCTGAACGAGGAGCTCACGCAGCTCAGCCTCAAGGAGGCCCGCAGCGGACAGTGGTTCCGCGTGGCGATGGGCCTGTTCACTCAGATAGGGCCGCTGCTGATCTACTTCGCGGGCGGCTATCTGATAATCTCGAAGATGGACCCCGCCCTCACCGTAGGTACCGTGACAGCGACCGTAGCCCTCATCAACAGGCTCTACAGGCCGGTCGAATCGCTGATGAACATCAGCGTCGACTTCACGAGGTCGCTCGCGCTGTTTACCCGCATATTCGATTACTTTGATATGCAGAACCCGATAGTCTCGCCCGAGAACGGCGAAAAGCCTGACGTGGGCAACAAGGACATCTGCTTCGACCACGTGAGCTTCTCCTACGACCCGGAGATCCCGCTCCTGCACGACATCAACTTCACCGTCCCCGGCGGGAAGATGTACGCCGTGGTCGGCCCTTCGGGCTCCGGCAAGTCGACCCTCGTCAACCTGATACCGAGGCTCTACGACACCACGGGCGGAAGGGTGACGATAGGCGGCACGGACGTGCGCGACTTCGACCTGCCCTACCTGCGCGGACGCATAGGCGTCGTGACCCAGGACAGCTACCTGTTCAACGGTACGATAAAGGACAATCTGCTCTACGCGAAAGACGACGCGACAGACGAGGAGATAGAGGCTGCCTGCAGGACGGCCAACATCCACGACTTCGTCGTATCGCAGCCAGAAGGCTACCTCAGCCCGGTGGGCAACCGCGGGCTCAAGCTTTCCGGAGGCGAAAAGCAGAGGCTCTCGATAGCGCGCGTGATACTCAAGGACCCCGAGATACTGATACTCGACGAGGCCACCTCGGCCCTCGATTCGATCTCGGAGAACTCGATACAGGACGCTCTCGAGGTGCTGATGCAGGGCCGCACGAGCATAGTAATAGCCCACAGGCTGTCGACCATACTGAAGGCCGACAGGATACTCGTCGTCAAGGACGGCGTCATCGCTGAGCAGGGCACCCATGAAGATCTGCTCGCCAAAGGCGGCGTCTACCGCGAGCTGTACGAGACCCAGTTCCGCAAGGTAATAGACGCGGAATCCGCCGACGCGGGGGTCAGCCAGGAACTCGACATCGACGACGACGAGACTAACGACAGACCATATATGATCTAAAAAAGAGGAGATAGAAATGACAGAACATCTTAACGCCCGTTCAGGGCTCAGAACCGTATTCTTTGCGGAGATTCTTTTCCTGCTCGGCAGCTGCATGAATTTCGTGGCTCCGAACGTCGATCTTGATATCGACCCGAGCGCTCCCGAGCTCGGTCTCACCGCCTGGCTCTTCAGCGTGCTGTCGATCACAGCCTTTGTCGCCATGATCCTTGAGGTCATCGGCCTCGCTAAGGCCGGCAGGGACGCCCAGGGATATAAAAAAGCTCTGCTGTATTCGATACTCGCGCTCGCACTGGGTGTCGTGATCGGCGTGCTCAACATGCTGATCCCCTCGATATCGACCCTGCTCGGCATAGTCTCGGTGATCCTGAGCAATCTGTTCCAGATCATCGCGGCTTACTACCTGATGACTACCAGCCTCAAGTTCCTCGCGGAGAACGGGGAAAATGACACCGTCACACTCGGGAGCAAGCTCTGGATCGTTTACATCCTCGGTTCGCTGCTGCTCATGCTCTGCTCCGTGCTCAGCAATCTGAACGGCATGCCCTCGACCGTTCTCGCGTACGTATGCGGCGTCCTCGGCCTGGCAAGGTCCGCGGCTCTCGTGATCTTCCTCGCGAAGGCTTTCCCGAGGGTATAGAGGCGGCCATAGCGTAAAATGCTGTTTTATTTCATCTATTTTGCAGTAACACTTTTCCTTTCGGAATCCATATTCAGGATAAGCGCCTTCGGCAGCTTTGAGGGTCTGACGCCGTTCTTCTACGGCTTCGTGCTCGCCGCCGCCGGTGCCTTTGCCCTTATCTGCTGCCTTTTTAGAAAGAGGGCGGCAAGGGTCTGCGCCTACGTGCTGACAGTGATCATCTTCGTGTTCTACGCGGTCAATCTCATCTATCAGCACATATTCCTGAGCTTCCTCTCCGTGACGCAGTACAGCATGGGAGGGGACGCTATCTCGACATATTCGACCGAGACCCTGATCGGGACCTCGGAGTGCTGGTACTTCCTGCTCGCTCTGCTGATGCCGCTTATCGGTCTCATCGTGATCGGAAAGCGCGAAAAGGCTGATGCTAAGAGGGCGGGGAAGGCCGTAAAGAAGGAGCCCGAAGTCCCTGCTGAAGAAAACACTGCTTCGCGTACCGCGAGGCACAGGGCGAAACGCAGGCCCGACAGGGGCCCGGCTTTCGCGGGCCATTCGCTGAGGACCATGCTCCTGTGGACCGTCCTCGTGGTGGCTCTTCAGACCGGCACCGTGCTTGCCCTGCCGCTCGCGGGAACGGGCAGCTATTCGCCCTACGACATCTATCACGACACCTTCGTGCTCTCCATGAGCCAGAAGGATTTCGGCATGCTCACCTCGACCAGACTCGAGCTCAAGGGACTGTTCTTCGGGACAGGCACAGGCAAGCTGGTCGCGGAGCTCCCGCCTGAAGAACCGCCTGTCGAACCCGCTCCCGTACAGACCGCAGCAACGGGCGGAGCGGTCGACGTTCCGGCTCCCGTCGTTTACGAGCCGAATGTCTTAGACATAGATTTTGCGGCTCTGTCGGGTTCCACGGACGACGAGCGTCTCAAGGCTCTCGACGCGTACTTCGCGGGAAGGATCCCGACGAAGAAGAACGAATACACCGGCATGTTCAAGGACTACAACGTCGTAGTGTTGCTCTGCGAATCGTATTCGCCTTACCTGCTCGATGCCGAGCGGACCCCGATGCTGTACAAAATGGCTCACGAGGGCTTCGTTTTCAAGGATTATTTCGGGACGATAGACGACAACACGAGCAATTCGGAGTACACGCTCATTACCGGTCTGCTGCCCGACACATCGCTGCTCGGCAAGGGCTGGGACAAGTTCTACGATTTCAACAGCTGCACGTCCTCCAAGGAGAACCTGCTGCCGTTCTGCCTCGGCAACGTGCTGAAGGCTGACGGGGTGCGCAGCCTGGGCTTCCACTATTACTGGGGCAATTATTACGGCCGCAACAAGACCCACGCCAACTTCGGCTACGATATGAGCTTCATGGGAGCCGGCCTCAGCCGCACCGACGACTGGCCGACCTCCGACCTCGAGATGGTGAAGCAGGCCGTGCCGATGATACTGCAGCCTGACGAAAACGGCGAGATCAGCCGCTTCGGGGCGTACTTCCTGACCTTCAGCGGCCACATGTACTACCGCTTCGACTCCAACCGCATAGCGCGCATCAACAAGGAGGTCTCGGACGGGCTAGATATGAGTTCCCCGGCCCGAGCCTACGTGTCGTGCAACCAGGAGCTCGAAAAGGCCGTGGAATATATGGTCGACGAGTTCGACAAGGCGGGCGTCCTCGACAACACGGTCTTCGTCGTGCTGCCCGACCATTACCCCTACGCGCTCGGCCTCGGCCCGCTCTCAGAGCTTGCCGGCAAAGACCTGCAGGCGGACAGCTTCGAGAAGGAGTTCAACCAGTACAAGGGCGTCCTGATGATATGGAGCCCTTCGATGGAAGGACCCATAGAGGTCAATACGACCTGCTGCGAGCTCGACATACTTCCGACCATGCTCAATCTGCTCGGCTACGATTACGATTCGCGTCTGCTCATGGGTACCGATATCTTCTCGGATTCCGAGCACGTAGCGATACTCGCGGACCGCAGCTTCGTGACCGACAAGGTCTATTTCAACGCGAACGACGGAACCTCTCGTCCGCGCGAGGGCGGTGCGGAGCCCGAACAGAGCTACATCGACAGGATCACCGCCATAGTGAAGAACAAGTTCACGGTCTCGACCGAGGTCCTGTATACCGATTACTACAGACACGTATTCAGCAATGATCAATGATATCGCGATTATAATTCCATCACTCGACCCCAACCACCAGCTCGCCGGCGTAGCCGACGGCATGGCGGAGGCAGGCTTTACGAAGATAGTCCTCGTGGACGACGGCAGCGACGCCGAGCACAAGAAGGTTTTCGACGAGGTCTGCGAAAAGCATCCGGAGTGCGTGCGCCTCGTGCACGAAGTCAACAAGGGCAAGGGCAGGGCTCTCAAGACCGGCTTTGCTTACGTTGCGGAAAACATGCCGGAAGTTATCGGGGCTATCACCATTGACGGCGACGGGCAGCACAAGCCTGAGGATGCCGTCAAGCTCGCAGACGCTCTGCGCGGCGGAAACGGTGAGCTCGTCCTCGGAGTGCGCGATTTCTCGCGTTCCAACAAGGACGTGCCCTGGCACAACGGGGTCGGAAACCGCCTCACTTCGTTCTTCTTCCGCGTGCTCTTCGGAACGCGGTGCAGCGATACCCAGACAGGCCTGCGCGCGGTCCCTGCGGCGTGGCTTACGCGCTTCTGCGACGAGATCAGCGGCGAGCGCTTCGAGTACGAGATGAACATGCTCATCTACGCCAGCGAGAGCGGCATGGGTATAAGCGAAGTGCCCATCCGCACCATCTACGACGGTTCGAACGAGCACTCTCATTTCAACGTTGTTAAAGATTCTTTCAAGATATACGCGATGCTTTTCGGCAAGTCGCAGTTCCCAAGGCAGCTGGCTTCGTCCCTGCTCTGCACTCTGCTCGACCTCGGCATCTTCACGCTGCTGAACCAGGTCGTTCTGAAGGGGCTTGCTAACGCTTCGCGCATCTTCTTCTCGACCGCGGTCGCGAGGGTGATCTCGGCGACAGCCAATTTCACGATCAACCGCAACGTGGTCTTCAGGAGCCGCAGTTCGGTGAAGCAGTCCTTCCCGCGCTACGTGGCGCTTGCGATAGCGCAGATGCTGCTCTCGTGGCTCTGCGTGACTGCGATCACTACCATCGCAGGCAGGACGGGCTTCATCCAGACCGTCTTCAAGCTCATAGTCGACGTGGTGCTCGCCTTCCTGAGCTTTGTGGTCCAGAAGTACTGGGTGTTTAAGAAGTAGAGCAATTAACCGTCCGATGATTCATCGCTTTCCGCCATCCACGTTATATTGATCGTGCGCTTATTTTTCGCGCAGTCGTCAAGATACATATTGATCAGCGTCTGGTATGAAATGCCTGTTTTGGATGCCATCTGCTGAAAGTAGTAGATCGTCGAAGGCTTGAGCCTTATTGTAGTTTGTTTTTTCGCCTCTTTGAAATCCCGGTAATAGATCGCGTCCGAAAAGTCAGTTATCTCGGGCATTTCGTTATTGGCGTCATTCCTGGAATAATCCTCTTTCATAGATCTTACGCTCCGTTTCACTCGCTTTTCTGGCTGAGATGATCCTGATCCTGTCTCCGGGGTCTCTGTGGCAATGACAGACATACAGGACATGCAGCTTTTCACTTAAACCTATGATAATAAAGCGTTCTTCATCAGATGAATGGGCATAGTCTGCTATCATCAAGGCTTTATCATCATTGAAAACGCTGATCGCTTCGTCAAAAGAAACCCCGTGTTTCCGTGTGTTGATGCGGTTTTTTTCCTCGTCCCATTCAAAGTTTGAATATACTGTATTTACATTATAGTTTTCTCTCTTCTTTGTGTCAATCGTGTCGTTCATTATTATTCCTCCCATTTGTTTATTATTATTAATTATAGTATAACATGCCTGAAATGTAAATAAAAGGAATAATAAGCGCATTAAAAAAAGCCCCGTTCAGGGGCTTTTCTATTGCGTCCAGTCTTCGATCTTCAGGTTCGGGACTCTTTCGAACTCTTTAGTGTTGTGCGTGACGACGGTTAGACCTTTTGCAAGGCCCTGAGCCGCTATTATGAGGTCATAAGGTCCGATGGGTGTGCCTTTAAGGTCCAGGAGCGCGCGAAGTTGTCCGAATACTTCAGCGTCATCAACATCAACCGGAAGAATAGTAAACGGCGAGAGGAACTTTTTCATCTGAAACAGGGTCTTCTCTCCTCATTGGCTTTTTGCTGCTCCGTAAGTGAGTTCGCCTACAGTGATCGCCGATATGCAAATATCATTTGGCTGTATTGTCAGCAGTCTGTCCGCAATTTGCGGGTATTTCCCCTTCATCGCATAGATGCAGGTGTTTGTGTCAAGAAGATAGATCAAAGTTCTTCCCTTTCAGGTTGATCGGCCCATGTCGGTTGTTCTCTGTCTTCCATGAAATCCGGAGGAAACGTGCCGAGTGTTTCGCGAAGCATCGCCCAGGGATCATCTTTAGGGATCAGGAAAAGACATTCCCCGCTTTTTTGGATATAGAATTCTGTCTGAGTAGTCTTCATCTCGCTGGGTATGCGTATCGCCTGGCTGTTGCCGCACTTAAATACTTTGGCTGTGAGCATGATATCACCTCCTGTTAGTATATACATAAATATATACGCGAGGAAATGTAAAATCAAGCCCACTCTGCCATTGGTTGAATAGAAATATTTGGTAGTAATAGTATATCACGGAAACGTGGAAGTCAACATGATTTTAGAAAAATATCCAGCGGTGTGCAGTGCATCTTTTGAATCATAATAGTGTCACCATATGACATCTGCATCACGATCTGCGGCGTAAGATATAAACGGAGATATATGAGGTCGTCATTATGGATGGATTCATCAAGCTTTTTCAGGACAGCTACGTGCTCAAAACGCCTTTTGCAGGCGTCTGGAGCGGTGTCTTTCTTATTACCGGAAAGACCAATATCCTTATCGATTCAGGCGCGTCGGGAGAAGTCGTCGATACTTGCGTCGTTCCTGCTCTTGCAGGTCTGGGGCTTAAAACATCAGATATCGCTTATCTGATAAATACCCACAGCCACGGCGATCACGCAGGCGGCAACCGCAGGTTTCTTGAGCTTTCCGGACGCACGACCCTGGCGGCTTTCAGGCCTGCTGCGGATAAGATCAGAGATCCTCTGAAATACGGACGCGCCATACGTCTGAAGTATCCTGAGAACAGTCCGCCTCCCCAGTCGGTGCTCGACGGGTGTACGCCCGGTCTCGTTCTCGACGGCGAAGACATGCTTGCGGACAGGCTGAAGCTGATCCCGACCCCGGGTCACGATTCCGAATGTGTATCCCTGTTCGATCTGCAGACCGGGGCGCTTTACACCGGTGATGCCCTGCAGGGCTTCGGAATGGTCGGAGCCGAAGGCGCATCGGGGCTGGCTTTCATTCAGTACCTGTCAGATTACCTGTCATCCCTGGAGACTGTCAGAAGGCTTGATCCTGCCTGTCTTGTCGCTTCTCACGATTATATTCCGTTCGGTTTTCTGGCCGCAGACAAAAGAGAAGTTTCCGCCGTGCTCGATGTCTGCCTGTTTGCAGTGTCCTCATACAGGGTGCTCGTAAGGCGTGAACTTGAAGCCGGCTGCAGGAATACCGCGGCGATAGCGAAAAAGGTCATAAAAAGCTTCGGCGCGGCAGTTCCCGAAAAGCTCTTCATGGCCATGTATACAGTCGACGAGCTTATCCGGGAATATGATCTGTTCTGATTTACCATGATAAAAAGATATCTTTTGTCTTAATCCTAATCGATCAGTCTGTAATATATATAAAAAACCATTTGTGTTTCTAAAGGAGGACGAACAATGGCGATAAAACTTGAAGAACTGAGAAGCCAGTGGAAATGGGGCGTTGCAAGTGAGACCCGCCGCGGACTTATGCTGGGCATGGGTTATACAGACGAGGAGCTTCAGCGCCCTCTGATAGCGATCGTCAATTCCTGGAACGAGTACAATCCGGGACATATACATCTCAAGGAACTGGCTGAGCGTGTAAAGCAGGGCGTTCGCGAAGCAGGCGGCCTTCCGATCGAAGTCATGACCACAGGTATCTGCGACGGCATGGTGCTCATCGACCCAAAGTACATCGAGGTCCCGAGCCGCAACTCCATAGCTGACCAGATCGAGCTTACCGTAGAGGGGAACTTCTTTGACGGTATGGTGATGCTGTCCACCTGCGATTCCATAGTCCCCGGCCATCTTATGGGCGCTGCGAGGATCGATATTCCGACCATCATAGTAACGGGCGGTTATATGCCCCAGAATTTCCACAAGGGGAAGAGGATCAATTACGAACTTGACACCTTCAGCCAGCAAGGCAAGGTCACGACAGGCGAGATGCCCATGGACGTCTTCGACGATCTGATCCGGGATTCATTCGGTATGTGCGGAGCCTGCGATGTAATGACCACCGCCAACAGCATGTGCATGGTCGCCGAGGCTCTAGGAATGACACTTCCGGGCAATGCTACTATGTGCGCTGTTAGTCCTCAGCTCAGACGCCTGGCTTATGAATCCGGAAAGCAGATCATGTATCTTGTCGAACACAAGATCACGGCCCGTCAGATCATCACCCCCGAATCCATCAAGAATGCAATAAGGATGACCATGGCGATGGCAGGCTCAGGCAACCTCATCCTGCACATCCCCGCTATCGCTAATGAAGCCGGTTATGACGACCTCTGGTGGAAGTATTTCGACGAAGCTGGGCAGGAGGTGCCTCTGCTCGTTCACAGCGCCCCTTCCGGACATCAGACCGTTACCGATATCGACAGGGCGGGCGGCATAGGTGCGATCATGAAGAACTGTATGCCCAAGCTCAACGGCGACTGCCTTACGGTCACCGGCAAACCTCTTAAGGAAGTCTATAAAGATTTTGAGGTCTATGATCCGTCTGTCATCCACACCCTCGATAATCCTGTGTCGCACGAACCCGGCCAGGGCGTGCTTTACGGAACTCTCGCTCCGGAGGGAAGTTTCGTGAAGATCGCGGGCGTTCCCGAGCAGCTCATGACGTTCAGAGGACCTGCGATCGTATTCGACGAGCTCGACGACGCTATCAAGGCTCTGCGCGATGGCACCATCAAACCCGGCAACGCGGTAGTTCTCAGATATCTTGGTCTCAAAGGACGTTTCGGCACGACGGCCTATACCTTCCAGCTCGAGATGAAGGGCCACGAAGACCTGTTCAATTCCTGCGCGATAATAACCGACGGACGTTATTCCGGCGCAAGCTCAGGACTGTCCGTAGGATACGTCGCTCCCGAAGCTGCGCTTTCGGGTCCTCTGGCTGTAGTTAAGGACGGAGATATGATCTCGATCGATATCCCGGCGAGGAAGATCGACCTTGAGATAGATCAGGCGGAGTTCGAAAAACGTATGAAGGCAGTCCACTGGGAGTTCCCGAAGGGAAAATACCTGAGATACCTGAATATGTTCGTACGCACCATCGGCTCTTCCGCAAAGGGAAGCATCTGGGACGTGTAACAGTAAGCCTCCTTTATTCAAAGGCCCGTGCCGCTTCGGCGGCACGGGCATGTTTTATATCTCTATTCTTGAATACTTAACGTGGTCTGTAAGGTACTCGAGAGATTCCTTGTCTGTGTATCTGTATTCTATCGAAACGTCTCTCGGAGCCAGCGGACCGCTGTCGTTTATCAGCTCCACCTTCCGGCATTTGCTCGCGGGCTGGCCGAACGTCTGCCAGCAGTATTTGTTGAGCTGTCTGTAGTCCTGGAATCCGCATTCGTAGCAGATGTCATATACCGTAAGATTTGTAGTGCACAGCAGCCTCATCGCTTTAGCTATCCTTTTCTGCTTCAGGAACTGCTGGAACGAGATATTGAAGTATTCCGTGAATATCCTTGAAAGATAGGTCGAAGACAGGCCTTCAGACTCTGCGGTGCTCTGCAGGAGCCTGGGTTCTGTCATGTGGTTCTCGATATAATTGACTATCCTGTGCATCCTCTGGCTCGCGAAGAGCGCGGTCGTATATTCGCTGCTCGTCATTTCTACGTGACCGAGCCTTTCGTACAGTTCTCCTATCAGCATGATCGCAATCGCTATACACCTGTGGGTATCATATGTCGACAGCCTGAAGTAGCTCAGCGCCGCCTGCAGGAGCAGTTCTGTGATCTTTGCAGCTGTTTCGGTACCAGCCTTAATAACGTCATCGCAGGTAAAAAGAGTGTTTTTCAATTCCGGGAAATAATCGTGCGCAAATTCCGGCGAAAGGTGAAAGCTGAGCGACAGGAGCCTGTCGTTTTCACACTGGAAGCTGTGGACCTGATTCGGATTGATCACGACCACGTCACCGCTCTCGATCCTGATCTCTCTGCCCTGAGTCTGCATCGTGCTGCTGCCTTTAAGTATACTCAGTACTTCGAACGCTTCATGCATGTGCGGAGTACGGTTTTTTATATCCATAATAAAGAATCTCAGGTGTGGTATCCGCAGAAAAGGCACTATGTTTTTTTCGGCTTTATCCATGATCAAAACTCCGGAATGTTAAAAATATAACGGGTTTGGAATTGCACAACGTTGAGAGCGCGGAACTGATATTAATACATTATCACATGATTTGTATCATTAAAAGGGGGAAAAATGTAATTTGCATATATACATAAATGCTAATATAAAATCAAGTTATTGCTTTATCGTATACATTAGGAGGAAAAGCATATGAAAAAAGTTATCGCATTGCTTTTGACAGTGATCCTGGTTTTCTCTCTTGCTGCATGCGCTAAAAAGGAAGCTCCGGCTCCTGCCCCCGCACCCAGCACCAGCGGTACCAGCTCGGGAAGCAGCTCTTCAGGCAGCAGCGCATCGTCAGGCTCTCAGGCCACACCGGCTGCACCGGAGCATCTGCTTGACAAGCCAATGACATTTAAAGTCTCTTTCACCGAAAATCCGGACACTGCTGTGGGTCAGATCATGCCGCCGGCTTATGAAAAGATCACAGAGATGACGAACGGAGATCTGTTGTTTGAGATCTATCCTTCCAGCCAGCTCGGTACCAACACCGAGGTAATGGAACAGATCGTCAACGGTGCGCCTATCATCGGTGCCGCAGGCTACGACAACATGTCTGCTTTCGTGGAATCCTGCATTCCGTACGCGATTCCGTATGTGTTTGAAAACACCGACGAGGTATGCGCTTTCGCCAAGTCCGCTACCTTTGAATCTCTTGCACAGGATATGATGGCTGCAGGTTACGTTCCCATCAGCTCCGGTACCCTCGGCGTACGTCATTTCATCTCTACTTTCGAACTGACAAAGGCCGAAGACATGAAGGGCCACATCATCCGCATGGGCGCTGCCAACCCCTGCCAGAGCTTCGTCACCGTTATCGGCGGATCCCCGGCTACCAGCGCCTGGGCTGACAACTACAGCATGCTCCAGAGCGGACAGATCGAGGCCTGCGAGGCTTCGATAGACCTTCTCTGGTCGTCTTCCCTCTATGAGGTCTGCGACTACCTGTGCCTCAGCGGACACCTCAGCACCCCGTTCATGTATGTAATGAGCCCGGATTACTGGAACCAGATCCCGGGAGAGTATCAGAAGATCATCAAGGACGTTATGTCCGATGCCACTGCTGAGCTTGCTGCCAGACTTAACGGCGACGCTTCCGGATACGTTCAGAAGTTCAAGGATGCAGGCGTCAAGGTATGTGAAAAGCCCGACATCGCTTCCTTCACTTCGTATCTGCCCGCTCTCTTCGACTATCTCAATATCCCGACTTCCAAGTATGACGAGATCAGAAAGTCCATCGACGAGGCTATGAAGCTTTAGCGAATCTTCTTCATGATTCACTCCTTCTATGATACAAAGGAGAGCCTTAACCAGCTCTCCTTTGTTTGCTAATATAAAGATAAGATTTATATGAAAAAGAAATAGGAGGATATATGCAGAACGAGAAAAAATCTTTTTGGTTTTACTTAACGCGTATTCCCGACTGTGTCGCGGGCTTCTGCATTGTAGTTATCATCTTACTTGAGGGTACTCAGGCTGTGATGCGGTATGCTTTCAGGCATCCGCTCCTGTTTGTGGACGACGTAGTGGTGTGCTGTTTCGCATGGGTAGTCTTCATAGGAACAGCCGTCGCGTACAGGGAAGGGATGCATTTCGGGCTCGAATTCTTTGAAAAACTGTTTCATGGAAAGGGCCTGAAAGCCTACAATATCGCGATCAAGGTCTTAAGCTGCGCCTGTTTTGTATTTCTGTTCAGGCTGAGCATAAAGCTCTATCAAAAGGTCGGTACCAAGATCCTTTTCACTACGAAGATCTCATACAAGTGGATAGATATTGCGATAGTAATAGGTTTCGGGCTTATGATACTGTACGCGCTGGAAAGCATCGTACATGAGATCAGGACGTTTAACAGACCCGCCGCAGATGTGCAGGAAGGAGGGGAACTGAAATGACGATCAATGTTCTCATTCCGGTGCTTTGTATTATCCTTCTCGCCATACTCGGCCTTCCGATCTGGCTCGCAATGGTATGCGGCGTCATCCCTTATTACGGCTATCTCGAGGCCATGCTCCCGACGCAGATAATAATACAGCGGCTCGCCTATACCGTCGAGACTGCGTCGTATCTGGCCATTCCTCTCTTCGTTACCTCGGGCGTAATAATGAATTATGCCGGGATCTCGGAACGGTTGCTGGATCTGGCTGACGCCCTTGTCGGACATATGGCCGGAGGCCTGGGACACGTGAACTGTCTGCTCTCGGTCCTGATGGGCGGGTGCTCGGGCTCCGCTGCGGCTGATGCTGCTACGGAATGCAAGATACTAGTTCCCGAGATGGAAAGGCGCGGATACGACAGGGAGTTCTCCGGAGCGGTCACCATCGCTTCGAGCCTGCTCACACCTATCATCCCTCCGGGAATGGGCCTTATAATCTACGCCTTCGTGACGGGATCGTCCGTCGGACGCATGTTCGCCGCCGGTTACGTTCCGGGCATCATGGGCATGCTGCTCATGATGGTCTACGTCCACTTCGTATCCAAGAAAAGAGGATACAAGGGCGACCGTATCAGCAGTGCTCCGTTCGGAGAGGTAATAAGGCTGATAGGCAGGGCGTTCTGGGCTCTTCTGCTGCCTTTAGTGCTTATCATGGCGCTGAGAGTAGGCGTTGTAACTGCAACTGAAGCCGGAGCCATGTGCGCGATATACGCTTTCGTCGTAGGAACAGTTTTCTACAGAAAGATACGCATAAAGCATCTCATCCCGATCATAAAGGAGTCCCTGCTTGGAACTTCCGTAGTCATGATACTTATATGTTCGGCAGCGCCGCTTACATACTTCATGACTTATGAATCGGTTCCGCAGAAGATTTCCGCGTTCATTGCCGCTTCAGATCTGAGCCGTACCGAATTCCTGCTGATAGTCAACTTCGTACTGCTGTTTATCGGCATGTTCATGGACGGCAGCGCTCCGCTGGTCATACTCGCTCCGCTGCTTCAGCCTATAGCGTTGAGTTACGGCATAGACACCATAGCTTTCGGTATCATGATAGTCTTCAATCTGACGCTCGGCAACATGACGCCGCCGTTCGGTATCGTTCTCTATCAGGTAAGGGGATTGCTGAAGGCGAACTTCGGAAAGCTCGTAAAAGAGTGCATGCCTTTCATCGGCATAATGCTGATAGTGCTGATGTTCATCACATTTGTTCCGAAAGCTGTCCTCTTCATACCGAACTGGATCTACGGATAAGCGGAAAGGCGGGTCTGGTATATGCAATACAAAAGGGTCAGGACGGACGTCCTGATAATAGGCGGTGGAGTCACAGGCTTTACCGCGGCTTATAATACCCCGGAAGGCAGAAAGATCACGCTTTTAGGCACCGGACGGGGAGCCTCTCCGTTCATAACCGGCTTCGACGTGCCTGTCGAGCCGGACGATTCTCCGGAGATCATGGCCGGTGACGAGCTCAGAGTCGGCTGCGGCCAGAACGATCCGGAGCTTGTAGACGCGCTGTGCGGCGGAAGCCGCGGGACCATAGATTTCCTCGAGAAGATAGGTTTCGTGTTTGACCGCAAGGACGGCAGGCTGATGACAAGAAGGCCTGTCGGGGCAAGTTATCCGAGAGTTATCGGAAATGGCAACGACAGCGGAAAGCAGATAGTCGACATACTGAGATCTCATCTGGAGGCAAGAGAAGGCTTTACGCAGATCAACACCGTCAGGGTGCTGAGGCTGCTAGTAAAGGACGGCATCTGCTGCGGAGCTCTCGGCGTCGATCGTCTGTCGGGAGAAGTGATCTGTTTCGAGGCTTCGGCGGTCATTCTCGCGTGCGGAGGTTTCTGCCGTCTGTTCAGCTTCAATTCAAACTCTGCCGACATAGGCGGAGACGGCACGGCGATGGCCTATGAAGCGGGTCTGCCGCTTATAGACATGGAGTTCATCAACTACGAGCCGTCTGCAGCGGTCTGGCCTCTGCAGATAAAAGGTGCGGGCATGATAACCACCCTGAATCACGAGGGCGCCGTCATGTATAACAGCAGGAAAGAACGTTTCATGTTCCGCTACTCCGAAAAGGGCGAACAGGCTGCGAAGGACGTTCTGGGGCGCGCCATCTTCACTGAGGTCGCGGAAGGCCGCGGCAGCGAACACGGCGGAGTTTACATGGACTGCAGCTTCGTCCCTTCCGGAAGGATACACGAAGCTTACGAGATGTTCTATCAGCGCTATATCAGATTCGGCATAGACCTTACAAAGGAACCCGTAGAGGTGTTCCCGGCGGCGCATACGTCTCTGGGCGGCGTAAAGATCTCGCCGGACTGTTCGACTGCGGTCAAAGGTCTTTTCGTCGGCGGAGAGGCTGCGGGCGGCGTTCACGGAGCCAACAGGATAGGCGGGACCGCCGGAACGGAGACTCTGGTGTTCGGGCGCATATGCGGACTGTCCGCGGCGTCTTATCTTGACAGCTGCACACCGGCGGCTGCGGATGATACCGATTGGGATGCGCTCATCGCCGAGTGCTGCGGTCCGCGCGACGCTGCTCCTCTGGGCAAAGAAAAAACGGACGCCCTCAGATCTGAGATGGCAGACAGGCTCGGTAAAGACTTTAACGTAGTCAGGGAAGGCTCATCCATGGAGCGTTCGCTTGACTGGCTCAGGAACGCGTACACCGAAGCCGTTTCCGCCGGCTGCGCGGATGACGGACAGGCGCTTCTATTAAGGATGCGGCTTATAAACGACCTCTTAACAGCATATTTATTCGCCTCGGCCGCAATTGAGCGGACAGAGAGCTGCGGCTGCCATTACCGCAGCGACAGCGCCGCTCCCGGGCCCAGATACAGGACCTGTTCTGTAAAGGGTCCGGACGGTATGCCTGAAACGGGGCGGGAATTCTTTTGATCAACGGAGGGAGACAAAATGAGTGATAATGCAGGCAGAAGTGTTTTGATAACAGGTTCTTCGCACGGTATAGGCGCGGGCCTTGCTGTCAGTTTCGCGAAGGCGGGTTATTCATTTATAGGGATCAACTATCACCGTGACTCCGAAGGAGCGGAAGCTGTCGCCGAGCAGTGCAGATCCTTCGGGGCCAAAGCGGTAGTAATAAAAGCCAACGTCGAAGAATGCGAAGAATGCGAGAGGCTGGTCAATACCTTCGTGGAATTTGCCGGCGGTATCGACGTTCTGATAAACAACGCAGGCGGCGGCGGGATCCATCCGGCAGAGCCCTTCGAATATATGCCGCTCGAATACTGGGATCAGCAGATAAAGCTCAATCTGTTCGCAGCCATGTACTGCAGCAGATTTGCCGTACGCTTTATGAAGAGCGGCGGGCGCATCATCAATCTCAGTTCCCAGCTGAGCATGAAGTGCCAGATCCACAGGAAACTCCTTCCGTATATGTGCGCGAAGGGCGGTATCAATTCTTTCACTATGGCTCTGGCAAACGAGCTCGCTCCGAAAGGCATCGTAGTAAACGCGATAGCTCCGGGTCTTATCATGACTCCCACTACAAGGATGCGTTATGACGAAAGTCAGAAAGCCGAACAGCTGCGGCATATACCGGCAGGCTTTATCGGCGAACCGGAGGATATTGCCGTAGTCGCACTGTTCCTGGCTGACCCCGCGCTGCGCTATATGATAGGCCAGACGGTGCTCGTCGACGGCGGACAGTTCACCGACGGCGTTCAGTAATGTATTATCGTATCCTTGTGAGATCAGGGGAGGATCTTAGTGTATAAAGAATTATTTATAGTCAGAAACAGATACGTCGACTCGGTCTCGCTGATGAACGTGCAGGCCAGAGCGATGGATGAGGGCGGCGTACATCTCGCGGAAGTGCAGATGGGTACCCCGATCAATATCCATGTGCTGAAAGAAATGGGCTTTGACGTCCCTTCCGACGCGGAGCTGTCAGATCTGCTCATAGGCGTCGAGGCCGAAGACGCGGCCGCCTGCGAGCGCTGCAGGCAGCTGATCATGGACCTGCTTGACCACAAGGAAGTCGGCGGAGGAGATGAGACATATTCAAGCCTCGACGAGATCGATTTCGAGGCTACAGGTTATAACCTGGTGCAGATATCGATACCCGGCGAATATGTCGTGGAAGAGACCAAGAAAGCTGTAGACAAGGGCTGCGACGTATATATCTTCTCGGCGGATATATCGCTGGAGGAAGAGCTCGAGATCAAGGAATACGGACGCGACCATCACAAGCTCATCATGGGTCCGGACTGCGGAGTTGCCCAGCTGAACGGCGTGTGCCTCGGGGCTGGATCGATCTACAATTACGGTCCGATAGGCATAGTCGCAGCTTCGGGCAGCGGGTCCCAGGAAGTCGGAGCGGTGATCGAGCGCTGCGGTTTCGGCCTGACCAACCTGATAGGCACCGGCGGCCGCGATCTTTCCAAGGTCGTAGGCGGCACAGCGATGATGGAAGGCATCAAACGCTATGAAGTGGATCCTGAGACAAAAGTCATAGTTCTTGTATCCATGCTCGCCGACAGGGGTGTAATGGACAAGGTCTTAAGCTTTGCCGACGGCTGCAGCAAGCCTGTAGTAGCGATATTCCTTGGAAGCGACGAAAAGCTCTTTGAAGGGCACAAGGTACACGGCACGTTCTCGCTTGAAGAAGCCGGCCTTAAGGCCGTCGAGCTGCTCACCGGAAAGCCTGCGAAGCAGGGCTACAGCGACGACGAGCTCGAAGCGATAGCCGCTGAAGAGCTTAAAAAATATGCTCCGGGCCAGAACCTTTACAGGGGATATTTCATGGGCGGGACCTTCGCGGAAGAGACTCTCGTATATCTGACGACCCATACCGACGGCATAGAGTTCTGGAGCAACAGAAAGAACGACTATGTTAAGAAGCTGCCCGACAGCTTCAAGTCTGTCGGAAACACCATACTCGACCTTGGAGACACTGATTTCACTACCGGCGCGGTACATCCCGTGTTCGACAACACGATCAGAGACAGGCGCATGATCAAAGACCTTGAAGAGTGCGGCGATGTCGCTGTAGTCATGATCGACTTCATAGGCGGACCCGGACTCGACTTCGATCCGTTTGAAAAGACCGTCAAGGCCTTCAAGGACGCGGAAGCCCGCACGGGCCGCCACATCACGGTCATCGCAAATATCGTGGGCACATACGAAGATCCGCAGGATTTCAAGACCTACGTGCCTTACCTGCGCGAGAACGGCATGATAGTGACCGGCAGCAACATGCAGAGCGCAAAGCTCGCCAGAATGATAATGGAGGGGCTGAAGAAATGATAAAAGTAGACAACAACGATCCGAGAAAGAAGACCGTCAAGGTCATCAATATCGGGCTTCAGCCCTTTTATGACGAGATAGTTTTCCAGGGAGTTCCCGCGCTTCAGCTGAACTGGAGACCTCCGGTGAAGCAGAGCAAAGAAGTGCAGGATATGCTGGATATGTTCTTATAGGCGGAGGAACGGAATGGACATTAAAGAAAGGATCGCTCAGGCAAATCAGGAAGCGGTCAGACATATTATAGATTCGGATCCCGTCTGGACAGGGATAATGCCTGCGGGCGAGGCCGTAAACGGCCTTGAAGACCGCATGATAACACATTGCGGACCCCCGATCGCCTATAAAGACATGGTCGAGCTGCACAAGAGAGGCATGCGCAACGCGTGCCTGTTCGAGGGCTGGGCAAAGGATACCGAAGAAGCCGACGCCATGCTGAAGGCAGGCGACGTAAAAGTCGTTTCGGCGCTCGATCATAACACTGTAGGGGCGGGTGCCGGGATCATAACCAAATCCGTTGCAATGTGGATCGTCGAAGACCGCGCCTCCGGCATCAGGGCTGCTACGTTCCCCGCGGAAGGCGCGAAGTTCCAGGGCGGCTTCAACGGCTGGGGCATCTATTCGCCTGAGATCGCGGCGAACCACAGATTCATGCGCGAGCAGATATTCCCGTATATAAACGATATGCTGCAGAAGCGCGGAGGAGTGGCCGTAAAGCCTATCCTGTCCGAAGGTTTCCAGATGGGCGACGAGAACCACACAAGGCAGACTGCCGCAGATATGATCATACTCAAGCAGTGCTGCATGGATCTCATCAATATGGACTGGCCTTCTGACGTTCTTAAGACCGTCATGGGCTATTTCAGCCAGACTCCGCGCATGTTCCACTGCCTTGGCCAGGGCGCCGCGCGTTCGGCTGCGCTCGCTGCTTCGGGCACCGAATATTCGACCATGGTCACCGCGATGGGAGGCAACGGAGTAGAGTTCGGAATAAAGGTGGCGTCTCTCGGGGATCAGTGGTTCACGGCTCCTGCGCCTTATCTTGACGGACGTTATACTTCCAGCCGTTATACGAAAGCGGATGCTCTTCCCTGGTTCGGTGACAGCTGCGTCGTCGAAGCTGCCGGAATGGGCGGCCTTGCCGCTGCGGCTTCACCTATAACGTCTCTGCTGCGCGGAGATAAGCTCAAGGAGTCTATCGCACAGACCCGCGAGATGGAAAAGATCTGCATAGACAAGAACCATAACTTCCCGATACCCAATCTTGACTTCGACTTCCTGCCTGTCGGCATAGACATACGCCTTGTCCTGAAGACCGGGATCTCGCCTGTGATGCACGGCGGGAATTTCCACAAGGAAGGCGGTATGATAGGCGCAGGCACGGCAAGAGCTCCGATGGAATGCTTCAGGAAGGCCCTTGCGGCGTTTGCTGAAAAGTACAGATAACAGACGCGATGGGAGCTCAAACATGTCTTTGATCATTCTTGACAATCCGGCATACCGCGTAAAGATAAACACGCTCGGGGCTGAGCTCTGCGGGATCGAAAGCAAGGAACTCGGCAAAGAACTGATGTGGCAGGCCTCAGAAGAAATATGGGACCACAGCTCGCTCTTCATGTTCCCGAACACGGCGCGCATTAAGGACTGGACCGCGGTGATACGCGGAAAGGAATATCCCCAGGTGATGCAGGGCTTTTGCCGTGACAGTGAGTTCGATGTGATAAGGCAGGACGCTTCCTCGGTCGAGCTCGCTCTCGATTCCTGCGAAGAGAGCCGCAGACATCTTCCCTATGAATACAGGCTACGCATCGTATTCGAACTGACGGATGACGCGCTGCTTCAGACTGTCACCGTCACGAACGACGATGAAGGCGACATGTATTTCGGCATGGGCTTCCACCCCGGTTTTGCTCTGCCTTTGGGCGAGGGCGCTGCTTCGGACCACGTCCTCCGTTTCAGCAAGCCTCAGACAGTATTCAGATACGGGCTCTGCGAAGGCAGCAAGCTCTCGAGCGGACAGGACGAAGCGTTCCTTGCAGACAGTCCGTTTCTCAGGCTTGAAGAAGGGATTTTCGACCGGGGAGCGATCGTGTGCGGAGGTTTTGATACCGATACCGTGACGATAGTCTCTGAAAAGAGCGGAATGTTCGTCGAGATGGGCGTGAAAGGCTTCTCCGACATAGCGTTCTGGGGAAACCCGGGCGTTCCGCGGCTGTGCTGCATCGAACCGTGGATCACGGTCTCCGACCGCTTCGACAGCGACCGGATCTGGGAGAACAAGCCCGGGCAGATAAGGCTGTCGCCGGGTTCCTCTTTCAGCGTCCGGCTCAGCTACAGGGCAGGACGGTCGGACAAGGGAACTGATAATGTATTATAAAGGGAGCTGCACTGAATGCGGCTCCTTCGCGCCGCGCATACTTGCCGGCGGGGCGACCGGTACTGTCATCGCCCTGTTCAGCAAGGCGTGTTATATCAGCTTTAACGGATGGATACTGATGCTTTGCGGTGATATGTGCCCCGAAGTACCTTTTTCCGTTTTTATCGAAGATTATGAGACCCGTTTCGTGAAGTGCGGCGTCGACAGCGGCTGCGGAGCCGTCTTTGAAAACGGCGCGCTCGTTTCGGACGGTCATTTTTATTTGTCTGTCAGAAATGAAGCCCTGAAAGCTGCCGGGGAACGGAGAATAAACTGTCTGGCAGTTGACATTTCCTGCGCAGTCGAAGAGGCGGTATCCGCATTAAGGACCGAAGGGAAGGGTATATTGAAGAGCCTTCTTACCGGTGAAGAATGCAGGGATCCGTTTTTTTTGAAGTACCGGCAGCTGGTCCCGGCGTTTTGTGAAGCTGCCGTCAGAAACGACGGGGACGAAGTTCAAAAGATCCTTGAAGATTCGATCGGTCTGGGAAAAGGGCTGACGCCGTCGATGGATGACTTCATCACCGGTTTTCTGAGCTGCGCGGCTTTGCTGGACCCGCAGCACGGGGTGATAGGCCGGAACGTATTCAAAGCGGCCGCGGAGGCCGCTCCGAAACGGACGAATGCTATAAGCGCAGCCTTTATTACAGCTGCAGCAGGGTGCGAACCTTTCGCCGCGGTCCGCGATATACTTGAACGCAGACCCGAGGCGGTCTCAAAACTGATCTCCGCCGGATCAAGTTCGGGTTCCGACATGCTGTGCGGACTGGTGTATGCGGCAGGAATAATAGCTGACGCAGCTGAGATCTGAACCGGCCGGCGCGGGCATGATGCGGCCTTACAGCATGCTGCGGCCGTAGTAGAACATGAACTGCTGGATGACGCCTGCGGCGCTGCCGTAGACGGACGGGTCGAAGGAGCCTCCGTAGACTTCGTCGATGACGCGGCGGATCCATACGTCGATGGGAAAGGCGGCGGTGCGGTGGAAACCGAAGAGGCTCACGCAGTTTGCGACTTTTATGCCGACGCCTTTAATAGACATTAATTCTTTGAGGAGTTCCTCGTCCCCGAGGAGCTCCATTTTATTGAGGTCGATCTCGCCCGCGGCGGCGCGGCGGGCGGTCTCTTCGATGTAGGGTTCTCTGTAGCCGAGCGAGCAGCCGCAGAGCGCTTCGTGCGGGGCGGCGGCGAGCTGCTCTGCCGTCGGGAATGCGTAAAGGCCGCGTTCCAGGCGGGAGCCGAAGTTCCTGCAGATCTTTTCGACGCAGCTGGTAATAGCGGGGATGTTCTTGCGCTGCGAGATGATGAAGGTAATCAGCATCTCCCAGGGGTCCTGCCGCAGTATGCGTATGCCGCGGCTGCAGGCCGCAGCTTCGGTCAGGAATGCGTCTTCCGCGGGTATCATAGCGCGTATGGCGGCGTAGTCTGTCTGCGCGTCGAAATAGGAGGCCCAGAAACCTTCATACTCTTCGTTAGAGCAGTCCAGCCTTAGCTCTTCTTCCGAAGCGGCTGCTTCGAGCAGCCTGTCCTTCGCGAGCGCCAGCCATTTCGCCGGCGCGCTCCCGTTTGCCGGTTCCACGCACTTTATGCGGAAGCACTGTCCGCTCTCCGCTATTTTTCTGATATCAAATTCGCCTGCGTCAAGAATGATCATAAGAATATCTCCTTCCCATATTATAGCACATGTAAAAACGAGTGAGATAATTGCCGGCCTTCTATAGAAGTCTGCTGAGGTATAATTTACTATTTGTTAAATCTTGACAAATAGATGATTTTAGAATAATTTGTATATATTGGCAATAACAACAGCGAGGTGAGAAAGATGAAAGCGATCAATAATTCAGCTGTATTGACCGACGATTATAACATTGTTATAATGCCATATAAGGAGGCATATAACATGAAGGCTAAAGTGATAGGAATAGGCAACAGCACAGGCATCGTGATCCCGGCGTCGCTTTTGCGCTCTCTCGGTCTGAAAAAGAATGACACAGTTACGATAAGTGAAACGGAAGGCGGTTTTGTCGTGAAAAAAGAGACCGAAAAGGCAGGATCGTTTGAAGATCTGATATGCAGTTACTATGGCCTTTCGTATGATGAGGCGATCGCAAAGTTTAATAATGAGCCTGACGATGTTTCGGTCGATTGGGGCGAAGCGAGAGGGGAGGAGATCTGGTAATGAGTTCTTTCCGTCAAGGCGATATCATTTGGATGGATTTCAGTCCTCAGAGCGGCCACGAACAGAGCGGAAGGCGCCCTGCGATAGTCGTAAGCAATTCCGCCTTCAATGCGGCAAGTTCGCTGGTGATGGTATGTCCTATCACAAATACCAAAAGCCGGCTGGCGTTGAGGCCTTTGCTTCCCGGCGGCGTGAAGACCACGGGCTGCGTGCTTTGCGACCACGCCCGTTTTGTCGATGCTTCGGCACGCAACGCCGAGTTTTTCGAAACGGCTCCGCCCGAACTGCTCAATTCTGTCCTTAATATCCTGAGCGTGCTTATTGCTCCTGATAAGAACTGAATGGAATCTCCCGCTGGCGCGCAAAGTGTGTTATTATATTAAGGTTAAAGAGAAGGGAGCTTTTCAGTATGAAAAAATGTATCCTCAGCGTCGTGGGACGCGACAAGGTAGGCATCACAGCGGGCGTATGCGCCGTGCTGGCTGAGTGCGGGGTCAACATCCTTGACATTACCCAGACCATACTTCAGGAGTTCTTTACCATGATAGTCCTGGTCGACATATCGACCAGCGGGCTCGATTTCAACGCCATAGCCGAGAGGCTCGAGGCTCACGGTGAGAGCGAGGGGCTCGAGATACACATCCAGCGCGAAGAGATCTTCAACGCGATGCACCGCATCTAGCGGCCGGAGGTCAGTATGGTAAACACCGGCGAGATACTCCAGACCATTGAGATGATAAGCCAGCAGCATCTGGACATCCGCACCGTCACCATGGGCATTTCACTGCGTGACTGCGGGGACCCGGACGCGAAGCGCTGCGCTGAAAAGATATACGAAAAGATCTGCCGCAAGGCGGAAAAACTGGTGCCGACGGCGCTCGCCATAGAGCGCGAGTTCGGCATACCCGTTATAAACAAGCGCGTGTCGGTAACGCCGATAGCCATAGCCTGCGAGCCTGCCGAGACCGAAGATTATGTGCAGTTCGCCCTGGCCATGGACCGCGCAGCCGACGATCTGGGTATAGACTTCATCGGGGGCTTTTCCGCCCTCGTGCAGAAGGGCTTCACCACAGGCGACAGAAAGCTGATCGCGTCGATACCCGAGGCGCTTGCCTCGACGGGCAAGGTCTGCTCTTCCGTCAACATCGGCTCCACCAAGGCAGGCATAAACATGGACGCCGTATCCCTCATGGGGCGCACGGTCAAAAAGGCCGCGGAGCTTACTGCTGATGCGGGCGGTTCTGCCTGTGCCAAACTGGTGATCTTCTGCAACGCGGTGGAGGACAACCCCTTCATGGCGGGCGCCTTCCACGGAGCCGGGGAACCCGAATGCGTGATAAACGTTGGCGTCAGCGGGCCGGGGGTCGTCAAGACCGCACTTGAAGAGGTTCGCGGCGAGCCCTTCGACGTGGTCGCCGAGACCGTCAAGAAGACCGCGTTCCGCGTGACCCGCATGGGGCAGCTCGTGGCGCAGGAAGCCTCGGCACGCCTCGGCGTGCCTTTCGGCATAGTCGATCTTTCGCTCGCGCCGACGCCCGCAGTAGGTGACAGCGTGGCCGATATACTTGAGGAGATGGGCCTTGAGAGTGTAGGCGCTCCGGGCACCACAGCGGCTCTCGCCCTGCTCAACGACGCGGTAAAGAAGGGCGGAGTAATGGCTTCGTCGAACGTCGGCGGGCTTTCGGGAGCCTTCATACCGGTCTCTGAAGACGCGGGAATGATAAGGGCTGCCCGCAGCGGGGCTCTTACGATAGAAAAGCTCGAGGCCATGACCTGCGTATGCTCGGTAGGCCTCGATATGATAGCGGTGCCGGGCGACACGACGGCCGAGACCATCTCGGGCATCATCGCCGACGAGGCCGCGATAGGCATGATAAACAACAAGACCACAGCCGTGCGCGTCATACCCGCGCCGGGCCTTAAGGTAGGCGACACCGTCGAGTTCGGCGGCCTGCTGGGCAGCGGACCCGTGATTCCTGTTAGCCGTTATTCCTGCGCGGACTTCGCGCACAGGGGCGGGCGCATACCGGCTCCGATAAACAGCCTGAGGAATTAGTCTCCGGCGGAAGGCAGCGATGAGACACAGAGGAGTAAAAGGGAAAGAGGCGGTCTTCGCCGAATGCGCGGAATATCTGGTGACGGACCCCGCGGCGCTTAAGGGCCGCTGGGCGGAGCGCTTCGGAAACGCGGCTCCGCTAAGGATCGAGATAGGCAGCGGCAAGGGTCAGTTCATCTGCGCCCAGGCGGAGCTTCACCCGGACGTGAATTTCATCGCCTGCGAAGGGCTCCCCGACGTATATGTGCGCATACTCGAAAAGATAAGGGACCGCGGGCTGCGCAACGTGAGGGTCATCGGGGCCTGGATCACCGACCCGTGCGAGTGCTTCGCAGACGGCGAGGCGGACGCGGTGTTCATCAATTTCTGCGACCCGTGGCCGAAGGCGCGCCACGAAAAGCGGAGGCTCACGAACCGGAGGCTGCTCGCGTCGTACGTGAAGATAATGGGCGGCAGCGGCACCGTGGCTTTCAAGACTGACAACGACGATCTGTTCGAGTGGTCGCTGGGCGAGATACAGGCCTGCGGGCTGAAGGTTCTCGAGCTCAGCCGCGACCTTGAAAACAGCCCGTTTGCAAAGGATAACGTTATGACTGAATACGAAGAGAAGTTCGCTTCCTCAGGGAAGACGATCAATTACGTGAAGGCGGAGGCTGACGGCGAGGCTGAAAAGCTGGCAGTGATGCAGCCTGCCGAAGGCGACATCGCCGCGGTCGAAAGGCTGGCGCGCGTGACCCGGGTGCTCAGGGCTCCGGGCGGCTGCCCCTGGGACCGCGAGCAGACCTACGACAGCCTGCGCAAGCCCATGATAGAAGAGGCTTACGAGGCTGTAGCCGCCGTCGAGAACGGCGACATGGAGAACTTCCGCGAAGAGCTGGGCGACGTGCTGCTGCAGGTCCTCATGAACAGCGACATCGCGAAGGAGCGGGGCGATTTTACCCTCGCCGACGTCGCGAACGAAGAGGCCGAGAAGATGATAAGGCGGCATCCGCACGTGTTCGCCAAGCCCGATGCTTCGATAGATACCGAGGGCGTGCTCAAACGCTGGGATGAGATCAAGGCTGTGGAGCACAAGAGCAAGACTCAGACCGAGGCTATGGAAGGCATACCCCGCGCCATGCCTGCGCTCTGGCGCGCCGACAAGATACAGGCCAAGGCCGCGAAGGTCGGCTTCGACTGGGATGATGTGAGCGGGGCTTACGACAAGGTCGCGGAGGAGTGTGCCGAGGTGAAGGAGGCCGCGGCCGCGGGAAGCGCGGAAAAGATACGCGACGAGGTCGGAGACCTGCTGTTCGCGGCGGTCAACGTGGCTCGCATGCTCGGGGTGGATCCCGAGGACGCACTCAACCATACCTCGGAGAAGTTCATGAGGCGTTTCGCCTACGTCGAGAAGACCGCGGGCGAGGCCGGGAGACGGCTCCCCGACATGACCCTCGCCGAGATGGACGCGCTGTGGGAAGAAGCTAAAGCCAAAGGGCTTTGATATATTTAACGAAAAGAGGTAACAATATGACAAAGATCGATATTTACTCCGGGTTCCTCGGAGCGGGAAAGACTACGCTCATACGCAAGCTCGTAAAGGAAGCCTATGTCGGGCAGAAGATCGTGATCATCGAGAACGAGTTCGGCGAGATCGGCATCGACGGCGGGTTCCTGCAGGATGCCGGCGTCGAGATAAGGGAGATGAACTCCGGCTGCATCTGCTGCAGCCTCACGGGCGATTTCAAGCGCGCTCTTCAGATGGTGCTCGACGAGTACCATCCCGACCGCATAGTCATCGAGCCCTCCGGCGTGGGCAAGCTCTCTGAAGTCGCCGCGGCAGTCATGGCTACAGGCAGCGAAGAGCTCGAGCTCGGCGGACTGACTACCGTCGTAGACGCGGGCAAGTGCAAGATGTACCTCAAGAACTTCGGCGAGTTCTTCGACGACCAGGTCAAGACCGCGCACTGCATCATCCTCAGCCGCACAGGCGTAGTGAGCGCAGCGAAGACCGAAGAGGCGGTAGAGCTCCTCAGGGCGCTCAACGGCCAGGCAGTCATAATGACAGCCGACTGGAAGGACCTCGACGGAAAGCAGATGCTCGAAGCCATCGACGGGCGCGACGCTCTCTCGGAGCAGCTCGAGGCGATGATCAAAGAACTCGCAGCCGAGGAAGCCCTCGAAGACGACGATGATGACGACGATGATGAGCATGAGCACGAGCACGAGCATCACCATCACCACCATCATCATGACGACGATGACGATGATGACGACGATGATGACGATGACGACGATGACGATGAGCATGAACATCATCACCACCATCATGACCACGAGCACGAGCATGAACATGAGCACGAGGGCCACCATCATCACCATCACCACCATCACCACGACGGCGATCACGACGCTGACGAAGTCTTCAGCAGCTGGGGCGCGCAGACCGCAAAGCATTACAGCGAAGCTGATCTCAAGGCCGCGCTCGAGGCTCTCAACGACGCGGATCGTTTCGGCATGATACTCCGCGCGAAGGGCATAGTCGCCTCCGACGGCGGCAGCTGGCTGCACTTCGACTTCACCCCGGGCGAGGCGGAGGTGCGCACCGGCGCTGCGGCTCCCACAGGCATGCTCTGCGTCATAGGCGCCGAGCTCAAGGAAGCAGCGGTGAACGAGCTCTTCGGGGTCCAGGGACATATATCAGAGGATGATGACTGATGAAAGCTGACGTACCTGTTTATCTCTTTACCGGGTTCCTTGAATCCGGAAAAACGAAATTCATAAGGGAGACGCTCGAGGACGAGCGTTTCAACGCGGGTGAGGAGACCCTGGTGCTGATGTGCGAGGAGGGCGAGGAGGAGCTCGTCCCCGAAGACATCGGTCCGGAGGTCCACCTCGAGATAATAGACGACGAGCGCAAGATCAACCCCGTCAACCTCGACAGGCTGGTCGAAAAGCACGGCGCGGAGCGCGTTATGGTCGAATACAACGGCATGTGGATGCTCGACAAGTTCTTCCAGGCCATGCCGGAGAACTGGATCATCTACCAGGAGTTCAGCTTCGCCGACGCGAGGACCTTCCTCACATACAACGCCAACATGCGCCAGCAGGTATACGACAAGCTCAAGAGCTGCGACTGCATGGTATTCAACCGCTGGGACGATTCCTTCGACAAGATGGAGTTCCACAAGATAGTGCGCGCGGCTTCGAGGCGCGCCGAGATCTACTACGAGCGCCCCGACGGGGAGGCCGACCTCGACGAGATAGAAGATCCGCTGCCCTTCGACAAGGAGGCTCCGTCCTTTGAGGTGGGCGACGGCGACTACGCTCTCTGGTACCGCGACCTCGACGAGGCCATGGACGATTACGAGGGCAAGAAGGTGCGCGTCAAGGGCGTAGCCGGAAGTTCAAGGGTGCTCAGCGGCAGCGACTTCATATTCGGAAGGCAGCTGATGACCTGCTGCGAGGCAGACATACGCATGGCTGCACTCGCCTGCGAGTGGAAGGGCGAAAAGCCCCAGAACGGCCGCTGGTACGTGCTCGAAGGCACTCTGCACATCAAGAACAACAAGGCTTACGGCAAAAAGAAGGGCCCGGTGTTCACGGTCACGAAGCTCGAACCCTGCCAGCCGCCCGAACAGCCCGTAGCGACATTCTATTAGGATAAGAGGATGAAAGATCAGAACAGAGCGCCGCTTTTTGAGGCGATAAACGAGTATAACAGGAAGAGACCCGCGTATTTCAGGATTCCCGGGCACCGCTACGAGAAGGGCATCAACCCGCGCTGGCGCGAGGCGGTGGGCGACGCGATATTCGGCTACGACCTCACCGAGACGCCAATGACCGACGACTTGCACAACGCTTCGGGCCCGATAAAGGAGTCCGAGCTTCTGGCGTCTGAGCTCTGGGGGAGCGACTATACGCATTTCCTGGTGAACGGCAGCACCTGCGGGAACCAGGCGATGATAATCACTACCTGCGGGGGCGGCGGAAAGATAGCCATACCGCGCAACGCCCATAAGTCGGCACTGATGGGCCTGATAATAGGCGGCGGGAACCCTGTTTACATCATGCCCGGCCTGGAGTCCGAATGGGGCCTGCACGGGGGCATCACGCCTCAGCAGGTCGAAGACATGTTCGCGGCCAACCCGGACTGCCGCGGCGTCATGGTCGTGAGCCCGACTTATTACGGCGTTACCAGCGACCTTCGCGGCATCGCGGAGGTCTGCCACAGGCACGGCGCCGTGCTGATGATAGACGAGGCGCACGGCGCGCACTGCTACTTCAGCGATAAGCTCCCCGAAGGGGGGCTCGCTCAGGGCGCGGACATGGTCGTGCAGAGCATCCACAAGGTGACGGGCTCGTTCACGCAGAGCTCGATGATACACGTTAAGAGCGAGCTGGTCGACAGGGCTCAGCTCGAGGCTAACCTGCACCTGGTGCAGAGCACGAGCCCGTCGTACATACTGATGACTTCGCTCGACCTTGCCCGCGAGGAGATGGCCCTGCGCGGCGCGGCGATGATAGACGCCGCGCTGGAGCTCGCAAGGGCGGCCCGCGCGCGCATCAACGCGATCCCGGGCATCAGGTGCGCGGGCCGCGAGATCGTCGGCCGCGCCGGCATCAACGATCTCGACGAGACCAGGCTCACGGTAAGCGCGGCCGAAATAGGAATAACAGGCTTCGCGCTGAAAAAGATGCTCTTCGAGGAGTACAGCGTCGATATGGAGCTTGCGGACTACCGCAACGCTCTTGCCATAGTCACCTACGCCAACGACGAGGCCGATCTCGACAGGCTGTGCAGCGCCCTCGAAGACATCTCGCGCCGCTTCGCGGCAGACGGAAAGCCTCTGCCTCCCGCAAGGCCTCTGCCGCCGCAGCCTGAATACGTCATATCACCGCGCGAAGCCTACTTCAGCAAAAAGCGCCGCGTGGCGTGGAGCGATTGCCGCGGCCTCATCTCGGCAGAGATGATAGCGCCTTATCCGCCGGGCATCCCTCTCATCTACAACGGCGAGCGCATGTCCGACGAGGTTTGGGAATTCCTCGACGAGTTCCGCGCCCGCAAGGGTCACCTTCAGGGGCCGTCCGACCCGACGCTCTCGACGGTGCTAGTCATAGACGAGGCGTAAGGGCTCCTTTGGGAAAATTCTTCACACAAATTTCATAAAAAGTCTTTACATTGCGTCAATGTCTTGTAAAATAGCGTTGACGCAATTTTTTTTGCTCTTTTATTTTATGGCTGACCGCAGGGCTCCGCGCCTTACCGGCCGGCACTTTCAAAAGAAAAGGAGACTTTTATGGATCTGATCGTATCTGTAAATGACGCTATCAACAGCTTCGTATGGGGAGCTCCGGCGATCATTCTCATCATCGGTGTGGGCCTTTACCTCACCGTCCGTCTCAAGGGCATCCAGTTCAAGCACTGGGGCTTTTTGATCTCAAGGACCTATAAGGACGCATTCAGGAAAGCAAAAGAGCAGGACGCCGATCTGGGCGTCGCGGAGGGCGAGATAACCTCGTTCCAGGCGGCAATGGCTTCGGTCTCCGCAGTCGTCGGCTCCGGCAATATCGCTGGCGTGGCTACGGCCCTCGTCAGCGGCGGTCCGGGAGCGCTCTTCTGGATGCTCGTCGCTGCGGTAGTCGGCATGGCCACCAAGTTCGCCGAGATCACCCTCGGCGTGAAGTACCGCGAAAAAGCGGCTGACGGCACCTACGTCGGCGGCCCCATGTATTACATCGCCAAGGGCCTCAACGCCCCCTGGCTGGGCAAGGTAGTCGCGGTGCTCTTCCTGTTCTTCAGTATAGTGATCTCCGCGGTCGTCGACACCAACACCATCTCCGGCGCGTTCAACGAATCGTTCGGGATCAACCCGGTCATCACTGGCGTCATACTCGCGGTGCTCACAGCCATCGTCATCTTCGGCGGCATCAAGCGCATAGGCGAGGTCTGCGGGCTGCTCTCCCCGTTTATGGCGGGAGCCTATCTGTTCTGCGGACTGCTCATCATCGTGCTCCACATCGGCCAGGTCCCCGCGGCCATAGGCCTCATCATCAAGGCCGCGTTCGCTCCTCAGGCGGCGCTCGGCGGAGCCGCAGGCTTCACCGTTATGACAGCCATCCGCTACGGCATGGCGCGCGGAATATTCAGCAACGAAGCCGGCATCGGCAGCGCGGCTGTCACCCACGCTTCAGCGACCGTAAAAGACCCCGTAGAACAGGGTATCTGGGGTCCGCTTGAAGTATTTGTCGACACCATCGTCGTTTGCTCCATCACGGGGCTTACGATAGTCCTCTCGGGCCTCTGGAACAGCGGGGCGGAGGGCGTAGGCCTCACGATGCAGGCGTTCCAGAAGATGCTCCCGGGCAACTGGGGCCAGTACGTGGTCCTCGGCGCGGCCTTCCTCTTCGGCTTCTCCTGCCTCATCACTTACTACAACTACATGGAGAAGGGCTGGATCTACCTCTTCGGCGTGAAGGGCAAGATCGTCGTCAAGGTCCTCTGGATAGTCTTCATCATCGTAGGCGCGTACAGCACCCTCGGGTTCGTCTGGGATCTCGCCGACACCTGCAACGGCCTCATCATCATACCGAACCTCATCGCCCTCGTCATACTGGCGAACCAGGTAGTGAAGATGAAGGACGAGTACTATGACAGGGAACTGCCCAAGTACGAGGAAGAGAAGAAGGCGAAAAAGAAATAGCGTGAATACGGAAACACAGGGGTCTGAGCTTGAAAGTCCAAGCCAGCTATGGGCAAAGGGATCCACGTAAGCGACCCGCGGAGCGGGCGTGATCATGGCATAGCTTAGAAGTAAGTCCTCGGGAAAATCCCGGTAAAGGCAAGTGTGGGGTCAAAGAGCTGGTCAGCCCTGTGAGTCCTGTTCAATATCAAAGGCGGAGTGCAGAAGTGCTTCGCTTTTTTTTGCGCTCAGGACCGTATCCCGGCAATTAAGAGTCTGTTGTTTATTGTGTTTTTTTGTGTTCTTCACGGAAAACACATATTCCTGCCCCGAAATCGCGGCTCCGGCTCCCGAAATAATAGCATAAAGAGGTGCAAGACTATGGCAGCTACACAGAGTTGTTTCAAAAGATACGAAAAGAAGTTCCTGCTCAGCAGAAAGCAGTACGAGGCTGTGAAGCGCGGCATGGAAGGGCATATGAAGCCCGACGCGTACAGCAATTATACGATCTGCAATCTTTACTACGATACGGACGACTGGCAGTTGATACGCGAATCGCTCGAAAAGCCGGTGTACAAGGAAAAGCTTCGCGTCCGCAGCTACGGCCAGGTGCTCGGCGGGGAAAAGGTCTTCGTGGAGATCAAGAAGAAGTTCGACGGAGTCGTCTACAAGCGCAGGATAGTTCTCAGCGCGGATGAGGCGGCCTGCTACCTGGGGGCAAAGGACCCGGGAAACGGAAGCGCGGAGCTTGCGGCTCCCTCGCAGATAAGCAGGGAGATCGACTGGCTTAGGAACCGGCTCCCGCTGAAGCCAAAGGTGTATATAGCTTACGACCGCGAAGCCTACGCGGGCATGGAGGGCGTCGAGGACCCCGAACTGCGCGTGACCTTCGATACCGGGCTCAGATACCGCGAGACCGGGCTCGACCTGAGGCTCCCCGACAGGGGACTGCCGCTGACGGGCGAAGACATAATACTCATGGAGATCAAGATCCCCGGCGCGGCTCCGCTGTGGCTGGCGAGGCTGCTCTCGGAGAACGGGATCAGGATGACCTCTTTCTCGAAATACGGCACTTATTACAAAGACGTCGTGATGGCGCGGCAGCTGGCCGCGGCGTACGAAAATATAGGAAACAAAGCATGGCCCGCGCGTCGCGCGGAGGGCAAGGGCAAAGCCCCGGAAAAGGAGATATACGGAAATGTTAGACAGTTTGCTTGAAAGCGTTATGACCGGAAGTACGATCACGGGGTCGGCATTCCTGGTATGCACATTGATATCGATGCTGCTCGGCGTCGGAGTCGCGGCGCTGTGCATGTATAAAAACAAGTACTCGCAGAGCTTCGCGGTGACCCTGGCCATGCTGCCGGCAATGGTGGCGGTCGTGATCATGCTGGTGAACGGCAATATAGGCGCAGGAGTAGCGGTGGCAGGAGGCTTCAGCCTCGTGAGGTTCCGCAGCGCGGCCGGAACGGCGCGCGAGATAGGGATGATCTTCCTTGCGATGACCCTTGGCCTTGCGACAGGCATGGGTTACGTGGCCCTGGCGGTGATGTTCTTCCTGATAATCGCTGTCTTCAGCCTTCTGCTGACCGCTTTCCGCTTCGGCGGGAACCGCGAGCTGGAGCGCGAGCTCAAGGTGAGCATCCCCGAGAACCTCGATTACGACGGACTCTTCGACGACCTGTTCGAACAGTACACCGAGATGCATGAGCTCAACAGGGTAAAGACCACCAACATGGGCACTCTCTACGAGCTGAACTACAGGGTCGTGCTCAGAGACCAGTCGGAGAGCAAGGCTTTCATCGACGGGCTCAGACAGCGCAACGGAAACCTGAACATCAGCCTCGGCAAGGCTGTGAGCAGGGAAGCGCTTTAAATATAGAATTCATACTTTTTACCTCCTTAACGAACGGCTCCGGGAACGGGGCCGTTTTGCCGTGTGAAAGCGATATAGTATATGTGACGGCGCGGGACGTGGTATAATAAAACGAAATGATAGAGTTTACGCTTATCAGAAAGAATATAAAGAACCTGCACCTGTATGTGCGGCGTCCTGACGGAAGGGTGGAAGTGACTGCTCCGAGGCATGTCAGCGAGGCCCGCGTCAGGGCCTTCGTCGAGTCGAAGGCCGCCTGGATCGCCGCGCAGCAGGAGCGCATCGCGGCGTCCGGGCTTCAGCGTCCGCTGACTGACGCGGACCGCGCGGCGCTGAAAGCGGAGCTTTCAGCGCTGGTGCCGAAGTGGTCGGCCGTGACCGGGCTCGTGCCCTCCGGCTGGACCGTGCGCAGCATGCGCACCCGCTGGGGCAGCTGCAACACCCGCACTGGCCACATCAACTTCGCCCTGCAGCTCGCGCAGACCTCCCCGGCTTTCCGCGAATACGTGGTCCTGCACGAGCTCATCCATCTGCGCGTGCCCGGTCACGGCCCCGATTTTAAAGCGGCGCTCGACTTCTACATGCCGGACTGGCGCTCCGTGCGCCGCTCACAAAAGGATTTCTGAACTCCGCGGCGCTCCGCGCCGCGGCGGCCTGCTGAAAGGACTGACCATGAAACGTTTAAGACTTCATACTGTCATCCTGCTCTGCTTCCTTCTGCTGATCCCTTCTTTCGTGTTCCCCGAACACGTGCACGCCGAGACCTATGGCGTCTGCCAGATATGCCACGGCAGCGCCAAATGCGGGCTCTGCGACCCCGCGAAGGTCCCGGAGGGCCTGGGAAACGGCTACCTGCGCTGCCATTACTGCGACGACAGCGGCATGAGGCGCTGCGGCACAAACACTACCGGAGACGGGCAGCGCATCGGCTGCGACGGCAGCGGCTACAAAGAGGACGGCTCCGTCTGCGAGGTCTGCGGCGGCGCCGGCAAGTATCTCTGCGACGCCTGCGGCGGCGGGAAGCAGTTTGAGTGCAGATGCAGAATGAACGGTTATCCGGGAAAGTGCGACGTATGCTACGGCACGGGCTGGCGCACAGTCGATTCGCAGGGCCAGGGCATCAATACGGCGCCTGTATACCCGCCCGACGGGGCGACCATAGACTTCGGCGTCAACGGAAAGCATGAAAGATATACCTACAACGCTTCGCGCTTCGGCAGCGGCGTTACCCCGTCCCAGGCCATGGCCAAGGCCGGAGCGTCGTCTCTGAACGAGTTCCAGCAGGCTCTGAGAGGCGCCGCAGTATCCGGCGGCAGTTCGGACGGCTCAGGCTCTTCCGGTTCCTCGGGCAGCGGCTCAGGCTCTTCCGGCGGAAGCAATTCCTCCGGTGGCCAGAACGACCAGCAGGGCGGTCAGGATCCCCAGCCGGGTCCCGATCCGGGTCCCGACGGCAACGGTTCCGATAACCCCTACGACCCTGTCGAGGTCACAGACGAAGAGCTGGCGCAGCAGTTGAGCTCCGGAGATGATATCTATTTGTTCCGGGGCGTCGTGAACGGCGGCAGCAGCATGGCTGTGCGTATCGTAAGGTCGGCCCTCGATCCCGGGGCGCGAGCAAGGGTCGATGCTCTGAGCGAGTCTGATATAAAACAGCTGAGATCGCAGCTCGAGGCCGCGGTGAGCGGTTTCAGCTTCGGACTTACGGAGGCGTTTGATCAGGTCTGCGTCGACGATGAAAGATCTCTGTTTTTCAGTGTCAGGAACGCAGTTGATCTGCCGTGTATATGTGATATAGTCATACAGATCCCGGAAATTGATTTCCCGGCGCCGCACCACGTTTACCGTGTCGACGGAGCGGAGGTCTGTGAGGTCGGGACCCCGCCCGATTTTGACGTGTTTGATGGGGTCCGCTATCTCGTAGCTTCGTCCGAAAGGCTGAGCGCGTTCGCCTTTACCGATACAGAACCAGTCTTTGTAGAAGGAATAGAAGAAACGGATACATATGATCAAAAGCTGCAATCTTTGATCGCCGAGCGAGAAAAAATGCAGTCTGATGTAAGTTCAGGCTCTGTACAGAATGCTGTTCCCCGGCCCGGCTCAGACCCGGCTCCCGCTCCCCAGCCCGCGTCTCAGAACAATACCGTCCTTCTGGCCGTGATCGCGGCACTGGCGGCAGTTATCGTTATACTTCTGATAATGCTTATCCGCAAAAAACGCTGATATGGGGCTTTTCGGTTTTCTTAAAACGGAAGATATCAACGCCGGTGTTGAAGAATCCAGACGTACTGCCGGCGCGGTGCTTCTCGATGTCAGAGAGGCGGACGAGTATGCGCACGATCATATCACAGGGAGCATAAACGTCCCGCTCAGCGTGATAGAGACTGCCGCGGAAAGGTTTTCGCCCGATACGCCGCTGTTTGTGTACTGCCTTAGAGGCTCAAGAAGCAAAAGGGCCGTCGCGGTCCTCCGCTCTCTCGGCTTTACCTGCGCAAAGAGCATAGGCGGGATACTGCGTTATAAAGGCAAGATCGAAACGAAATAAGCGGAAGGTCTGCAAAACGCCTTCTGCAGCTAAATAGTGTCACTAGGCAAAATCTCGGCAGGTCTTGCGCGTTTTTTTCGGGAAAAGTCCTTATGGATCCGCTGCGCAGTGCCATTTATTGTAAATGCGGGCGCTGAAATAGATGCTTCGGCGCGTTTTTTGCTAAAAAGAAGGCCGCAGACGCCTGTTTTTACCGGTGCGTCGCCGGATTCTTTCAGGTTTGGGTGCAGAGAGCATAGTTTTTCGCTCGGGTGACACTATTTGCCTGCAGAACCCTGTTGGGGCTTTGCCCGGGTGAGGCTGTCGATCTGCGGAACCCGTTTTGGGGCTTTTTTCTGCGGACCACAGCCATTGACGGCTATACGGAGGTGATCCTGAATGCAGTTTAAAACAGGAGACGGCTGGAAGGCCTGCTTCGACGAGGAAAGCGGGCGCTATTTCGGCGAATACGGGGGCTTTCAAAGTTACAGCTTATATGAGCTCACAAAAGATCTCTACGACCGCCTCGACGAGGGCATGACCGAAGGCGACGCATGCATGATAATGTATAACGGCAGGCATCTTTATATGGCTGTCGACGACCGCTGCGGCCCGCCGTACACCATAGTCTTCGACGACGACTGCAGGACGCTCTGCCCCTGGGCAAGGTTCGTAAGCAGCGGCAGGGTCTGGCCGGACGAGCTTACCGACGCGGCTGTCGAGGTCTTCGCGTCCGAAGCTGACAACAGGCCACAGCGCCGCGCGAAAAGGGCTGCAAGGGAGAAAAAGAAATACGAAGACGCCGGAGCGGAACCAAAAGAATAAAGTCCGCCGTGCATCAGAAAAATACTGTATAGTCGGCATCACCGTGTCATGGCTTTCCACAGCCGTGACACTTTTTTATTTTTTTGCGAAATATATGTTGACAGACGACATATGTCGTGTTACGATACACTCGTCAGACGACATATCGACCGGCGATATAAATCAAGACCATTCAAAAGGGGTATTCAATGAGGTGATACAAATGAAAAAAAGCGAACCTATGTCCGAGAGCTATTACTACATACTGCTCTGCCTGGCCAAGGGAGCGAACCACGGCTACGGCATAATGCAGATGACGGAGAGCCTTTCCGGAGGCGACGTGAAGATCGGCTCGGGCACCATGTACGGCGCCACGAGCAACATGATGAAAAAGGGCTGGATATGCGAGATCATGTCCGACGAGCCGGGCGTTGAGCGCCGCAGGCTCTACAAGCTCACGGAGGAGGGCCGCGAGGCTCTCAGAACAGAGATAGCAAGGCTTTCGCGCATGCTTGAGAACGCGCAGGAGGTATAACGATGGCAAGACAGTATAAAACATCCTACAAGGCTTACTCGGCCTGGAACTACGAGAAGGAGATCGAAGACCTGAACGCGGCTTCGGAGCAGGGCTGGCAGCTCGTCAAAGGCGGATGCTTCCACAGCCGTTTCGTCAAAAACCCGGACGTCCGCTACAGATACCAGATCGACTACTGCAGCCCGGACGACATTGGCCGCTACATCGAGACCTTCCGCGAGCAGGGCTGGGAATACGTAAACTCGACCTTCAACGGCTGGAACTACTTCCGCAAGCCCTGGGACCCGGCTCTTCCCGAAGAGGAGTACGAGATCTTCACCGACAGGGAGTCTCTCAGGGAGATGAACGGACGCTGGGTGCGTTTCGCCCTTGGCCTCGGGATAGCGCTCGGGCTCTTCACGGTGATCTGGATCATCCGTATGATACTGACTCCGCAGCTGCCGATACTGGCTCAGCTCATCGTTTACGCAGCGATCGCGGTCATGCTCCTGAGGGGAGCCCTCATCATGAGGAACCCCGACAGCAGCAAGAGCAGGCGCGGGGACGGAAGGCTTCTTGCGGTATATCTGCTGGTCGTGGTGCTCGGCACGGCGGCGACCGTCTGGCTCGGCGTCGCAAGGCCAGGCTTCAACACAAATATGATCTCGGAATCGCTGAGCGAGCCCATGGTCGACAACCGCGTCAACGAATTCGAAGTCAAGTATAAAGACAATTATTATATCGACCTCAAGATCGACGCCAAGGCTCCGTTCACTTTCTCGATAGTCGACGAGGCCGGCGAGGAGGTCTTCACTACGACCGCCGAGCACTTCGAGGAAAGCGGCATAAAGCAGAAGCTCAGCAAAGGCCACTACTGGCTCTCGATGAGCTGCGACGACGGCTACGACATGAACTTCTCGATCGAATAACACATAGCAAGTTTGCATAACAGAAAAAGCTGACGGGTGATCCTCTGAGGAACGCCTGGGAACCCGGTTCTTAGCGATTGGCGAGCCTTGGGCGAAGCCAGAGCTTAGAACCGCTGGGAGGGCCCCAGAACGAGGCGCGAGCCGGTTCCGAAGAGGATCACCCGGAAGCTTTTTCTTATTGACTCAAACCGTTTATTCATGTACGATTAATTTGTAAATGATCTTTTGACAGACAGCCAGAGGAGGAGCAATGCGCAAGTAACGATCGCAACGGATAGGTCTCAGGACAGCGGGCGGAGCCCGCGGCTCTTGAAGGGGGCTATGCCCCTTGTTTACCTGTGCCGGAACGATCGAAGCGCCTTGACCGGGGCTGTTTTTTGATGCTTACGGCAGGCGCTGCGCCCGTTCCCGCGCGGGACGGGCTTTTTGAATGCCGGAAAGGTGACTATGCTTCAGATAAAAGATCTTACGATAATGCATAAAAAGGACCTGCGCGTGTTCCTCAAAGACTTTTCGTGCGCGCTGAACCCGGGCGACAAGGCTGTGATAATAGGCGAGGAGGGCAACGGCAAGTCGACCCTGCTGCGCTGGCTCTATGACCCGCAGACGGTCGAGGCTTACGCCGAGGCTTCGGGCGAGAGAGTGCTCGGGCGCGAGCGGCTCGCCTATCTGCCGCAGGAACTCGCCGCTGAAGATGCGGCGCGCAGCGTTTATGACTTTTTCGCCTCCGAGCCGGTCTTCTGGGACTGCGATCCCGGGCGTCTCGCTAAGCTGTCCTCTGAATTCGGGGTCCCCGCGCGGTTTTTCTATGAGGAAAGGCTGATGGGCACGCTCTCGGGCGGGGAAAAGGTAAAGGCTCAGATGATGCGGCTCCTGATGACAGAACCGACCGCGCTGCTGCTCGACGAACCTTCCAACGACATCGATATCGACACCCTCGAGTGGCTGGAACGTCTGATAAACGGGTTCCGCGGGACAGTGCTTTTCATCTCGCACGACGAGACCCTTATCGAAAACACCGCGAACATGGTGATACACCTGGAGCTGCTGCATCGCAAGCAGCAGTGCAGGCACACGGTCTCGAAGGTGCCGTACGCGGAATACGTGAGGCGCCGAGATGAAGCGTTCGAAAAGCAGGCTCAGCAGGCGAAAAGCGACCTGCGCGAAAAGCGCAAACGCGACGAAAAGTACAGGCGAATACTTCAGAGCGTTGACCGCGCTCAGGTCACGGTCAATCACGCGGGCAAGGACATGCCAGACCCCATGCAGGCCGCGAGAAACCTCAAGGACAAGATGCATACGGTCAAATCGATGAAGAAGCGCTTCGAGCGCGAGGACGAGAACATGACCGAAGCTCCGGTGTACGAGAACCCCATAGATTTCAAGCTCGGGGAGGAAGCTCTGCCGCTCGCAGCGGGCAAGACCGTGCTCGACCTTAAGCTTGACGTGCTGAGGGTCAGGGACGAAAACGGCGAAGCTTCGGAAGGCTCCGGCAGAGTGCTGGCGCGCGGAGTGGAGCTGATGGTGCGCGGTCCCGAGAAGATATGCATAGTCGGTCGCAACGGCTGCGGAAAGACTACTCTGATGCGCATCATTGCGGATGAGCTGCTGCGGCGCAGCGACCTGCGCGCGGAATACATGCCTCAGAACTACGCAGAGCAGCTCGACATGGACAGGACCCCTGTCGAAAACATCTGCCGCCGCGGAGACGCTGAAGAGCGCACAATGGTAAGGACCTTCCTCGGGGCTCTGCGCTTTACGACCTCCGAGATGGAGCACCCGGTGCGCGAGCTTTCGGGAGGCCAGCAGGCCAAGGTCTTTCTGCTGCGCATGAACACCTCGGGCGCAAACGTGCTGATACTCGACGAGCCGACGCGCAACTTTTCGCCGCTGTCCGGCCCGGTGATACGCCGCATGCTGAAGAGCTTCCCCGGGGCGGTGATAAGCGTCTCTCACGACCGCCGCTTCATAGACGAAGTCTGCGGCAAGGTGTACGAGCTCGGCGAAAACGGGCTGAAGCTCAGGGACTGAATCTGTTATAATCTAACTGTTGAAAGAAGGCGGCGCGTGGCCGCCTGCGGAGAAAAACATGAGCGAACGCTTATTCCACCCGTTCGGGCCGCTTTACGATGAAAACAGCAAGGTGCTTATACTCGGTTCGTTCCCGTCCGTGAAGTCCCGGGAGCAGCAGTTCTTCTACGGCCATCCACAGAACCGCTTCTGGAAGGTGGTAGCCGCGGTCTGCGATGCGCCGGTCCCCGCGGATATAGACGAAAAGAAGGCCTTGATACTTGGAAACGGTCTGGCTCTCTGGGATTCGATAGCCAGCTGCGAGATCACCGGTTCCTCGGACGCCAGCATACGCGGCGCGGAGCCGAACGACATAGGCGTCATCCTCGGCTCCTGCGACATACGGCAGATATTCTGCAACGGCAAGACCTCCTACGGGCTCTACCGCAAATACATCGAGCCTGCTGTGGGGCGTGAAGCCGTCTGCCTGCCGTCCACCAGCCCGGCCAACGCGCAGTGGTCGCTCGAAAGGCTTATCGAGGCCTGGCGCGCGATACGCTGCTGAACCCGGCCGTTATTTGATATAATAACTTCGTGAACATGCGGAGGATGCGATATGAAATACGATTTTGAAAGCATAATAGACAGAAAAGGGCGCGACGCGCTTGCGGTCGACCTTATCGGGGCTCCCGGAAGCCCTTATCCGGCTCCCCGTGTGGGCTTCGATCCGATCCCGATGTGGATCGCCGACATGAACTTCGCCGTGCCGCCGGTGATACAGCAGGCGGTGACGGAGCGTACAGCACACCCGTGCTTCGGCTATTTCGACGCGGGCGACGAATATTACGGCGCGATCATTGACTGGCAGAGCAGGCGCAACGGGGTCACCGGGCTCACGCGCGAAGCGATAGGCTACGAGAACGGCGTGCTCGGCGGGGTCATCAGCGCCCTGAACGTGCTGTGCTCGAGGGGCGACAGCGTGCTGGTCCATTCGCCGACCTACATCGGCTTTACGATGAGCCTTAAGAACAACGGCTACGACATAGTGCATTCGCCTCTGAAGCCTGACGCGGACGGAGTATACCGCATGGACTTCGAGGACATGGAGCGCATGATCGTCGAAAAGCATATCCACGCGATGATCATGTGTTCCCCGCACAACCCGACCGGCAGGGTCTGGGAACGCGGCGAGCTCGAGCAGGTTGCGGAGCTGTGCAGAAAGCACGATGTTTTCATCGTCTGCGACGAGATCTGGTCAGATATCATCCTCGGCGGCAGCCGCCACATACCCATGCAGAGCGTAAGCGATGACGCAAGGCAGCGCACTGTGGCGCTCTACGCGCCGTCCAAGACCTTCAACCTCGCGGGGCTCGTGGGCAGCTACCACATCATCTATAACAGCTGGCTGCGCGACAGGGTGCGCAAGGAAGCGTCGCTTTCGCATTATAACTCGATGAACGTGCTGTGGATGCACGCGCTGACAGGCGCTTACACGCCCGAGGGGCACGAGTGGCTGGAGCAGCTGCGCGAAGTGCTCACGCGCAACGCTGAGTTTGCCGTCGGCTTCATCAGGGAGCGTTTCAAGGGCGTGAGCGTCAGCATGCCGCAGGGCACATATATGCTGTTCCTCGACTGTACGCAGTGGTGCAGGGAGCACGGAAAGAGCATAGACGAACTGCTCGCGGCGGGCTACGCCGTGGGCGTTTACTGGCAGGACGGCCGCCAGTTCGAGGGACCGTGCCACATACGCATGAACCTGGCTTCGCCTGAGGCGAGGATAAGGGAAGCCTTTGACAGGCTGGACAGGTATGTTTTCAAATAACGTTGTCATCGGCATGCTTGCGCATGTCGACGCGGGAAAAACTACCATGGCAGAGGCCATGTTATACAGGAGCGGAAGGCTGCGCACGCAGGGCAGGGTGGACCACGGCGACGCCTATCTCGACACCGACCGCATGGAGAAGGAAAGGGGCATCACCATCTTTTCCAAGCAGGCCGTCTTTTCGCTCGGGGGTCTGAGCGTCGATCTGCTCGACACTCCTGGGCACATCGATTTTTCGGCCGAGATGGAGCGCACGCTTTCGGTGCTCGACTACGCGGTGCTGGTCGTCAGCGCTCCCGCGGGGGTGCAGGCTCATACAGAGACCCTGTGGTCGCTGCTGTCGCGCTACCATGTGCCGACCTTCATCTGGGTCAACAAGATGGACCAGACGGTGTTCGACCGCGCGGGGATAATGGCCGACCTGCGCAGCCGGCTGAGCGCCGCGTGCGTTGATTTTTCTGATTTTGCGGGCGGCGGGGAAGCGGGCGCGTTCCATGAAGACGTCGCTGTCTGTGACGAAGCGCTGATGGAAAAGTATCTGGAGGGGACAGCCCCTTCGGATGACGATATAGTAAGGTTGATCAGGCAGAGGAAGATCTTCCCCTGCTGGTTCGGTTCCGCGCTCAAGCTCACCGGGGTGGATGAGTTCCTGGCGGGGCTTGCGCGCTTTGCTAGGCCGCGCGAATGGCCTGAGGAGTTCGCGGCGAAGGTCTTCAAGATCACCCGCGGCGAAAGCGGCGAAAGGCTCTCGTGGCTCAAGATCACGGGAGGGAGCCTCAGGGTCAGGAGCCTGATAGGCGAAGAAAAGATCACTCAGATCAGAAGATATTCGGGTGCGAAGTTCGATGCCTCGGATACGGCTGAAGCGGGCTGCGTTTGTGCGGTCACGGGACTTTCTGCCGCGCGCGCTGGGCAGGGCCTGGGCGCGGAGCGCGATTCGATGGCTCCCCAGCTCGAGCCCGTTCTTTCGTATTCGATAGAGCTCCCGGACGGAGCGGACGTTCAGGACGCCTTCAGAAAGCTCTCGGCTCTTTCCGAGGAGGACCCAATGCTGCGCATAGTCTGGAACCCGCAGCTTCGCGAGATACAGGCGAGGCTCATGGGCGAGGTCCAGACCGAGATACTTAAGCAGATGATACTTGACCGCTTCGGCATGGACGTGACCATCGGAGCGGGCAGGATAATGTACAGAGAAACTATAGCTGGACCCGTTGAAGGAGTAGGGCACTTCGAGCCCCTGCGCCATTACGCCGAGGTCCACCTGCTGCTCGAGCCCGGCGAGCCTGGCAGCGGCGTCGTGTATGATTCCGCCTGCAGCACGGACGACCTCGACCTCAACTGGCAGAGGCTGATCATGGGCAACCTGTCCGAAAAGACCCATCTCGGCGTGCTCACCGGCTCGCCGCTGACCGACGTAAGGGTGACTCTCGTCGCCGGCCGCGCGCATCTTAAGCACACCGAGGGCGGAGACTTCCGCCAGGCTTCGTGGCGCGCGCTGCGCCAGGGGCTGATGCAGGCGGAGAACGTGCTGCTCGAGCCCTGGTACGACTTTACGCTCGAAGTGCCCTCCGATCAGATAGGGCGCGCCATCGCCGACATGAAGGCCATGGGCGCCGGCTTCGGCGCGCCTTACGAAACCGGCCGCGCCCAAGGCGCGGCCTCCGAGACCATGGCAGTCGCCGGCCGCGTCCCGGCTTCAGAAGTTCAGAACTACCAGACGACACTGCTCTCGTATACCAAAGGCCGCGGCCGGCTCAGCTGCCGCTTCGCCGGTTATTTCCCCTGCCACAACACGGCCGAAGTCGTCGAGGCCGCGGGCTACGACCCCGACCGCGACGTCGAGAACACGGCCGATTCCGTATTCTGCTCGCACGGCGCGGGCGTCACGGTCAAATGGGACCACGTGCGCGACTTCATGCACATTGACAGCGGCCTTCGCTTCGGCCCGGCCGCGGCAGGGGACGGCGCCGGCTCCGCGGCTTCCGGCGGCTCGGGCTCCTCCGTCACCCTCGCCGCCCCTAAAGCAAGGCGCACGGACTTCGACGAAAAAGAGCTCGAGGCAATAATGCTCAAGGAGTTCGGCCCCATCAAGCGTCCCCGCTACAGCACCGTCCGCTACGACTACGACGCCTCCCCGCGCAAGTCCGCGGCTCCCGCAAAGCCGCAGTACCTCGTCGTCGACGGCTATAACGCCGTCTTCGCCGACGAAGCGCTCAGCAGGCTCGCCAAAGAGAGCATAAGCATGGCGCGCGACCGCCTCGTACAGATGCTCGACAACTACCGCGCCTTCCGCGGACTGAATCTGCTTCTCGTCTTCGACGGATACAAGGTCAAGGGCAATCCCGGCACTGTAGAGAGCGTCGGCCCGGCCGCAAAGTCCGCGCAGGGCCTTCCGTCCTCAAAGCCCGCGCAGGGCCAGGCGCCCGGGGAGCCGTCCGAATTTACCGTCGTCTTCACAAAAGACGGCGAGACAGCGGACAACTATATCGAGCGCTTCATCCACGAGCACGGCAGGAGCTACGACGTCAAGGTCGCAAGCTCCGACGGCCTCATACAGATCAGCGCCCTGCGCCTCGGAGTTCTGCGCATGTCTGCCCGCGAACTCTTCGCCGACATCGCCGCCGCCGAAGAAGAGATGCGCGCCGTCCTCGGCGAAGGCCGTCTGCGCACCACGCTAGCCGACGCCGCCCGCATAAGCGTCACGGGCTCCTCCCGCGCAGACGGATAAAGCCATGGAATACGAAAGAGAAAGATACTTCGTTCAGAACTTCATAAAAAAGGAGAGGCGCGAACGCCTCATGCTCGAACTGACCGACCCCGCAAGGCAGCTTGCCGGCATCGACCGCTTCAGCCACCACGCCGAAGAACTTCTCGATCCGAAAAAGATCGCGATGCAGGGCGAAGATCTCGACCGCCGCCCCGAATTTTGGCGCTTCGCAGAGTCTCACGACGAGATGTGCACCGTCCTTTCGACCGACTTTTACATGGACGAATATCTGCTCCCGCTGGGCACGGCAGTCGTTCTCGCAGCCGAAAGTCCCGAAGCTTCGATCATCCTCGGCAGCAGCTTCGCCGTCGTCTTCGGCGAAGCCGTGAAAGGCGGCCGCGGCAAATACCTGCTGAGCGCCGGTCCCTCCGCAGCGGAAAACGGCGGATGCGGGCGGAAAAGTATGATAAAATAGCATCAAGGGCAATTACGCCCGGAAGTTTTCATAACAAGGAGAGTGCTTTTTGAAAAAACTCAACACATCGGTGATTGCGGGCTGACCGGGAGGTCTGTCTGCTCTCAGGCGAACCTCCCGCTGTAAGGCAGTTGCGGTCAACAATTTTCAGGAGGCTAAAAAATGAATAAAAATGACTACATCATACGTTCAGAGAGACCGGAGGATCACAGAGAGGTCGAAGAGCTTATAAGGGAATCGTTCTGGAACGTCTACCGGCCCGGATGCAGCGAGCACTTCGTGATGCACGTGCTGCGCGATGACCCCGCGTTCGTGCGGGAGCTTGACTTCGTAATGGAGCAGTGCGGCCGCATCATAGGCCAGAACATGTTCATGAAGACTGTCATCGAGGCGGACGGGGGCGGAACCGTTCACGTCCTCACCATGGGCCCGATATGCATAGCTCCGGAGCTCAAGAGGCATGGATACGGCAAGGCGCTGCTCGATTATTCGCTGGAAAAGGCAGCCGGGCTTGGTTTCGGCGCGGTCCTCTTCGAAGGCAACATAGGCTTTTACGGCAAGAGCGGCTTTGACTGCGCCAGGCGTTTCGGCATAAGGTATCACGATCTGCCCGAAGGCGCGGACGACTCGTTCTTCCTCTGCAGGGAGCTCGTCCCGGGCTTCCTCGACGGCGTCACGGGCGTCTATCAGACGCCTCCGGGCTATTACGTCAGCGACGCTGACGTCGAAGAGTTCGACAAAGGCTTTCCTCCGAAAGAGAAGCTGAGGCTTCCCGGCCAGATCTTCTGAACATGATCACATCCCGCTGCAGGTCCGACGCCTGCGGCGGGATTTTTTCGCTTCGCTGCCCTTCGCGGCGCCGCATCCTTGAATAATTATGGCGCAAAAAAGTCAAACCGGCGCTCTTCGCCAAAAAAATAACGAAAATGCCCTTCCCGCCGCAAAAAAATGTAGATTATATCCTGATTTTCAGTTACAATGTTTAAGCATGGGATAAAGTAACTTATTGCGGAGGTTTATATGGCAATTAGAACAGCTCAGGAATACATCGACAGTCTGCGTAAGCTCAAGACCAGAGTTTACATGTTCGGTGAGAAGATCGAGAACTGGGTAGATCACCCGATGATCCGTCCGTCCATCAACTGCGTGGCCATGACTTACGAACTGGCCTGCGACCCCCAGTACGAAGAGCTCATGACAGCTACTTCGAGCCTTACGGGCAAAAAGATCAACCGTTTCACCCATCTTCACCAGTCCACCGGCGACCTCGTAAAGAAGGTCAAGATGCAGAGGCTGCTCGGCCAGAAGACCGCGAGCTGCTTCCAGCGCTGCGTCGGCATGGACGCCTTTAACGCGGTATTCTCCACCACCTTTGAAGTGGACGAGAAGTATGGCACCCACTATCATGAGAATTTCAAGAAGTTCCTCACCTTCATCCAGGACGAGAACCTCGTAGTCGACGGCGCGATGACCGACCCGAAGGGCGACCGCAGCAAGGCTCCGCATGAACAGGCCGATCCCGACCTCTATATGCACGTAGTCGAGCGCAGGCCCGACGGCATCGTAGTATGCGGCGCCAAGTGCCACCAGACCGGTTCCATCAACTCTCACTGGCACATCTTCATGCCGACCATCGCCATGGGCGAGGCCGACAAAGACTGGGCGGTAAGCTTTGCCTGCCCGACAGACGCCGAAGGCATGTACATGATCTACGGCCGCCAGAGCTGCGACACCCGCAAGCTCGAGGGCTGCAGCATCGACGTGGGCAACGCCCGCTTCGGCGGTCAGGAAGCCCTGGTCGTCCTCGACCACGTCTTCATCCCCAACGAATACATCTTCCTCAACGGAGAATATGATTTCGCAGGTATGCTCGTAGAGCGCTTCGCCGGCTACCACCGCCAGAGCTACGGCGGCTGCAAGGTAGGCGTAGGCGACGTCCTCATCGGCGCTGCCGCTCTCGCTGCCGAATACAACGGCGTAGAGAAGGCTTCCGCTGTCAAGGACAAGCTCATCGAGATGACACATCTCAACGAGACCCTTTACAGCTGTGGCATCGCGTGCAGCTGCGAGGGAACCTGCACCAAGGCGGGCAACTACCAGATCAACCTGCTGCTGGCCAACGTCTGCAAGCAGAACGTCACCAGGTTCCCGTACGAGATCGTAAGGCTCGCCGAAGACATCGCGGGCGGCCTCATGGTCACCATGCCCTCCGAAAAGGACTTCAAGAGCGACACCGTCGTAGGCAACAACGGAGAGACCATAGGCGAGATCTGCAATAAGTACTTCGCGGCCCGCGAAGGCGTGTCCACCGAAGACAAGCAGAGGCTGCTCAGGCTCATCGAGAACATGTGCCTCGGCGCCGCCGCTGTAGGCTACCGCACAGAGTCGATGCACGGCGCGGGCTCTCCGCAGGCGCAGCGCATCATGATCTCCCGCCAGGGCAATATCCAGGGCAAGAAGGCTCTCGCCAAGGATATAGCCGGAATCAAGTCAGAAAACTAATCATTAGTTTTTAATTTATATTTTACATAGGAGGATTTATATGGACTTCACTCTGACAAAGGAGCAGGCGATGTTCAAGAAGATGATCCACGATTTCACCGAAAATGAGATCCGTCCGATCGCTGCTGACACCGACCTTACCGGCGACTATCCTGCTGAGACTATGGACAAGCTGTTCGATCTCGGCATCATGGGCATGACCGTACCGAAGGAATACGGCGGAGCAGGCGCTGACGGCTTCATGAGCGCTATCGCCATCGAGGAGATCTCGAAGGTCTGCGCTTCCACCGGAGACATCGTTGCGGGTCATAACGGACTCTGCGTTGCTCCTATCCTTAAGCACGGCACCGAAGAACAGAAACAGAAGTACCTGCCCAGGCTCTGCGGCAAGGGCAGAAAGTCTGTAGGCGGCTTCTGCCTCACCGAGCCGAACGCGGGTTCCGACGCTTCCAAGTGCACCACCGTAGCTAAGCTCGAAGGAGATCATTACGTCCTGAACGGCGCCAAGATCTTCATCACCAGCGGTTCCGAAGCAGAGGTCTTCGTAGTAATGGCTATGACCGACCCCAGCAAGGGCACCAAGGGAATCTCCGCATTCATCGTAGAGAACACCTTCCCGGGCTTCTCCGTAGGCAAGCACGAAGAGAAGATGGGTCTCCACGGCTCCCACACCACAGAGATCGTCTTCACCGACTGCATCGTTCCGAAGGAAAACATGCTCGGTAAGGAAGGCAAGGGCTTCAGCCTCGCTCTCGGCTCCCTCGACGGCGGCCGTATCGGCATCGCTGCACAGTCTCTGGGCATCGCAGAAGGCGCATGGAACGAGTGCAAAGAGTACATCAACAGCCGTGTACAGTTCGGCAAGCCCATCGCCAAGTTCCAGAACACCCAGTTCGTAATGGCAGACCTCTATACCGAGATCGAAGCCGCAAGGCTCCTGCTTTACAATGCATGCGCAAAGCAGGCTCGCGGCGAGCGCTTCACTGTTGAAGCAGCCATGGCCAAGCTCACCTGCTCTGAACTCGCAATGAAGGCCACCACCAAGTGCCTGCAGTTCTTCGGCGGCTACGGCTACACCAGGGACTTCCCGATGGAGCGTATGATGCGCGACGCAAAGATCACCGAGATCTACGAAGGTACTTCCGAGATCCAGCGCGTCGTTATTTCCAGCAATGTACTGTAAGGAGGCCAATTAATGAAGATTATCGTTTGTCAGAAACAGGTTCCGGACACTTCCGGAAAGGTTGCTGTTAATCCCGATGGCACTCTGAACCGTGCATCGATGATGACCATCACCAACCCCGATGACATGAACGCAGTTGAAGCCGCCCTCAAGATCAAGGACGCTACCGGCTGCAAGGTCATCGTTATCTCCATGGGACCGCCCCCCGCAGAGGGAATGCTCCGCGAGGCTCTCGCTATGGGCGCTGACGAGGCTATCCTCGTTTCCGGCCGTGAGTTCGGCGGCTCCGACACTTACGCTACTTCCCAGATCCTCGCTGCTGCCATCACCGAGATCGGCCTTGACCCGGACGACCTCGTCATCTGCGGCAGGCAGGCCATCGACGGCGACACCGCCCAGGTCGGCCCGCAGATCGCTGAGAAGATCAACGTTCCCCAGATCTCCTATGCAGCCGACATCAAGCTCGACGCTGACGGAACAGTCACCGTTCAGAGAATGCTCGAAGACGGCTTCATGATGATCCAGACCCACACCCCGTGCCTGCTCACCTGCATCAAGGAGCTCAACAAGCCCCGTTACATGAGCGTTGAAGGCATCATGGCTTCCTACAGCAAGCCGTATCAGGTGTTCGACTATGAGAGACTGAAGGACAGCCCGCTCATCGACCCGACCACCATCGGCCTCAAGGGTTCCCCGACCAACATCCTCAAGAGCTTCACTCCGCCGCTCAAGGGCGCAGGCATGATGCTCGAAGGCAACGGCAGAGAGACCTGCGACAAGCTTGTCGGAATTCTGGCTGAAAAGCACATCATTTAAGAAAGGGGAATATACAAATGGCAGCTAATTATAATAGTGCTGATATCGCCGCTTTCAAGAACGTATGGGTATTCTGCGAACAGCGTCAGGGCAAGCTCATGCAGACCTCCATGGAGCTCATCTCCGAGGGCCGCAGGCTTGCTGACGAACTGCACGTAGACCTCTGCGGCATCCTTCTCGGCGACAACGTAGCGGACATGGCAAAGGATCTCGGCGCTTACGGCGCAGACAAGATCTACGTTTGCGAGTCTCCGCTCCTCAAGGATTACACCACTGACGGCTACACCAAGGTCATCGTTGACATGATCGAGGAGTACAAGCCCGAAGTCATGCTCTTCGGAGCTTCCAACATCGGCCGTGACCTCGCACCGCGCTGCGCTGCAAGGCTCCACACCGGTCTCTGCGCAGACTGCACCCACCTCGACGTAGACGTTGAAGGTTACGTACAGTTCCTGCGCGGCGCTTCCACTCTCGACGTAGACAGCATGGAGTGGGATTACGCCAACCGCGACCTGAAGATGACCCGTCCGGCATTCGGCGGTCACCTCATGGCCACCATTATCTGCCCGCGCTTCAGGCCCGCAATGGCTACCGTCCGTCCGGGCGTTATGAAGAAGGGTAAGTACGACGCAGCCAAGGCTGCAGCGGTAGAAGTGATCAAGCCCGAATTCAGCCTCACTGAAGCTGATTTCCAGACCAAGGTCCTCTCCGTTGAGAAGGCTGCCCGCAAGATCGTCGACCTCATCGGCGCGGACATCATCGTTTCCGTCGGCCGTGGTATCGCCTCCGACGTCGAAGGCGGCATCAAGCTCGGTCAGGAACTCGCTGACCTGCTCGGCGGCGTGCTCGGCGGCTCCCGTGTAACCATCGACAGCGGCTGGCTCAGCTCTGACCATCAGGTAGGCCAGACCGGCAAGACCGTACGTCCGAAGCTCTACATCGCCCTCGGTATCTCCGGCTCCATCCAGCATAAGGCCGGTATGTCCGAGTCCGGCTGCATCGTTGCTGTAAACAAGAACGAAGCAGCTCCGATCTTCGAGATCGCGGACTACGGCATCGTCGGCGACCTCTTCAAGGTAACTCCGATGCTCATCGAGTCCATCAAGGCTATGAGAGCAGAAAAGGAAGCCAGATAGTCCATATCTTCCAATTGAAAGCGGGGTCCCTTCGCGGGACCCCGTTTCTATTTTGCTCAAAAGCCCCATATAGGGGGCCGTAATCCGCTCCGAAGACCCTGTACCGGGGCGACGCGAAACGCTAAACTGGTATCAGAAAAAGGGTATTGAAAGAAAGATCGAAAGGAGGATCTGAAATGGAAAGGACCAGAAAAGGCTTCAAGGCGATAATCGGGACCGTCCTTGCAATCGTACTCGTACTGATAGTGTCGACTTCGGCGCTCATCATAATCAACGAGGGAACCGTAGGCGTGAAATACCGCTTCGGAAAGATAGTGGCAACCGACCTCGAACCGGGTGTGCACTTCGTGCTTCCCTTCATCGAGACTGTGAAGAAGGTCGACGTGACCGAGCAGATCTTTGTGATGGATGTCTCGACCTACACCAGGGATACTCAGACAGTCGATTCGCTCGACATCCAGGTAAACTACTACTACAGCAAGGCTGACCTCGACACGCTCATCAGGAGCATAGGCATCAAGAACGTCGAGCCCAAGCTGATAATGCCGAACCTCACCTCCGTTCTCAAGAACGAAGTAGGTAAGTATAAGGCTGAAGAACTCATCGCGAACCGTTCGCAGCTCGAGATGGATATCCAGCAGAGCCTGAGCGATAAGCTCACCTCTTACGGACTGATCATCTCCAGAGTGGCGATACAGGACATCGAGTTCGAGTCGGCGTTCGAGCAGGTGGTAGAGCAGAAGGTCGCGGCTGAGCAGAAGGCTCTGACCGTACAGAACGAGACGATCCAGAAGCAGGAAGAGGCCAGGCAGAAGGTCATCGCCGCGCAGGCGGAGGCTGACGCCATCCTCGTAAAGGCCCAGGCTGAGGCCGAGGCCAACAGGCTGCTCAACGAATCGCTCACCGGCGAACTGCTGAACTACTACAAGATCCAGGCCTGGAACGGCGAGTTCCCCCAGGTCATGGGCAACGAAGTCAACCCCTTCGTGATGATGAGCGACATCGCTCCGGCTGCCGCAGCCGAATAGCGCGGACGACCCGCGGCGCCCCCTTTGAGGGGGCGCCACTCTTTTATTTGCTTAACAAAAGCCGTGAACTGTGATATAGTACGTGCATGCGCGAATTTGTACTTGCCGCCACGGCGGCTTTCGGCCTTGAGGCTGTAGTGAAAAGAGAGATAGAGGCGCTCGGCCTTGAGATCACCGCGTCCTGCGACGGCCGCATAGAATTCAGGGGCGACGAAAGAGCGATAGTCCGCTCGAACCTCTGGCTCCGCTGCGCGGACCGCGTCTATGTGAAGCTAGCGGAGTTCCGGGCGGAGAGTTTTCCCCAGCTGATAGAGGCTGCGGAGGCGGTCGCGTGGGAGGAATGGCTCCCCGCGGACGGACGCTTCGTAGTGACCGGAAGCTCGGTCAAGTCGAAGCTGCACGGCGTTCCCGCCTGCCAGGGCACGGTCAAGAAGGCTGTCGTCAACAGGCTCAGGAAAGCCTTGGGCGTGAGTGAACTTCCCGAGACCGGCAACGAGTACAACATACGCTTCATGCTGCACAAGGACGTCTGCATACTGCTGCTCGACACGAGCGGCGAGGCCCTGCACAAGAGAGGCTACCGCACTCACGACGTTTCGGCGCCGATCAAGGAGACCCTTGCCGCGGCCATGGTGAGCCTTTCGTTCTACAAGCCCGGCCGCTTCATGGCCGATCCGATGTGCGGTTCCGGCACCATAGCCATCGAGGCCGCCATGATGGCTCGCAACATTGCTCCTGGGCTGTACAGGCATTTTGCCGCCGAGGAATGGAAGACCGTTCCGAGGGAGCTTTGGCAGGAAGAAAGGCAGAAGGCTTACGCCGCGATAGACAACGGCGCTGACGTGCGCATCCAGGCCTCCGACATCGACCGCAGGGCGGTCGAGGCCGCAAGAGCCAACGCCGAAGAGGCAGGGGTGGACGACTGCATAGAGTTCTTCTGCGCTCCGGTCTCTGAGCTGCACGCGAAGGAGGAACGCGGCATAATAGTCACGAACCCGCCCTACGGGCAGCGCATAGGCGAGCAGAAGCAGATGGACGGCGTTTACCGCGACCTGGCCGCCTTCAGCCGCGCCAACCCCGACTGGTCGCTGTTCATAATCACGGCCGACAAGACCATCGAAAAGAAGCTCGGCCGTCCGGCAGACCGGCGCCGCAAGCTCTACAACGGCGGCATCGAAGCTTGCTACTATCAATACCACGGAACTAAATAATAGTGTGGGTGACGCGGAAGCTGCGCAGCGGCAGGCCCCAAACATGTTATAATTATGAGTATTTTTTACAAAGGTAAAAAGAAGGTCACTGTCTGGTACAGGATCCTGTATCCGCTGATCAGAGGCTTTTATTACAAATACAAGGTCGAAGGCGCGGAGAACCTGCCTGACGAACCTGTGATCATCGCAGCCAACCACTGCCAGCTGCACTCTCCGCTCGCCTGCGAGTTCTATATGCCCCGCGAGCGCTATACATGGTGCATAGGGCAGATGATGAACGCCAAAGAGGTCCCGGGCTACGCGTTTCAGGACTTCTGGTCGCAGAAGCCGAAATGGACCCACTGGTTCTGGCACATATTGTCGTACCTGATCATCCCGATCGCGGTCTGCCTCTTCAACAACGCGCAGACCATACCGGTCTACCACGACACGCGCCTCATAAAGACCCTCAGGGAGAGCCTCGAGTGCCTGGCAAACGGCAGCGACGTGGTGATCTTCCCCGAGCAGGACGTTAAGTACAACAACGTCGTTTACGACTTCCAGGAGCACTTCATCGACATAGCCCGCACTTACAGGCGCAAGACCGGCAAAGACCTGCAGTTCACGCCCATGTACGTTGCTCCGAAGCTGCGCACTATGTACATAGGAAAGCCGACGACGTTCGACAGCTCAGCTCCCGTGGATTGGGAGCGCGAGCGCGTGAAGCGCTACCTGATGGATGAGATAACTGCGATGGCCGCGGCTCTGCCCGAGCACACCGTGGTCCCGTACAGAAACTACAGCAAAAAACTATATCCCAAGAACAGGCCGGTGGTCTATTACGACGCTCCGGCCGAAACAGCCCCGAACAAATGAAACTCATCAACATCCCCGAAAAACCTATCGTCGATTACCGCCAGCTCCCCAAGCTCGGCTTGAATTCGCCTGAGTTCAGGCATCTCAAGCTTCTCGTAGGCTGGGTGATCTATTTCATACTCTACGCTCTCACCGAGCACCTGATCCCGCTGTCCGCCTGCCACGAAGTACACTGCAGGCTCGACGACATGATACCCTTCACCGAAAGCTTCGTGATCTGGTACTGCTCGTGGTTCCTTCTGGTGTTCTTCTCGCTGCTGTTTTTCATGCGCTACGACATCGAGGGCTTCAAGCGGCTGCAGATATTCATAATGATCACTCAGGCCATAGCCATGGCGATCTACATCTGCTGGCCGAGCATACAGCATATGCGCCCGCAGAGCTTCGATCACCAGAACGTCTTCACGTGGGTGCTCTCGATAATCTACTGGTTCGACACCCCGACGGGCATCATGCCCTCGCTGCACGTCGCCTATACCATGGGCATAGTCTCGACCTGGTTCAAATTCAAGGGTTCGACTCCCGCGTGGAAGGTCATTATGACCGTGTGGTTCATACTCATCAGCCTTTCGACCCTGTTCATCAAGCAGCACTCCGCCATAGACGTGATGGCAGCTCTGCCGCTGGGGCTCTTCGCGGAGTTCCTTATCTACGGCATCAGGTGGAAGAAGGGGCCGCTTTCCGAGGAGGAACGCTTCAACCCCAAGCGCTCGAGGGCCAGAGTACAGGAAGTGTAAGGAATCATGGAAAACGACAAAACTAACAGTAAAAAAGAGCTGATCAGGGCGGGCAAGTTCGTCCTCTTCAGCGCCAGCGCGGGGCTCATAGAGCTCGGAAGTTTCACCCTTCTGAACGAACTGCTGCATCTGCCGTATTGGGTCAGCTATCTTATCGCCCTGGTGCTCTCGGTGCTGTGGAACTTCACGCTCAACCGCAAATTCACCTTCAAATCCGCGGCGAACGTGCCGATCGCGATGCTCAAGGTCGCGGCGTTCTACGCGGTGTTCACCCCGCTCTCGTCTTGGTTCGAGCACTATCTGACAATGACGTGCGGCTGGAACGAATACCTCGCCACGATCACCAATATGGTCATAAATCTCGTGACGGAATTCTTCTACCAGCGCTTCTTCGTGTTCGGCAAGAGCATCGATACTGCAATAAATAATCAGTCTGAGAAATAAGAAGTGAGCCGGCTAAACGTTCAGCGCAGCGGTTTGTCTGGCGAATTCTTATTTCTCAGACTGTCCTTTTCCAGAAACCGCTTGAAATACAGCGGTTTTTCGCTTATAATAAATTGCTTTAATATGTTTACGATTATCGTTGCACTATATATTAGGAGGAAACTATGGCACTCGTAACTACAAAGGACATGTTCGCGAAGGCTTATAACGGCGGATACGCTATCGGCGCCTTCAACGTCAACAACATGGAGATCGTACAGGGCATCACTGAGGCCGCAGGCGAACTGCGCGCTCCGCTCATCCTCCAGGTCTCCAAGGGCGCAAGAGCATATGCCAACCACACCTACCTCGTAAAGCTCGTCGAGGCGGCCATCATCGAGACAGACCTTCCGATCTGCCTGCATCTTGACCACGGCGACAGCTTCGAGCTCTGCAAGAGCTGCATCGACGGCGGCTTCACTTCCGTCATGATCGACAAGAGCGGCGAGAGCTTCGAAGAGAACATCCGCATCACCAAGCAGGTCGTAGAATACGCACACGACCACGGCGTAGTGGTAGAGGCTGAGCTCGGCACCCTTGCGGGCGTTGAGGATGAGGTCAAGGTCTCCGCAGAAAATTCCAGCTATACCAGACCTGAAGACGTTCAGGAATTCGTTGAGCGCACCGGCTGCGACTCCCTCGCTATCGCCATCGGCACCAGCCACGGCGCATACAAGTTCACCGCCGCGCAGTGCACCAGAAACGAGAAGGGCGAGCTCGTTCCGCCCCCGCTCAGGTTCGACATCCTTGAAGAAGTTCAGAAGAGACTCCCGGGCTTCCCGATCGTTCTCCACGGCTCCAGCTCCGTACCCCAGGAATTCGTAAAGAAGATCAACATGTACGGCGGCAAGATGCCGGATGCCGTAGGCATTCCCGAAGCACAGCTCCGTGAGGCAGCCAAGATGGCAGTCTGCAAGATCAACATCGACAGCGACCTGCGTCTTGCAATGACCGCCACCATCCGCGAGTATTTCGCAGAGCATCCCGACCACTTCGACCCGCGTCAGTATCTGAAGCCGGCCAGAGCCGCTATCAAGGCTATGGTAGCTCACAAGATCACCGACGTTCTCGGCTGCAACGGCAAGGCATAGTTTTAAAAGATATAGAAGCTTGACCGTAAAAACGGCTTGAATCATTCATTAAGGAGATATAAAATGGCAGAACTTAAGGGTGCAGCTATTTACGGACAGTCCGGCGGACCGTCCTCCGTCATCAACTCCAGCGCCTACGGCGTTATCAAGACCGCTCTCGAGAGCCCCTGCATCACCAAGATGCTCGGCGCAGAGTACGGAATCAAGGGCGTGCTGAATGACAGACTCTTCGACATGGGCGAAGAAGACCCCGCAGAGCTCGCTCTGCTCACCAACACCCCGTCATCCTTCCTGGGCTCCTGCAGATACAAGATGAAGGACCCGGATGTCGATGACACCGATTACAAGCGCATTCTTGAGGTGTTCAAGAAGCATGACGTCCGTTATTTCTTCTATAACGGCGGCAATGACTCCATGGATACCTGCAACAAGATCAGCAAATACATGCAGAAGGTAGGCTATGAGTGCCGCGTCATGGGCGTTCCCAAGACCATCGACAACGACCTCTTCGGCACCGACCACTGCCCCGGCTTCGCCTCCGCTGCCCGCTACATCGCGGCAAGCTGCATGGAGATGAAGCTCGACGCAAGCGTATATGACACCGGAATGATCTGCATCGTTGAGATCATGGGCCGCCATGCAGGCTGGCTCGCCGGCGCCGCAGCTCTTGCGACCGAGATGGGCGCAGGCCCCGACCTCGTCTATCTGCCCGAGATCGACTTCGACATGGACAAGTTCCTTGCCGATGTTGAGAAGATCTACAAGGAAAAGGGCAGCTGCATGGTAGCAGTTTCCGAGGGCATCCATTACGCGGACGGAAGCTTCGTGTCCGAGGCAAAGACCTCAGCGACCGACGGCTTCGGCCACGCTCAGCTCGGCGGACTCGCCGCTCTGCTCGCCAATGTCGTAAAGGAAAAGACCGGAGCCAAGGTCAGGGGAGTCGAGCTCTCGCTGCTCCAGCGCTGCGGAGCTCACCTCGCCAGCGGACGCGACATCGAAGAAGCTGTTATGAGCGGCGCTGAAGCAGTCAAGCAGGCTGTTTCCGGCACCACCGACAAGATGGTAGGCCTCGAGTGCAGCAGGGAAGGCGGCAAGTATGAGTGCAGGACCAAGCTCCTCGGCCTCACCGACGTAGCCAACTACGAGAAGAAAGTTCCCGTGGAATGGATCAACGCCGAAGGCAACGGAGTCACAAAGGATTTCATCGACTACTGCATGCCGCTGATCCAGGGCGTTCCCGAAAGACCGACCGAATGCTCGCTTCCGAGGTTCGCAAAGCTCAAGAAAGTGCTCGCTAAGTAAGACATAATTATTTTAAAGGCGCAGACAATCGGGTCTGTACCTGAAAGGAGAAAGTATAAAAATATGATTAAGGTAGCTATTAACGGATTCGGCCGCATCGGAAGGCTTTCTTTCAGGCTCATGTTCGGCGACACCAGGTTCCAGATCGTTGCGATCAACGACCTGACCAGCCCTGAGATGCTCGCATATCTGCTCAAGTACGATACCGTACAGGGAACCTACAGAGGCCACTCCGTTGACAACGACGACAGCTCCATCACTGTTGACGGCAACAAGATCCCTGTATACAAGGAACCGGACGCCAACAACTGCCCGTGGGGCAAGCTCGGTGTCGACATCGTTCTCGAGTGCAGCGGCTTCTACACCTCCAAGGCCAAGGCTATGGCTCACATCAACGCCGGCGCCAAGAGGGTGCTCATTTCCGCTCCGGCAGGCAATGACCTCCCGACCATCGTTTACGGCATCAACCACCACATCATCAAGGAGGATGACCTCATCGTATCCGGCGCTTCCTGCACCACCAACTGCCTCGCTCCTATCGCGAAGGCTCTGAACGAGTACAGAGAGCTGCGCACCGGCTTCATGACCACCATCCACGCCTACACCGGCGACCAGATGATCCTCGACGGACCGCACCGCAAGGGTGACTTCAGAAGAGCCCGCGCAGGCGCAGCCAACATCGTTCCCAACAGCACCGGCGCTGCCAAGGCTATCGGCCTCGTTATCCCGGCACTCGCGGGCAAGCTCGTCGGCAACGCCCAGAGAGTCCCTGTGACCAGCGGCTCCCTCACCATCCTTGACGCGACCCTCAAGGACACCACCGACACCGTAGCTGTCGACACCATCAACGCAGCCATGAAGGCAGCTGCCAACGAGAGCTTCGGCTACACCGAAGACCCCGTTGTTTCCAGCGATATCGTAGGCTCCAGCTTCGGTTCCCTCTTCGATGCGAGCCAGACCCTCGCCATGAAGTGCGGCACCCACATCTACGAAGTCCGCGTTGCTGCATGGTACGACAACGAAATGGGTTACACCAACCAGCTCATCCGTACCCTCAACTACATGGGTATCGTGCTCGGAAGGTAATCTAAGGCAAAACAAAAGCGGCGCCCCGCAGGGCGCCGTTTTTAATTGCTGTTATTGAGGTCTAGGCCTCGGAATCTCCGTCCGCGTCGGCGAGATCTCTTTCGAGCTTTTCGCTGGCAAGGCGCAGGGCCTCGAACTCGTTGGCGGCTTCTTCAGCGGCCTTTTCTGCGCGGGCGAAAGCGTCGGCTTCTGCGCCTACGGCCTCTGTGGTGTAAGCCGCGGGAGCGGGCGCGGGTTCATACTGCGGAGCGGGAGCAGCGGCGGCCTTCTTTTCGAGCTTCATGTCGCCGATGAAGCTTGAGCCGTCGTCGGTCACGAGCCTTGCGGTAGTGAGCTTGCCGGTCATCTTCGCGGTGGAAGTGAGCTTGGTGAGGTCTTCGCATTCAACGATGCCCTCGGCGTCTCCGCTGAGGACTAGGTTCTTCATGCTGGCGTTGCCCTTATAGCTGCCGGTAGTGCTTACCTCGATGAGCTCGGTCGACGCGACGTCGCCCAGGATGCTTCCGTTGAGCTCCATCGGGTCTTTGGTCTCGAAATTGCCAACGAAGGTGATGCCCTTGCCAATGGTGGTCTTCTTGATGGGCACGAACTTCTCGGGCTCCGGAGCCTTTACGGGCTCGGGAACGAATACGGGTTCTTCGGGAACGACGGGCTCGGGCTTGGGAGCGAGTACGGGAGTCTTCTTGAAAAATGACATATTTTATACCTCTTTGCGGTAGTGATCAGTTAACCATTTAATAATACTACAAAGATGCGCCGCATGCAAACCTCTTTGATGCGGGAACCGCTGCATTTTTATTCAAATGTGCTTGCACGCGGCCCGAAAATGTATGATAATTACTAAATTAAGCGGAACGGAGGTGTCTGCATGTTTGGCATATTCACAGGCGTGATAGTCAACACTGTCACGGTCATAATAGGAAGCCTCGTGGGCTCGCTCGTCAAGAACGAAAAGCTGAAGAACGTGGGCGACAGAGTCTTCCAGGCCTTCGCGTTCTTCGTGATAGCGATAGGCGTCTCGGGAGCCGCAGGCATAAGCGATCCGGTGGCGGTCATACTGTGCATAGTCATAGGCGTCGCCATAGGCGAGCTGGTCGACATAGACAGGCAGTTCGAGAGGCTGAGCAGCTGGCTGCAGAGGTCGATCAGGAAAAAAGGGAAAAAGGACGGGGCTGAGGAAACCGTGACCTCCGCGGAGGCCGACTCCGCCGCGGCTCAGAACGTCATCATGGCGATATGCCTGTTCTGCATAGGTTCCATGACCTTCCTCGGAGCCATGGAGTCTGCGTTTCAGCATACCCACAGCATTTATTACACCAAGTCTGTGATGGATATGATATCGTCCATGACACTGGCCATGGGCGCTGGCATCAGCATAGCTTTCGCCGCAGCGGGCGTGTTCGTCTACCAGGGCCTGCTGGTGCTGCTCGCGAGCCTTCTCGCGCCCGTTCTGACCGACGCGAGCATTGCTCTGAGCTCTCAGATAGGCAGCATATTCCTGATCGCCATAGCCTTCAACATGGTGGGCGTGACTAAGATCAAGGTCGCGAACTTTCTGCCGGCGATGTTCATCCCGTTTATCTGGCAGGCCATACAGCTTTTATTCGCGTAATATGATATAATAAAACGTTAATGCTTTTATGATAAAGAACAAGAAACTGTTCGGGACCGTCATACTGCTGATAGGGACCGCCATCTGGGGCTTCGCCTTCGCGTTCCAGCGGGAGGCGATGGACGTGATAGGGCCGTTCACCTTCGGTGGGGCGCGCATGAGCCTGGCCGCGATAGTGACCTGGTGCGTGGCGCTTGGCGCGGACGCCGCTGCTAAAAAACGCGGCGGGCCCGAAAAGCCTGCGGAATACAAACGAAATACCGTCACCGGCGGGCTGCTCTGCGGCCTGGCCCTCATGGCGGCGACAACGAGCCAGCAGATAGGCCTAATTTACACGCAGGCGGGCAAGGCGGGCTTCCTCACCGCGCTCTACATAGTTTTAGTGCCGCTGATCTCGATGGTCTTCCTCGGCAAACGCTACGGCTGGACCACCTTCGCGGGCATAATCCTCGGCGCGGCGGGGCTCTACTTTCTGAGCATAAGCGGAGGCCTCACGATAACCGCGGGAGACGCGCTCGTGATACTCTGCGCGCTGTGCTTCGCGGTCCAGATACTGCTCATAGACCGCTTCGTGGCAAAGGCAGACGCGCTCAAGATGGCCGCCTGGGAGTTCACGGTCTGCACCGTGGTCTCGTGGGTCCTCGCGTTCATCAAAGAAACGCCTACGGCTGAGCAGCTTTCCGCGGCGCTCGTTGGCATACTGTACTGCGGCGTGCTGTCGGGCGGTATGGGCTATACCATACAGATGATATCCCAGAAATACGTCGACCCCGCGGCCGCATCGCTGCTCATGAGCTTCGAGGCGGTGTTCGCAGTGCTCGGCGGGGTGCTGATGCTCGGTGAGAGCCTCAGCGTAAGAGAGATTATAGGCTGCATACTCATGTTTGCGGCTGTGATAATAGTTCAAATGCCGTCCTCATTCGGGCGGAAGAAAGGACCTGAAAATGAAAGATAACAGCAAGACCTTCTACATCACGACGCCGATCTACTATCCGAGCGACAACCTGCACATAGGCCATACCTACTGCACAGTCATGGCTGACGCCATGGCAAGGTTCAAGCGCCTGGAAGGCTACGACGTGATGTTCCTGACCGGAACCGATGAGCACGGTCAAAAGATACAGAACAAGGCCAAGGATGCCGGAGTCACTCCCCAGGAGTACGTAGACAAGATCGTCGCGGGCATCAAGGACCTCTGGGCTACCATGGAGATCAGCTACGATGATTTCATCCGCACCACAGAGCCCAGACACGTGAAGCGCGTTCAGGACATCTTCATGCGTATGTATAAGAAGGGCGATATATACAAGTCCGAGTATGAGGGCTGGTACTGCACCCCCTGCGAGAGCTTCTGGACCGAGAGCCAGCTGGTCGACGGCAAGTGCCCCGACTGCGGCAGACCCGTTGAAAAGGCCAAGGAGGAGGCTTATTTCTTCAGGCTTTCAAAGTATGCAGACCGCGTGCGCGAGCTTCTGCTCGGCGGTGAATTTCTGCAGCCCGAGACCCGCGTGAACGAGATGGTATCCTTCATCGACCAGGGCCTCGAAGACCTGTGCATCTCCCGCACCAGCTTCGACTGGGGCATACCCGTCCCCATCGATGAAAAGCACGTCATCTACGTATGGCTTGACGCCCTTACCAACTACGTCACCGCGCTGGGCTTCCCCTCGGTCGACGGCGAAGATGACTCAAAGTACAAGAAATACTGGCCGGTCGACTTCCACCTCGTAGGTAAGGAGATCGTAAGGTTCCACTCGATAATCTGGCCCGCGATGCTCATGAGCATCGAAGAGCCTCTGCCCCAGCATGTGCTCGGCCACGGCTGGCTGCTGATAGACGGCGGCAAGATGTCCAAGTCCAAGGGCAATGTCGTGGACCCTGTAGTCCTCATCAAGCGCTACGGCGTAGACGCCCTGAAGTACTTCCTGCTGCGCGAATACACCTTCGGCCAGGACGGCCTCTATACCAACGAGGTCATGCTCAACAGGCTCAACTATGACCTCGCCAACGACCTCGGCAACCTCGTTTCCCGCACCGTCTCCATGGTCGAGAAATACAATGGCGGCGTGGTTCCCGGAGCCGGCCCCGAGGAAGGTCCGGACTCCGAGCTCAAGGAGCTCGCGACCAGCTGCTGGCAGCGCGTCACCGCGCAGATGGACAAGTTCTGCTTCAACTACGCGCTCGAAGAGATCTGGACCGTCATCCGCCGCACCAACAAGTACATCGACGAGACCACTCCCTGGGCCCTCGCGAAGGACCCCGAAAAGAAGGAGAGGCTCAACACCGTGCTGCATAACCTCGTCGAGTCTCTGCGCATAGTCTCGATACTCATCTATCCGTTCATGCACACCACCTCGGCCCGCATGAACGAACAGCTCGGACTGCCCGCGGGCGAGCCGAAGTGGGACGACACCAAGGTCTTTGACATGACCGAAGGAGCCAAGGTGCAGAAGGGCGAAGCGCTCTTCCCGCGTCTCGACGTACAGGCTGAGCTCGAGGCCCTGGCCGCGCTCAAGGGGGCTCACGAGGAACCGAAGCAGGAGTACGAGCCCTACAAGGAAGAGATCGAGTATCCCGACTTTGAGAAGCTCGACCTGCGCAGCGGAGTCATCCTCAGCTGCGAGAAGCACCCGAAGGCCGACAAGCTGCTGGTCTTCAAGGTAGACATGGGCTGCGAGGTGCGCCAGATCGTATCCGGCGTCGCCGAGCACTATAAGCCCGAGGAATGCGTGGGCAAGCATGTCATCGTCGTCGCCAACCTCAAGCCCCGCACTCTGCGCGGAGTCGAGAGCAGGGGCATGCTGCTCTTTGCCGACGAGAACGGCAAGTACAAGTTCGCCTCCACCGACGCCCTTCCCGGCATGGTGGTCTGCTGATGCTGTTTGACTCGCACGCGCACTTTTCGGACGAGGCCTTCGACGACTGCCGCGAGCTGCTGGCGGACGAAATCCGCCGCTCTGAGCTCCGCTTTCTGGTCGATGCGGGTTCTGATATCAAAACGTCGGAAAAATGCGCAGGATCGGCGAATAAGTACCAATTCTGCTATGCTGCGGCGGGGGTACATCCCTCTGAAGTCGCCAAAGCGGGCGATATAGACGCGGCTGTGCGGAGACTGCGCGAGATATACCTGAGTTCGGAGCGCGTCGTTGCGATAGGAGAGATAGGCCTCGACTATCATTACGACGACGGACCCGACAGGGAATTACAGAAACTCTGGCTCCGGCGCCAGCTCGAACTGGCGCTGGAGCTTAACGCGCCCGTCGTGATCCACGAAAGGGACGCGTATAAGGACTGCTTCGACGTCATCAAAGATTCCGGGGCCTTCGGCCGCATAGGCGTGTACTTCCACTGCTTTTCGGGCAGCGCGGAGAGCGCCCGCGAGCTCACCGCCCTTGGCGCGATGATAGGCGTCTGCGGTCCGGTGACTTTCAAGAACAATAAAAAGACTCCCGAGGTCGTTGAACGCACGGCGCTTGAGCACCTGCTCAGCGAGACCGACTGCCCGTATCTTGCGCCGGTCCCCATGAGGGGAAAGGTGAACAAGCCGGTCTACGTCGAATACACCGTGCGGAAGATCGCGGAGATCAAAGGGATAAGTTACGAAGAGGCCGCGGAGGCGACTTACCGCAACGCTCTGCGCTTCTTCGGGATAAATGGATAGCACGCGCCCGCGGGGCGCGGCGTTTTAATGGACGCAAGGCTTAGGGTCATCAAGACCGTCGAGGATCACAAACTCATAAACGAAGGCGACAGGCTGGTGCTGGGGCTCTCCGGAGGCCCGGATTCACTGTGCCTTCTTCACGTGCTCGCAGGCCTTCGCGAAAAGCTGGGCTTCGAACTTTACGCCCTGCACCTCAACCACATGATGCGCGGTGCAGACGCCGAGGCGGACGTTGCTTTTCTGAAGAGCGAATGCGCGGCCCTGAACGTGCCGCTCACCGTGGTCCGCTGCGACGTGTATAAAAAGGCGGAGGACGAGAACACCTCGCCCGAGGAGGCCGGACGCATCGCCCGCCACGAGGCCCTGAGCGCTGAAGCCGCAAGGCTTGCCGCTGACGGCTCCGGACGCCCCGCGAAGATAGTCTTCGCCCACAACCGCGGCGACCAGGCCGAGACAGTGCTCATGCGCATATTCCGCGGCACGGGCATACACGGGCTCGCGGCAATGGAATACGAGAGGGAAGACGGGGTCATACGTCCCCTGCTCGATACGCCCCGCAGCGAGGTAGAAGAATTCTGCACGAAAAATTCACTCAAACCACGCTTTGACTCGACAAACGCGAGCGATGATTATACGCGGAACAGACTCAGGCATCACCTGATACCCCAGCTCGAGGAGGAGTACAACCCGAATCTCAAGGACGTGCTCTTCCGCCTGGCTGAGAACGCCCGCGAGGACGACGCCTACCTGCTGAAGGAGGCCGCCCAGGCTCTCGAGGGGCTCGTCACCGCAAGGGGAGAGGGCTTCGTGAAGCTCGACGCGAAAAAGCTGCGCGCCATGGACCCCGCGATACAAAAGCGCGTGATAAGCATGGCCTTCCGCAGCATAGGGCTTACCCAGGACATCGCGTCCGTCCACCTGAACCCTCTGTGCAGGGCTCTGAACGCGAATCTCGGCGGCCGCACCGTCGAGTTCCCGTCAGGCTACGCTGCAGTCACTTCCGCCCGCGCGCTGACGCTCAAAAAATGCTGAAAGCCTTGAAAAAAGCGGGCTTTTCCGGTATAATATTTCGTCACTTATGATGAAACACTCTTTGGAGGCTATTAATTGAACAGAAATAACGGAAAAAATCAGAGACCCGGCAGGGGCTTCGGCCTGTATCTGGCCATCTTTGCCCTTGTTCTGCTCATTGTTTACGCATATCAGGGAAGCGATCTCGTGACCTCGGTCAACGAGGCGGAACCCAAAGAGGTCGAATTCTCCGACATGGTGAACTACCTTGAAAGCGAAAACGTCGCGAGCATCAAGCTCGTAGCCGAGTCGCGCAGGTACGAGGGCACCCTCAAGGACGGCAGCAGGTTCATAGCCTACGCGCCGTCTTCGTACGACATGGCCATCATCAGCGAGACTTATCTGATACCCATGTCGACCGACGGGCTCAAGGTCGAGAGCGTCAAGCCCTCCAACACCTCGGCCCTGCTCAGCTGGATCCCGACCCTGCTGATGATAGGCTTCATGGTCTTCCTGTGGATATCCCTCTCCAACGGAGCGGGAGCCGGCGGAAGGGGCGTCATGAGCTTCGGCAAGACCCGCGCACGCGCGGTCAAGGATTCCGACAAGAAGGTCATGTTCGACGACGTGGCAGGCCTTGAAGAAGAAAAGACCGAGCTCGCCGAGATAGTCGACTTTCTCAAGGACCCCGGCAAATACACCGAGCTTGGAGCCCGCATCCCCAAGGGCGTGCTGCTCGTAGGCCCTCCGGGAACAGGTAAGACTTACATCTCGAAGGCAGTGGCCGGCGAGGCCAACGTGCCCTTCTTCTCGATATCGGGCTCCGACTTCGTCGAAATGTTCGTGGGCGTAGGCGCGTCGAGGGTCAGAGACCTCTTCGGCGAAGCCAAGAAGAACGCTCCGTGCATCGTGTTCATCGACGAGATCGACGCCGTAGGCAGGCGTAGGGGCGCAGGCCTGGGCGGCGGCAACGACGAGCGCGAGCAGACCCTCAACCAGCTGCTCGTTGAGATGGACGGCTTCGGCCAGAACGAGGGCATCATAGTCCTCGCCGCGACCAACAGGCCCGACGTCCTCGACCCGGCCATCCTCAGGCCCGGCCGTTTCGACAGGCAGGTAGTCATCAACACTCCTGACATCAAGGGCCGCGAGGCCGTGTTCAGGGTTCATTCCAAGGACAAGCCGCTGGGCGACGACGTAGACCTCAAGGTGCTCGCCAAGAGGACCCCGGGCTTCACTCCGGCGGACATCGAAAACATGATGAACGAAGCTGCCCTGCTCACCGCAAGGCGCGGCGGCAGCAAGATACATATGGACGACCTCGAAGAGGCCGTCACCCGCGTGATGGCAGGCCCCGAAAAGAAGAGCCGCGTCATCAGCGAGAAGGAGCGCAGGCTCACCGCCTTCCACGAGGCGGGCCACGCGGTAGTGATGCGTTCGCTGCCTGACGCCGACCCCGTGCACCAGATCACCATCATGCCCAGAGGCATGGCGGGCGGCTTCACGATGTCCTTGCCCGAAGAGGACAGGTACTATCACACCAAGTCCCAGATGGAGCACGACATCATGCATCTGCTGGGCGGCCGCATCGCGGAGAGCCAGATCCTCGGCGACATCAGCACCGGCGCCAGCAACGACCTTGAGCGCTCCACCAAGATCGCGCACGACATGGTCGTCAAGTACGGCATGTCCGAAGCGGTAGGCCCGCTCAACTACAGCAGCTCCGAGGAGGTCTTCCTCGGCCGTGACCTCACCACCAGGCAGAACTTCTCCGAGGCTCTCGCTTCGAAGATCGACACCGAGGTGCGCCGCATAATCGACGACTGCTACGCGAAGACCGAGGCCCTGCTCAAAGAGCATCAGGACGAGCTCAACAGAGTGGCTGAGGCCCTGCTGAGGCTCGAGACCATAGACGGAGAGCAGTTCGAGGCCCTCTACAACAACACCAAGACCCTCGACGAGATAGCCGAAGAAGAGGACGCCGAAAAGGCAAAGAGGCTCGCCGCCCAGAAGGCGGAGGCTGAGGAAAAGGCCAGGGCCGACGCCGAAAAGCGCAGCGCGCTCGAGGCTTCCGTCAAGGAACGCTATGGTGAGAACGCCCGCGTGGTCTACATGGATGGGAAGGGCAGGCCGGTAGCGCCTCCTTACCCCGAGTTCAAGAAGCAGGAAGAGCCTGAAAAGCCCGCGGAGCCGGAAGCTCCCGTAGTGCCCGAAGCGCCTGCTGAGCCCGAACAGCCCGCTGAACCCGCAGAACCAGAAACAAAGGACGAAGAAGTTCCGAAGGAAGAATAAGATGCTGCTCGCATTCGACGTAGGAAATACCAACATAGTGCTAGGCCTTTTCAACGGCAGCGAACTCATGCAGTACTGGCGCATGGAGACCGACCAGAAGAAGAGCGCCGACGAATACGGCATGCTAATCAACCAGCTCATGGAATTCTCCGGGCTGGGGGCAGTCGACGTCGACGACGTCATCATCGCGAGCGTCGTGCCGTCCATGAGCTACACCCTGCAGCACCTCTCGCAGAAATATTTCAACAAGCGCGCGATAGTCGTGGGCCCCGGGATCAAGACCGGCCTTATCGTTAAATACGACAACCCCAAGCAGCTCGGCGCCGACCGCATAGTCAACGCCGTGGCGGCGGTGGAGCTGTATCCCGGCCCGCTGATCGTCATCGACTTCGGCACCGCGACCACGCTCTGCGCAATCACCGACAAGAAGGAATACCTCGGCGGAGCGATACTGCCGGGCATCAAGATCGCTTCCGACGCGCTCTTTGAAAAGACCGCGAAGCTGCCCAAGGTCGAGATCGACGCTCCGGGCCACGTTATCTGCCGCAACACCAACGAGTGCATACAGTCCGGCGTGGTCTACGGCAACATGGGCATGACCAAGTATCTCGTGGAGCGCATGAAAAAAGAGCTCTGCGAATACATGGGCGAGGAGAAGCCGGTGACCGTAGTGGCGACAGGCGGCCTGTCGACCCTGATGTCCTCAGAGCTCGACTGCATCGACCACATCGACAAGATGCTCACTCTGACCGGCCTTCAGATCATCTACGAAAAGAACAAGGCCACAGGCAAAAAGGTCAGACCCGGTTTTGATGAATATTGATTTTCTCGGAATACAGCTTGGTTCCCCGTTCGTGCTCGCCCCGATGGCAGGCATCACCGACGGGGCTTTCCGTTATGTGTGCCGCAAGAACGGCGCGGCTCTCACCTACACCGAGATGATAAGCGCCAAGGGCCTGTTCTACAACAGCAGGGGCTCAGAAGAGCTGATGCTGATAGAAGAGCAGGAGGGACCCGTGGGCATGCAGTTCTTCGGCAGCGAGCCGGAGATGCTCGCGAGGGCCGCGGAAAGGACCAACGGGCGGCCGAACGTGCTGTTCGACATCAATATGGGCTGCCCGGTGCCCAAGGTCGTGCGCAACGGCGAAGGTTCCGCCCTGCTAAAGGACCCCGAGCTTGCCGCCGCGTGCGTAAAGGCCGCAGCAGAGGTAAGCGCCAAGCCCGTAACGGTAAAGATACGCCGCGGTTTCGCAGATAAGCTGACCGAGGGCGAGATAGACATAGCGGACTTCGCCGCAAAGCTTGCGGACGCGGGAGCCGCCGCCATAGCGGTGCACGGACGCACCCGCGAGCAGTACTATTCGGGAAAAGCCGACTGGGACGCCATAAAGCGCATAGTGCAGGCCGTCGATGTGCCGGTCATAGGCAACGGCGACGTGTTCAGCGCCGAAGACGCCTGCCGCATGCTCGACTATACGGGCTGCAGCCTGGTCATGATAGCCCGGGGCGCTCTGGGCAACCCGTGGCTGTTCCGCGAAGCCAAAGCCCTTTACGAGGGCAGACCGGTCCCCGAAAGGCCCGACGTCGAAGAGATCACAGATCTCATGAAAGAACAGATAAGCCTTGCCGTAAGGCTGCGCGGCGCTTACGTCGCAGTGCACGACATACGCCAGCACATAGGCTACTACTCCAAGGGCATAAGAGGAGGCGCAGAATTCCGCCGCAGGGCAAACACTGCCCGCAACGTGGACGAGCTCCTCGAGATAGTTGACACGCTGAAAAACTTCACAGTTTCAGAATAGATTTAAGGAGAGAATAAAATGAACGAAGAAGTCTTACTTACACAGGACGGTTATAACAAAGTAGTCGCGGAACATGAATTCCTGGTCTCCGTACGCAGGGCTGAGGTCTCCGAGCACCTCAAGGAAGCCAAGTCTTACGGCGACCTTTCCGAAAACGCCGAGTACGACGCAGCGAAGAACGAGCAGGCTGAGCTCGAAGACCGCATCGTAAAGCTCGAGACGATGATCCGCAACGCGAAGATCGTCACCGAAGAAGAGCTCACCGGCGACCACGTCAACCTCGGCCTGGGCGTCCGCGTAAAGGACGTCAAGACCAAGGAAGAAGAGACCTACACCATCGTGGGTATCATCAACGCAGACCCGTTCAACAACAAGATCTCGAACGAGTCCCCTGTAGGCAAGGCCCTGCTCGGACACAAGGTCGGCGACGTGGTAGACGTCGAGACCGAGATGGGTATGTTCACCTATAAGATCATGGAGATCATCAGATAATGGCAGAAGAAAAGACCAATGTTCAGGCTCCCGCGCTTGACGAGAGCGAACAGTACCAGATAAGAAAGGATAAGCTGGCCGGGCTCAGGGAGGCCGGACGCGATCCTTATACGATAACCAAGTTTGACCAGAACGCCTATTCGGCGCAGCTGAAGACCGACTTCGACTATCTGCAGCCCGAAGAGAACTCCGGAAAGACCGTGTCGGTCGCCGGAAGGCTCATGGCCAAGCGCGTCATGGGCAAGGCGAGCTTCGCGCATATCCGCGACGACAAGGGCGATCTGCAGCTCTACGTGCGCCGCGACGAGCTGGGCGACGAGGAATACGCGGCCTTCAAGAAGCTCGACATAGGCGACATAATCGGAGTGACCGGCGAGGTCTTCAAGACCCGCACCGGCGAGCTTTCCGTGCGCGCGGACGAGCTTACGCTGCTCTCCAAGAGCCTGCGCCCGCTGCCCGAGAAATTCCACGGGCTCACCGATACTGAGCTCCGCTATCGCCAGCGCTACGTCGACCTCATCATGAACCCCGACGTCAAGGAGACCTTCAGAAAGCGCAGCGCGATAATGAGCGGCATCCGCCATTACATGGATTCGCTGGGCTTCCTCGAGGTCGAGACTCCGATACTCACTCCGTTTGAGATCGGCGCTTCTGCGCGCCCGTTCTACACCCACCACAACACCCTCGACATGGATATGGTGCTGCGCATCGAGACCGAGCTCTACCTCAAGAGGCTCATCGTAGGCGGCATCGACCGCGTCTACGAGATAGGCCGCATCTTCCGCAACGAGGGCATGGACCCGCGCCACAACCCCGAGTTCACCTCGATAGAGCTCTATCAGGCATACACCGATTACCAGGGCATGATGGACATTGTTGAGGGACTGTTCAAGTATCTGGCCGACACCGTCTGCGGCACCAGGCAGATCCACTTCATGGACAGGGACATCGACCTCGACAACTGGACCCGCATGACAATGCGCGAGGCCGTTAAGAAGTACAGCGGCGTTGATTACAACGACTGGAAGACAGACGAGGACGCCATCGAGGCCGCGAAGGCCCACAAGGTGGAGCTCCCCGAGATAAAGACCAGAGGCAACATACTCGCAGAGTTCTTCGACGCTTTCGTAGAGGACAAGCTCGTTCAGCCGACCTTCATCTACGAATATCCCGTCGACATCTCTCCGCTCGCGAAGCGCTGCCCCGGGGACCCCGAATTCACCGAACGCTTCGAGTTCTTCATCGACTGCATGGAATTCGGCAACGCTTTCTCGGAGCTCAACGACCCGCTCGACCAGCGCGGACGCTTCGAGCGCCAGGTCGCGGAACGCCTCGCCATCGAGCCCGGCGCACGCTGTCAGGTGGACTACGACTTCGTCAACGCTCTTGAATACGGCATGCCCCCGACGGGCGGCCTCGGCATAGGCGTAGACCGCCTCGTGATGCTGCTCACCGACAGCGCAAGCATCAGAGACGTGCTGCTCTTCCCGACAATGAAACCGCTTGGCGTAAATGGCAACCCGATCGACATAGGAACGAGCTCTGAAGAAGCCGCTCCAAAGGCACAGGAAGTGATCGATTTCAGCAAGGTCGTGATCGAACCATACTTCACGGACTACGTCCAATTTGACGATTTTTCCAAGTGCGATTTCCGCGCTGTGAAGGTCCTCGAATGCGAGGCTGTACCCAAGAGCAAGAAGCTCCTGAAGTTCACCTTAAACGACGGAACCCCTGAAAACAGAACGATTCTGAGCGGTATCCATGAGTATTATGAGCCGGAAGAACTGGTCGGGAAGACGCTGATCGCCATCACCAATCTGCCGCCCAGACCCATGATGGGGCTGGTCTCGAACGGCATGCTGCTTACCTCTAATCATACCGAGGAGGGCGAGGAAAAATGCCATTTGATCATGGTCGATTCACACATCCCGGCAGGCGCAAAACTGTACTAAAAAAGGGCCAACTTAACACAATTTAACACAAACTTAACACAAAATGTGCAGCTGGGCGATATAAATCGATATGATTGTACATTTGCCTACGTAAACCGACACAGGGACTTTTTGAGAAAATATTTTTCAAAAAGTCCTTTTTTCATGGCTGTTTTTTGTCTCAAAAATTCGCAAAGAGTTATTGAAGAGCATTCTTCCTGCACTTTGATAACTCCATACACATTCATCAGGTACGTTCCCTGTGCTATAGGGCTGAAACCCTTAAGCCATGACTGTAGGTGCGCGACGAAGCTGCACAGCTGAGCGACAGGACCTATACAGCAGAAGCCGGATTGCTTCCGGCAGCGGCCATGACAGGCGCAGGAGACAATGATACTTCCGTAATTCGCGGCCCGGCTGTAAGGAAGGCGGGGAGGCAAAATACCTATGGATCCGGTCAGCAGCCGGACGCCTGATGATTTCCCTGCTGCAGGGGAGCCGTGGGCGAATACTGAAGCATAGATAATAACTGAAAAAACTGCCCGGTCTATAGGGCCGGGCAGCATTCTAAGAAAGGTACACTTATGGAAAACTGCAAGGTTATTGCAATCACAAACCAGAAAGGCGGCGTCGGTAAGACGACCACCACAGTAAACCTTGGCGTAGGTCTTTCCAGAGAGGGTAAACGGGTACTGCTCATAGACGCGGACCCGCAGGGCAGTCTGACGATCAGTCTTGGATACAAGAACCCGGATGAGATCAGGCTGACCACGGCATCTGTCATGGAGCGTATCGTAAATGACGAAGAACTGCCGTCATCACTTGGCATACTGCATCATGCGGAAGGCATAGACTTTGTTCCTTCTAATATAGAACTGTCTGCATTTGAAGTCGGACTCTTCAATGTCATGAACAGGGAATATGTCCTGAAGAACTATATAGATAAGGTGAAGTCTTCATATGACTACGTACTCATCGACTGTATGCCTTCGCTGGGCATGATGAACATAAACGCCCTTGTGGCGGCCGATTCTGTCATAATTCCAACTCAGCCGAACTTTTTATCAACGAAGGGGCTTACGCTTCTCATACGGTCAATCAGCAGGGTTAGAAGGCAAATAAATCGGTCCCTTAGGATCGACGGTATTCTTCTTACTATGGTAGACAGCCGCACGAACAATGCGAAAAACATCATTGCATCACTCAGGCAGATAGGCGGTGACCTTCGTGTGTTTGATACAGAGATCCCGCATTCGGTAAGAGCTGCAGAGGCTACGGTCGAAGGTACGAGTATCTTTGAGTATGACCCCAAGGGAAAGGTCGCGGATGCATACATGAGACTGGCAAAGGAGGTGACAGGGCTTGAGCGGACAAAAGAACAGGAATATCGACCTTGGTCTGAAGAATGCGTACGATGAGCTCTTCATGAACGATAAAGGCCGGGTTGAAAACAGGCTACCAAGGATCTATGACATTCCTTTGTCTGAGATAGACCCGTTCCCGGACCATCCTTTTCAGGTAAAACTCGATGAAGACATGGAGCAGCTCGTTGAAAGCATAAAGGAAAGAGGTATCATCACACCGGTCACACTTCGGAAGAAGGAAAACGGCAGATATGAGATCGTGTCAGGACACAGAAGGTGTAAGGCTTGCGAGCTTGCCGGTCTTGATACCGTAAAGGCTGAGGTCAAGGAGCTGACCAGAGATGAAGCTATAATCCTTATGGTAGAGTCCAATCTTCAGCGGTCGAAGATCCTTCCAAGTGAGAAAGCTTTCTCCTATAAGATGAGGCTTGAGGCAATGAATCGGCAAGCTGGTCGTCCTTTGAAAGAAAATCTGACACCAGTGGAGTCAGATTTAAAGAAGCAGCGTACGAATGAGGAACTCGGCTCGCAGGTTGGAGAAAGCAGAGAACAGATTCGACGCTATATCCGTCTTACCGAACTACAGCCAGACATCCTTGAGATGGTCGATGAAGGCAAGATCGCTTTTCGTCCCGCAGTAGAGATCTCGTATCTCTCAAAGCCGGAGCAGGCACAGCTGTATGAGGTCATGCAGAGTGAACTGGCAACACCGTCGCTGTCACAGGCGATCAAGCTTAAGGACTTTTCGAAGAACGGCAGGCTGAACGAGGATGTCATTTTCTCGATCATGAGCGAGGAAAAACCCAACCAGCGGGAAAAGTATGTCATCAAAGCCGAGACCCTGAAGCGATATATTCCAGATAACATCCCCTACAACAAGACCGAGGACTATATCATCAAGGCCCTGGATTTCTATCAGCGCCACCTTAACCGGCAGCGGGGGATGGAGAGATAGCCGGGCTGAAAAAAGTAAGCAAGTAAGTATAATAACAAGTTTTATTGCTTTTTCAGCTGGTGATACCAGCTGGTGAAAAGAAAAAGAGCGGCCACCCTGAACAAGTACCGCTCTTGGCTCGGTAGTCCGGCAGCCCACCCGATCAAGAAGGACCGCATACCGGATATCCTGCGGATGGAAGCCTTACTCCATCCGTTTTTTATTATATCAACGTAAGGCAGAAGTATCAAGGAGAATCACATGAAACGACTGATTTCAACAGCGCTGGCGCTGCTGCTGATCCTTGGCAGCGTAGCCGGCGTCTTTGCGATGGAGGTCCCGACTCAGACGGTCATTCAGAACCTGAACGGGACCCAGCAGTACATCAAAGTCTATACGGTCTCCCCGGACATCGATCCGGAGAGCCTCATAGAAACGGACTTCAGCTACGAAGGCTTTGATTACAGCTACTCCGACATGACAAAGAGCGACAACTACTTCGAAAACGAAAAGGAGAACTCTGAGGTCTATACAGCGGAGACTGAAAAGAAGGACCTTTCGGCAGTGCTCGAAGCCCTTCCCCCGTCCATCGATTTCGATGACGGAACTTACACCGGCACTCTTTATCTCGATCACACCACGATCGAAACGAAGGCTGCCGGTTTTGTTTCAAAGAGCTATACCGTAAGCGACACCAGAGAGTTCGCGAATTTGGACAGCAATGACATGGCTTATGTACCGCAGGCTGTAACCAAGGACGGCAAGACTCTTCAGCTTGTGGGTGTGGACTGGCAGGTCCAGAGCACGGCGCTTGTGGACGATCTTCTGGTTCCTGCAAGCTATAAGGCTGTTGCGCAGTATTCAACAAAGGCCAGCTACAGTGCTGCAACTGGGTATATCAGTACTGCTACTTACAGCGGC
>Ga0079305_1000335_pt1 | contig 106458 bp, 105 predicted proteins | sample LMS_cellobiose_e_FD_79183 | JGI IMG/M metagenome (GOLD analysis project Ga0079305, IMG submission 79183) | Rumen-fistulated moose microbial communities from Alaska, USA - LMS_cellobiose_enrichment | ecosystem: Host-associated > Mammals > Digestive system > Stomach > Rumen fluid ...
AACCCCTGCCGCCTGTGAGTGGCCCTTTTTGGCGCTTTTTGCCCCAATTCGCTTGCCGGGCGCCAGCCCGGCTGCCCTCATCGGAACAAAAATCACTCAAAAATTGCTCGCTCACAGGTGCAAAGCAGTTTCTGCGGAGCTCATTTGCGTCGAGGCTAGGCGAGCGCCGCAGACAATACTTGTTGTATTATCAAGGGGCTCAACGAAGCATCGGCGGAAATGAGCCCGCATAAACCGGCAGAGGTTCGACTCCCCCAGCCTTACCGTTTGTTGGAAAGCCCGAGAATATAATCCGTACTGACACCGTAGTATTGTGCCAGCCGAATCAGCGCCCACACGGGAAGCTCGTGGATGCCCTTTTCATAGCGGCGATAGACCTCTCTCTTGCAATTCAGGACCTCCGCGATCTCCCTCTGTGTTTTGTCTGCGTCAATGCGCAGGTCTTCCAGCCTCTGAAAAAACACATTCGTCACCTCTAGTGACGATGCTACTATTTTGTTGCTTTACCCAAAGAAATATGCTACAATATTGTGGCATCAAAAGGGGGTAAGGCATGGATTATCGAAAAATGTACGGGATTCTCTGCCGAGCATCTTCCACGGCGCTGGATCTGCTGCCGGAGACGCCGGAAAACGCCGCCGGACGAAGCCTCTTGCAGAAGGCGCTGTTGGAAGCGGAAGAAGTCTATCTCTCTGACGGAGAGGCAGATGAAGAAGGAAAGTAAGGGACCCGGTGCGCTGGCACCGGGTCCCGGATTATTTGGTCACTTGCTGTACAGATTCTTTCTCCTGGCCTTCTTCTGCTTCCGCAGGACGAAGAAGACGACGCAGGCGGCGATGACCACGATGAGGCCGATGATGCCGATGATGAGGGCGCTGGAGGAGCCGGTGGTCTTCACGTTCAGCCACAGGGAGTCCATGGTCTGGGTGGCGGCGGTGGAGAGGGCGAGGAAGCTCTGCCCTCTGGCCAGGACCTCATCGGAGGGGTAGGCGATGTCGCTCCCGGCGGTCTCCTCGTCCATGTACTCCTTGGCCCCCTCGATGGGGGTGGAGTAGCCCAGGTAGTCCAGGTTCTCCCCGGAAATGGCGGGGTCGCAGAGGAAGTTGATGTAGGCCTCCGCCTCCGCCTGGTGCTGGCAGGAGGTGGGGATGCACATGGCGTCGATGAAGAAATTGAAGCCCTCCTCGGGGAAGTAGAAGCCCAGGGCCTCGTTTTCATCGGCCATCAGCAGGTAGTCCCCGGCGTAGTAGGGGGCGATCCAGGCCTCCTCGTGCTCCATCTTGTCGAAAATCTGGTCCATGACATAGTCCTGCACCACGGGCTTCTGGGAGACCAGCAGGTCGCCGGCGGCCTTCAGCTCCGCCTCGGACTCGGTGTTCACGCTGTAGCCCAAGCTGAGCTCCGCGATGCCGAAGGCGTCCCGGGGGTTGTCGAACATGAGGATCTTGCCGGAATACTTCTCGTTCCACAGCAGGTTCCAGGAGCCGGTGTCGGCCTCGTCCACATACTTCGTGTTGTAGATGACCCCCACGGTGCCCCAGGTATAGGGGACGCTGTAAATGTTGTCCGGGTCATAGTCGGTGTTTTTGTAGGCCTCGCCCACATACTCATAGTTGGGGATGTTGTCGAAGTTCAGGGGGAGGAGCATATCCTCCCGGATGAGGCGGGCAATCATGTAGTCCGAGGGGATGATGACGTCGTAGCTGCTGCCCCCGGTCTTGAGCTTGGTGTACATGGTCTCGTTGGAATCGTAGGTCATGTAGTTGACCTGGATGCCGGTGGCCTCGGTAAAGGCCTTGTTCACGTCGATATAACCGTCCGTGCCGTCGGAGATGTACTGGCCCCAGTTATACACGTTGATGGTCACGGTGTCGTCCTTGGCCGCGGCGGTGCCCAGCGCGGAGAGGGAAACGGTCAGCCCCAGCAGCAGCGCGAGGGCGAGAATGCGGCGAAATTTCATGGTCATGGTTCAATCCTCCACTTAGTTGATCGGTCCGCCGGACTTTCTCAGCCGGGGGTTGCGGTGCCGGGCCGTGTCCCTGGCCTGCAGGACGTTCATGACGACCATCATCAGCAGGATGACCAGGAAGAGCAGCGTGAACAGGGCGTAGATCTTGGGGTGCAGGGGCTTTTTCGTGTAGTTGTAGATCTCCACCGGGAGGGTGACGAAATTGGGCCCGTAGACGAAGTAGCTGATGACGAAATCATCCAGGGACATGGTGAAGGCCATCAGCGCCCCGGAGACGATGCCGGGGAAAATCTCGTGGAGCACCACCTTGAAGAAGGCCTGCACCGGGGTGCAGCCCAAATCCAGGGCGGCGGAGGTGAGGTTCGGGTCCATCTGGGTGAGCTTCGGCTGCACCGAGAGGATGACATAGGGCAGGTTGAAGGTGATGTGGGCGATGAGCAGGGTCCAGAAGCCCATGATGCTGTTGATCTTCAGCGCCTGGCCCACGAAGGCGAAGAGCAGCGCCAGGCTGACGCCGGTGACGATCTCCGGGTTCGTGAGGGGGATGTTGGTCATGAACATGGTGACGCGGCGCAGCCGCTTGCCCATCCGCTGGATGCCCAGGGTGGCCGCCGTGCCCAGCACCGTCGCGGCGAGGGAGGCGATGACGGAGATGATGATGCTGTTCAGCAGCAGGGGCAGCAGCACGCTGTCCTGAAACAGTGCCTTATAGTTGTCAAAGGTGAAGCCCCGGAACACCACCACGTCGGACACGCTGTTGAAGGAGGCAATCCCCAGCACCAGCATGGGAACATAGAGGAAGATGAACACCGCCACGGTGAAAACTTTCGATGCCGTTTTCATATGGTCGCCACGCTTTCATCGTCCCCCGTGAAGCGGTTCATGACGGCGATGCAGGCCAGCACCAGAATCATGAGCACCAGGGAGAGGGCGGCCCCCAGGTTGGGGTTGTAGGCGGTCTTGAACTGGCTCTCGATGACGTCGCCGATCATGGTGCTGGTGGTGCCGCCCAGCTTCTGGGAGATGTAGAAGGTGCTGACGGCGGGGACAAAGACCATGGTGACGCCGGAGATGATGCCGGGCACGCTGAGGGGAAGAGTCACCCGCAGAAAAACCTGGCTGCCGCCGCAGCCCAGATCCTGGGCCGCCTCCACCAGCCGGTGGTCGATTTTCATGATGACGGTATAGAGGGGCATGATCATATAGGGGAGATAGTTGTACACCATGCCCAGGATGACCGCTCCGTCGTTGCGCACCAGGCGCAGGGGGCCGATGCCCAGGCGCCCCAGGAGGTTGTTGATGATGCCCGTGTCCTCCAGCAGGGAGACCCAGGCCAGGGTCCGCAGCAGGAAGCTGATGCACATGGGGAGCATCACCAGCATATAGAGAAAGCGCTGGGCCCGGGGCCCCGCCTGGGCGATGCACCAGGCCACGGGGTAGCCCAGCACCAGGCAGATGAGGGCGGAGACCACCGCCAGCCAGATGCTCCTCAGGAAGATGGGGAGATAGGTCCCCATGGCGGCGAGGTTTTTCAGGGTGAAGGCCCCGGTGATGGAGTCCGTGAAGGCGTAGTACACCACAATGGCCAGGGGGATGATGGTGAAAAGCACCATCCACAGGATATAGGGGCCGGAGAGAAACTGCCGCTTCATCCCTCTTCCTCCTGCTCCTCCAGCTCCTCGGCCAGGGCCGCGTCGCCGATCTCGTCGTACTCGGCGGAATAGGAGCTGTAGTCCCCGAACATGCCGGAATACCTGCTCTTCTTCATGATGTGGATGTCCTCGGGGTTCAGGCGGATGCCGATATAGGCCCCCTCGGGATGGTAGTCGGTGGTCTGGATGAGCCACTTGAAGCCGTGGAAATCCACGATGATGTCGTAGTGGACGCCCTTGAAGGTGACGCCCGTCACCGTGCCGCAGAGGTGGCCGGTGTCGGCGGGGACGATGTCCACATCCTCCGGGCGGATGACCACGTCCACCGGCTCGTCCTTGGCGAAGCCCTCGTCCACGCAGGCGAAGCGGCGGCCGAAGAACTCCACCGCCCGGTCGGCGCGCATGATGCCGTCGAGAATGTTGCTCTCCCCGATGAAATCCGCCACAAAGGCGTTTTTCGGCTCGTTATAGATGTCCTCGGGCCGCCCGATCTGCTGGATGACCCCCTTGTCCATGACCACGATGGTGTCGGACATGGTGAGGGCCTCCTCCTGGTCGTGGGTGACGAAGACGAAGGTGATGCCCAGCTGCTGCTGGATGCGCTTCAGCTCCACCTGCATGTCCTTCCTCAGGCGCAAATCCAGGGCCCCCAGGGGTTCGTCCAGGAGCAGCACCTTGGGCCGGTTCACCAGTGCCCGGGCGATGGCGATGCGCTGCTGCTGGCCGCCGGAGAGGTTATCCACCTTCCGCTCCTCGAAGCCGCGCATGCCCACCACCTCCAGCATCTCCGCCACCCGGCGGGCAATCTCGTCCTCGGAGACCTTGGAGACCCGCAGGCCGAAGGCGATGTTGTCGTAGACATCCAGGTGGGGGAACAGGGCGTAGCGCTGGAAGACGGTGTTTACCTGCCGTTTGTGGGGCGGGACATCATTAATCCTCACCCCGTCGAACAACACAGAACCGGCTGTCGGCTTCACAAAGCCCCCGATAATCTGGAGGGTCGTGGTCTTGCCGCAGCCGCTGGGTCCGAGCAGCGTGAGGAATTCGGAATCGTTGATATAGAGGTTTATGTTGTCTAAAACAACTTCACCGTCATACGCCTTGCTGATGCCTTCAAGGCGAATGAGCTCTTTGGACATTTATCCTCCCCCATTCCATTCTATATTTTATATAGTAAGCAAGTGAGAGCATATTACCATAATTCCGCAAAATGTCAATCTATATTTGCATCCGGTTCCTTTTTACCGTTTGTACAGAATGTTTGTCACCTTACCAAGCTTTCGGAAATCAGCATTTCAAGTACGCGGGCCTCACGTTCAAACATCCATTGATTATATGGGCTTTCCTTTACGCTGCGGTTCTTATTGATTGCCGCAACAGGAGCCAAGAATTCCAGTTGATAAGATTCCTCTTTCTCATAGTCATCCAGATTCTGAGAAGTTAATTCTTCCATTACATCACAGAGATAATAGTAATTATCCTGAACGAAGCATTCTGTACTGTCATTATCGCTTCTTTGAATCCGATGTACATATCCGTATTCCCGAACGGTTTCCGGAATGACTATCAATCCTGCTTCTTCCCGAGTCTCGCGTATCATGGCTTCTATGGGATTCTCCCCGGTTTCTATGCCGCCGCCGGGGAATTTGCAGTAATCATATTTCAGACTGTGAATCATAGCGATTTTCCCATTTCGTATAATAATGCTTCTTGCCGAATTGCGTGTAAACGTATGGGTACATGCGCCATAATCCTTTTTATCCATTTCAAACAGCATTCTCATGTGTTGCCTCCGCGGAATTCAGTTTTCCATACAGTAACATCGCCTGCGGCCTTGACAGGATGCGCTCCTGTGATATACTAGCCGCAAAAGGGCGCTGTTGTTTTGACGGTTGGCCCTAACTGGTCAATCAATGTTGACCGCTCGGGTTGCAGCCGGGCGGTCAATGAACTTTTGGGGATATGTAAATCATTATCACAAGGACAACAATTTCCCTCAACGGTAATCAAAACCGGGGAAGTATTTTTCCGCGAAATCCACCCGCTCGGCGGTGAAGCTCTTGCCCCGCAGATATTCCAGGCAGCCCGCGTCGGTGGTGAAATCGAAGGTCAGGCGGTAGGAATAGAGGGCCTGCTTCGTTTCCCCGTCCCTCTGGGCCGCCGGGCTGCCGTATTTCCCGTCCCCCAGCAGCGGGCAGCCCGCCGCGGCGAGCTGGGCGCGGATTTGGTGGGTGCGCCCGGTCTCCAGCCGACATTCCAGAAGGCTCAGCCCATCCCGGCTCGTGAGGGTGCGGTACTCCGTGACGGCGGTGCGGGCCCCCGGCTCCGGCTTTGTGCGGACATAGACCCGGTTCTTCGCCGCGTCCTTGAAGAGGAAGCCCCGCAGGATGCCCGCCGGGGGCTTTGGCGTCCCCAGCACGGCGCAGAGGTAGCGCTTGTCCAGCTCCCGGTCCCGGATTTTCTGATTGAGAACGCGCAGAGCCTCGGCGGTCTTGGCGGCGATGACGATGCCCCCGGTGTTCCGGTCGATGCGGTTGCAGAGGGCGGGGGCGAAGGCATTTTCCTCCCTGGGCCGCCACTGACCGCTGAGGAGCAGATGGGCCTGAATGTTGGCCAGCAGCGTCCGCTCCGGGGGTTCCCCCTCGGCGTGGTGGCAGAGCATCCCCGGCTTCTTGTCCGCGAGAAGGATGTGCTCATCCTCGTAGACGACGGTGAGCTGCGGCTTTGATACCTTCCGGTAGGCGTTCTCGTCGGAGGGCTTTTCAAAGAATTCGTCGGAGATGTAAAGCTGGAGGACATCCCCGGCGCTGAGGCGCAGGTCCCCCTTGCCGGGCCTGCCGTTGACCTTGAAGCGCTTGAGGCGCAGGTACTTCTGCAAAAGGGCGCTGGGGAGAAGGGGAACGGCCTTGGAGAGAAAGCGGTCCAGCCGCTGGCCCGCGTCGTTTTTGCCGACGGTAAGTTCTTTCATCCTGCTTTCGTCCTTTTTTTGAAAAAAGCTCTTGCTTTTTCGGAAAGCTTCTGCTAGTATTATCTAGCTGTTCACATATCGCGTAAGGAGGTGCGGCAAATGGCAAAGTGTGAATTCTGCGACAAGGGCGTAACCTTCGGCATCAAGGTCAGCCACTCTCATCGGCGGTCCAACCGGACCTGGAAGCCCAATGTGAAGCGTGTCAAGGCGATCGTTGACGGGCGTCCCGTCCATGTGTATGCCTGCACTCGCTGCCTCCGCAGCGGCAAGGTCACCCGCGCGGTGTGAGCCTGGCAGTCACATAAAAGAGAAGAAAAACTCCGGGAGTTTTGCTCCCGGAGTTTTTTTTTGTGCTTTCGCGCCCCGAGAGGGGGTCATTCCCCGTCGTCCTCCGGCTCCCGGGAACTGCCGCGCCGCTTCTTCGACTGCCGCTGAAGGACCTTCTCCAAATCCTCCCGATAGCACCAGATGAGGGCGGCGGTGCAGCCCAGGGCGAGGATGACCTTCAGCCACCACTCCCCGAAGATGATGGAGAACACCGGCATGGCCAGGGCGAAGGCCAGGGCCATCAGGGGCTGCCGCCCGGTGAGGGCCATCACCAGCACCCCCAGGGCCACGCAAACGAGGAAGAGCCGCCAGTCCACAAAGAGAAGGGTCAGGGCGGGGAAGACCAGCTCCTGCTTGGAATCCGGGAAGCGCGTGACGGGGACCGCCTGGCCCACCAGGGCAAAGAGGAGGGCTGTGAGCTTGCCCACCGAGGGGAAGCCCGCCCCCTTCAGCAGCATCCCGCCGATGAGAACGGTGACCAGAGCCCGCAGCACATCCGCCGCCAGGGTATAGGCGACGCCCCGCCACTGATGGCGGCGGTACATGGCATAGTAGTCGAGCTCCACGCCGCCGGGGTCATCCTGAAAGGCGTAGCGGCTCACAAGGCCGCAGACATCCAGCAGCCCCAGGCCATAGGACAGCAGCGCGATGAAGAAGAGACTCAGTACCATGGGATTACCTTCCTTTCACACGGGTTTCGCTCCGTCTAAAGCTCCGCGCTCTCCCCCCGCTGCCGGATGATGAGGCGGACGGGGGTCCCCTCCAGGCCGAAGGTGGCCCGGAGCTGGTTCTCGATGTATCGCTGATAGGAGAAGTGGAAGAGCTCCCGGTCGTTGCAGAAGATGATGAAGCTGGGAGGGCGGACCCCCGTCTGGGTCATATAGAAGAGCTTCAGGCGCCTGCCCTTGTCCGTGGGGGGCTGCACCCGGGCGGTAGCGTCGCTGAGGACGTTGTTGAGCATGCCGGTGGAGAGGCGCAGGGCGCTCTGCTCGCTGACATAGTTGATGAGCTCGAAGAGGCGGGGCACCCGCTGCCCCGTGAGGGCGGAGATAAAGACGATGGGGGCATAGGGCATGAAGATGAGGTCCTTGCGGATGTCCTCCCGCATGCGGTCCATGGTCTTCGTTTCCTTTTCCACCAGGTCCCACTTGTTCACCACCAGGATGCTGGCCTTCCCCGCCTCGTGGGCGAGGCCCGCCACCTTGGTGTCCTGCTCGGTGACGCCTTCCCGGGCGTCCAGCATGATGAGGCAGACGTCGGCCCGCTCGATGGCGGCCTTGGCCCGCATGGCGCTGAACTTTTCGATGCGGTCCTCCACCCGGCTCTTTCGCCGGAGCCCGGCGGTGTCGATGATGAGGTAGCGGCCCGTCCCGTTTTCAAAGTAGGAATCCACCGCGTCCCGGGTGGTGCCCGCCACATCGGAGACCACCACACGCTGCTCCCCGAGGATGCAGTTTACGAGCGAGCTCTTGCCCACGTTGGGCCGCCCCACGATGGCGACCTTGATGAGGTCATCGTCTTCCTCCGCCTCTTCCTCCTCCGGGGGGAAGTAGGCGAAGCAGGCGTCCAGCAAATCCCCGGTGCCGTGGCCGTGGACGGCGGAGACGGCGATGGGCTCTCCCAGCCCCAGGTTGTAGAATTCATAAAAATCCGCGTCCACGGGGCCGACGGAATCCATCTTGTTCACCGCCAGCACCACGGGCTTTTTGGATTTCAGCAGCATGTTCGCCACGTCCTGGTCCGCCGCGGTGACCCCGGTGCGGATATCCGTTACCAGCACGATGACATCCGCCGTGTCGATGGCGATGCGGGCCTGCTCCCGCATGAAGAGCAGCAGCTCGTTATCCGTGTTGGGCTCGATGCCGCCGGTGTCCACCATGGTGAAGGTCCTTCCCCGCCAGTCCGCGTCGGCATAGAGCCGGTCCCGGGTGACGCCGGGGGTGTCCTCCACGATGCTGAGGCGCTGTCCCGCCAGCTTGTTGAACAGGTGGGACTTGCCCACGTTGGGGCGGCCGACGATGGCGATGAGGGGTTTTCTGCCCATAGTTACCTCACTCCTGGATGTTCAGGAAGGCCCGGAGCACCGCGCCTCCGTCGTTGGGAACGGGGATGACCGGGACCCCCAGGGCGCGGGATACCTCCGCCAGGGAGACATCGTCCAGAAACACGTCCCCCCCGTGGCGCAGCATGGAAACGCTGATGAGGAGCCGCTGCCCCAAATCTCTGCCCCGGAGCTGGGCGATGAGGTCGCCCCCGGTGAGGAGCCCCGCCACATTCACGCTCTCCCCGAAAAAGTCATTCCGGAGACCGTAAACCTTCCCATCTACAGCATACCACGATTCCCTGAGAATTTGAAGCAGTTTTTCAAAAAGTGGGAGGGCCGCCCCGCCGGTGGCCACGGCGAAGGGGAGCACCTCCGGGGCCGCCGGGCGCTCGGCCAGCGCCTCGGTGAACTCGTCCTCCAGGCTGCGGAGCATCCCCACCCCGTTCTCGAATTGGGGGAAGCCCTCATAATAGTCCCAGTCCGGCACCTCCCGCCCCGCCTTGCGGTACAGCTCGTCCCCGCAGGCGAAGATGCGGCTGCCGTGCTTTCGGAGGCAAGTTTCCCCGAAGGCGTCCACCCGGTCGATGATCTCCCCGGCGATGGTCCCGTCCACCGGGGTGAGGGGAGTCAGCCCCTCCCGGTATTTCGTGATGCCCACGGGCACCACGCTGACGGAGCTCACCTGGGGCCAGAGGGCGGCCAGGTCCTCCATGCTCTTCTGCAAAATCTCCCCGTCGTTGATGCCGGGGCAGACCACGATCTGACAGTCCATCTGGATGCGGGCCTCGGCAAAACGGCGCATGATGGCATAGCCCTCCCCGGCCCGGGGATTCCCCAGGAGGCGGACGCGGGTCTCCGGGTCGGTGGCCTGGACGGAGACGTTGATGGGGCTGATGCGCAGGTCGATGATGCGCTGCTGCTCCCGCGCGGAGAGGTTCGTCAGGGTGATGTAGTTCCCCTGCAGAAAGCTGAGGCGGGCGTCGTCATCCTTGAAATACAGGGTCTCCCGCAGGCCCCGGGGGAGCTGGTCGATGAAGCAGAATACACAGTGATTTAAGCAGGAGCGGGGCCTGTCCATGAGATAGGTCTCAAAGTCCAGACCCAGGGGCTCGCTCTCGTCCTTTTTGAGCTTTTTCCGCAGCACCCGCTCCCCCCGGCGGAACTCCAGGGTCAGGCGGGCGCTGGCGCTGTAATAGCGGTAGTCCAGCACGTCCCGGATGACCTCCCCGTTAATGGAGAGAAGCTCGTCTCCCGGCCGCAGCCCCGCCCGGTCGGCGGGGGAGCCGGAATCCACCTCAGCGATAATCTGCGCCACGGCAGGGCACCTCCAAACTCAGAACATAAGAAAGCAGAGGGGGAACCGCGCCCCCCTCTGCTTTAAGTCTCTTATTTCGCTTCCTCGACAGCCAGCACCGTCTTGCCATTATAGGTCCCGCACTGCTTGCAGACCCGATGGGGCAGATGGTAGGCCCCGCACTTGGGGCAGGCGACGAGGTTGGGCGCCTGCAGCTTCCAGACGGAAGAACGGCGCTTATCTCTTCTTGCCTTGGAGACTTTTCTCTTCGGAACGGCCATGTTCACACCTCCATTTATTCTTCATCCAGCAGCTGCTTCAGCGCAGCCAGGCGGGGATCTGCTTCCGGCTCGCAGGCACAGGGACCTTCATTGAGGTCGTGCCCGCAGCGGGGGCATACCCCCTTGCAGTCGGGACGGCAGAGCGTCTTGCTGTCCAGCCCCAGAACGAAAGCCGTCGTGACGATCTCGGTGAGATCGACGGAGTCATCCTGCACAAGAAACACATCCGGGTCTTCCTCGTCCTGGTGTTCGGTGACCAGCACCGTCTCCAGCGGAAAGACCGTCTCCCCCTCGAACTCCCTGCCGCAGCGGTCACACACCCGCCGGAGAGAGACCCGGGCCTGGCCCGTCAGCGTCAGCACATCGGCGCTGGAAACCACCTGTCCCGATGCCGTGATGGGCGAGAGGTACGCGGTGATGGAGGGGAAATCCAGCCCCGCCGGGTCGATGGCGCAGGAGAAGGGGAGCACCCCATCCCCCCGCAGCAACTCCAGAATGTTGAGACGCATGGCGCTAACTCCTGTCGAGAACGGGAAAACGGATCAGCTTGGCTTTTAAGCTCACATATTATAGAGGATAAAGTTCCCCTTGTCAAATGTTTTCTCTTATTTTTTTGCTTGCAAATACTTCCCCGGGTGGTTATCATTAAAATAAGAACAGCGGGCGACCAAAGGAGGTCTGGAGGATGGAGCCGAGATACAGCGTGAAGCTGTCGACACTGGTGGATATTTTTTCCCTGACGAAGGTCTATACGCCCCCCAATTATGAGGAGGTGCGCATCGTCACCCCGGATCTGAACCGGCCGGGGATGCAGCTGGTGGGCTTTTTCAGCCACTTCGATTCCGAGCGCATCCAGCTCATGGGCACGGTGGAGATCATGTACCTGAAGAACCTCCCCGCCTCGGAGCGGCGGAAGGTGTTCGCGGAGCTGATGAAGCGGGGCATCCCCGCCCTCCTCATCTGCCACAGCATGGAAATCTACCCCGAGTGCCTGGAGATGGCGGAGAAATACGGCATCACCCTCCTCGCCACGGAGATGGACACCTCCGTCATGGAGGCGGAGCTCATCACCACCCTGAACATCTACCTGGGCCCCCGCATCACCCGCCACGGGACCATGCTGGAGGTCTACGGCGAGGGCATCCTCATCACCGGGGAGAGCGGCGTGGGCAAGAGCGAGACCGCCATCGAGCTGGTGAAGCGGGGCCACCGCCTCATCGCCGACGACGCCGTGGAGATTAAGAAGATCTCCTATAACACCCTCTTTGCCGAGTCGCCCCCCCTCATCAAGCACCTCATCGAGCTGCGGGGCATCGGCGTGGTGGATGTCATGCGCCTCTTCGGCATGGGGGCCATCAAGACCCGGCAGGAGCTGGACCTCATCATCAACATCGAGACCTGGCAGGACGGCATGATGTATGACCGGCTGGGCCTGGAGAACCAGTACACCACCCTTCTGGGGGTGCAGATACCAATCTTGAAAATACCGGTGAAGCCGGGGCGGAACCTGGCCGTCATCATCGAGGTGGCCGCCATGAACAACCGCCAGAAGAAGCTGGGCTTCAACACCGCCCAGGAGTTCACCGAGCGCATCAACAAGCACTTTGCCGACAGCATGGCGGGCCTCGGCGATGAATGAGCGTCTCCTTTCCGCGATACGGGAGAGGCTGCCGGGGCTGGAGGTCCTGGAGCGGGAGCCCCTGAAAAACCACACCAGCTTTCGCATCGGCGGCCCCGCGGCCCTGGTGCTGCTCCCCGCCTCGGTGCCGGAGCTGAAGACCCTCTGTGCCCTGCTGCGGGAGCTGGGGGAGGAGCCGCTGATTTTGGGCAACGGCTCCAATGTCCTGGCCCCGGACGAGGGGCTTGAGCGGGCCGTCATCGTCACCCGCCGGGTCTCGGCCATGTCGGCGGCGGAGGGGGTCATCACCGCCGAGTGCGGGGTCTCCCTCACCAAGGTCTCCGGCCTCGCGGCCCAGTCGGGCCTCACGGGCCTGGAATTTGCCTACGGCATCCCCGGCACCCTTGGGGGCGCTCTCATCATGAACGCCGGGGCCTACGGCGGGGAGATGAAGGATGTCACCGCCTGGGTGGAGTGGCTGGACGGTGACCTCACGGAGCACCGCAGCGAGGGGCCGGAGCTGGACTTCGGGTATCGGCGCAGCCGCTTCCGGGCGGGGGAGACCGTCCTCCGGGCCGGGCTCAGGCTTTCGCCGGGGGATGCCGGGGAAATCCAGGCCCGCTGCCGGGAGCTGACGGAAAAGCGCCGCGCCTCCCAGCCTTTGGACCTGCCCAGCGCGGGCAGCGCCTTCAAGCGGCCAAAGGAGGGCTACGCCGCCGCCCTCATCGACGAGGCGGGGCTCAAGGGCTATGCCGTGGGCGGGGCGCGGGTGAGCGAGAAGCACGCGGGCTTCATCGTCAACGGCGGTAATGCCACCGCTCATGACGTGCGGCGGCTCATGGAGGAAGTGCGGGAGCGGGTGCGGGAACGCACCGGCATCGAGCTGGAGGCGGAGATTCGGATATTATGAAGGAATTTGTGCTCATCACCGGCCAGTCCGGCGCGGGAAAATCCCAGGCGGCGGGCATTTTGGAGGACATGGGCTATTACTGCGTGGATAACCTCCCGGCGGAGCTGCTGCCCAGCTTCATCCAGCTGTGCCTGGCTGCCGAGGGGCGCTTTGACCGGGTGGCCCTGGTCAGCGACATCCGGGGGCAGAAGGATTTCGGGGAGCTGGCGGCCACCGTCGCCCGTCTCCGGGAGGAGCTGGGGCTCCACGTCCTCTATCTGGAGGCCTCCGACGCCGACATCCTCAACCGATATAAGGAGACCCGGCACAGCCACCCCCTGGACCCCGGGGGGGAGGACCTGCCCGCCGCCATCCGCCGGGAGAAGGAGGCCCTCGCTCCCCTGCGGGCCGAGGCGGACACGGTGGTGGACACCACCGGCTTCACCTGGAGCCGCCTGAAGCTGCGGCTGAGCAAGGTGTTCCACAGCGGGAAGGAGGAGGGGGGGCTCTTCCTCCATGTCTGCTCCTTCGGCTTCAAGAACGGGCTGCCCGCCGGGGCGGACCTGGTGTTTGACGTGCGCTTTCTCCCCAACCCCTTCTATGTGCCGGAGCTGAAAAACCTCACGGGGATGGACGCGCCGGTGCGGGAATATGTGGATTCCTTCCCCGCCGCGGGGGAGTTCCGGGATAAGCTCCGGGACCTCCTGGCCTTCCTCCTCCCACGGTATCAGGAGGAGGGGAAATCCAGCCTCCAGCTGGCCTTCGGCTGCACCGGGGGCCGCCACCGCAGCGTGGCCCTGGCGGAGGAGGTCACGGTGATGCTCCGGGGCATGGGCTATTCCGCCGACTGCGTCCACCGGGATTTGAAATGAGGTCTGAGCCATGTCCTTTGCCTCGGAAACAAAAAACGAGCTGTGCCGCGCGGGGCTGACAAAGCCCTGCTGCATCCGCGCGGAGCTGTACGGCGTCCTCCTGTTCAGCAACACCTTCGACAGCCGGGAGTTTCGGGTGCTCACGGAGCACCGGGGCTTCCTCCAGCGCACGGAAAAGCTGCTCCGCCGCGCCGCCGACCTCGCTCCCGATGAGCGGGGCGGGGAGGAGGGGGGCAAGCTCAGCCTCACCGTTCGGGAGCCGGAGAAGCTCGCCGCCCTCCGGGGCCTCTACGGCATCGAGCCGGCGCGCAGCCCCGCCCACCACGTGAACCTGGGGGTGCTGGAGGAGGACTGCTGCCGCGCCTCCTTCCTCCGGGGGGCCTTCCTCGCCGGGGGCAGCGTCACCGACCCCGGCAAGAGCTACCACCTGGAGCTCATCACCGGGCATTACAGCGTCTCCCGGGAGGTGGAGGCCCTGCTGCGGGAGATGGATTTCCGCCCCGGCAGCCTCGCCCGCAGCGGGAATTACGTCCTCTATTTCAAGCACAGCGAGGCCATCGAGGATTTGCTGACCCTTCTCGGCGCGCCCCAGGCTGCCCTGGAGATCATGAGCGCCAAGGTGGAGAAGGAGGTGCTCAACGGGGTAAACCGCCGCCTCAACTGCGACGAGGCAAACCTGGACAAGACCGTGGAGGCCGCCGCGAAGCACCTGGCCGCCATCCGTGCCCTCACGGGCTCCGGGCGGCTGGAGACCCTCAGCCCCAAGCTGCGGGAGGCCGCCGCCCTCCGGCTGGAGCACCCGGAGCTGAACCTCAGCCAGCTGGCCGCCCTCACGGACCCGCCGGTGACGAAATCCACCCTGAATTACCGGCTGAAGAAGCTCATGGAGCTGGCCGGCGAATAGGAGGTCATGAACATGACATATCTGCTGTATATCCTTTCCGCATTGGCGGCGTGGTTTTTGGGACTCTTCCTCGACGCAGACATTTCTTCTTCTCCCCAGGGCTTTCTTTGCCTGAGGATCCTGCTGCCCCTTGTGGTAATAGGGCTCTGGGTCCTCAAATCCGTCAAGGACAACAAAAAAGAATAGAGCAAAGGGACGGTTTATCCCTGCTGATGCAGGAGGATAAACCGTCCCTTGGATGATTCCGCTCATCGGCCGGCAGATTGCTTCCCCGGTTGTTCCCCTGAACGGACGCGATAGAATTTCTTTGCCTGGTCCGGAGTCGTTTCCGGGCAGTCCTCATCAAATTCAATGGGCCGCTTTGCGGCTTCCTCAATCATGCGAATCTGCTCAGGTGTTAATTCTTCGTCGGGTTTAAGATTATAGGTAATCAGCAAAGTAAAGCCCCCTTTCATAGCTGGTAGCGATTCTGGCAGAGATAATTCGAATGGTTTCCCGTCGTTCCGTATAGACAACGAAAAGGACATTATGGGCCATGCCGATGGTATTATACCGATCTTCGTCGCTGCTATGTGCTTCGTCATAGAACTCAATGCGATTGGGGTCACGAAAGATGAGGGAAGCCGTCTGAAAATCAATTCCGTGCTTGCGAATGTTGACAATCTCTTTTTGATAGTCCCATTCAAATCGCATGTCGTTCACCTGCTACACCTCTGCGTATGATACATGAAGTATAGCAAATCTGTGTAAATCTTGCAAGGGGCAGAAGTGAAGCGGGGCCGATTGGGCGTTTGCATCACTCCTGAATAAAGGCTTCCTCCGCCGCCTGCTGCGCGGCGATAAGAGTCCCGTAGTTCTGCGCCTCCAACTGTTCCAGCGCGTCCGAGATGCTGCGGAACAGGATTAAGTACGGGGTTTTGTATTTGTCCATTCGACTTCCTCCATAGAAAAAGGCTATGTATAGCCTGATAGTAGCACGCATAGCCTATTTTGTCCAGCATCTTCCGATATGCTTGACGCAGAAAAGCATGGGGAGGATTTGGATATGGATACGACCGGGGCGGTTCGGGACCGGATTCTGCGGCTTTGCAGTGAGCGGAACATCACCATTAACCGGCTGGCGACGCTCTCCGCGCTGCCGCCGTCCAGCATCAAAAACATCCTGTATGGAAAGAGCCTGAACCCCAAGCTCCTCACAATCAAGATGCTTTGCGACGGGCTGGAGATTACCTTGGGAGAATTCTTTTCCGCGCCGGAATTTGAGAGTTTGGGGCCGGAAATCAAATGAGACAGCGAAAACCCATCGCCCCCTGCCGGATGGCAGGGGGCGACAGCATATTTGCGGGGAAAGGCTCAGAGCATGGCCGCCTTTTTCTCCAGCAGCTCCGCGATAAGCGCCACGCTGCCCTCGAAGCCCAGGTAATCGGTGTTCAGGCAGAAGTCGTAGTTTTCCGGGTCGTCCCAGGTCTGGTGGGTGAAGGCCTCGTAGTAATAGGCCCGGCGGCGGTTCGTTTCCTTCACCAGCTTCTCCGCCTGGGCGCGGTCCTTGAGGTTGAACTTCTCCGAAACGCGCTTCACGCAGGAATCCAGCCCGGCGCAGACGAAGATGCGCAGGGCATCCCGCCGGTCCCGGAGGATGTAGCTGGAGCAGCGGCCAAAGAAGATGCCGTTGCCGCTCTCGGCGGCCTTCAGCAGCTCCCTCGTCTGGGCGAGGCGGAGGCTCTCGATGTCCTCCTTCTTCTGCACGGCGGGCAGCCCCTCCCGGTTGTTGACGGAGGTGGTGTCCATAAACATGGCCAGCAGGCCGGAGTGATAGTTCTCCTGCTTCACCGCGTCCTCCTCCCGGGCGATGGGGAGCACGTCCAGCTCCAGGGAGAGCACCGCGTTGTTGTAGGGGTCCCGCAGGCGGCTTTCCAGGGCGCCGTCCTCGTCGTAGAAGGCCAGGGTCGCCTGCCGGAGGTTCACCCCGGAATTGGCCACCGCCCTTTCAATCAGCTCCCCGTCATAGACGGGCCAGCCGAATTTCTCCGCGAGGGCATAGCCCATTTCGTTGCCGCCGGAGCCGTAGAGACCGTTGATGGAAACCAGCATAGTCGTTCTCCTTTCAGAAGCCGAAGAGGTGGAACCAGTTGGGGAAGCCGATGGCCACGATGACAATCATCAGCAGCGTGGGCACCAGGCCCGCCTTGAACAAATCGCTGGCGGAATAGTAGCCCGCGCCGTGGGTGTAGAGGTAGATGGGCTCGGTGTACAGCAGGGTGATGGTGGCGCCGGCCCAGAACACGGGAATCATGGCCAGGGCCAGGGTGTACTCCGTGCCCACGATTTGGGCGATGCCAATCATGATGGGCACGAAGATGGCGGCCACGGAGGGGGCGGTGGGGATGAGCACACGGAGGTAGCACACCACGAAGCCCACGATGAGCATGACGGCGAAGATGCCCATGCCGCCGAGACCGGAGAAGAACTTGTCGGCAATCCAGGTCATGGCGCCGGTGGAGTTGACGCAGCCCATGGTGACGGCGACGGAGCCCACCATCATGAGAAGGTTCCAGTCCGCCTCCCGGACGTAGGACTTCCAGTCCATGAGGTCGATGCCGGGCATGAACATGAGGAAGAAGGCGCAGCCCGCCACCACGGTGGTGTTCAGGGCGCTGACCCAGGTGCCGGCGAACCAGAGGAGGATGGTGGCGATAATGATGACGATGGCCTTTTTCTCCTTGCTCTCCATGGGCCCCAGCTTATCCTTCTCGGCGAAGACCGCCTGCTGGGCCTCCATGGGCATGGCCTCGGGCTTGAAGATGACGATGAGGCTGATGCTCACCAGCAGGCACATGATGAGGGCGAAGGGGAGGCACATGACGAACCACTGGAGGAAGGAGACGTTGATGCCCTGATTTGCCAGCAGGCTCTGGGCGATGAGGTTGCCGGGGCTGCCGGCGGGGGAGATGAAGCCGCCGTTGCCGCAGGCGAAGGGCAGGCCGATCATGAGGCACTTGCCCAGCCGGCTCTCGCCCGGCTTCAGCCCGGCGGACTTGAGGAACATGAAGATGATGCCGTAGAACATGATGAGGGTGCCGAAGTTGCTGAGGAAGCCGCTCATCAGGGTGGCGATGAAGAGGAAGCCGAAGACCAGGGTTTTGGGGTTGCCCTTGCTCACCTTGGTAATCCAGGCGGAGATGCGCATGGGGATGGTGGTGTTGCTGAGGGCGCCGGTGACGCCGAAGCAGAAGAACACGAAGAAGAAGCTGGTGCCGCCGAAGTCCGCGAAGACCTGACCCAAAGTGGTGATGTTGAAGTAGGGCAGCAGCACCATGAGGGTGAGGCAGCTCACCGCCAGGGGCGCCACCTGGCACACAAAGAGCACGATGGCGGCGAGGAACACGCCGATGGAGGCCATGGCGGCCTCACTCAGCCCCTCAAAGGGGGGCAGCAGCACGAAAAAGGCGATGAGGACGACGGCGATGATGAAGCCGATGATGCGCTTCGGGGCGACCTTGCCTGAGCCGCCGGAGAGCGCCGGTTTGTCTTTCTTCAAGGATGATTCCTCCTAAATCGTTTGATACGGGGAAAGCGGAAATTCAGCCCTTTTCGTCCAGGGCTTTCGGCAGGAGGTAGACCCCCAGCATCCAGGGAATGCCCAAAAGCCCCAGGATGAGGAAGAATACCGTCAGGTTGCTGCCGGCGATGGGGGAGGCCACATAGGTGGGGAGCACCACGCCCCCCAGCAGGTCCAGCGTGGCGATGAGGCCGCCCGCGGTGCCCGCGAAGGCGGGGCCCACGTCGGGGAGGCGGATGGCCACGCTGAGGAGCTGGGCCATGCCGCTGCCGAAGGTATAGCCGGTGAGGATGAGGCCCACATAGAGCCAGATGCCCGGGAGACGCCAGGAGAAGGTGCAGCCCAGGAGGCTCACGAGGCCGCAGAGGATGAGCACCAGGCGGAATTTCCCGGTTTTCAGGGAGATGGTGGGGGTGAGGAGGCTCCCCAGGAGGTTGCCCACCATGAGGACAGCCCCGGCAATGTCCGCCGCGCCGTCGGTGAAGCCCCGCACCGTCTTGAGTGCGGTGGGGATGTTGGCGCTCATGCCGGTCATGGCGCCGTTGAGGAAGAAGATGACCCCGGCGGCGACCCAGACGTGACGGTTCTTCACCACCGAGAGGAAGGCCTTGCCCAGGCTGACGCTCTCCGGCGCGCCGCCCCCGTCCTTTCTGGGCTTTACGTTGGGCATCACGGCGACCCACAGCACCAGGACCGCCACCGCCAGCGCGGCGGCGAGGATGAAGGCCCGGCGGATGCCCAGGGAGGTGGTGGTGGCCATGCTCAGCACCATGCCGGTGGTGGTGATGGTGAGCACCAGACCCATGATGACGCTGATCTTCTCCGGCTTGAAGAAAACGCTGAGCACCTTGGAGGCGTTGGCGGAGATGAAGGCCGCCGAGAAGCCCAGGAAGATCATGGCCACATACATGAGGCCGTAGCCGTTTGCAAAAACCCGGGTCACGGCCCCCAGGGCGGTGAGCAGGATGGACACGCCCAGCACGGGCTTGTAGCCGTAGCGGTCCACCAGCAGGCCGCTGATGAGGCTGAGGAACACCGCCGGGAGCATGGGCGCGGTGAAGATGGAGTTGAACTGCACGCCGCTGAGGCCGTAGGTCTCGATGATTTGGGTGCCCAGGGGGGAGAACTGATACTGGGCGTAGTTGGGGGCCGCGTAGGCCAGGGCAAAGACGATGAAGCAGAGAATCCGCCTTGTCCTGGAGGGGCTGTCGTTGAGGGTAGTCAAGGTCTTGCTTCCTCCTTATTCTATCAGCGCAGGGAAATCATACGGGGGCAGCGCCGTCTTTCAGCAGCGCCGCCCCCGTGGGGATTTATTCCTTCTCCAGGGGGATGTCCCCCAGGTTCACGCACTCGGTTGTGCGCAGGCCCTTAAAGGCCTTTGTCTTGTAGCCCTTGGCCTCCACATAGACATCGAAGACGCCCACCGCCAAATCCTTGAACCAGAAGTCGCCGTATTCGTCGGTGCTCGCTATGTAGAGCTTCCCGCCGGTGATGGCCCGGATTCGGGCCCCGATGATGACCTCCTTTTCCACGGGGTCATACACCGTTCCGGCGATGAACTTGCCGGGGATGTTGCGGTAGTAGACCCGGGGGTGGAGCCCCGTCTCGGGGTTCATCACCGTGGCGCCCACGATGAGGTCCTGCATCTCGGGGTCGTCCTCGTCCCCGAAGCTGAGGGCCCCGGTGGGGCACATCTCAACGCAGCGGGGTTTTGCGTAGCCGTTATCCAGCAGGTGGGCGCAGCCGGTGCACTTCTGGGCAAGCTGCAGCTCCTCGTTCCAGTACACCGCACCGTAGGGGCAGGCGGTCGCCAGGGCCTTGTTGCCCTTGGCCTTCTCCGCGTCGATGATGACGAGGCCGTCCTCCCGGCGGTAGACTTCACCGTTCTTCGCCACGTCCATCAGGGCGCACTTCTCGCAGTGGTTGCACAGGTGGGGGATGTAGTGCACCGTCACCTTGGGGGCGGTGCCGTTGACGTGGTCGTCCACCTTCATCCAGAACTGGCCGATGTCCGGCTGGGGCGCGGCGATGGGGGAGAAGTCGTTGCCGCAGTGCTCGTCCTTGCAGGCCAGCTGGCAGCAGTAGCAGCCGCTGCACTTGGCGATATCGAAAACAAATGCTTTCTTACCCATTTAGATGGCCTCCTTGCTCTCGTCGATCATCCAGCCGTCCAGGCAGACGCCGCAGCCCTCGTCCACCTTGCGGGCGAAGGACTCGGGGTACTGCTTCTTCCAGCCCTCCATCTCCTCGTCGGTGACGGCGGCCACTTCCACCAGGAAGCCGCTGACCACCATGCCGGTGACATTCCGGGAGGTGATGGCGTGGGGGGTGATGAGGTTGATGGCGCCGCCCCGGTCCAGCTTCTCGGCGTCGATGGGGTCGAAGCGGGAGCCGTGGTCCACATAGACCACGCCGTCCACCAGGCGGGGGGTGACATAGGCCGCGCAGAGCACGGTGCCCCGCTCGTTATAGATTTTCACGATGTCTCCGTGCTTGATGCCCCGGGCTTCGGCGGTCTTGGGGCTCAGCCAGGCGGGCTCATACTGATACCCGTCCTTGGCACGGATTTTCATGGTCTCCACTTCCCGGTTCCAGGTGATGTCGTCCAGGTTGGCGTGGAAGCGCCAGCGCCCGTGGTTGGACATGCACAGGAGGGGGTAATCCTTGGCCCGGGGGCTCGACAGACGCTCGTCATGCAGCTCACTGGCCTCCACCCACTTGGGATAGGGCGGGCGCTCCGGGTCGTTGGGGAAGTTCTTCTTGATGCCGGTGGAGGTGAACTCCAGCTTGCCGGTGGGGGTGGAGAGGGGGTGGTTCTCCGGGTCCTCGGCGAAGGTGCGCAGGCCGGGAGGATGGAGCTTGAAGTCCTGAATGTTGGGGTCGCAGGGCAGAACGAAGATGTCCTTCTTGTGGAATTCGTCGTCCACGTCCAGGTCGTGAACGCTGCAGCCCTGCCAGAACAGCTCGATGACCCGCTCCTTGGACTTGTCGTTGTTGGTGTAGGCGTTGTAGATTTCGGGGCTGATCTTCCGGGCCACCTCGGCCACGCAGTCGAAGTCGTCCAGGCTCTCGCCCACGGGGGGACAGGCAGGCCGCTCCCGGAACACCGAGGTGAACACCGCGCCGCCCTTGTCATCGGAGATGTCGTCCATCTCAAACTTGGTCTGCACCGGCAGCACGATGTCCGCCAGGAGGCAGTCGTTCTCCAGCCAGGGCTGCTGGGCCACGATGAACTCAATCTCCTCGCTGCGCACGGCCTTCACGAAGCTGAAGCCATCGTTCCAGCAGGTGACCATGCAGGGAGCGTCGGTCCAGATGGCGTGGATGCGGGAGCAGCCCTTCGCCGGGAAGGAGTGTTTGTCCCACTGCTCGGAGGCCGGGCCGCAGAAGGAATAGAGGCCGTACCACTCCACCTCGTCCTTGAGGATGGCGTCGTGCACGAGGCACTTGGGGATGGACTGCATGGGGGGATTATCCGTCGTCTTGCAGACCTCAGCCAGCTCCTCGATGGCGGCGGCGGTCTTGCTCAGGCGGTAGCGCCCCTCCTCCTTGCCCTTTTCAAAGAAGGCGGCGGCATTGGAGGCGGACTGGCGGGGCTTCCCGGCGATCAGGGCTTTCTGCTTTTCCAGCTCCTCCTGGCGCTTCCTTTCCTCCTCCATACCCAGCAGGCCGGTGGCGTTCAAATCCTGGTTGGAGCCGGCGGGGCGCACGATTTCGCAGCGGTGGGGCAGGTCGATGATGCCCTCGCCCTGGTGGGGCATGGGATAGGTGTCGGTGTGGAGGTTCCACTCAATCCACTTGGCCTGATGGCGGCCGGGCTTGCCCAGGCCCTGCATGCCCAGGGCAATGGACTGGAGCCGCGCCGGCTCGGTGGAGAAGGCGCCGCGGATGCCGGGGCCGCCGTTGCCGATGGTGACGGACGTCACCTTCCGGCCCCAGTCCCGGGCCAGGGCCTTGATGGTCCACTCGGGCACGCCGCACTTTTCACTGGCCCAGGCGGGGGTCTTGGGCTCCCCGTCCTCCTTGCCCAGCACATAGTCGAAGAATTCCTCATAGCCCACGGCGTGGGTCTCCACATACTCCTTGTCGTAGAGCCCCTCGGTGAGCCAGACGTACATGATGCCCAGGTACAGGGCCGCGTCGGTGTTGGGCTGGATGGGAATCCACTTGTCGGCAAGGTAGCAGCCGGAGAAGTTCAGCGCCGGGTCGATGTGTACGAACTTGATGCCCAGGGAGTGAATCCACTGGCTCAGGCGGGAGGCCATGTAGCCGTCGAAGCCCACGGCGGTGACCTCCGGGTCACCGGCCCAGAAGAGCAGCAGCTCGGCGTTCTTGGCGATGTCGGGCCAGAGGTTGGCGGAGGGCTGCATCTCGCCCACGGGCTCGCCGCCCCACACGTTCTTGGAGCCCCAGGAGTAGCCCTCCCAGGAGTCCTGGTTGCGCATCTGCACGGTGTAGCCGCCCATGAGGGAGAGGAGCCGGTTCATGCAGCCGTGGCTGGGGGCGATGTGCTTGCCCTCGCCGTGCATATCCGCCTCGGCCAGCACGGCGGACATGCCGTACTTGTCCCGGATGCGGATGAGTTCGCTGGCGATGAGGTCGGTGGCCTCGTCCCAGGAGATGCGGACATAGCGGCTCTTGCCCCGGTTCTGGGGGTTCCGCTCACCCTTGGGGTCCCAGTCCACCCGCTTGAGGGGGTAACGGACCCGGTTGTTGGAGTAGACCCGCTTCTTGTAGGTGAGGTAGTAGCTGGCGGGCAGGGTGTGGCGCGGCGGCTCGAAGCTGGAGCCCCGGGCCTCGATTTTCCAGGGGTTCTTGCTCTCCCAGTCGTGGTTCTCGTCGTAGTAGAACGGGCGGATGCGGGTGATCTTTCCGTCCTTGTCCGACTCCACCACCGTGGGCAGACCGGCGCTGGGGCCCATGAGGCTGGCGGCCTTCAGGACCTTCCGGTCGGCCTTCACGTCCACTCGGGCGTTAGGCATGGTGATATTCCTCCTTTTCTTCCATACGGGCGGCCCCGCCGCCCGAGAGTGTCTTTCTTCCCGGTGCCTTGGTGAGGCGCTGTGCTTCCCGATGCGTTTCCCCTCCCGAAGCACAACATTTCACGCTATTCTACCGCGAACGAGGGAAAATTGCAACAAGTCAGTTGCCGGTTTTTTACGGAAATGTGAAGGGACGAAGTGTGTCAATGGCTTGTCCAATAAGGACGGTTTCGCTCGCAGCGGCTCGCGACTACGTCGCTGCACGGGTGAATGGCGAGTATCCGCCCTTCGGGCGAATACCCGCAAGATTCCCCCGGCAGCTCCTCTCCAAATCGAAGCCTCCGCTTCGATTTGGGAAGGACGTGGCCCGACATCAGCCGCCGGGTCTGCCGGGCAAGTGCACCTTGCTCGCCCGGCGAAGCTGGAATCATTCGGTTGCAGCCGCTGCGCGGCGGCAATCGACATTTCGCAAAATAAGAACGCGGGTTCCCCAGACCCCTCCGTGGCGGCCAAGGGAAACCCTGGGTTTCCCTTTGGAATCCCTTCCGCTGCATGCCTGCAATCGGCAGTCTCCTCGCCGATGCGAACACCTACCGGAAACAAACGGACTTTCTGCTCGCAGCCCACCGCTGGCAGTTCTCACACCTGCAGGCGGCCAGTCTTCGCGCCGCGATGACCCTTGATGTACCGGGCAGGGCATGGTATATTATGAGAAACATATCGTCCTTTACCGGAGGCACATATGAAAAAGAGAATCCTCGCCCTTATCCTCGTCCTTTCCCTTCTCGCCGGCGTCCTGCTGGCGGGCTGCGCCCGGGTGGAGCCCGCGGAGACGAAGGAGATCATCGGCATCATCGGCGCCATGGACGTGGAGGTGGAATCCCTGAAGGAGGCGGCGGACATCACCCGGCGGGTGACTGTGGCGGACATGGAATTCTGCCGGGGCACCCTGGAGGGAAAGAACGTCGTCATCGTGAAATGCGGCATGGGCAAGGTGAACGCCGGGATTTGCGCCCACACCCTCATCAGCGAGTTCGGCTGTACCGCCATCATCAACACCGGCGTGGCCGGCTCCCTGGATGAGCGGCTGGACATCGGGGACATGGTGGTCTCCGTGGACGCGGTGCAGCACGATTTTGACGTGACCTACCTGGGCTTTGAGCGTGGGGAAATCCCCTATACGGGGCTTTATGCCTTCCCGGCGGATGAGGCGCTGCGGGCCCTGGCGGTGGAGGCGGTGAAGGAGTCCGCCCCGGAGGTGCAGGTCTTTGAGGGGCGGGTCTGCTCCGGGGACCAGTTCATCTCCACCGACGGGCAGAAGGAGACGATTACCTCCAATTTCGGCGGCCTCTGCTGCGAGATGGAGGGGGGCGCCATCGCCCAGGTCTGTTACCTGAGCCACACGCCCTATGTGGTGCTCCGGGCCATCTCGGACAAGGTGGGGGAGACGGAGCTGATGGATTACACGGTCTTTGAGGCCCAGGCCGCCGCCCGCTGCGCCGAGATTGTGCAGTATATGATAGGTAAAATGTGAGCGGGTGACAAAAATCTGAAATCGGGGTGATACTATGCCGCGCAACCGCTTCCCGCACATCTACGAGCCCATTCAGGTGGGCAGCATGACCATGAAGAACCGCATCCAGTTTTCCCCCATCGTCTCCAACCACGCGGATGTGGAGACCGGGCGGGTGGGCCATGAGCTGCTGGAGTTTGTGAGCATGCAGGCGCAGACGGGCTGCGGCCTCGTGACCATCGGCTCCACGCCCGTCAACTTTGCCGAGGGGCGGGACTTTTACAGCTGCCTCTCCGCCACGAATGATTTGGACATTCCCGGCCTGGGGCTGCTGGCGGAGGAGGTGCACCGCTACGGCTGCAACCTCTCCGCCGAGCTCATCCACGCCGGGCAGTGGGCCGCCCTCAACGGCAAGGAGGCCTGGGTGCCCAGCGTGGTGGAGAAATACCACAAGGCGCCCCGGCGCTACCACGAGATCACCCGCAGCGAGATGCTCTCCGTCATCGACGACTACATGGCCGCCGCCCGGCGGTGCATGGAGGCGGGCTTTGACATGATCATGGCCCACTTTGCCCACGGCAACCTGGTCTCCGCCTTCCTCTCCACCCTCTGGAACCGGCGGGGGGACGCCTACGGCGGCAGCCCCCAAAACCGCTGGCGCTTTCCCCTGGAGGTGCTGGAGGCGCTGTACTCCGTCACCGGGGGGAAAATCCCCATCGAAATGCGGGTGGTGGGCGACGAGCGCATCCCCGGCGGCACGGACATCACCGAGCGCATCGCCTTTTTGAAGGAGGCCTCCCGCTACATCGACATGCTCTGCGTCTCCACCGGCACCCTCATGTATGAGGACGGGGAGTGCATGTGCTACAACATGCCCGGCTACTACACCCCCAGCGGTCTGAACGTGGAACACGCCGCCGCCTTCAAGGAGGCCCTGGGGGATAAGCTGGCGGTCTCCGTGGTGGGGGGCATCAGCACCCTGGAGCAGGCCGAGCACATCCTCGCCACGGGCAAGGCGGACATCGTGGCCATGGCCAAGGCCCTTATGGCCGATGACCGCATGATCGTCAAGGGCGAGCGGGGGCAGGAGGAGGACATTACCCCCTGCATGCGCTGCATGTACTGTCTGCGCACCGTGGGCGGGGCCCACCTCCGGGGCTGCGCCGTGAACCCCCGCATGGGCTGGGAATACCGCTATCCCCGCTTTATCCCCGCCCGGAAAAAGAAGAAGGTCCTCATCGCCGGGGGCGGCCCCGGCGGCATGGAGGCGGCGAGGATTCTCGCCGACCGTGGCCACGAGGTCATCCTCTGCGAGGCCGGCCCCGCCCTGGGCGGGCGGCTCCCGGAGGCCTCGGCCCTCTGGCTCAAGGAGGGCTTCCGCCGCTACTTCGACTTCGCCGTGCGGAAGACCCTCAGCTGCGGCGCGGAGGTGCGCCTGAATACGAAGGTCACCCCCGGGCTCATCCGGGAGATCGGGCCCGATACCGTCATCCTCGCCCTGGGAGCAAAGGAATTCCGGCCCGATATCCCCGGCGTCAACGGCCCCAACGTGGTGAGCGTGGTGGATGTGGACCGGGGAAAGGTCAAAGTGGGCCAGCGGGTGGTGGTCTGCGGCGGAGGCCTCTCCGGCGCGGAGTGCGCCATGGGCCTCGGCCGGGAGGGAAAGCAGGTCACGGTGGTGGACGCCCTCTCCGAAGCGGAGCTCCACAAGAACATGAAGGATTTTACCCGCCCCATCTTCTTAAAGCAGCTCAGAGACAACGGGGCGGAGATGCTCTATGAGACCGGCGTCCGGGAAATCGGGCCGGAGGGCGTGCTGGTGCGCCATGCGGACGGCAGGGAGGAGATGCTTCCCTGCGACACCGTCATCGCCGCCTTCGGCATCCGCGCCGACCGGGCAGAGGTGGAGGCCCTGAAGGAAGTGGTGGCCGAGACCTATGTCATCGGCGACGCCCGGAAGGTGGGGGTCATCGGCGACGCCACAAACGACGCCTGGCGGGTCTGCCTGGAAATCGAGTGAGACGAGCCAGGACATGTTCAAAAAGCTGAAATCCGGCCCGAATTACGGGTATGTCATCCTGCTGCTCCTCTGCCTTGCCATCTCCCTGGCGGATTTCGGGCAGTTCCAGGTGAGCTCCCTGGCGGACCGGCTGCGCACGGCCCTTGGTCTCAGCCAGAGCCAATACAGCGCCATAGCCACCGCCCCGCTGCTGGCGGGCATCATCTTCGGCTTCCTCTCCGGCGTGCTGATGGACCGCTTCGGCATCCGGGTGGTCACCGTCTCCGTGGTGCTCACCGCCGCCGGGCTGGTGCTGCGGATGCTCTGGGGCACCTTCACCGCCCTCTATATCTCCGGCATCCTCATCGGCTGCTCGGCCACCTTCATCAACACCACCGCCCCCAAGATCATCGGCGGCTGGTTCCCCCGGGAGCGGGCCACCCCCCTCATGGGGGTGGTGCTGGCGGTGGCCAACCTGGCCATGGCCCTGGGCACCGGCACCGCCGCCCTGTTCAGCACCGTGGCTGCCGCCTTTCGCTTCTCGGCGGCCCTGGCGGCGGCGGTGCTGCTGCTGTGGTTCCTCTTCATCGCCGAAAAGCGGGAGACCGGGGCAAAGCAGGCGGAGGAGCCGGTCCCCGTCTCCGAGAGCATCCGGGCGGTGGGGAAGCACGGGGGCGTGTGGCTCCTGAGCCTCTTCTGCCTGGGGAGCGTGGCCGCCATCGGCTCCGTCAGCGTCTTTCTCCCCCAGGCCCTCATGTCCCGGGGGATGACGGAGGTGCAGGCGGGCTGGCTCAGCATGGCCGTGACCCTGGGGAACATGGCCACGAACTTTGTCTCCCCGGCCATCATCCGCCGCTTCGGCACGAGCCGGAAGCGCCTTTGCCTGATGGTCTGCGTCTACAGCCTGGGGGAGGCGGTGCTGGTGGCCCTGGGCTGGCGGGCCTCCGGGGTGCTGCTGCCGGTGCTGCTCTTCTTCTCCGGCTTCTGCGCCATGGGCTTCCTGGCCTTTTATCAGACCATCCCCCTCACCCTCCGGGGCATCGGCAGCCGCTACAGCGGCACGGCCATGGGCCTCATCATCACGGTACAGCTGGGGGCCTCGGTGGTGCTGCCCAGCTATGTCATCGCCCCCATCGCCGGGGACGATTACCGCCTGATCTTCCTCCTCCTGGGCGCCCTGCCCCTGCTCCCGGCCCTGCTCTCGCCCCTTCTGCCGGTGAAGGACATGTTCGGGGAGAAGAAGTGAGAAAAACCCCGCCGCCGGAGCGATTTTTCCTCGTTCCGGCGGCCTTTTTTTGAATCTTTTTCAAGATTTTCAAAAATAATGCTTGCTTATCCTGCCGGGGGATATGCTACGGTGCTGCCGAGGTGATAAAAATGCGCATCAAGGAAGCCGCGAAACGGACGGGGCTGACGGAAAAGACCATCCGCTATTATGAGAGCGTGGGCCTGGTCATCCCCGACATGGAAACGAAGTTTGACCGGCTATGGCGGGACTATTCCGAGGAACACGTCCGCCTTCTGTCCGCCGTGGCGGTCCTGCGCCGGGCCTCCTTCCGGGTGGACGAGATCGGGGAGCTGCTGGCCGCGCCGGAGAAGATACCGGAAACAGTGGAGCGGGTGCGGGCGCGGGCGGAGGAGGACCGGGCCGAGGTGGAGAAGCTCTGCGCCCGGCTTGCCCAGCCGGACCTGCAGGAGGCCGCCAACGTGCCGGACCTGGCGGAGCGGCTGCGGGAGACCGCCGAGGACTTCGACCTCCCCACTGCGGAGCTCAGCTACGTCCCTCCCCGGCGGGAGCGGAGCGTGGCCGAGCCGAGATCCCTCTCCGGGAGCCTTGCCCGTCGGCTGGCCCTGCTGCTGTTCCTTATCTGGCTGCTCACCGCCTTTACCGCCCTGGTCCTGCTGGCGGGGTACATCCGGGAGCAGGCCCTCCCGGTTTTCTCCGAAGAGCTGGAGGACGCGCTTGCGGAGTATGACGGGGAGGGGGACTTCGCGCTGCCCGTCCCGGCCTTCACCCCGGAGGGCGACCTGGAAATCAGCCGCCTGTTCCTGGGCGTCGGGGGGCGCTATGTCTGGTTCAGGCCCACGGGCAGCTTTCCCTGGCTTCAGATGCCGGAGCTCACCCTCCACCGGGCGTTTATGGTCCTGACCCCCGGCGGGACGATACAAAAGAGCGAGGGCTTTCTTACCTATAAGAGCATGCCCACCCCCGCATATCTCACTATATACGACGGTTTTCTGAGCCTGGTCCCTTCGGAGGGCGTATTGCCCACTTATCTGAGCTTCAGCACCTTCCCCCTGATTTCCGGCAGCTTTGAAGCCCGGGGCGCGGCAAAGGAGCTCACCTCGAATGTGGGCGCGGCGGCGGCGTTCCGGAGCGGTCAGACGCCCCTGAAGCTGCTGGACGGCATCGAGAGCGGAGAATATGACTTCGATGCCCGCTACCTGCGGCAGACGGCGGTGCTCCGGGGCCGCTGGGCGGTAAACGACGCCGGGGAGCGGACCGCCTTCCTCCTTGCCGCCTATGCCTGGAGCCCCCTGGGGGCGGCGGCGAGGGCACTCCTGCCCTTCGACCTGGGCCTCCTGGGCCTGCTGCTCCTCTTGGGGTTGGCCCTGTGGCTGGCGCTTCGGCGCAGCCTCATTCGCCCGCTGGCGGTCCTCACCGCAGACCTCTCCGCTTCGCCCCTTTCCGTGAGTCCCGCAGAATACGATTATGCCCTTGCCTATGGGGAGCTGCAGGGCCTCACCTCCGGGTATCTCCTGCGCCGTGCCATGATGGGGGCCGCTGCCCCCGCGCCACGGGCGGCAGAAGACTGTCCCCGGCTGTCGGAGGCGCTGGAGAACGCCCGGTGCAAGCTCCTGCCCCTGCTGTTGGACCGGGGCCTGAAGCCCGGGGTGGAGCCGGGGGCGGACGGCCTGGTGGCAGCCGACCCGGAGCGATTGGAGGAGGCGCTGCTGGCCCTCCTGCGCGCGGCGATGCCCCTGGCACTGCAGGGCCCGATGACGCTGCGCACCCTGGAAAAGGAGGGCTTTCTGCTCCTGGAGGCGGAGGTCCGCACCAGGCACCGCCTGCGGGCCGGCGAATACGCCGCCCTCTGGGAGAGCATCTATCGCCTGCCGCTGTGGCAAAACGCCCCCGGCAGCGCCCTTCGCCGGGCCTGTGCCGCCCTGCCCGGCTCCTTCTGCGCCGTACGGAGAACAGGGCGGGGCCTCTGCCTCACCCTGGGTCTGCCCAAGACGGAGTGAGGGTAGTATTAAACGGAGGGAAGGGGCGCGGGCCATTCGGCCCGCGCCCCTTCCCATGGAAATCATTTATGCCTTTTTCCGCCCGCTCACCAGGGCGATGAAGTCCACCGCCGCTTCGATGATGAGGGCGATGCCCGCAAAGACCCAGATGGAATTGACCATTCCGGCGGGGTGGAAGATGATGAGGACGCCGAAGATGACGGAGAGAACGGCGCTCACCAGAGCGAGGGGGGAGACGGACAGGCCCGCCTTCCTCCCATCGAAATAGCTCTTGCACTTGATGACGCCGGAGATGAGGAGAAAGACGCCGAAGACCACTGCCAGCACCCCGAAGAGGCGCATGATCCAGCCGACACCGAAGACGCAGACAAGCCCCACGAGGAGGGCGACGATGGCGAAAAGCAGGGTCCCCGCCCCCGCTTCCCCGCGGTCCCGTCCTTTTAGCCAGCGGATGAGGTAGACAACCCCCACGGCCAGGAGGACGATGCCCAGCAGGATGATGGCCGCCCGGGTGAAGCTCTCGGGCTTAATCAGCAGGAGGATGCCGACGATCAGCTCCCCCAGAATCAGGAGGATGGAGGGAAGATTGTGCTTGAGGGAAGACATAAGCGAGACACCTTTCTCTTACATGCTCAGCTCCGTGCGGGAGATGAGGTCGTTCTGTCCGGTGCGGTGCATTTCCACGAAGTAGACGCTGAAGCCCGCGATGCGCACCACCAGGTCCTTGTATTCCTCCGGGTTCTTCTGGGCGGCCCGCATGGTGTCGGCGGAGACGATGTTGATTTGCACCTCCATGCCCAGGAAATCGAAGAAATAGGTCTTCAGCAAATTGCGCATCTTCTCGATGCTGTCGGCCCCGTTCATGCAGCTGGGGCTGAATTTCAGGTTTAAGAGGGTGCCGTTGGCGAACTTCCGGTAGTCGATGTCCCCCACGCTCACCAGGACGCCGGTGGGCCCGTTCTTGTCCATCTGCTGCCGGGGGGAGACGCCGTCGGCCAGGGGCTCGCCGCTCTTGCGCCCGTCGGGGGTGGCGGCGGTGGAGAGACCGAAGGCCACATTGGTGGTCACGGGCCAGAGGCCGGCGCTCCAGTGGTTGCCCCGAAGGCCGATGCCCTTCTTCACCGCCTCGGCGAACACATCGGAGGCCCAGCGGACCCAGGCGTCCGCCTCCGGGTCCCCGTTGCCGTAGTGGGGGGCTTCGTTGTTCACATAGTTGTAGAGATCCTCGTGGCCCTCCCAGTTGTTCATGAGGGCATCGTAGAGCTCCGCCGGGGTGCAGCGTTTCGTCTCTTCATCGAAGCAGAGGCGCTTAATCATCTGCAGGGAGTCCGCCAGGTTGCCGATGCCCACGCCGGCGATGCCGGTGGAGTTGTATTTCGCGCCGCCCCACATGACGTCCGCCCCGTTCTCCATGCAGCCCTCCATGGTGGCGCTCACCACCGGGAGGGGCATGATCTGCCGGGCCACATACTCGAAGTTGTTGGTGAGGCTGACGTGGAGCTTCACGAAGAATTCCACCTGCTGCTTATAGGCCTCCAGCACCTGGTCAAAGGAGGTCATATCCTTGAGGTAGCCGGTGGCGGGGCCGGTCTGGCTGCTGGGGGAGACCTTGCCGGTAATCCAGTCCAGCTTGGGCATGGGGTTTATGCCGTTGTTGATGCCCACCATCAGGGCGTTCATCATGTTGAAGAAGTCGCCGCCGCCGGTGCCGCCGCAGCAGCACCACTCGTCGCCGCAGCCGCCGGGCTCCACACAGCCCACGGCGCAGTAGTTCCGGGCGCTGGCAAGGGGGAGGCCCCGGTCCAGGAGGGCGGGGATGATGACCTCGTCATTTTCCATGCTGGGCACGCCGCCGCAGATGCGGTTGGTCTCGATGGCGGCCTCCCACAGCTCGTCGGACATATTCTTGTGGATGCGCAGGGCCACCGGGGGATCGTGGAGCACCAGCCGCCCGGAGCACTGCAGGCACATGAAGGTCACTTCGTTGGTGGCGTCCTCCCCGGTATCCGGCTTCACGCCGCCGATGGTGATGAGCTGGCCGGAGGTGTAGCCCGGCACGCCGTATTCCCCGCTGTCGCCCCAGAATTTGTTCATCTCGGCGACCTTGAGGAAGAACATATCCAGCAGCTCCTGGGCAAATTCCGGGGTGAGGGTCCCGGCGGCGATGTCCCGCTCGTAATAGTCCCCCAGGTACTGGTCCAGGCGGCCCCAGCTCATGCCGTGCATGTTGCCCTCCAGGGCCAGGCAGATCTGGTAGAGGAAGAGGCCCTGCAGGGCGTCATAGTAGTTCCGGGCCGGGTTCTCCGTGACCCAGCTCAGGCACTCGGCCATTTTCTCCAGCTCCGCCTTCCGCTGCGGCCTCGTCTCTGTTTCGGCCATCTCCGAAACCTTCCGGGCGTAGCGCTTCGTGAGGGTGATCATACCCTCGCACACCAGGGAGATGGACTTGTAGAAATAGTATTTTTCGATGCTGCTGCCGTAGGCCCCCTCGTCCTCAATCTTTTTCATCTTGGCGTCGGCCTCGGCCTTGATGGCCCCGAAGCCCTTGCGGATGGCCCGGTCATAATTCGTGCAGAAGTGCCCCACAGGGCCGCCGTCCGGGTGGGAGGGGCTCTGGGTGGTGGTGCCGGAGCCATCGAAGGGGAGGTAGCCGTCCATCAGATAGCCCCCGGTCTTGGTGCCCAGGGCCTCCTTGGTCCAGTAGTCCGCCGTCTCCAGGACATACTGGGCGTCCTCCGGGTCGATGGTATAGGGGTCGTATTTCCGGCTGCTGATGTTGCCGGTCTTGATCTCCCGGGCCAGGGTCTCTGCCCCGTACTCCGGGTAGTAGGAGCAGGAGCGGAAGGTGGTGCCCAAAGCGCCCACGATGAGGTCCTCGTCCTCCACCCGCAGGGGGATGTTCTCAAAGATGTACTTCATGGCGTAGGCCCGCCGGAGGGTGCCGGTGAGCTCCGGGTGGGCCATGTAGAACTCGGTGATGAGGCGGTAGCGGGAGATATCCACCCGGGGGGTGGTGCTGCGGTATTTCTCCCGGGTCGTCTTCACCCGCTCCGTCATGGGCTTCAGCGTGTACATATCCGAACCTCCTTTGAAAAACGGTGGTTTACCTATCTTATAGATAGTATAGCACGTTTTTTTCGCCGCGTCACCAGAAAAATGAAAACCGGCGGAGGCAGCGCGCCTCCGCCGGCGTTTGCGGGTCAGGGCTTCGCAGCCTCTTCGTCGTCCGCCCGGTATTCCGCGATGTCCTCCAGCCTGCAATCCAGTATTCTGCAAAGCTGGCTGAGGGTGAAGGTGCTCACGTTCCGAGCCTTCCGCAGCCGGTCCAGCTGACCGGTGCTGAAATGGTAATCGTGAATCAGCTTATACTGGGAGACGCCCTTTTTTGCCATGGTCTCCCAAAGCCTGTCAAAAACAATCATCCCGTCACCCCCCAAGGAAAGATACCTTGAGGGTATCGGGAAGGCGAGTTGTTGACAATTGCCCATATACGGGCTATATTGTGAGATAACACAAATCAGGGGGGTGGGTAGGATGGATGAGTATAAGCAGCCCTATCTCTGCCTGTGGGCCGGAATCACGGAGGCGCTGGCTGCGCTGGAGCAAAGGAACTACGGCATGGCGGAGGAGCTCCTAAAACGGGCGCAGCAGGCGGCGGAGGAAGCATATCTCGCCGCCGTGGACAGGGCGGAGGCGTGAAGCCGGAGCCTGATGCGGATGGAAGAGAGAGCAAACCGGCGGAGGCAAGGGCCTCCGCCGGCGGTGGGTGATTTTGGGGGTCAGGAAAATGGGCAAAGCGTGATGCTCTCACAATACTCCAGGATGTGTTCCAGCCTCTGTTCATCCTGCCGAAGCATAAATCATCATCCTTTCCCGCTCCACCGTCTCGCGGAAATGGAGCTGGCTCCGGCGGTCTGTCGGCCCTGTCATGGAATCCAGGGTGACAAGGTCGATGGGAGCCTCCAATGCAGCCTCCAAATCGCTGTAGAGACCGCCGAGCTTGAACAGCGTGTCAATGCCGCTCTCGGAGGTGTCCACCAGCAAATCAATGTCACTGCCGGACTCAGCCTCTCCCCGGGCATAGGAGCCGAAGAGATAGACGGCGCCCAGGCCGTATTTCTGCGCCACGGGCAGAATGCGGCTCTTTATCTCGTCAATCGTATAGGGGAGCATGGCATCCACCTCCTTCTGCCCCTAGTATAGACGAAAAAAAAGAAAGAATCAACACTTCACGGATTCATGACAAAAAGAGAGCAAACCGGCGGAGGCAAGGGCCTCCGCCGGCGGGGTTTTCGCTCACATGAACATCTTCGCCAGATACGGCACCAGCTTGGGGATGTCCTGATTGGTGGTGTTGATGCACAAATCGTAGTGGTACTTGTCGCCCCACTTCATGTCGGTGTAGAAGCTGTAGTACTTGGCCCGGGCCCTGTCGATGCTCTGAATCTGCTTTTGGTATTCCTTGTCGGTCAGCGTTTCGCCCTCGGCGGCCCGGGAGCGGGTGCGGGCGATGCGGCTCTCCATGGAGGCGTAGACGAAAATGCGGAAGGGGTGCTCATCCCGGAGGATGTAGTCCGCGCAGCGGCCCACGATGACGCAGCTGGATTTGCCGGCCAGTTCGCGGATAATCTCCTGCTGGGCACTGAAAACGGCGCTGGCCTGCTGCAGAGGCTGGGTATCCACATACAGGAAGCTGCGGCCTGTGGTGATGGGGTAGAGGCCGTGGGGCTTGTCCTCCAGCACCTGGCGCACATAGTCCTCCGAAAGGGAGGTCTTTTTGGCAATCTCGGTGAGAATCTCCCTGTCGTAGTAGTCGAAGCCCAGCTCCCGGGCGAGGCGGCGGCTCAGCTCCCGCCCGCCGGAGCCGAATTCACGGCTGACTGTGATGATGGTGTTCATCCTTCCTACCTCCCGGCTTCTTGATATTCATTTTATACCATACTGTTTCCGCTTTTTCAATCGTTTCCCGGTCGGAATCTGCGCCTTTTGCCCCGTCGGTTGACTTTTTCCGGGCGGCTGGATATACTATTTCTATTATAATTCTGGGAGGTGAAGGCGTTGGCAGGAAAGAGGGAAGAGACTCCGCGGCAGTTCATCCCGCCCCTGGAGGCGGACCCCGCGGCCGGGCTCACGGCGGCCGAGGTCGCCCGGCGGGCGGAGGCGGGGCTGAAAAATGACCCGGTGGAAGCCTCCTCCCGCACCGTGGGACAGATCATTCTGGGGAACGTCTTTACCTTCTTTAACCTCCTCTTTGTGCTTCTGGGCGTCTGCGTCGCCCTGGTGCACTCCTGGCGGGATCTCCTGTTTCTGGGGGTCATCCTGGTCAACACCCTCATCGGCATCGTGCAGGAGCTGCGCAGCAAGCGCACCCTGGACAAGCTCAGCATCCTCACCGCCCCCAGGGCCCGGGCCGTCCGGGACGGGCGGGTCCTCACCCTCCCCACGGAGGAGCTGGTGCGGGACGACGTGGTCATCTTTTCCGCCGGGGACCAGATCTGCGCCGATGCCCAGCTCCTCTCCGGCGACCTGCGGGTCAATGAATCCCTCGTTACCGGCGAGGCGGACGAGGTGCCCAAGGGGCCGGGGGACAGCCTCCTCTCCGGCAGCTTCGTCATGGGGGGCGAGGGCCGGGCGCGGCTCACTGCGGTGGGGGAGGAATCCTTTGCCGCCCGCCTGACCCTGGAGGCAAAGAAGCTGAAAAAGCCCAGGCAGAGTGAGATGATGCGCTCCCTCAGCCGCCTGGTGAAGGTCATCGGCTTTCTCGTCATCCCCCTGGGAGTCGTCCTCTTCTGCAAGGAGGCCCTCTGGCTGAAGCGGGACGTGGCGGACGCCGTCACCGGCACGGTGGCCTCCCTCATCGGCATGATTCCCGAGGGCCTCTATCTCCTCACCAGCCTTGCCCTCATCGCGGGCATCCTCCGCCTTACGCGGAGAAAGACCCTCCTCCACGACATGGCCTCCATCGAGACCCTGGCCCGGGTGGACGTCCTCTGCGTGGACAAGACCGGCACCATCACGGAGAACAAGATGACCGTGGAGGATTTGGCCCTCCTGAACGGGGACAGCTTCCCCGAGCCGGAGGTGCGCCAGGTGCTGGCGGACTATGTTTTCGCCATGTCCGGGGATAACGAGACCATGACCGCCATGCGCCGCTTCTTCTCCGGGAGCCCCCGGCACAAGGCCGAAAGGGTGCTGCCCTTTGCCTCCGAGCGGAAGTTTTCCGGCGCGGATTTCGGCGAGGGGGGCGTGTGGCTCCTGGGGGCGCCGGACGTGCTCTTGCGGCTGAACTACGCGGACTATCAGGCGGAGGTGGAGCACTGGGCGGAAAAGGGCTGCCGGGTGCTGCTCCTGGCCCGTTTCGAGGGGAGCCTGGATGCCGCGCCGGAGGGGCGGCTCCGCCCCGCGGCCCTGGTGCTGCTGAACAACAAGGTCCGCCGGGAGGCGGAGGAGACCTTCCGCTACTTTGCTGAGCAGGGGGTGGCCGTGAAGGTCATCTCCGGGGATAACCCCGTTACCGTCGCCGAGGTAGCCAGGCGCGCCGGCATCCCCGATGCCGGGAGCTGGGTGGATGCCCGCACCCTCGTTTCCGACGCATCGCTCCAGACCGCCGCCGGGCAGTACACCGTATTCGGGCGGGTCACCCCGGAGCAGAAGCGGAAGCTGGTGCAGGCCCTGAAGGCCCGGGGCCATGTGGTTGCCATGACCGGCGACGGCGTGAACGACGTGCCCGCCCTCAAGGTGGCCGACTGCGGCATCGCCATGGCCTCCGGCAGCGACGCGGCCTGCCAGGCGGCGAACATCGTGCTGTTAAATTCCGATTTCTCCAATATGCCCCATGTGGTGGATGAGGGGCGGCGGGTCATCAACAACATCGGGCGCTCCGCCTCCCTCTATCTGGTGAAGAACATCTTTTTCTTCCTCCTGGCCATCCTCAGCCTCATCTTTGCCCTCCCCAGCCCCTTCGGCCCGGCGGGGCTCAGCGTGGTGAACGCCCTCACCATCGGCATCCCCTCCTTCGTGCTGGCCATGGAGCCCAACAAGGCCCTGGTGAAGGGCCGCTTCCTGCCGGGGGTGCTGTACCGTGCCCTTCCGGCGGCGCTGACGGACCTACTCCTGGTGCTGGGCCTTCTGGTGTTCTATCAGGTGCTGGAGCTGCCGGAGGACTCCCTTCGGGCCGCCGCCACCGCGGTCATGGCCGTGGTGGGCCTGTGGATGGTCCACCGGGTGAGCCGCCCCTTCACCACCCTGCGAAGGATCCTGCTGGTCCTCATGACCCTGGGGGTCCTCGCCGCCTTCCTCTTCCTGCGGCCCTGGTTCAACATCCCGGATTTCGGGCGTCAGGGGCTGGCGGTGTCCGTGGTCTTCGCCCTCTTGGCAAAGCCGGTGATGGACTGGCTGAGCCGGGGCATCGAGGCCGTCTACGCCCTGTTCCTGAAAACCCGCTCCGAATGGGACATCTGATAACCGCATTTACCATCATGAAAGGAAGTGCCCCCAATGGTATCTGAACTCGCCCTCCGCTACGGGAGCCAAAGCTCATCCATCCGCGCCCTCTATGAATACGGTCGGCAGCGCGCCGCCGCCGTGGGCCGGGACCGCATCTGCGATTTCTCCCTGGGGAACCCCAGCGTGCCGCCACCCAAGGCCGTCTTTGACGCCTTTGAGGAGGTCCTTCGGGGCGACCCCATGGACGCTCACGGCTATACCAGCGCCGTGGGCTGCGACGAGCTGCGCACCGCTCTGGCGGAGAGCATGACCCGCCGCTTCGGCATGGCCCTCCGGCCGGAGAACTTCTTCATCACCTACGGGGCGGCCTCCGCCCTCACCGCCTGCTTCTGCGCCCTGACGGCGGACCCCGCCACGGAATTTGTCGCCCTGGCCCCCTACTTCCCGGAGTATGCCGTCTTTGCCGGCACCCTGGGGGCCTCCCTCAAGGTGGTTCCGGCGGACGAGAAGGATTTTCAGATTGACTTTAATGCCCTGGAGGCCGCCATCGGCCCCTATACCCAGGGGGTCATCATCAACTCCCCCAACAACCCCTCCGGCGTGGTCTACACCCCCGACACCCTGCGCAGGCTGGGGGAGCTGCTGCGCCTCAAGAGCCGGGAGGTGGGACACCCCATCTACCTCATCTCCGACGAGCCCTACCGGGAGCTCACCTACGGTGGGGTGAAGAGCGCCTTTGTGCCGGACTATTATGCCGACACCATCATCTGTTACAGCTGGAGCAAGAGCCTCTCCATGCCCGGGGACCGCATCGGCTATGTCCTCATCCCGGAGCAGGTGAGCGACTGGAAGCAGGTCTACTATGCCGTAGCGGGGGCCGCCCGGATGTGCGGCCATGTCTGTGCCCCCAGCGTGGTGCAGAAGGCCGTGGCAAAGGTGGTGGACGTCATGCCGGACCTCACGGTCTATCAGCGGAACCGGGACCTCCTGCTGGAGGCCCTGCCCCGGATGGGCTATGAGTGCGCCCGGCCCGACGGGGCCTTCTACCTCTTCTTCCGCGCCCCCTGGGGGAACGGGGAGAGCTTCGGGGCCGCGGCGAAGGAGAAGGACCTTCTCATTGTGCCCGCCGCCGCCTTCGGCTGCCCCAACCACCTGCGCCTTGCCTACTGCGTGGATACGGAGGTCGTGGAGCGTTCCCTGCCCGTTTTCGAGCAGCTCATAAAGGAGAAAAGATGAAGGCTTACGACAAGCAGTACATCGGCGGCGTCTGGCGCTCCGGCCGGGGCGAGAAGGTCCTGGAGAACCGGAACCCCTATTCCGGGGAGCTGCTGTACACCTACCGCAGCGCCTCCCGGGAGGACGTGGACGACGCCTACCGCGCCGCGAAGGAGGCCCAGAAAGCCTGGTTCGCCCTGCCCCCCTCGGAGCGGGTGGACGCCCTGGAGCGCCTTCGGCAGGTGATGCTGGAATACGCCCCGGTGATGGACGAGTGCCTCCTGCTGGAAAACGGGGCCGCCGCCCCCAAGCGGGCCTATGAGGTGGGGGACAGCCCGAAATTCGTCCGCTATTTTATGTCCTTCCCCCTCATGATGGAGGGGAAGATTCAGGCCTCCGACACCCCGGGGCAGGTGAACTATGTTTTCCGAAAGCCCAAGGGGGTCATCACCGTCATCGCCCCCTGGAACGTGCCCTTCATCCTGGCGCTGCGCAGCGTGCTCCCCGCCGTGGCCACGGGGAACGCCGTGGTGCTGAAGCCCGCCTCCGATACCCCCGCCTCCGCCTTCATCATCGCGGAGATGTTCGAGAAGGCGGGGATGCCCGCCGGGCTGCTGAACGTGGTCGCCGGCTCCGGCGGCGAGATCGGGGACTACATTGTGGAGCACCCCATGAGCGACATGGTCTCCTTCACCGGCTCTACCGAGGTGGGGCGGCGCATCGGGGAAAAGGCCGGGGGGTGCATCAAGGATGTCTCCCTGGAGCTGGGGGGCAACAACACCATGCTTGTCCTGCCGGATGCGGATTTGGAGCGGGCTGCCGACCGGGCGGTCTTCGGGGCCTTCTTCCACCAGGGCCAGGTGTGCATGGCCCTGAACCGCATCGTGGTGGCAGGGGAGAACTACGAAAAGTTCTGCGCCCTCTTCGTCCCCAAGGCGGCGGCCCTCCGGGCCGGGGACCCCGCCGACCCGGCGACCTTCATCGGCCCCCTCATCAACGCCGGGCAGGTGAAGCACTTTAACGACCTGCTGGAAGCCACCCTCAAGGCCGGGGCGAAGGTCCTGCTGGAGGGGAGGACCGAGGGGAACGTCATCCACCCCTGGGTGCTGGGGGAGATCACCAACGATATGCCCGCGGCACGGAACGAGATGTTCGGCCCCATGGTGAGCATCCTCCGGGCCAGGGACGAGGCGGAGGCCATCGCCATCGCCAACGATACGGACTACGGCCTCTCCAACTCCGTTTTCGGGCGGGACGTCTACCACGCCATGTCCGTGGCAGGGAAGCTGGAGAGCGGCATGGTGCACATTAACGACCAGTCCATTGGGGACGAGGCCCACGTCATGTTCGGGGCGGAAAAGCAGAGCGGCGTCGGGCGCTTTAACGGCCAGTGGGTGCTCAATAAATTCACCACCGAACAGTGGCTTGCGGTGAACGAATAAAAAGAGTCAAAACGCAGATGCGCCCCTGCCCAAGTCGGGCAGGGGCGCTAAGAATGCAGGAATCCTTTTTTGAGCAGAACGGCGGCACTGATATACAGGATGGCGATATGCTCCTTTATCAAGGTAAGACATGTTCGCTTCCTCCGTTTCTATTTCAACCCGTCCAGATTCACCTTGTAGATTTGCGGTCCATTGTCCGTCTCCTTCTGCAAAAACATGAGCATATACACCGGCAGGTACGCAATCTTTCCGTCCACCTTCACGTTGTCATTCTGGAACACATAGGCCGTGGGGATGGCGTAATCCGGGTTGCCCATTACGTTGTCCAGCGCGGCATGGCGGGCGTAATCTTTGCCGGATTTGATCTCGATGGGCAGCACCTCACCGCCTTTTTCTATGACAAAATCCAGCTCACCCTGCTTCTTGCTGTTGAAGTAGTAGAGATCATAACCGTGGGCTTTCAGTTCCTGCGCCGCGGCGTTTTCATAGATGGAGCCGAAGTTGATGTCCTTTTCCCGGTTCAGAAGTTTTAGCTGAATCCCGTCCATATACATGGCGGCCAGCAGCCCTACGTCGGAAAGGAACAGCTTGAACAGATTGGCGCTTTTATTCAGCATCAGCGGCACGGTGGGCTCTGTCACGCAGAACGTGGGCAGCGCGACACCCGCATTTTTCAGCCACAGGAAGCTGTTCTGATAGCGGGAGAATTTGAAATTCTCGTTCAGGTTTTTCAAGACAAACCGCTTGTTTTTGCTGTTCAGCTCGCTTGGAATCAGTGCAAAAATATCTTCCAGATACAGCTTGTTGTTTGGATCATACTTGGCAATATCCTGCCGGTACAGCGCCAGAATTGCCCGCTGCTCCTGCGCAACCTCCTGAAGATTATTGGTAGCAAGATAGCGCGCCACGACGGACGGCATCCCACCGACAATCAGGTACAAGCGGAAAAGATCCATCATCTTCTCATGAACAATGGCGTCCACCGGCGTGCGTGCGGTAAAAGCTTCACGTAAACTGTCAATGATGCGTGTGGATACACCGTTGGCCAATGCGAATTCCTCAAAGTCCAGCGGATACATTTCATAGATATCCATGTATCCCACCGGTGCGGAGCGGATGTCTTTCAAATCCACGCCAAGGAGGGAACCACTGAGAATAAAGCGGTAGCTTCCTTCGTCCACAAGAAACTTGATAGCGGTGACAATCTCTTTGCAGTCCTGTACTTCGTCAAAAAAGATGAGCGTCTTGCCGGGAATCAGCGGCTGATCTGTGATTGCAGAAATACGCAGCAAAATATCCGCGCTGCTTTTTGCGTTTTCAAACAACGATTGTGCAGCGCGATTTTCCAGAAAATTGATTTCAATGAAAGACTCAAAATCAGCTTTGCCCACTGCCCGGATAATATAGGTCTTGCCGACCTGCCGTGCTCCGGTAATCAGCAACGCCTTTTTGTCCTTTTTGCAAAACTCACGAATGCGGTTTTCGATTTTTCGTTCAATCATATGGCACCTCCGTATGAAATGCTAAAAGTAGCATAGCACCTGTTGTCCGTTTTTGCAACATGAATTCGCCTTTGTTTGTCCGCTTTTTCCACCAAAAGAGACGCGCATTTGCCCGAAAACTCAAAAGACATCACCCCTGCCCGACCGGGCAGGGGCGCGATCATGTATGCTCGGTTCAGTCGCCGAAGAAATCCAAAATGGCGGCGCGGTATTCCTCCCCGCTTGTGAGCCCGAGGGCCCGGTAGCTCCCGGTGAGGATAAGCATTTCCTTTCTCGCGGCGCAGGCATCATAGACGGTGGCGGTCTCCGCTGCGCCGGGGAAAACCTCCTGCTCGGAAGCGATGAAGAGCACGGGGACGCCCCCGTTTGCCGCCGCCGCGGCGGCGATGTCCACCGAGTCGGCCCGGAAGCCCAGCCGGTTGGAAATCCGGCTCCGCAGGAGCCGCCCCACGAAGTAGTCCCCCAGCTTAAAGAGCTTCTTCACCAGCGTCCGCTCCAGGGTGGCGAGGTCGGAATAGACGCTCTCGGCGATAATGCCGTCCACCCCCGCCGCCGCGAGGCTCTCATTGGCCGCCAGCAGCAGGGCCCCCGCCGCCGCGTTCCCCTTGGCGTGAATGAGCACCGTCTCCTCCGTGAGCCCCAGGGCGCGGATGAGGTCATAGATATCGAATTCCTCGTACACGCCGTAGGTGGTGGGGGTCATGTTCGTCTCCCCCGGCTCCTGATAGCCCCGGAGGGTGGGGATGAGGACGCCGTAGCCCTGTTCCCACCACCAGGGGGCCCAGAGAATGGGGGCATCCGCCTCCTCGAAGCCGTGGAGAAGGATGACGGTTTTCCCCGTGCCCCGGTCATAGTATTCATATTCCAGGGTGAGGTGGGCCGCTTCTCCGAACCAGTCCCCGGCGGTGTCGGTGGTATACTCCCCCTTGACGGGCGGGTTTTCATCGGCCCAGGCCGCAGCCTCGGCCTGGGCACTATCATAGAGGGCGGCTTCCTCCGCCGTGAAAAGCCATTCCGGCACACCGGCGAGCTGCTCGATGGCCCGGTAGCGGTCAAAGCCCAGCTCATAGAGGGTGGCGGCGGTATTGGACTGCCCCCAGTAGAAGAAGAGGATGCCTCCCACCACCGCCATGATTACAAAGAGCCAAAAGGGAAAGCCCCTATCCTGCCGGAGACTGCCGCTCACGTCTTCTCCCTCCCGATTGGTTTGATGCAGATGGCGCCGACGATGGCAGCCACAAGGAACAGGGCGAGCCCCACCCACAGGAGAATGAGGGTGTGGAACACCTCGCTGGCGGCAATCACCAGCCAGCAGGCCGCCAGGATAAACATGAGCCGGGACATGGCCCTGCACAGCCTCTTTTTGTCCACCTTTTCCCGCTCCGCCCGTGGCATGGTGTTGTAGCCGGCGATGAGGGAGGCTCCCTTACCCCGGGCGAACAGCACCCCCAACAGGATATTGATGGCCACGATGACCAGATGGATGACCAGCAGCATGGGAGAGACCTCCTTTCGGTTTAACCTCTCCCGATTTTACCATACCTCCGCCGGAATCTCAACGGGGTTGACGAAGGTTCCCGATTACTTGTTTTTATGTGGAGATTTCAGAGCTTCTCAATTTCGCCAAACACCTGTTATTTCAGAAATGAATTGACAGTATAGATTGGAAATTGTAAAATGCGGTCAGCCTGGAAATCCAGGTTACCTGAAAAGGGGCAGAGGACACCAACGCAACGGTATAAGTGGCTGGCTATCATCTCCGAAAGGAGGTGATTCTTATGCGAATTACGTTCCATATCGGGCCGTTTACGGTTCAGATTGTGATTGGTCGGACGCATAAGAAAACCCGCCACTCGGCCAAGTGACGGGTTTCGGGCTGCATAACAGCCCATCATAATACTCACACGAAGCCAGCCGCTTGTTGCGGTGTCTTCTGTTTTATTATATCCGTTTTGGAGCAAAAGTCAAGGGATATAATACCTTGGCGGAATCATAAGGAGAGCAAAGCAAAATGGTTTCAATAAGACACTTTTCTGACAGTGATATAGTTCGTCTTTAAGAGGCGGGAGCCCCCGGTAAGGGAGGGGCTCCCGCCGTTTTCATTCTGCTTACCCGGAAGGAAGGATTCAGCCGATTTTCTCCTCGCTGCCGGCGGGGGAGACGCTGCCGGGGAAGAAGATGAGCTTCCGGGGGCACTTCTCCGCGCAGATGCCGCAGTTCTGGCATTTGGAGTAATCCTTGACGGAGAGATTGTCCACGATGTGCACCGCGTTGTGGGGGCAGTTCTTTTCGCAGATGCGGCAGCCGATGCAGCCGCTCTCGCAGACCTTCCGGGTGATGCCGCCCTTGTCCGTGTTGTTGCAGGGGATGAGACCGGCGGCCGTGTAGGGCACGGCGACGATCAGCTTCTTCGGGCAGGCGGAGACGCAGGCAAGGCAGCCCCGGCACTTTTCGTGGTCCACCTTTGCCACGCCGTCCACGATCTCCAGCGCGCCGAACTTGCAGGCGGAAACGCAGTTCCCGTAGCCCAGGCAGCCGTAGGCGCAGCTCCGGGGCCCGCCGCCGATGGCGGCGGAGGCGAGGGCGCAATCCTTCACCCCGTCATACTGATACTTGTTGTGGGCCTTGTCGCCGCCGCTGCAGCGGACATAGGCCACCATGCGCACGAACTCGCCCCCGTCCTCCCCCATGATGGCGGAGACCTTGCTCAACGCCTCCGCCCCGCCGGGGGCGCAGAGGTTCAGCGGGGCGTCGTCCTTCACGATGGCCTCGGCGTAGGCGTTGCAGCCGGCATAGCCGCAGGCGCCGCAGTTAGCGCCGTTGAGGCAGGAGGCGATCTCCCCGATGCGGGGGTCCTCATCCACGTGGAAGACCTTGGAGGCGACGGCCAGCAGCAGCCCGAAAACGAGGCCCAGGCCGCCCAGCACGCAGAGGGCAAAAATGACGTTACTCATGCTTCATCCTCCTTAAAAGACCTTCAGGCCGGAGAAGCCCATGAAGGCCAGGGCCAGCAGCCCGGCGGACATGAGGGCGATGGGGAAGCCCTCGAAGCTCTTGGGCGCGTCCCCGGTGACATCCAGCCGCTCCCGCACGGAGGCGAAGAGGAGGATGGCCACCAGGAAGCCCAGGCCGCCGGTGATGCCGTAGACCACGCTCTCCAGGAAGTTATAGTTGTTCTGGGTGTTCAGCAGCACCACGCCCAGCACGGCGCAGTTGGTGGTGATGAGGGGCAGGTAGATGCCCAGGGCCTGATACAGGCTGGGGATGCTCTTCTTGAGGAACATCTCCACGAACTGCACCAGGGCGGCGATGACCAGGATGTAGGCCACCGTCTGCATATAGGTGAGACCAAGGGGTACCAGCAGCCAGGTGTTCACCAGCCAGCACACGACGCTGGCGATGCCCATGACAAAGGTGACGGCGATGCCCATGCCCAGGGCGGTGTCCATCTTTTTCGAGACGCCCATGAAGGGGCAGATGCCCAAAAACTGGGAGAAGATGAAGTTCTGGATGAGGATGGCACCCAGAGAGATGGAGACGAGAGAGGTGAAGTTCATTCTTTCTCAGCTCCCTTCTTTTCCGCCTGCTTCCGCAGGAGGTACTGCATCAGGGCGATGAGGCAGCCGCAGGTGAGGAAGCCCCCCACCGGCAGGATCAGCAGCAGCGCCGGATACCCCTCGGGGATGATGCGGATGCCCGCCCCGTCCGGTCCCAGGATGCCGCCGCCGAAGGTGCCGTTGCCGAAGAGCTCCCGGAAGATGCTGAGGATGAGGAGGACCAGGGTGTAGCCCAGGCCCTGGAAGATGCCGTCCAGCGCGCTCTCCGCCACGCCGTGCTTGGAGGCGAAGGCCTCCGCCCGGCCCAGGATGATGCAGTTGACGACGATCAGCGGGATAAAGACGCCCAGGGACTCGCTGAGGCTGGGAAGATAGGCCTGGAGCACCAAATCCACGATGGTGACGAAGGCCGCGATGACCACGATGTAACAGGCGATGCGGATCTGCCCGGGAATGAGCCTGCGCAGCAGGGAGATGACGATGTTCGAGCAGGTGAGGATGATGATGACGGAGATGCCCATGCCGATGCCGTTGAACAGCGTGGTGGAGATGGCCATGGTGGAGCACATGCCCAGCAGCTGCACCAGCACCGGGTTGTTGGTGAGGAGCCCCTCACGGAGCTGTTTTTTCACGTTCATGGTGCCGCCCCCCTTACTGTAATTCGCCGACGGCGGCCAGGGCCGCGTTCACGCCCCGGGTGACCGCCGTGGAGGTGACCGTCGCGCCGGTGAGGGCGTCGATCTCGCCGCCCTGCTTTTTCAGCGCCACGCTGCCGCTCTTGCCGACATACTGGCTGCGGAAGCTCTCCCGGGAGGCGTTGGCCCCCAGGCCGGAGGTCTCGCTCATCTGAACGATGCTGACCCCGGTGATGGCCCCGTCGGTGCCGATGCCAACGGCCATTTCAATCTCGCCGCCGAAGCCGGAGGGGGTCACCATGACCACCCAGCCCTTGTCGTCGGCCGCGTAGATCTCCTTTACCAGCTCGACCTTTTCGGCGTTGTCGCTGCTCACGGCAACGTAGCTCTCCGCCGGGAGCACCGCCTCCATGGCCGCCGCCTTCTTCTCGGCGGCAAAGACCTCGATGCGCTCATGGGTGATGTAGTTCACAAGACCCAGGCAGAGGGCCACCACGGCGGCGAAGGCAAAGAGGATGACCGCCAGCTTCAGGGTCGCCCAATCCAGACGAAGGGATTTCTTTTCTTCCGTCATGAGCCCGCCGCCTCCTTTTTCTTTTTCACCGCGCCGAAGCGCTTGCGGGGGAAGGCCTTGTCCAGCAGCCACACCGTGGCGTTCATGATGAGGATGGCGTAGCTCACGCCCTCCACATAGGAGCCGAAGTAGCGGATGAACACGGTCAGCGCCCCGCAGCCGATGCCGAAAACGATTTGGGCGGTGGGGTTCACGGGGCTGGTGGTGTAGTCGGTCGCCATGAAGATGGCCCCCAGCAGCACGCCGCCGGAGAGAAGCTGCCACAGCATCCAGGTGAACCGCTCGTTGCCGCGGGGGAAGAGGAAGGTCAGCACCGCCACGGTGGCCAGGAAGGCCACGGGGATGCGGGGGGTGATGACCTTGCGGACCACCAGGTAGATGCCGCCCAGCAGCAGAGCAAAGGCACTCACCTCGCCCATGGAGCCCCCCACCTGGCCCAGGAAATTCTGCAGAAGGGTGATGCCCTGGGGGAGCGCGCCGTTTGCCATGGAGGCCAGGGGCGTGGCGGAGGTGACGGCGTCGGCCATGGAGACGCGGAAGAAGGAATCATAGCTCAGGGGTGCGACCCAGCGGGTCATGATGACCGGCCAGGAGAAGAGGAAGGCGCGGGCCGCGAGGGCCGGGTTCATGAAGTTCTTGCCGATGCCCCCGAAGAGCTGCTTGACGAGGATGATGGCGAAGCCATCCCCGATGAGGATGACCCACCAGGGGGCGGAGACGGGGATGACGAAGGCCAGGAGCACGCCGGTGACGGCGGCGCTCAGGTCTCCCACGGAGACGCTCTTTTTCATGAGCTTCCGGTAGCCCCACTCGAAGAAAAGGCAGCCCGCGACACTGAGAACGGTATTGAGGATGGCCCGGAGGCCGAACATGTAGGCCGCCACCGCCAGGGCCGGGGCCAGGGCGATGAGCACATCCAGCATGATGCTGCGGGTGTCCTCATCCGTGCGGATGTGGGGGGACGCGGAGATCGAGAACAGGCCGGGTTTCTTTTCGGTATCCATCGCTGCTTCCCTCCCTTATGTAGATTTCTTGATGAGCGCCTTGGCATCCCGGATGGCCTGCACCAGCTGCAGCCGCCCGGGGCAGCTGTAGGCGCAGCAGCCGCATTCGATGCAGTCCATGGCGTTCAGCTTCTTGAGGCCGGGGACATCCCCCTTGCGCTCATAGGCGTAGAGGTACAGGGGCTGGAGGTGCATGGGGCAGGCCGCCACGCAGCGGCCGCAGCGGATGCAGGCCGTGTCCTCCCTGGCCCGGTTCTGCTCGGCGTGGAAGGCCAGCACCCCGTTGGTGCCCTTGAGGATGGGCACCTCCATGTCGAAGATGGCGCTGCCCATCATGGGCCCGCCCATGATGAGCTTGTCCGCCTCGCCGGTGAAGCCCCCCGCCGCCTCCACGAGGCAGCGCACCGGGGTGCCCACCCGGCACAGGAGGTTGGAGGGATTGGCGATGCCGGGGCCGGAGACGGTGACCACCCGCTCCACGCTGGGCAGCCCGGTCTTCACCATGCGGCTCACGGCCCAGCAGGTAAAGGCGTTCATGACGATGCAGCCCACGTCCGCCGGCAGGCCGCCGGGGGGAATCTCCCGCCCGGTCACCGTCTGGATGAGCTGCTTTTCCGCCCCCTGGGGGTAGCGGACCCGCAGCACCATGAGCTCAATGTCCGTGCTGTCCGCCAGGAGCTTTTTGAGGCCCTCGATGGCGTCCTGCTTGTTGCCCTCCACGCCCAGCACTGCCTTGTTAAGGCCCAGGAACTTCAGCACATAGCGGATGCCGTCCAGCACCTCCTCCGGGTGCTCCAGCAGCGTCCGGTGGTCGGAGGTGATGAAGGGCTCACACTCGGCGGCGTTGACGATGAAGGTGTCCACCTTGCCCAGGGCGCTGGAGAGCTTCACATGGGCGGGGAAGGTGGCGCCCCCCATGCCCACGATGCCGTTTTCACGGATGAGGTCCAGCAGGCAGGCGGGATTGGCCTCCACCTCCCGGACGTGGGAGCGGACGGACTCATCCATCCGGTCCTCGCGGTCGTTGTCGATGACGACGGACATCACCGCCTGGCCGTTGGGATGGAGCCGGGGCTCCACCGCCGCCACGGTGCCGGACACGCTGGCGTGGATGACCGCGCTCACCGCCGCCTCGCTCCGCCCGATGACCTGCCCCAGCTTCACGTCGTCGCCCTTCTGCACCGTGGGGGTGCAGGGAGCGCCGATGTGCATGGACATGGGGATGATCACCTGGTCCGGCGCGGCCAGGGGCGTAATGGGGGAAGCGGCGGCCAGGCGCTTGCCGTCGTCCGGATGGATGCCGCCGTAGAAGGAATGTCGCACTGCTTCTCACCTCGCAGATACTATCGGTTCATGCGGAACGTATCTTGTCCGCATCTGATTTGCCTCTTGTGATTTTATACGAGAAAAGCCCTTGTGTCCATAAGAAATTCTATGTTTTTCGGGAAAAGCGGGGAAAAATGTCATGCAAATTTCGGATTTTCAATTCACTGTTTGCATGGACTTCTCAAGATGTAAAAATTTGACATGCAATTATAGCATCACCGCCGGGGCGAAGAAACCCCGGCGGCGCGAAATCGGGCTTATTCGCCCCGAATCAGGCGCTCTCCCACCTTGTAGATGTCCCCGGCCCCCACGGTGATGAGCATGTCGCCCTCCCGCAGGTCGGCCCGGAGGCGCTCGCAGAGGGTGTCGAAATCCGGGCAGTAGATGCTCCCCGGCACCCGCGCGGCCAAATCCCGGCTGGAGATGCCGAACACATCCTGCTCCCGGGCGGCGTAGACATCCGCCAGGTAGAGCCGGTCCGGCTCCTGCAGCACCTGGACGAAGTCCTCAAACAGGTTTTTAAGGCGGCTGTAGGTGTGGGGCTGGAAGACCACCACGGTGCGCCGGTAGCCCATTTTGCCGGCGGCGTCCATGAGGGCGCGGAACTCGTTGGGGTGGTGGGCATAGTCATCATAGACATCCACCGGGCCGAATTTCCCCTTGGCCTCCAGGCGCCTCCCGGCGCCGTGGAAGGCCGCCAGGCCCTTTTCCGCGCTCTCCGGGGAGATGCCCAGGGCATGGGCCACGGTACAGGCCGCCAGGGCGTTCAGAATGTTGTGCCGCCCGCTGACGGGCAGGGTGATGTGGGCCCACTTTTCCCCCCGGAACACCGCGTCAAATTCACTGACCCGGCCTTCTGTGAGGCTGACGGGCCGCATGTCCGCCGCCGGGGAAAAGCCGAAGGTCCGCCGGGGCCGGTCCAGCCCCTCCAGGGTCTCCACGGTGTTCCCGTCGTCGGCGCAGGAGACGACCCAGCCGTCGGGCGGGGTGAGCGCCGCAAAGGCCCGGAAGGACTCCTCCACGTGCTGCAGATCCCCGAAGAAATCCAGGTGGTCGTTGTCCACGTTGAGGATGACCGCCACCGTAGGGGAGAAGCTGAGAAAGCTGTTGTAGTATTCGCAGGATTCCAGGAGGATGGTGTCCCCGTGGCCGATGCGGTAGCCGGAGCCGATGACCGGCAGGGTGCCGCCAATCATGACGGTGGGGTCCCGCCCCGCCTCCAGGAGAATGTGGGTCAGCATGGAGGTGGTGGTGGTCTTCCCGTGGGTCCCGGCGACGCAGATGCCGCAGGGGTAGTCCCGCATGATGGCCCCCCAGGCCTGGGTGCGCTCAAAGACGGGGATGCCGGCATCCCGGGCGGCGGCAATCTCCGGGTTGTCGTCGTGGACAGCGGCGGTGCGCACCACAAAGTCCGCCCCCGCCACGTTCTCCGGCCGGTGGCCGATTGCAACGGAGATGCCGTGGGCCCGCAGGGCAGCCACAGCCTCGCTGTCGGCGATGTCGCTCCCCTGCACCCGGATGCCCCGGAGGCGGAACACCTCCGCCAGGGGGGACATGCTCACCCCGCCGATGCCCACCAGGTGGGCCGTCTTTCCCGGCTGCATATATTCAAAGATGTCGGATACGGTCATGGCCGCGCTCCCCTCCCTTGTTTCCATCTTTTCTATTATATTCCTCTTGGGAGAGCTTTACAACAAAAAAAGAAAGGGGATTCCGCTTGCTTTCATTCCCGGTGGTCAATCACCCATTGGAGCAACTCTTCATATTTCATGCTGCCGTCGGCGACCGAGAGGCCAACGTGAACGAGCTCTTCATCGCTGCAGCGGAGCCTGAGTCCATTCATCTCCAGAAAGGAGAGCATGACGTAAATGCCGATTCGCTTGTTCCCGTCCACAAAAGCGTGATTCGAGATTAGCGCATAGCCGAGTCGCGCCCCCTTCTCCTCCTTGCTGGGATAGAACTCCCGATTGCCAAACCCGGCAAAAGCCGCTTCCAGAGCGGAGTCAAGAAGCGCCTCGTCCCGCAGGCCGACGCTGCCCCCGGTGGCCTCCGCCAGCAGCTGATGAAGAAGCAGGACCTTCTCCTTTGAGAACCGGATCATTTCGCCAGCTCCTCAAAGGCGGCCCTGTGCTCCCGCAGTATGCGCGCCGCGATGAAATCCAGCTTTTCATCCTCTGTCATTTCAATCTGCGGCTCCGTGTCCAGGTCAATGATCATCAGCTTGGGCCGGTTGTTCTTAAAAACGATCACGCGGCCTTTTTGCTCCGCCATTCTTGCGATTCTGGAGAAATTCTGATTCGCTTCTGTCGCAGTGACGATTGCGCCGGTATCAATGAGCATTTGAATCGCCTCCCAGCACAGTATAGCACATTATAGGATAAATTCAACCTATAATTATGTGACATAATAAACTATTCGCGGCTCCCCTCTCCGCCTTTGGCAAAAGGGCTTCAACTCAGGCTTTGCCGCCCCGGAGGGTCTCACCCCTGGCGAGGGCGGCGCCCACCAGGTGGCCGAAGACCACCGCCCGGCCGTGGTTCGTGCCGGGGCAGGTGACGGGGTAGGAGTTGGCGAAGAAATCCCCCTGCATGTTGCCGATGGCGAAGAGACCGCCGATGGGCTCGTCGGCCTCCGTCAGCACCTGGGAATCGGCGTTCACGTGGAGGCCGAAGGCCACGTTCAGGAGCCAGGCGTTCACCCTCGCGGCATAGAAGGGGGGCTTTGCCACCCGGGAGAGGAAACGGGCGGGCACGCCGAAATCCGAATCCTTCCCCCCGTCGCAGAGCGCATTATATCTCGCCACCGTGGCCTTAAAAATCTCCGCCGGGATGCCCAGGGCCTCCGCCAGCGCCGGAAGCGTGTCGGCCCGGAGATAGTCGCCGCTCTCCACGGCGGCCTCCACCTTCTCCCGGAGGCCGGGGAGCAGGTATTTGGCCTTTGTGGGCTCCTGCCGCCGGACATGCTCGGCGTAGTCGCTGTCCCAGATGGCCCAGGCCACGTTGCCGGGGGCGTTCAGGCGGGCGTTGGTGACGATGGGCTCAAAGCCCATCTCGCAGCAGAAGCGCTTCCCCTCCCGGTTCACCATGAGCCAGCTGGTCTGGATGCCGGGGCCCAGGGGAGTGAAGTTCACCGGGTGGATGACCGGCGCCGCGCCGGAGCGGGTGTAGGCCGCCCCCACCTGCTTGCCGAGGATGAGGCCGGCGCCCATGTTGCCGCCCCGGGGGTAGTATTCGTTTTTGTCCGCCCGCAGGGCCTCCGGGCAGTATTTCTCCAACAGCTCCCGGTTGTCGGTGATGCCGCCGGTGGCGAGGATGACGCCCTTCTCCGCCCGGATGCGGAGCTGCCTGCCCCCCTGCTCCGCGATGACGCCGGCGACCCGCCCGGCGGACCTTGTGAGCTTCACGGCGCTGGCGTGGAAGATGAATTCCGCCCCGTGGGCCTCCGCGTCCTTTTTCAGCATGCGCAGGAAGTGGGCGATGGCGGCCTTGTTCTCCGGGGCAACGGGCTTCCCCTTGGGGCAGAAGTTGTGGGCGGTCCGGAACTGGCGGAAGCGCTCCTCCAAATCGGCCCAGTCGGCCCGGGCGGTCATGGTGTCGTTGAGGCGCACCTCCAGCCCGTATTTCTCCGCCAGGTCGATGTAGTGGTCCATCACGGCGCCGCTCCGGTCGGTGAAGACGCGGATGAGCTCATAGTTTGCCTTGCTCTGGCCCCAGGCGTAGATGAGGCGGGCCGCCTCCAGGGGGTCAATCTCCACCCCCTGCTCCTTCTGGAGCCGGGAGCCGATGGCTCCCACGTCCAGCCCGTGGGCGGTGATGGCATGGGCCTGCTCCAGGACGATGACCTTCGCCCCGGCCTCCGCTGCCGCCTGGGCGGCGGCGCAGCCCGCGATGCCCGCGCCGATGACGGCCACATCGCAGCGGAGGGTTTCCGTTTTCGGAGAAGACATGTTCGATTGCTCCTTATCTTGCTTTTTTCGTATCCGCATGTTACAATTCTCGCTGTATCAGAAAGGGGGGAGCGCATGAAGGATTTTCTGTGGGTCGTGCTGGTGAGCATGGTACCCATGGTGGAGCTTCGGGGCGCCATCCCCATCGGCTGCGGCCTGGGGCTTCCCGCCTGGCAGGTCTATATCGCCGCCGTGCTGGGGAACCTCATCCCCGTGCCCTTCATCATTCTCTTTGTCCGCCCCGTATTCGCCTTCATCCGAAAGCACTGGAAATGGTTGGGCGGAATCGTGGACAAAATCGAGAACCGGGCGGGGCGGAATGTCCCCCGGGTGCAGAAATTTCAGGTTTTGGGCCTTTTCCTCTTTGTGGCGGTCCCCATTCCCGGCACCGGGGCCTGGATGGGCAGCCTCATCGCCGCGCTGCTGGATGTGCGCCTGCGCCGGGCCTTCCCCACCATCCTCCTGGGCCTTCTGGTGGCCGGGGCTGTCATGATTGCCGTGAGCTACGGGGTCCGCTTCGGGGTACAGGCAATTACATAAGCCAGTCAAAACGCAAATACGGAACCGCTTTTCGCGGTTCCGTATTATTTTCAGGCCTTGGATTTGTTGACGGCGCGGTTGCGGATGAAGATGATGACGGCGACGGCCAGGGCGCACACGGCCACGAAGCGATAGCGGAAGCCGGTGTCGTCGGGCCGGAGGGCGTTTGTGATGTTGGTGAAGACCACGGGGCTCAGGAAGCCGCCGGCGGAGGGGGCGATGGCGGAGATGATGACGCTGGTGACAGCGCTGTTGGTGGGGTCGGAGTTGACGCTGGTGCCGAAGATGCACCAGGGGTTGAAGAGGCTCAGGGTCAGACCGCAGCAGAACACGGCGATGAGGATGAGGACCAGGGAGGTGGTGAGGAAGCTGAGGACCAGCAGCCCCGCAGCCAGCACGCACAGGGACAGTACCAGGGTGTCGTCCTGCAGCTTGCCGGATATCTTCTTGAACAGCAGGCCGGAGACCACGCCGCCCCCCATCTGCACGGCGGAGCAGATGCCCGCCAGGGTGGAGTAGTTATTGAAATGCGGGGCCAGGTGGGAGGAGATGTTCTGACTCACGGTGATGTAGCAGAGCATGAAGACGAAGGCGGAGCCGGCATAGAAGAAAACCTTGGGCTTAATAGGACTGCGCTTCCCGCCCTCGGCGGCCTTCGGCGTCTTGTAGTTGGGGATGTTGACGGCGGCGATCACGGCGATGATGACCCCCACGGAGAGCACCAGGTAGCCGCCGTACCAGAAGAGGCCCGCCAGCAGCCCGCCGGTGAGGGAGCTGATGATTCCCCCCAGGCTGATGCAGGAGGTCTGCAATCCCGTGAGCCCCTGCCGCTCGTCCGGCTCAAAGCAGTCGAAGATGATGCCGAAGGCATTGGTGACAAAGAGGCCCAGGGCGGTGCCCACCAGGGCGGAGAGCACGTAGACGCACCAGAAGGCGTGGTGGAACAGCAGCACGAAGATCACCGCCACGGCCAGCAGGCTCTGGCCCGCCACAACCGCCTGCTTCTTGGTGAGGAGGCCCCGGTTGATGAAGTACATGGCGATGAGGCTCACGCCGATCTGGAGCACGTTGGTGGCGCTCATGGCGGTCTGCACCGTGGCCAGCTCCACGCCGAAGAACTGCCGGATCTGCTCGGTAGCGGGGGAGAGGGCGACGGTGATCATATTGGTGAGGGCCACCAGCAGCAGGGTCGCCTTCAGGGCATTTTTCTTCTTGTCGGTCAGGTTCAAGGTGCTCACTCCTTTTCCTTGTAATAGTATACGATTTTCCGGGGGATTGCAAGGATTTGCCTTGACAAACCGGGGCCGAAAAACTATCTTATAAAGGATAGTTTTTTTGAAAAGGGGTATCGGAAAATGTTTTCTCCCGCTGAAGTCGCAAAGAATTACATAGGCATCGGCAAGGGAAAGGCCACCAACGGCTTTGGAAAGCTGCTGGTCCTCGCGATTCTGGCCGGCGCGTTCATCGCCCTGGCGGGCGTGGGCGCCACCACCGCCGCCGTCAGCGTGCAGAGCGCCTCCGTGAGCAAGTTCCTGGGCGCCTGCATCTTCCCCGTGGGCCTCGCCATGGTGCTGCTGGCGGGCTCGGAGCTCTTCACCGGCAACAACCTCATCATCATCCCCGTCCTCACCGGCGATGTGAAGCTGGGCCAGATGCTGCGCAACTGGGTCATCGTCTACATCGGCAACATGATCGGCGGCATTCTGGTGGCCGCCCTCGTGGTCTACGGCCACACCGCCAGCCTCTTCTCCAACGGCCTTGCCCAGGCCATGGTGAGCGCCGCCGCCGGCAAGGTCACCCTCGGCTTTGGGGATGCCTTTATCCGGGGCATCTGCTGCAACTTCCTGGTGTGCATCGCCGTGTGGATCAGCTTTGCCGCCAAGGACGTGGTGGGCAAGTTCTGGGGCCTGTACATGCCCATCATGCTCTTTGTCCTCTGCGGCTTTGAGCACTGCGTGGCCAACATGTACTACATTCCCGCCGGGCTCTTTGCCAAGGGCGTCTACGGCATCGAGAGCGATGCGCTGACCTGGGGCGCCTTCTTCGTGAAGAACCTCATCCCCGTCACCCTGGGCAACATCGTGGGCGGCGCGGGCCTCGTGGGTCTGCCCTACTGGTTCGTCTACCTCCGGGGCAAGAAGGACTGAAGCTCTCAATCACGCAAACGTCCCGGCCTCCTCGGAGGCCGGGAACTTTTGTGTGGATCTTGCAGATAAGTAAGTCCCGAAACCTATGATTTCGTCAGAGGAGCCGATACGGCTTGAAGAATTGACAAAGCACGACACACTGCCTATAATACAGGCAACCCCGCAAGGGGCTACCGGGTTCGTCCCGGCGAGAGGTGCGCTGTACATACAAGGCGGTTAGCCACTCCCTGATAAAGGGGGTGATGCGCATGCGGAAAGAGCGGTGGAGGAAACTCCTTCGTTTTCTGATATGCTTCATCCTGATCTTTATGATCTTGATGCACATATCCCCGAATGTGCGTTAGCCGCCCGGCTGCAACCCGAGCGGCTAACTGTTTTCTAGTTCGTCGTAAGGGCTAACCGCCATGTACAGCGCCCTTTTGCGTCTTCATTATACCATGCGGGAGCGGATTGTCAAGCGGCTGAGCGCTCCGCGTTTTGTTTTTGAATGGAAGAGAGTTTCGCTTTCCCCAATCTGCGAATAAAGATAAACCATCCGTTGAAAAAATCAAGCAAAAGTAAAATGAGCGGTTATTGAAACGCGGAAGGCCGTCTGATATAAAAAGATTGGAACAAGCGCTTGTTACTCTCTTTGGAGGTAAAACACAGTGACCGTTTATTTGAGCCGGCAGCTGAAGAAGCTGCGAAGGGAAAGAGGCAGCACCCAGGAGGATCTGGCCGCGCACCTGGGCATCACGGTCCAGGCGGTCAGCAAATGGGAGCGGGGCGAGGGCTATCCGGATATCACCCTGCTGCCCGCCATCGCTTCCTACTATAACGTTTCCATTGACGACCTGCTGGGCGTCGGACAGATTGAAAAGGAAAAGAAGCTCAACGAATATGTGGACAGAGACCACAAATACTGGCAGGAGGGCAGGATCGCCGAGAGCTTGAAGCTGTGGCGGGAGGCGCAGAAGGAGTTTCCCAACGAGATAAAGGTCCTCTTCGGGCTGATGTACGCCCTGGAGGCAGAAGACCTGGAGGGAAACGCGGATGAGATTATTGAATGCGGCGAGCGGATCTTGGAGGAATCCACGGACAACGGCAGACGAAGCGGCGCCCTTCAGTGCCTGACGCATGCATATTATTACGGAAAGGGCGACGCGGAATCCGCGAAAAAATACGCAGGCATGGCGACGGATTATCACACCTCGGTCAACGAGCTGATGCCGCATCTGCTGGAGGGAGAAGAAGCGGTAAAAAACTGTCAGGGAAATATTCAAGAGTTGGTTGAACTGATTGGACGCAATGCCCGAACCATGTGCCGGAAGGGCGCGTATTCCCCTCAGGACATAATCAAGGCGTATCAATTCGTAATCGAGATGTACGACCTGCTTTATAACGACGGGAATTGCGGCTTCTATCACGAGCGATACATGGAATTCTACGAGGGAATGGCCGCACAGTACCGAAAGCTGGGCGACGAAGCGGAGATGTTCCGCTGTCTCGAAAAAGCCGCAGAGCACGCGATCCGCTTCGATGGGGAGGAGGACGTCCCCTACACCGCGTTCATGGTGAACCGACTTAAACGGTCCGTGGAGAATGAGGTCAAGAATTACGAGGAAAACGACTCCGGCCTTCTCTTGAAACACTTGCTGGGCAAGACTTACGACCCATGGCGCGGCGATGAACGCCTGGGGAAGATTATTGAGAAGCTCCGGGCCGTGGCAATCGTATGACCGCTGACAAACTGCGCTGCAACGAAAGGGCATGGTTGGCTGATTTACCGACCATGCCCTTTCAGAATGTTCTTTATTCAGAATTTGCCGCTGGAGTGGCTGAAGCCGCTGCTGTGGACGCTGGTGCCCCGGCCGCTGCCTCCGCCGCTCCGGCTGTCGTCGTCGCTTCGGCGGACGCGGGTCACATCCTTGCGCACGAAGCGGTCCGACTGCCCGGTGAGCTGCAGCTCCCGCTCCTGGTAGCTGCCCGCCTGGGTGGCGAGGACGGCGGAGTTCATCTTCTTCTTCATGCTTCCCTGCACGATGAGGGTGACGATGAGCCCGATGATGACGCCCACGATTACCAGACCGGGAGTCACGGGGCCGCTGGGGGCGTAATTCCCGGAGTAGTCGTCCACGGGCTTGTTGGTCCTTGCCTCCTCCAGGCAGTAGCCGCAGCGGTAGAGGAACTCCTCAAAGCCCCCGTACCAGTCGTTCTGGCCCAGGTAGGGGAGCACGCTGTCCATAATCCATTCCTTGCCGTAGTCCGTGAAGGCGGTGTTGCCGTAACCGTAGGCGATGAGGTCATAGTCCCGCTCCTCCATGCTCAAAAGGAGCATGACGCCGCTCTGGTCCTCGCCGTAGCCGTAGTGATACTGCCGGTAGACCGCCTCGGCGTAGTCCTCCACGTAGTAGCCCTCCGTGTCCGGTACCACCACAATGGCGATCTCGCAGGAGTAGTCGTTGGAGAGGTATTCCGCCACCTCGTTCAGCTCGGAGACCTCCTCCTCCGTGAGGAGCCCGGCCCCGTCGTACACCAGGGGCAGGTCCCGGGCCAGGGCGGGAAGGGCCAGGAGCAGCAGGAGGCTCAGGAGGGTAATCAGGGTAATCCATCTTTTCTTCATTTTCCGCACCTCCCCTTCACAGCATGTTGATGAGGGCGCCGAGGCCGATGATGACGGCGGCGACCCCCAGCCATACGCCGAAGAACCAGGCCCATTTCCGGCCCTTGTCGATGGGGAGGTTCCCCACCAGCTTTCCCGTCTGCCCGTTGACGGCGAAGAGATAGTCGCTGCCGTTCCACTTGGTCAGGAGCAGCCATACCGGCAGGAGGGCATAATGGAGGCCGGTGCGGTGGTAGCTCACCTGGGATTCCTTCTCGGTGACGGAGGCATAGCCCTCGACGCTGTCCCGGAGGGCGGCCACGGTGCTGGCCTCGGCCCGCTTCCTGGCCCGCTCCTCGGCGGTGGCGGCATCCACATCGTATTTGTCCGCCATGAAGCCGGGAAGATAGGCGGTGGAGAAGGGCTTCAGCTCGTTGTAATCATAGGGCTCGATGGCGTCCATGTGCTCATCGGGCATCTTCGTGGAGCTGTCCACGGGGATGCGGTCGAAGCTGAGGCGGCCGCTGCGCCAGGCGTCATAATGGGAGGTCTCCGTCACGTCATATTTCCCCTCGGTCCAGTGCCGGACCTTGGTGGCGTCGAAGGTGGCCTCCCCCTGGGTATCGCCGTTAAAGAGCCAGAAGGGGGCGTAGATGCCCTTGATTTCCTCCAGGTGGTTCTGCCGGGAAAAGAGCTTGGGCAGCAGGGGCTTTTTCCGGTAGTGGGTTTTCAGCAGGGAGACGGCCTCCTCCTTCGTGAGCTTGAAGGGGATGACCCAGTCGGGCCGCAGGGCGCCGCTGAGACTGCCCGGGACGATGGTGGGGTTGCCGCAGTAGGGGCAGCTGGTGGCGGCGGTGGTGGCGTCATAGATGAGCTCCGCCCCGCAGGAGGGGCAGTTGTAGACCTTCAGGCCCGCGGCCTCCGCTTCGCTCCAGGGGGAGCCCTCCGGGGCCGGCTCGCTCTGGGCGGCGGCAACGGCAGCCTGAGCGGCCTGCTCGTCTTTCTCGGCATACAGGGCCTCAATCTCCTTGAGATCATAGACGGTGCCGCAGTAATCGCAGGTCAGCTTTCCGGTGGTGGCGTCAAAGCGCAGGGGACCGGTGCAGGATGGGCACTGGTAGTTGGTGATCTGTCCGGCCAAAAGGAACCACTCCCTTCGGAATTATGGTTTTGCCCCTAATATAACGGATAATCGGAAAAAAAGCAATGGGAAAGCCGGAGCTTTCCCATTGAACGTTAATCTGACAAATAGTCCTTCAAAAACAGAATGGCCCGGCGGTAGCCCTCGAAGCCGAGACCCATGAAGGTCTTTATGCAGGCCATGCCCGCGTAGGACACCTGCCGGAATTCTTCCCGGGAGGACACATCCGAGAGGTGGACCTCCACCGCCGGTATGGCCACGGCCTTCAAAGCATCCAGGATGGCGACGCTGGTGTGGGTGTAGGCCGCCGGGTTGATGACGATGCCGTCATAGACCCCATACGCCGCCTGTATTTCGTCCACAATGGCCCCCTCGTGGTTGGACTGGAAGCATTTGATCTCCGCCCCGGCCTCCGCCGCGGCCTCCCGAAGGAACGCCAGCAAGGCGGCGTAGTCCTGCTTTCCGTAGATGTCCGGCTCCCGGACGCCCAGCAGGTTCAGGTTGGGCCCGTTGATGACGAGCAGCTTCACGCAATCACCTCCAGTATCTGCCGGAGGGCTGCCTCCGGCGCAGAATTGTTGTCAATCTCCCCGTCGGCAAAGCGGCGGTACAGGGGCGCCCGGACTTCATACATCCTTTCGAGGTCGCCCGCCTGGCTCAGGGGCCGCCCCTCCGTGGGGAGGGCGGAGATGTCCCGACGAATCCAGAGAATCAGGCCGTTCTGGTGCAGGAGGGGGTAGTTTTCCGCCCGCGTGACGCAGCCGCCCCCGGTGGCGATGATTTTTCCCGAGCGCTTTCCCAAATCGGAGAGCACCGCCGTCTCCTTCGCCCGGAAGCTCTCCTCCCCCTCATGGCGCAGAATCTCCTCCGGGGTTTGCCCGAAGGTCCGGGTCAGCATTTCGTCGGCGTCCAGCACCTCCCGGCCCGTGGCGGCCCCCAGCAGGGCGGCCAGGGTGCTCTTGCCGCAGCCGGGCATGCCGATGAGGATGAGGTTGCGCATCTCCTTTCGGAGGGCGTCCGTGATTTCCGGGACCAGGGAATCCGGGATGGGAGCGCCGAGAAACCGCTCCCCGGAGCGCCGGGCCTGGGCCACCAGCATGGTGAGTCCGTTCCAGCCGGGGATGCCCAGCGCCTCCGCCTGGAGGAGAAGGGCGGTGCGAGAGGGGTTGTACACCACGTCGTAGACCCCCCGGCAGCCCTCAAAGAGCCGCAGGTCCAGGGGGGATACGCCGGTGTGGGGGGCCATGCCCAGGGGGGTGGTGTTCACAATATAGGCGGCGTTCCGGTGGCGGGCGAGGTTGGCGTAATTGTTCTCCCCGCTGCGGCTGATGACCACCGCCTCCGCCCCCAGCTCATTAAGGGCGGCGCAGACGGCGGCGGAGGCCCCGCCGGAGCCCAGCACCAGGGCTTTCTGCCCCCGCAGCTCCTGCCCGCCGGATTCCACCAGCGCCCGGAACCCGGCCACATCCGTGTTGTCCCCGAAAATGCCCCCCGCCGGGGTGCGCACCAGGGTGTTCACCGCCCCGGTCTTTTTCGCCGCTTCGGAGAGCTCAGTACAGTAAGGGAGCACCGTTTTTTTGTAGGGGATGGTGACGTTCAGCCCGTCCCAGGCCCCCGCCCGGAGAAAGGCGGGCAGCTCCTCCTCCGTCTTTTCATACAGCCGGTATTCATAGTCCCCCAGGGCGGCGTGGATGCGGGGGGAATAGCTGTGCCCCAGGACCCTGCCCAAAAGGCCGCAGCGCAGCATCACAGCACCTCGCGGTAGCTGCCCAGGTAGCGGAAGCTCTCGCAGGCCTCCGGCAGCTCGCCCATGAGCTGGAGGAAGGCGGGGTCATAGACCGGGGTGTCCAAATCGAAGTAGAACATGAATTCGAATTCCCGCTCGGGGATGGGGCGGCTCTCCAGCTTGAGGAGGTTGACCCCCAGGGCGTTGAAGCGGCTCAGCAGCCGGTAGAGGGAGCCGGATTCGTTGGGGAGGGTCACCATGAGGCTGGTGCGGTCCGCCCCCGGATAGATTTCCAGCTTCCGGGAGATGCAGATGAAGCGGGTGTAGTTGTTGTCCTTGTCCTGCACCGACTCCCTGAGGCAGCCCAGGTTATAGTACTTCATGCACAGGCGGGAGGAGAGGGCGGCGATGCCGCCTTCCTTGGACTCGGCGGCCTTCTTCGCCGCAGCGGCGGTGTTCTCGCAGGGGATGATCTTTACGTTTTTGAGGCTGCGGAGGAATTCCGAGCACTGGCTGATGGCCTGCTCGTGGGAGTAGATCTCCCGCACGTCCTCCAGCCGGGTGCCGGGCTTTGCCAGCAGGTTGTGGTCCACCTTCAGCCGGACGCTGCGCACGATGCTGAATTCGTGCCGGTCCATCAAATCGTAGACGGAGTTCACGCTGCCCGCGGTGCTGTTCTCCAGCGGGAGCACCCCGTAGCTGCACAGCCCCTTTTCGATGGCGGTGAAGACGGAGCCGAAGTCGGAGAAGAAGAGGATGTTGGCCCCGCTGAACAGCCGGTCGCAGGCAATCTGGGAGTTGGCGCCCTCCACCCCCTGACAGGCCACGCTCACCCGCCCGGGGAAGAGCCGGGGGGTGTTTTCAATGGCATCCCGGATGCGCTCCGTGAGGGCGGTGTCCGTGCCGATGAGGCGGTGCTGATAGCTGCGGCTGAGCTGCATCAGGAGGGAATAGAGCTGGGGGGTGTAGTCCCGGATGCGCTCCGGGCTCTCCTCCGTCACCGCCAGCAGCTTTTCCCGCTCCCGCCGGAGGTCCAGCACCGGCAGGCCCTTTTCCTTCTTATAGGCGGCGATTTCGGCGGCGATGTCCATGCGCCTGGTGAAAAGCGCCACCAGCTCCTCGTCCAGCTCGTCCAGTCTCGCGCGATAATCCGTGGCGTCCATATTCCTCAAATCCTTTCTTTTCTTCTGCCCAGGAGGGCGTCGTAAACGGCGATGGCGGCGGCTGCCTCCACACAGGGCACCGCCCTTGGCACGATGCAGGGGTCGTGCCGCCCCGGGACCCGGAGGGTGGTCTCCGTCATGGTCTCCAGGTCGACGCTTTGCTGCTCCCTTGCGATGGAGGGGGTGGGCTTGAAGGCGGCCCGGAAGGTGAGGGGCATGCCGTTCGTGATGCCCCCCAGGATGCCGCCGGCGTGATTCGTGGCGGTGCGGATTTGCCCGTCCTTAAGGATAAAGGAATCGTTATTTTCGCTGCCCATCATCCCGGCGGCGGCGAAGCCCGCGCCGAATTCCACGCCCTTCACGGCGGGGATGCCGAAGACGATGGCAGCGATGCGGTTCTCCATCCCCCCGAACATGGGGTCCCCCAGCCCGGCGGGGAGGCCGGTGACGGCGCATTCCACGATGCCGCCCAGGCTGTCCCCCGCCGCCTTCGCTTTGGCGATGGCGTCCCGCATGGCTTTCCCCCGCTCATCGCTGAGGGTGGGGAAGTCCTTTTCCGACACCGGGGCGAGAAGCTCCCCCTCGTCCTCGATGCCGCCGATGGCGGCGATGCGGGCAAAGACGGAGATGCCTTCCTTCTCCAGCAGTTGCAGGCAGAGGCCCCCGGCGATGCAGAGGGGGGCGGTGAGCCGCCCGGAGAAATGCCCCCCTCCGGCGGCGTCCTGGGCCCCGAAATACTTTATGGCGGCGGTGTAGTCCGCGTGGCCGGGGCGGGGTACGCGGCAGAGGGTTTCGTAGTCGGCGCTGCGGGTATCCGTGTTGCGGATGACGGCGGTGATGGGTACCCCGCAGGTGACGTTCTCCACCAGGCCGCAGAGGAATTCCGGCGCGTCGGCCTCCCGCCGGGGGGTGGAGTATTCGTTCCTCCCCGGCGCCCGGCGGGCGAGAAAGCGCGTGAGGGCGGCCATGTCCAGCCTCTCCCCGGCGGGGATGCCCTCCAGGGTCACGCCGATGGCGGGGGCGTGGGACTGGCCGAAAACGGTGACGCGGATGTTTTCTCCATAGCTGCTGCTCATGCTTCCACCTCCAGGGAATCCAAATCGTCCCAGAACCGGGGGTAGGATTTGTCGGCGCACTCCGCGCCGAGAACGGTGACAGGGCCGAAGCAGACCGAGGCCGCCACGGCGGCGGACATGGCGATGCGGTGGTCCCCTGCGGATTCTGCCGCGCCGCCGGAGAGCTTTTTCCGGCCCCGGATGAGAAGCCCGTCCGCCGTCTCCCGGATATCGGCCCCCAGGGCGGAGAGCATGGCGGCGGTGGTGGCCAGCCGGTCGGATTCCTTGAGGCGGAGGCGGGCGGCGTTGATGATTCGCGTCTCCCCCTCCGCCGCGGCGGCCACGGTGCTCAGCACCGGCACCAAATCCGGAATCTGGGCGGCGTCGACGGTCTGCCCCCGAAGGGCGCCCCGGCGCACCGTCAGCTCCTCGGGACCGTGGGTGACCTCCGCCCCGAAAGCCCGGAGGATGTCCAGCACCCGCCGGTCCCCCTGGCGGGAGGAGAGGTCCATGCCCCGGAGGGTGACCCCGGCGGGGGAGAGGGCCCCCAGGGCGAGAAAGAAGGCCGCGCCGGACCAGTCCCGTTCCACGGTACACTGCTCGGGCAGCGCGGGACGCCGGCAGCCGGGAATCATGTAGTCCTGCCCCCGGCGCTCCAGGCGAATGCCGCTTTTCTGAAGGGCGTCCTCCGTCATGGCGATGTAGTCCGCCGATTCCAGCTTCCCCGTGATGTGCAGGGCGCTGTCCCCCGGCAGGAGGGGCAGGGCCAGCAGGAGGCCGGAGATATACTGGGAGGAGACGTTCCCCGGCAGGGTGTACTCCCCTGGCCGGAGGGAACCGGCAAAATGCAGCAGCTCCCCCTCCTGCCGTATCTCCATCCCCCCGGCACGGAGGGCGTTGTTCAAATCCTCCATGGGCCGGGTGGGGAGCTTTCCCTCCATGCGGAAGGCCCCCTTCAGCCCCAGCGCCCCCGCCACGGGGAGGAGAAAGCGCAGGGTGGAGCCGCTCTCACAGCAGGGGAGCAGCACCTCGGCCCCCGGGACAGCGCCGATGGGCTTTACCCCAAAGGAGCCGCCGGAAAAGCGGATGTCCGCCCCCATGGCGGCAAGGCAGTCCCGGGTGGCCTCGATATCCCGGCTCACCCCGTCGCACTGAATGGAGACCTCCTTTGTCCCCAGGGCGGCGCAGATGAGGAGCCGGTGGGCCTGGGACTTGGAGGCGGGGACGGTGACGGCCCCATGCCGGGGGCCGTGGGCGACGGTGACGTTCATTTCGCCCCTCCCGCCCGGAGCCAGCGGGGCAGGTCGGAGGCCGCCACGGTCTCGATGCGGCAGCGGCCGATGGCCTCCGGCACGATGATATGGAGGCTGTCGCCCCCGGCCTTTTTATCCGAGAGGGCGGCCTTCGCCAGCGCCTCCGCCGGATAGGGGAGGTCGGTGGGGAGCCCCAGCTTTATAAGCAGCTCCTCCAGAGCGGCCGATACCTCCGGGGAACAACAGCCGAAGGCCGCGGCGGCACGGGTCATGGCGGCCATGCCCATGGCCACCGCCTCCCCGTGGAGGATTTCGTAGCCGGAGACCGCCTCCGCCGCGTGGCCGAAGGTGTGGCCGAAGTTCAGCATCATCCGCGCCCCGGTGTCGAATTCATCCTGCTGCACATAGTCCCGCTTCATGGAGACGCACCGGGCGATGATCTCCTCCGGGTGCTCGGAAACGTGCCGGGTCGAAAGGGAGCGGAACAGCTCCTCGCTCCCGATCATGGCGTATTTCACCACTTCTCCGCAGCCGGCCCGGAATTCCGATTCCGCCAGGGTGTCCAGGGCGTCCGTGTCGCACAGCACCAGGGAGGGCTGGAAGAAGACCCCCGCCTGGTTCTTCCCGGCAGAGAGGTTCACCGCCGTCTTTCCCCCCACGGAGGAGTCCACCGCCGCCAGGAGGGTGGTGGGAATCTGCACGCACTGGATACCCCGCTGGTAGGTCCCGGCGGCAAAGCCCGCCAGGTCCCCCACCACACCGCCCCCCAGGGCGATGACCGCGTCCTTCCGGGTGAGGCGGGCGCGGCCCATGGCCTCCAGCGCCTCGCCGTAGGTGGCAAGGTTTTTCTGCTCTTCCCCCCGGGGAAAGACGAAGGTCTTCACGGTGAGACCGGCGGCGCGGAGGCTTTGAAGAACGGTCTCCCCGTGGTGGGGCCAGACCCCGCTGTCGGAGATGAGGAGCACCCGGCTCGCCCCGGTGGCGGCCTTCGCCGCCGCCCCCGCCTCCGGGAGGAGGCCGCGCCCGATGCGCACCTCATAGGAGCGGGAGGCGGAGATTGAGATGGTCTTCACTGCCCGTCCACCTCCTCCTTCCGGCGCTTCCCCTCCTCCAGAAGGGCGAGGAGGCGTTCCCGGTCTCCCTTATCCAGGGCATCCCGATAGGCGCCCAGGTTGTCGATGAGAATGTCCAGCTCATGCTTCAGGTTGTCCCGGTTGTCCAGAAACAGCTCCGCCCACATCTCCGGGTTCAGCCAGGCCACCCGGGTCATGTCCCGGTAGCTCCCGGCGGAAAAGCCCTTGTGGCTTTTGGCGGTGGGACTCTTGATATAGGCGCTGGATACCGCGTGGGCCAGCTGGGAGGTGAAGGCGATCATCTCGTCGTGCTTCTCTGCCGTGGTCACGGAGTAGCTGCCGAAGCCCGCGGGGGAGAGCAGCTCCTTGAGGTTGCTGAGGAGAGCCATATCGTCCCGGTCCGCGGGGACCAGCACCATGGGCGCCCCCTGGAAAAGATTGGCCCGGGAATACTTGAAGCCGGAATACTGGGTGCCCGCCATGGGGTGCCCCCCGGCGTAGATGAAGCCGTATTTCTCCGCGATGGCCATGCCCGTCTCCGTGATTCCCCGTTTTGTGCCGCAGCAGTCGATGACCACCGTCTCCCGGCTGAGGTGCGGCCCCGTTTCCCGCAGCCAGTCCGACGCCGCGGCGGGGTAGACGCAGAGGAGGATGAGGTCGCAGCACTTCGCGCTCTCCGCCGTCAGCTCCCCGGAGACGGCCCCGCAGAGCCTGGCAAAGGAGAGCACCGTTTCGTCCGTGTCCCAGGCCAGCACGGTGTGCCCGGCGGCGCTGTAAGCCCGGGCGAAGGAGCCGCCGATGAGCCCCAGGCCGAGGATGCCCGCCGTCACCGGACAGCCTCCCGCACGGCGCGGACCTTGCCCACCAGGGCGTCATACTCCTCCGGGCGGAGGGACTGGGCCCCGTCGCAGAGGGCGTGGATGGGGTCGTTGTGCACCTCGATGATGAGACCGTCCGCCCCGCAGGCCGCCGCCGCCAGGGCCATGGGGGGCACCATGCGGGCGATGCCGGTGGCGTGGCTGGGGTCCACGATGACGGGGAGGTGGGTCAGCTCGTGGAGCATGGGCACCGCCGCCAGATCCAGGGTGTTGCGCAGATAGTCGCTGTAAGTGCGGATGCCCCGCTCGCAGAGGATGACCTGCTCGTTGCCGCTGGCCATGATGTACTCCGCGCTCATGAGGAGCTCCTTTAAGGTGTTGGCGAGGCCCCGCTTAAGGAGGATGGGCTTGCCGGTGGTCCCCAGCTCCTTGAGGAGGTCGAAGTTCTGCATGTTCCGCGCCCCCACCTGCAGCACGTCCACATCCGCGAAGAGGGGGAGGTCGGTGATGCTCATGATTTCCGTGACGATGGGAAGGCCCGTCTCCTGCCGGGCGATGCGCAGCAGCTCCAGCCCCTGGGCCTTGAGGCCCTGGAAGTCGTAGGGGGAGGTGCGGGGCTTGAAGGCGCCGCCCCGGAGCATGTCCGCCCCGGAGGCCTTTACCGCCTTCGCCACGGCCACAATCTGCTCCTCCGTCTCCACGGAGCAGGGCCCGGCGATCATGCAGAAATTGCCGCCGCCTACCTTGACGTCGCCCACCTGCACCACCGTGTCCTCGGGGTGGAACTTGCGGTTGCAGCACTTGAAGGTCTCGCTCACCCGCTTGACGGATTCCACGATGTCCAGGCTCTCCAGCAGCTCCATGTCCACCTTGCTGGTGTCCCCGATGAGGCCCAGCACCGTCTGATACTCCCCCTCGGAGATGTGCACTCCCAGGCCCATGCTCTTCAGCCAGTCGATGAGGCGCTCCTGCTTCTCCTTGCTGGCGGCGGCGTTCATAACTACAATCATTTTGTTTGTCCTCCCTTTTGCGTTTTGCGGAGCCGTACAAAAACAAGACGTGCGGCACAGGCTCAATCTGTGCCGCACGCCGGAAAACTCATTTTCTTTCCGCAAGCATCACAAATCGGCCTTACTGAGGCAGTCAGTAAAGCTAAAGTAATAAAAGTAGCGGATGCTGCGGAGGCTTGTCATTTTCATAACTCCTGTGCCGAGGCTTCGGCTTGTGGGGGATTATAGCCCTTGCCGGACAATTTGTCAAGGGCTGCGGGGCGAAAAAAACATTGTACATTCCGGCGGCGCGTGATATACTGCTTTTTACCATTTTTCACGGAGGAAGAGACCATGGACAACACCGAGCTCCTCAAGCTGCTGGAAAGGGACTGCCGGGCCACGCCGGACCAGCTGGCCGCCATGCTGGGGCGGGATGCCGCCGAGGTGCGGGACGAAATCAGGACCCTGGAGAAGGAAAACGTCATCCTGGGCTACAACGCCATGATTGACTGGGACCGCACCGGGGAAGAGCTGGTCACCGCCCTCATCGAGGTGCGGGTCACTCCCCAGCGGGGGGACGGCTTCGACCACATCGCCGAGCGCATCTATCAGTTTGAGGAGGTGGAGAGCCTCTATCTCATGTCCGGGGCTTATGATTTCGTGGTGCTCATCACCGGGCGCACTCTGAAGGAGGTGGCCTCCTTCGTCTCGGCCCGCCTCAGCACCATCGACGGAGTCACCGGCACCGCCACCCACTTCATCCTGAAGAAGTATAAGGAAAAGGGCGTCGCCTTCGAGTCCGCCCCCGTCCAGGAGGAAAGGATGAAATACGTCTGATGGACTTTCAGGAACTGATTGCCAAAAAGGTCGTCGCCCTCAAGCCCAGCGGCATCCGCAAGTTTTTCGATTTGCTGGAGACCATGGAGGATGCCATCTCCCTGGGGGTGGGCGAGCCGGACTTCGCCACCCCCTGGCACATCCGGGACGCGGGCATCTACTCCCTGGAAAAGGGCTTCACCAAGTACACCCCCAACGCGGGCATGATGGCCCTGCGGGAGGAGATCTCCAGATATATGCGCCGCCGCTTCAATCTGAGCTATGACCCGGCGGGGCAGATCATCGTCACCGTGGGCGGCTCCGAGGGCATCGATCTGAGCCTGCGGATGCTGCTGGAGCCGGGGGATGAGGTCATCATCCCCACCCCCAGCTTTGTGTGCTACGGTCCCCTCACCGTCATGGCCGGGGGAACGCCCGTCTATGTGGAGACGAGGGCGGAGGACGATTTCAAGCTCACCCCGGAGCTTTTGAAGTCCGCCCTCACGGAGAAAACCAAGGTTCTGGTGCTGCCCTATCCCTGCAACCCCACCGGGGGCGTCATGGAGCGGGCGGATTTGGAGGCCGTCGGGGAGATTCTGAAGGACACCCGGGTGGCCGTCATCTCCGATGAAATCTATGCCGAGCTGAGCTACGGGCTTCACCATGTCTCCCCGGCGAACATCCCCGCTCTCTATGACCGGACCATTGTGGTCAACGGCTTTTCGAAGGCCTACGCCATGACCGGCTGGCGCATGGGCTATCTCTGCGGCCCCCGGGCCGCCATCGCCCAGATGGTGAAGATCCACCAGTTCGGCATCATGTCCGCCCCCACCACCAGCCAGTATGCCGCCATCGAGGCCATGCGGGCGGGGGACCGGGATATCGAGGCCATGCGCGCGGAATATGACCGCCGCCGCCGCTTCCTGGTCCACGGCCTGCGGGATGCCGGGCTGGACTGCTATGAGCCCCACGGGGCGTTCTATGTCTTCCCCTCCATCCGCTCCACCGGCCTCAGCAGCGAAGAGTTCTGCGAAAGGTTCCTCCTCTCCCAGCGGGTGGCCGTCATTCCCGGCAGCGCCTTCGGCCCCGGGGGCGAGGGCTTCGTGCGCATGTGTTACGCCGCCGGCATGGAGAATCTGAAGGAGGCCCTCGCACGGCTGGAGACTTTTCTGAAGGAGCTTGCCTGACGGCGATACCGTACCGGCACAGAAGCGTCCCTGGGTATTGACATTTGCATCCCCCGGGACGTATAATTTTACAGGTAATTCCAACATAGAAAAGGAGCAGAAACAGTGAAAAGAAGAGTATTTGCAATCGTAATGGCGGCCCTCATCCTCGTGGCCCTCCTGGCGGCCTGCAGCGGCGGCAGCGGGGACAGCAAGTACGTGGGAAAATATTACACCAGCCAGATTGCCGACTGGAGCATTCAGGAATACGCTGAGCTTCTGGGCATCACCGAGCAGGAGGCCAGGGAGTTCATCGTGATCGAGCTCAAGTCCGGCGGCAAGGCCGCCTTCACCTCCGATGGAGAGTCGGAAGAGGTCAACTGGAAGGCGGATGGGGATAAGATCGTCCTTTCCGTCGAGGGCGAGACCATGGAAGGCGTCTATAAGGACGGCACCATCACCTTCGACATGGATGGCGATGTCCTGGTTGTGACCAAGGGATAAACCTCAGTCGAACGATCCGCAGAATCCCCGGCAGGCGGCAAGCCTGCCGGGGATTTTCTGTCCGTAACGAAAGCCGCCGCGGGCATTTTTGCCCCGCGGCGGCTCTGAAACTGTGCTGTTTACTCTTTGATCTCGATGTTGGGGAAGCACTTGCCGCAGATGTTGCAGCGCTTTGTCTTGTCGAACTTGCAGAAGCGCACGTTGTCCCCCAGGTAGACATAGGTCTTGTCGGTGGTGAAGAAGACGTTGCCCCCCTGGCCCTCCCGCTGGACGATGGTGCCCCAGGTGCCGGACATGAAGGCCGCCTGGAAGAGCACGGGCTTGTTCATCTTGCGGAACTTGATGGGGCAGTGCCAGGTGTTGGCGGGGATGCGCACCACCGTGGGCTTGGTGATGAGCTTGGATTCCAGGTGCTCCGGGTCGTCCCCAATCTGCATCTCGATTTCCGCGTCGAAGTCGAAGATGTTCATGGGGTCCGCCCCCATGAAGAAGATGTACTCCTCGGCCCCCTGGTGGAAGTGGCAATCCTCCGTGTCGTTGGCCCCGGCGAAGATCTGGAAGCCCACGTGGTAGGTGGCGCCCTCCATATAGGTCTCGCCCCGGAAATAGGCCTGGGGGGAGGGGCACCAGTCACCCCAGCCGGTCTTTTCCTTGGGCACGGCCAGCACGTTCACCGTGACCTCCGGGCTGAGGGCGGGCTTGGGGGCCTTCAGGGCCGTGGCGTCGGAATAGGGCTTACTGGGGTTCGTGGGGGTGACCACGCACTTGGTGGAATCCGGGGCCTTCTCCGGGTCGTAGGCGCCGGTGTCAGTGTAGGAGGTGACCCCGTCCTCGTTCACCACGGTCCAGGGCACGAAGTCGTAGGGGCGGGGGGGCACCTTGTCGGGATTGGCGAAGCAGGTGCCGCAGTAATGGCACTTCGTCCCCGGCTCCAGCACGCAGTCCGCCTCCGCTTCGTCCCCGAAGTAGAGGTACTGCTTCTCCCCGGTGTCCTTCCGCTGCACGTATTTCACCAGGCCCGCCCGGCCGGACTGCATCACCGCCTGGAAAAGGAGGGGCTTATCCACCCGCACAAAGTCCAGGGGGCTGTGCCACCAGCCCTTGGGCAGGTGGATGATGGTGGGCTCGGTGATGACGACCTTCTCCATCTTGTCCAGGGACTTGCCCATGTAGAAATGGACCTCCGCGTCCCAGGAGGAGAAGACATCCGGCAGCTTCGCCCCCAGGAAGACCAGGTACTCGTCCTCCCGGTGGAAGTGGGGCTCCGTCTCCAGGCGCACGGGCTTCTTGAAGACCTGGAAGCCCACGTTCAGCCCCGCGCTGGGCATGACCCGATCGCCCCGGAAATAGGCCTGGGGGGAGTGGCACCAGTCGCCCCAGTGGGTCTCCTGGGGCTCAAACTCATAAAACAGCTTCTCATATTTTTCCTGCATGGCTCTCTCTCCTTCTTCGTTTTGTTTGCCTGAGACCACTATACACCGTTTTACTTCCCGGTACAAGGGAAAATCCCCCGCCCGGCGTGTTGAAGTGCGATGGCTCCTCTGATATAATGCAAACATAAGATTTAGGAATCTAAGGAGAAGGAGTGAAGAATATGGATGCGAGACCGGCGGGCATTTCCCTGGCGGATGCCCGCGCCCAGGCGGAGAAACGCATCGCCGCCATGCCCGGGGAGGCGAAGGTCGTCACCTGCCCCCTCTGCGGCGAACCCTTCCTCAGCTTTCACGACCTCACCGCCCACTACCTTGCCGCCCACCCCGGCAGCATCGCCCCCACGGAGCTGCGCCTGACGGTGAACGGGCGGGCCGTCACCCTCATCATCGAGCCACACCTCACCCTGCGGGAGGTGCTGCAGCTCCATCTGGGCCTCACCGGGGCCAAGCAGATGTGCGACCGGGGCCAGTGCGGCTCCTGCACCGTCATCATGGACGGGCGACCCACCCTGAGCTGCAACGTCCTCGCCGCCGACTGCGAGGGGAAAACGGTTGAGACCGTGGAGGGCATCGCCGTGGACCCCAGGTGGAAGCCCCTCATCGACGCCTACTGCAAGTGGGACGCCATGCAGTGCGGCTACTGCACCCCCGGCTTTCTGGTGGCCGCCAAGGCCCTGCTGGACGCAAACCCCGACCCCAGCCCCCAGGACATCAGGGACGCCCTCTCCGGCAACATCTGCATCTGCGGCACTTACCCCCGCCACAGCCAGGCCATCCTGGAGGCGGTTGAAAACATGAAGAGGGGAGGGGAAGTCAATGCCTGACACCACCGGCGTAAACGGCCTGCGGGAGGATTTCCGCGTGGTGGGCAAGGCCAACATCCCCGGCCTCACCTCCTACGCCATGGCCACCGGGGTCGCCAAATACGGCACGGACTATGTTCTTCCCGGCATGCTCTTTGCCCGCTTCCTCCGCTGCCCCTATCCCCACGCCAGGGTCAAGGCCATCGACGACAGTGCCGCCCTCGCCATCCCCGGGGTGCTGGAGGTCATCCATTGGGACGACCCCATCTTCAACGAGCTCGCCCCCAACCCCATGGGCACATCGAAGCCCACCTACCTTCTGCAGGAGGCCCAGTACGAGGGCCAGGAGACGGGCTGTGTCGTCATCGCGGAGAGCGAGGCCCTCTGCGACGAAGCCCTCCACGCCCTCAAGGTGGAGTGGGAGGTGCTGCCCTTCATCACCGACATCCATAAGGGCACCGACCCCAGCCTCCCCCGCATCCGGGGGGAGGAGTACACGAAGGGGGAGGACTTTGAGTACCGCCCGGAGGCCGGTATGGCCACCGCCGACGGCTATGTGCTCATGACCCGCCACTATCCCACCGACCCGCCCCGGGAGGCCAACGTGAGCTGGAACATCAAGGTGGACGGGGACCCGGACAGCGCCTGGGAAAAGGCGGATTTCATCCTGGAATACGATGTGAACATCCCCGCCAACATCTCCACCATCCCCAATCCCCCGGCCAGCGTGGCTTACTGGGGGGACAGCATGTACAAGGGCCCGGGGCAGAAGATCTACATCGAGGGCGCGCCCCACCGCCGGGAATCCATCATGAGCATGTACGGCAAGTCCTCCGACGAGGTGGTGCAGGAGGGGCTGTTCCAGGGCGGCAAATACTGCGACTGGGGCCTGCGTATGTCCCAGGAGATCACGCCCCTCCTCTCCAAACGCATGGGCGGGCGGCCCGTCCGCTGCTGCAACACCCGGGAGGAGACCTTCGACCTCAGCCGCAACGAGCGGCACATGCACATGCGCCTGGGCGTCCGGAAGGACGGGGTCATCGTCGCCGTGGAGGACAACACTCTGGTGGACAACGGCGCCCCCGGCTCCAACGCCATGGGCTCCGTCTCCGACCGGGACTGGGGCGGCTACTACACCCTGCGCTGCAAGGACATCCGCCAGAGCTTCCGGGTGGTAGACTCCAACATCGGCTATATGCACACCTGCGCCCAGTTCGTGCCCTACAACTGGGACAGCATCACCGTGGCCTTCGACCTCATCGCGGAAAAGCTGGGCATCGACTCTGTGGAGATCGCCCGGCGGAACCTCCACGGCCCCAGCTCCCAGGATGACCCGGACCCCGTGCCCAGCTTTGAGGCCAGCGTGGCGGCGGGGAAGGAGATCATGGACTGGCACTGGCACCCCGCGGGCACGAAGCGCCTGCCGGACGGGCGGCTCCACGGGGCCTCCTTCCGCTATGCCATCTGCCCCCGCCACTCCTTCATGGACTACTTCTGCAAGCTGGAATACCGGGACGGGGTGGTGCATTTCCCCACCCAGGGCCCCATCGCGGGCTGGTTCAGCACCGAGTGCTTCACCATGATTGCCGCCGAGGAGCTGGGCATCGAGTTTGCGGACATCAGCGTGGACTACGACTACCGGGAGAAGCACTCCGATCAGGCGGGGGGCTCCGACGGCGTCACCGGCCACGGCTGGATTGTGAAGGAATGCGCGAATAAGCTCAAGCGCAAAATCCTGGAGTCCGCCGCGCGGGAGGCCAATCTCCCCGATGACGCCTACCGGGGCGTGTTCTCCTTCCCCGCGCCCCCCAGCCCCCTGCGGGGCGCGTCCGCCGACGAGCTGGACATCGTGGAGGGGAAGGTCATCGTGAAGGCCGACCCCAGCCGCTTTGTGCCCTTCAGCCGGGCCACGCGGGAGAACGTCACCGCCGAGTACGGCGGCTACAGCCCCAAGTCCGCCTGGGTCACCGGCTTCGGACGCATCCTGGACACCATGAACACCTCCTGGTGCGAGGTGGCGGTGGACGAGGAGACCGGGGAGGTGGAGGTGCTGAAATACGCCGTGGTGCCCGACGTGGGCAAGGTCATCCGCCGCACCTCCCTGGAGAGCCAGATCGACCAGGTGGTGTACTTCACCCAGGGCTGCCAGCTTCTTGAGGAGCTGGTGATGGATTCGGAGACCGGCACCCGCCTCAACGCCAATTTCCTGGATTACCGCATCCCCACCCCGGCGGACGTGCCGGAGGTCACCAAGGAGATCCTGGAGCTTCGCAGCGGCAACGGGGCCTACGGGGCCAGCGGCATCAGCCACAACCTCGCCAACTCCCACCTCATCATCACGGCCATCCACAACGCCACCGGCGTGTGGGTGGACCCGCCCGCCACGCCCGACCGGGTCCTCAAGGCCCTGGGCAAATGCGAGATTGGAGGCGGAAAATGAGACCGTTTAATCATTTGAACGCAACCTCCCTGGAGGAGGCCTGCGAGGCCCTGAAGCAGCCCCTCTCCGTGGCCATGGCCGGGGGCGGGGATTTGCTGGGCGCACTAAAGGACGACATCGCCAGGGAATACCCGAAGCTGGTGGTGAACCTCAAGACCATCCCCGGCCTCAATAAGATTGAGGTGAAGGACGGCTTCCTCTCTGTGGGGGCCCTCTGCCTGCTGGGGGACTTAAGCCGCTCCGGGCCGGTGCTGGAAGCTGCCCCCGCTCTTGCCCAGGCCGCCGGGCAGTGCGCCTCACCCGCCCTGCGGGAGAACACCACGGTGGGGGGCAACCTCTGCCAGATGCCCCGCTGCTGGTATTTCCGCAAGCTGAATAACCGCTTCGACTGCGCCCGGAAGGGGGGTGAGCGCTGCTTTGCCCTCACCGGCGACAACCGCTACCACTCCGTTTTCGGCGGCGCGAGTTTTGCGAGTGAGGACGGCAGCCGCCGCTACTGCATCGCCGTGAACCAGGCGGAGCTGGCCCCGCCCCTGCTGGCCCTCACGGCGGAGGTGGTCACCACGGAGCGGGTCATCCCCATTTCGGAGTTTTTCGGCGTGGGGTGCATGAGCGCCACGGTGCTGCGCCTGGCTGAGCTGATCACGGAGGTGCGCGTTCCCCTGCCCCCGGAGGGGACGAAGATGGCCTACAAGCGCTTTGCCTTCCGAAAGAGCATCGACTTCCCGGTGGTAAACCTGGCCGTTTTGCAGACGCCAGAGCTGGAATACCGCATCGCCCTGGGGGGCGTTGCCCCCACGCCCATCCGTGCCGAGGGGGCGGAGGCGCTGCTGCGGGGAAAGCCCCTCACCCCCGAGCTGGCAGCGGAGGCCGGGGAGGCCGCCATCCGGGGCGCGAAGCCCACGGAGGCCAATGCCTACAAGCTCCAGCTGGTGAAGACCCTGGTGAAGCGGGAGCTGCTGGGGCTGTAATAACCCTCTGTTATCGGCGAGGGCTGTGGAGGAGCGGAGCGGGTGCTCCGGCCTTCACAGCCCTTTTTGCAGCCTGTCTCGCGTTTCGATTCCCCAGTGGCAGAAACAGGGCTGGTATTGCTCCCGGCTTTCTGCCATACTCCGGGTGTGGCCACGATAATATGAATGAGAGGAAGCGAGAACCATGCCTTTCGATTTTGGAAAGAACCTCCGGGCCCTGCGGACCGGAAAGGGCCTGACGCAGGAGCAGGCGGCGGAGCTGCTGAATGTCTCCAAGCAGTCCGTCAGCCGCTGGGAAAACGGCGTCACCTGGCCGGATGTCTCTTTTCTTCCAAACCTGGCCTCCTTCTATGGGGTCACGGTGGATGCCCTGCTGGGGGCCGGTGAAGCTGAGAAGCAGGCTGCCCTGGGGGAATATGCATCCCGCCGACAGGCGGCCCAGGGTGCCGGGGACCGGACCGGCGCCCTAGAGCTCTCCCGGGCGGCATTTGGGAAATATCCCAATGAGTCCATGGTCATGAGCAATCTGATGATCGACGCCTATCTGCTGGGAAAAGAGGCGGAGGGACCGAGGGGGAGAGAGGCGCTCCGGCTTTCCCTGTCCACGGCGGAGCGGCTGTCCCAAATGACGGATGATCTGGAGGAGCGGTGCCGCTGCATCCGTTATTCCGCCCTCTGCCATCAGCTGCTGGGGCAGCCGGAGGAAGCGCGGCGGTGGATGGAGCGGCTTCCCGGCGTCTGGTCGGGCATTGAGCTGTGCGCCATGGAGCTGCTGGAGGGAAAGGAGCTGCGGGAGCACCTGCAGAGCACCCTGTCAGACTTTACCGATATCCTTTGTAAGCTGCTGCTGGCCTATGCTGAGCTGCCGGAGCTCTCCCGCGATGAGCGGAGCAAGGTCCTGCAAAAGCTCCCGGAGCTTATGAAGCTCCTCTTTGAGGATGGAGACTATGGGCTGTTTCTGGTTCCCATGACCCGCGCAGAGGAGAAGCTCGCGGAGCTGGCGGAAGACCCGGAGGAGCGAATCCGCCATGAAACGCTTGCAAGGAATTGTGCGGAACGCTTTTGCGCCCTGACCGAGGGCAGACACGCCTCCCTCCTGTTCCGTGGACTGCCCTATTCCCCGGAAGACTTCACCGGCCATCTCCCCGCGCCGGGGCAGAGCGGCGAAACGTGAGCTCTCCGGAAGGGAAGAAAGCGTGAACAGTCAGACCCGCGCCGAACACTCCGGCGCGGGTCTGATTCTTCGACGGTTTTCAGGACTCCATCTGTTTTCCCAAGAATCCGGCCACGGTCTGGGCCAGCTTGTTTTCCACCTCGCCCATGGGGCTGCTGCCCTCCCCGTCCAGGAAGACCACGCAGCCCATCACGTCCCCCTCCGAGAGGATGGGAACGGCGATGGACACGCTGTAATCCGTGACCCCCTCCGCCACCGGGAGGGACCGGTCTCCCTCCTGCTTGAGGTAGGGCTGCCGCCCCTCCATCACCTCGCTCAGCTCACCGCTGATGCGCTTTTCATTGAGCTCCCGCCTCGGTGCGCCGGAGACGGAGATGATGCTGTCCCGGTCGGTGATGGCGGTGATGTGGTTGGTGGTCTTGTGCATGGTCTCGCAGATCTGCCCGGCGAAGCTGCTCAGCTCCCCCATGGGGGAGTATTTCTTGAAGATGACCTCGCCCTCGTTGTTGGTAAAAATCTCCAGGGGGTCGCTCTCCCGAATATGGAGGGTCCTGCGGATCTCCTTGGGGATGACGACGCGGCCCAGGTCGTCGATGCGTCTGACGATGCCGGTTGCTTTCATATCGGTAAAGCTCCTTTGTTGCGTATTTCCTTGGTTAGTCTTTGAAACTCTTGCGGATTTATCCAAGGGAGCGGGCGGAAGATTCTGGCGTGAATCATGGGACAAGAAACCGCATGGGCAGGCACCCATGCGGTTTTGTAAATGCGATTCTGTTCAGCTTTTCTTGGTGGGGTCGTAGTTGCCGAACTGGAGATTATCGAAGTCGATGTCCGGGAGGCGGGTAATGGTGGAATCCACATCCTGGGGTGGCTCGGCGGGCTTTTCCGCCGCATCCATGGAGGAGAAGGCCCGGTTGATGATTTCGGCGATGTTCTCCACCGTGTCCTGGCTGACCTCCTGCCGATTCTCCGGCGCTTCCGGCTCGGGCTCCGTCGGGGCGGGCTCTGCCGCCGGGGCCTCGGGGGCGGGCTCGGGCTCCGCCGGGGGCAGGGGCTCCACAAAATCATAGACGTGCCGCAGATTTTCCGCATAGGCGGCCATAGCGGCCTTCAGCTTTTCCAGGTATTCCGCGGTCTCCCGCTTGGCCCGGGTGAGCGCCGCCTCTTCCGCGGCCAGTTCGGCGCGAATCTCCTCCCGCCGCTGGGAAAACTCCGCCTCCATCTTGGCCTCCAGCGCCTCCCGCGTCTGGGCGACCTCATCGTCCAGGCCGGAGCGGCGGGCCTCGGCGGCGTCGGTGATTTCCTTGGCGGTGCGCTCGGCCTGGAGGAGGGCCATGCGCATGGCATCCTCCGTGGAGCGGTATTCCTCCACCTTGTCCACCAGCACCTTCATCTTGCTTTTCAGGATGCCGTTTTCCCGGTAGAGGGCGGAATAATCCTGGGTGAGCTGGTTCAGGAACCTGTCCACCGAAGGGATATCATAGCCCCCGAACAGCGCTTTTTCAAATTCGGAACTGGTGACTTCCTGCGGGGTCAGCAATTTCTGTCCTTCCTTTCAGGTCGCATACGGAGATCTTTAGAAATAGACGCCGTTGTTTTCCAGCTCGTCGATCAGATCGCCGAGGATGTCCACGTTGTAGGGGGTGATGATGAAAGTGCTGACGGCGACCTTCTTGATTTTCCCGTCCTGGGCATAGGCAACGCCGCTGACAAAATCCAGAATCCGGCGGGAGACATCCTTGCTGGTGTTTTCCAGATTCAGCACCACGGTGCGTTTGTCCCGCAGATGGTCCGCAATCTCCCGGGCAGTGTCATACTGCTCGGGCTTCACCAGTACCACCTGCAGCTTGGCGGTGGCGTGGATGTTCACGACTTTGTTGCCGCTCTGCTTTTCCGGCACGTTCAAGTCCTCCCCGCTGATCCACTCGGTGGCGGAAGAAGCCCTGGGCCTCTCCTCATATTCCTCGAATCCCTCGTCGTCATAGGGCCGGGCGATGCGCTTCAGATTGTCAAGAATCCCCATTTTCCGTTCTCCCATTCCGTCTATCTCTGCGGGTACTCACGCTGGCCGAAGATGGCCGAGCCCACGCGGACCATGTTTGCGCCGGACACAATCGCTTGCGCAAAATCTCCGCTCATGCCCATAGATAAACACCATATATGGGTATTATCGTATTTTTTTCCCCGTATGTCAATATATAGTTGCAGCATTTCGTCAAAAAAAGGATAATTTTTTGCGCCGGGCCAGGTCCCGCTGAAGCTCTCCCAGGCGGGGGGAATGGCCATGAGGCCCTCCAGGCGCAGGTGGGGCAGGGTCCCGGCGAGGGCGGCGGCCTCGTCTGCCGCCTCGGGCTCGAAGCCCCCCTTGCTCTCCTCCCGGCCGATGTTCACCTGCAGGAGGATGGGCTGGACGGTATCCAGCAGGGCGGCCCGATGCTCCGTGAGCTGCAGCAGCTCCGTGGAGGAGATGGACTGGATGAGGTCCGCCCGCCCGACAATCTGCCGCACCTTGTTGTGCTGGAGGTGGCCGATGAAATGCTTCGGCGCCCCCTCGTAGGCGCCCAGGGCGTCCTTTTCCAGAAGCTCGCTGACCCGGTTCTCCCCGCAGGCGTCCACCCCGGCGGCGATGGCCTCCCGAATGTCCTCCGCCCCCTTGGTCTTGGAGGCGGCCACGAGGAAGATGTCCTCCGGCCTTCTGCCGGAGCGGAGAGCCGCTTCGCCGATCTGCTCCCGGACGCGCCGGACGTTGTCGCCAATGCTCACTCAGCCCACGACCTTTCCTTCATAGAGGTTCCTCGCGCTGACGATGACCTCGTCCCCCGCCCGCAGGGTATCGCTGGAGACCATATAGTAATCCCCGTAATCCGCCAGCACCCGCACTGGCTTTTTCTCCGCCAGCAGCGCCGTCTGGACATAGACGAAGGGATTGCCCTTATCGTCCACGTGCAGGCCCTTTCGGGGGATGCGCAGGCCGCTGACCTCGCTGATGAGGATCTCCGCGTCCTGCTTTCGCATGCCCATGATGTCCGCGAGGGCCTCCGAGCAGCTCAGCAGCAGGACCCGCTGCCCGTCCACCGCCTCACCGGTGCGCTCCACGTGCATGGTGAGCTCCTCTCCGTAGTAGCAGCCAAAGAGTACCTGCAGGTTGTTCCTGCCGTAGAGGGCGTCCGCGTCCTCCTCGCCGATGAGAAGGGCATAATACCATTTCACGCCCCCCACCAGCTTTCCCAGGGCCCAGGCCGGGGCGCTGCGCTCCTCCTCCAGCAGGGCGGAGAGCCCGGCGGGGTCGATGCTCCGCAGGTCCTTCCCGCTGAGGTCCTCCCACCCGTCCACGGAGCTGCTGAACAGCCCGGAGATGGGGGCGGTGATGAGGTCGCCCCGGTCATTGTATCGGGATTCCAGCTCCTGGAGCTCGGCACGCACCTCACTGAGGCGGCTCATCAGCTCATCCGGGCTGCGGAAAACGGCAAAGACCTGGGTCTGGAGAGCGGCAGCCTGGGTCTCTGCCCCCGCGAAATCCCCGTCGGAAACGCTGAGGCGCAGGCTGCGGATGCCCGCCTGGATTCCCTCGTCCATCTGCCGGGAATTTTCCGTCCCGTTGTCCGCGAGAAGGGCGGTCAGCTCCTCCGCCTCTGCCAGCAGCTCGGCGCGGCGCAGAGCCCGGTGGAGGGCCTCATCGCTGGAGAACGCCTCCGCCACGGCGCCACCGGCGGAAACCCTGGCTCCCTCCCCGAGGTCGATGCTCACGGCGGAGTAGACGCTGGTGATCACCTGCTCATCCCGCGCCACGATGCCCCGGACCTGCGCCGTCTCCCGCCGGCTCATGGCGGTCACCGGCACGGTGCGGTAGGGGTCATTCAGGGCCTGATAGGCATAGATGCCCAGCCACACCAGCAGCGCGGCAAAGATGAGGTAACAGGCGATCTTCAGGGTGAGGTTGGAATTCTTCATGCTCTGCTCCGCCGCCTCACGGGCGGCTGTTCTATTCTCCCGCCAGCGGCAGCGGCACCGGCCGGGCGGGAATGATGGTGGATATGGCGTGTTTATATACCAGCTCCTGCTTTCCCTCGCAATCCAGCACCACGGTGAAGCTGTCATAGCCGGTAACGTGGCCCCGCATCTGGAACCCGTTCATGAGGAATACGGTGAGGGGCAGCCGGTCCTTGCGGGCAAGGGACAGGAAGCTGTCCTGTATGTTGATGGTCTTCTGCATGTTTTCGACACCCTTTCTGTGGGGGGCAGATTCCCCGTTTCTTTGACAGGTCAAAGTATAGCAGAAATTTCCAAAAAATGGGTCGAAAACTGGCAGGCTTCCTGATAATTCGTTTCTTTTTTCCAAAGATACCAATGGACCTCCGGCTTGCCCCGGAGCCAGCTGAGCTGCCGCTTGGCATAGCGGCGGGAGGCCGTTTTCACTTCCTCGGCGGCCTCATCCATGGTGCATTCGCCCCGGAGGGCGGCGGCCACCTCCTTGTAGCCGATGGCCTGCATGGCGGTGTCCTTTTCCGAAAGGCCCAGCGCCAGCAGCCTCTGCACCTCGGAGACGAGGCCGGCCTCGAACATCCGGTCCACCCGCTCGTCGATGCGCCGGTAGAGGTCGGCCCGGTTTTCAAAGCTGAGGGCAACGGTGCAGGCGCGGTAGCGGGGCGGGGCGGCCTGGCTGCGTAAATCAAATTCGGTGATGGTCTCCCCGGTGACCCGGAAGATTTCCAGGGCCCGGACGATACGCTTTTTGTCGTTCGCGTGAAGCTTGTCCGCCCGGGGCGCGTCCACGGCCCGGAGCCTTTCCAGCATCCTCTCGCCGCCCAGGGCGTCATATTCCGCCTCCAGCGCCCGGCGGACCTCCGAATCCCCGGCGGCGAAGTCCGTGCCCCGGAGAAGAGCCTCAATGTAGAGGTTGGTGCCCCCCACGAGGATGGGGAGGCGGCCCCGGCGGAGGATGTCGTCGGCTTTGGCGGAGGCCTCGGCGACGTAGCGCCCCACGGAATAAGCCTCCCGGGGATCCACGGTCCCCACCAGGTGATGGGGAACGCCCTGCGTCTCCTCCGGGGTGGGGGCGGCGGTGCCGATGACCATGCCCCGGTAGAGCTGCATGGCATCGGCGGAGATGACCTCGCCCCCCAGCTCCTTGGCCAGCATCACCCCCAGGGCGGTCTTTCCCGTGGCGGTGGGGCCGGTGATGACGAGGATGCCCTTTGCCATCAGGTTGTGAGCTCGTCCAGGGTCATGCCGAAGGGGGGAAGGAACCGTTCCATGAAATACCGGACCTCCGGCAGGGGAGAGGCCTCCAGGGTCTGGCGGATCTGCCCCTCGGCGGAGCGGAACTCCTCGTTCCCAGCCCGCAGCTCCTCCACGCACTTGATGTAGGCCGAGAGCTTGTCGGCGGCCTTCACCAGCTCGTGGGTCTCCCCCTCGCCGCCCCGCAGAAGGCCGGCGTAGGCGGGGCGCATCTCCGGGGGAAGGAGCTGCAGGAGCTGCTCCTCCGCCTGTTTCTCCACCGCCTTATAGGAGCTTCGGATGTCCTCGTTGAGGTACTTGACCGGGGTGGGCAGGTCACCGGTGATGATCTCGCTCATGTCGTGGTAGAGGGCAGCGGCAGCCGCGGCCTCGGGGTCGGCGCTGATGCCGAAGATGTCCCGGCGAATCACCGCAAGGGCGTGGGCGAGAACCGCCGTCATCTGGGCGTGCTCCAGCAGATTTTCCTCGAAGCTGTTGCGCATCAGCCCCCAGCGGCGGATGTTCCGCATCCGCGCCGCCAGGGCGAAAAAGGCGTTTTCCACGGCGGTTTCTCCTTATTCTTATCGCAGGGTCTTGAAAAAATCCCGCATCCGGGCAAGGCATTCCGATTCCAGAATGCCCCCGTAGAGGGCCGGGCGATAGCCGTAATTCTCCTCAAAAAGGTTCAGCACGCTGCCGCAGGAGCCGGTCTTTTCGTCCCGCGCCCCGAAGCAGACCCACTTGAGCCGCGCGTTCAGAATCGCCCCGGCGCACATGGGGCAGGGCTCCAGGGTGACGTAGAGGCCGCAGTCCTCCAGCCGCCAGTCCCCCAGGGTCTCGCAGGCGGAGCGGATGGCGATGATCTCCGCGTGGGCGAGGGCGGAGTGCTCCTCCTCCCGGCGGTTTCGCCCTTCGCCGATGACGGCATTGTTCCGAACCACCACGCAGCCCACGGGCACCTCTCCCGCCGCCGCCGCCTCATCCGCCAGCTTCAGGGCGGCGCGCATCCATTTCTCGTGGTCCATCAGCCCAGGGGGGGCATGGGGGCAGGGGGGCGGTCCGGCATATCTTTCAGGCCGAAGCAGTCCTCCAGCACCCGGGGCAGCTCCTCCCAGGGGACCTCCCGGCGGTGGGGGCCGGAGGCGTCCACGGTGTTCAGGCTCAGGTTGAAGAGGCTGTAGCGCCCCTCCTCGGTGAAGCGGTTCAGCATGAGAAAATTGCGGAAGGCGGAGGTGGGATGGCAGTTTGTGTAGAAATTGGAGAGCTCGAAATCCTCCGGCAGGGCGGGGATGTCGTCAAAGCCCAGCATATCGGTGAAGCCCTCCTCCCGGAGAATCTGCACGGAATACTGCACCTTCTCGCCTTTCACGATGCGGTAGGTGGTTCCGTAGGCCGTCTGCTCCAGGCCCGGCTCCAGGCGCAGGGGCACGGTGAAGCAGTCGCCCCCGTAGCCCACGTCGCAGACCCAGCGCGCCCCGTCCGCCTCGGCGATGTTCATGCGGTGGGTATGGGCCCCGAAGGCCCCCGGAGCCATGGCAATCCGGGCCAGCACCCCGTAGATGGGGATGCCCATCTCCCGCACCATGGCGCAGAACAGGCCGTTCATCTCGAAGCAGTAGCCCCCCCGGCCCCGGGTCACCATCTTGTCAAAGAGGTCCTCCGGCTTCAGGGAGAGGGTCTTGCCGTTGTAAACGTCCAGCGCCTCGAAGGGAATGTGGGTGATGTGGCCCCGGTGGACGCGGCGCAGCCGCTCCGAATCCGTGCCGCCCTCCACATAGCCGATGCGGTCAAAATAGGCCTGCAGGTCCATTTTCTGCCCTCCGGTATATGAATCTGATTGAATTATTATACTCGCTCCCCGGTATAAAAGCAACAGCGGAGGAGACAGAAAAATACCTTTGAAACCATGGAATAATCCCCTTGACAATTCGCTACATGTACGTTATCATGTACATATAGCGAAGGGAGGGAATCCATGTGACAAACACGAATGCAACCAATTTCCGGCAGAACGCTTTTGCGTATTTTGACCAGGCTGTGGTATTCGGCGATGTAATCAATGTCAATACAAAGCATGGCAACGCCATTGTGATGAGTGAAGAGGATTACCGGGGGATGATGGAAACGATTTACCTGACGTCAATCCCCGGCATGACCGAAAGCATTCTGAAATCCCGCGAAGAAGCGGCGGAGGATTGCCAGCCCTTTGATTCGTCAGAGGAGTGGTGATGTACAAGGTCGTACTGAGCCGACAGGCGGTGAAGGACAAGGAGAAGATTAAGGCGGCCGGACTTGGCAAGCGAGTGAAAACGCTGCTGGAGCTTATCGAGGAAAACCCTTACAGGACGCCGCCGCCTTATGAGAAGCTCGTGGGCGATCTCAAGGGCTTTTGTTCGAGGCGAATCAACCATCAGCATCGGCTGGTATATGAGGTGCGGGAAGAGGAAAAGACCGTTGTCGTCGCAAGAATGTGGACGCATTACGAATAACGAATAACCTTCGTTTTTCCGGGTCCGCACGAAAGGCAAAAAGGAAGGGGGGAGCTGCGGCTGCGGCTCCCCCCCAATATAGAATTCTTTTATTCCACGTCGCTGTTGACGATGAGCCCGTAATCCCCGGCCTCCCGGCGGTAGACGACGGCGAATGCCCCGTCCTCATCCTCGTTGCGGAAGACATAGAAGTCGTGCTCCAGGAGGTTCATCTGAAGGATGGCCTCGTCCACGCTCATGGGCTTCAGGGAGAAGCGCTTGGTGCGGATGACCTTGAATTCCTTCTCCTCGTCCTCGGGGACGGGCACGGCGGCGGCGAAATCATCCTCCAGCACATTCTCGTGGATGCGCTTTTCCAGCCGGGTCTTGTATTTGCGCACCTGCCGCGTCAGGGCGGCGACGGCGGCGTCGATGGAGACATACATGTCGTTGGTGTTGCCGGTGGCGCGGTAGAACATGCCGTTGGAATTCACGGTGACTTCGGCGATGTTGCGGTTCCGCTCCACCCGGAAGGTGACATAGGCGGTGCTCTCCCCCCGGAAGAGCTTTTCCAGCTTGCCAATCTTCTTCTCGGCATAGGCGCGCAGCTCGTCAGAGGAATCCATCTTCTTTTCAGTAAAAATGAAATTCATATGATTCGCTCCCTTCGTGTTGTTACTGAAATCAGTATAGCACATAGGCAAGGAAAAGAAAAGGAGATTCTTTTTTCTCCCCGTCCATCTTTCGACGGACTTCGACCCCGGGCATGGGGTATTCTTCAGGCACAACTTACCAAGCGAGGCTCATATCCAGCGGAAAGCTTGTATGAAGGGACGAGCTTTCCCACCCCACAACCCCTTTTCGGCGGACCGGAGCGGTCCGCCCCTTTTTTACGGAAAAAAACACCGCCGGGTTTTCCCGGCGGTGCCGCCTCAGCGGATGACGCTTTTGATGCTCTTTTTGTCCTGGTACATGGCGGAGTCGGCCCGGATAAAAACATCGTTCACGTCCTGGTCCGTCCCCGGCTCAAAGGCGGAGCAGCCGGAGGCGAAGGAGAGGTCGGGGGCCATCGCGATGCGGTGGCGCAGCTCCACCATGAGGTGCTCCCGGTTCTTATAGTCCGAATCCCGGAGCAGCACCGCGAATTCATCACCGCCGATGCGGTAAACCGTGCTCAGGCTGAAAACGCCGCGGATGATGTCGCAGCAGTCGATGAGGAGCTTGTCGCCGGCCTCGTGGCCCAGCTCGTCATTGGTCTCCTTGAGCCAGTTGACATCGCAGACCACCAGGGCGAAGGAACCGGCGGTTTCCGCCTCAATCTCCCTGTCCATCTGCGCCTCCATGCTCTCATAGGCGGCGCGGCTGCTCACCCCGGTCAGAGGGTCGATGTTGGCAAGGGCCAGGGCTTTTGCCAGCTCAGTCTCCCCGCTGGCCCTCAGCCGGTCCTGGGCGCTGAATTCAGAGAGGCGGCCCCGGAGGATGTGCTGCCCCAGCAAGGCCCCGATGACGGCGCAGGTGAGGGCATCCACCATGTCGATGAAGGCCAGATCCTGGGGCTTGAAACAGAAGTCCACCGCGACGAAAACGACGAAATCCAGCGCCGCGATGCTGATGGAAAAATACATGGGAGTGATGGTCATGAGGAAGGAGACGATGAAGAAAACGGGGATGTAGCAGGCGATGTTGGCCGGGTCCAGCACCGGCCCCACCAGCAGGAGGAAAACAAAAACCAGCTCGTAGAAGAAAAACAGCCAAATCTGGTCATTCACCGGCTTGAGTTTTCCCACGAAAAAGTACAGCGCCGCCAGCAGGAGGAAGCCCACGCAGCAGGCGAGATAGGACCAGCGCATGGCGGAGCCGGAGGAATTGAGGTCGAAGATAAAATAGATGAGGGTGACGCAGGGCATGATGATGAGCAGAAGGCGGATCATCTTCCTGTTATAGCTCTAGATCTCGCTTCGGTGCTCCCGGAAGAAGCGGCGGGACTGCCCACCGTAGATCCACTTGTCCAGCAAGGTTTCTTCCTCCCCTCCACATTCTTCGGCATTATTTATATATTCTATCACGACGTGGGAAAAACCGCAACGGGGGAGAAAGAAAAACCTGCGTTGACAGCGAAGTCCGTCTGTGGTAGTTTTCCGGTGAGGTGAAGCAGTATGAAGACAGTCTCTCTGCGCTTTCCCGGCGGAAAGAGCCGGGCCTTTACCCTGAGCTATGACGACGGGGTGCTCCAGGACCGGCAGCTCCTTGCCATTGTGAACAGACACGCCCTCAAGGGCACCTTCAACCTGAATTCCGGCGTCTTCGGGGAATCCTCCGGGCCCCTCCACACCCGGCTGCCGGAGGAGGAGATTGACGGGCTCTATGCCGGCCAGGAGCTGGGGGGCCACGGCCTCCGGCACCTGAGCCTGACGGAGACCCCGGCCCCGACGGCGGCCTGGGACATCCTGGAGGACAAGCGCCGCCTGGAAAAGCACGCGGGCGGGCCGATGTGCGTCTATGCCTACCCCTACGGCCATGTGAGCGACGCGGGAGTGCGGATGCTCCGCACGGCGGGCTACGGCGCTGCTCGGACGGTGGTGAGCACCCACGGCTTCGACCTTCCCGCCGACTTTCTCCGCTGGGACCCCACCTGCCACCATGCCGACCCGGCGCTGATGGAGCTGACGGACCGTTTCCTCGGGGAGGATGTCATTCCCCGCCCGAAGCTGTTTTATGTCTGGGGCCACAGCTATGAGTTTGAGCGGGACGGGAACTGGAAGATCATCGAGGATTTGTGCGCTGCCGTCGATGCAGGCCGGGACCGGGTGTGGTGCTGCACGAATGGGGAGCTGTACCGCTACGCGACGGCTTTCCGGGCGCTGGAATTCTCCGTGGATGGGGATCGGGTATTCAATCCCTCGGCGCTGGAAATCTGGCTCGGCGACGGGGAGCGGGTGTTTTCCGTTTCCCCCGGAGCGACGGTGACAATCTGAAAGATAAAAAGAAGGCCCTGCGGCATTTTCGACGCCGCAGGGCCTCTTTGCGTTTTGATTACCTCAGTATTCAAATTCTCCCTGGAAGACTTCCACGGCGCTGCCGGTGAGGAGGATGCGTTCGTCGGTGTAGTTCACCGTCAGATCGCCCCCCAGGAGCTTCACGGTGATGTCCGCCCCCTTGGGGCAGAGGCCGTTCTCCACCGCCGCCACCACGGCGGCGCAGGCGCCGGTGCCGCAGGCCAGGGTCTCCCCGTTGCCCCGCTCCCAGACCCGGAGGCGCAGGGTGGTGCGGTTCACCACCCGGACAAATTCCGTGTTCACCCGCTCCGGGAAAACGGGGGAGTATTCAAATCTTGGGCCGATGTCCCGGAGGTCCAGCTTGTCCAGATTGTCGCAGAAGACCACGCAGTGGGGATTTCCCACGCTGACCCCCGTCACCCGGTATTCCGTGCCCCCCACGGTGAGGGGGTAGTCCACCATCCGGGGCGCCTCCACCGCAGCGGGGATGGCGGCGGGCTCCAGGCTGGCCTTGCCCATATCCACGGCGACGCTGCTCACCTTCCCGTCCCGCAGGTACAGGCGCAGGGCATGGACGCCGCTCTCGGTCTCGATGCGCAGGACCTCGCTGCGGACATAGCCCTCGTCATAGAGGTACTTGGCCACGCAGCGGATGTTGTTGCCCGCCATCTTCCCCTCGCTGCCGTCCCGGTTGAAGCTGCGCATCCGGGCGTCGGCCTTGTAGGAGCGCTCGATGAGGACGATGCCGTCCCCCCCGATGCCGTAGTGCTCGGCGCAGAGGCTGACGCAGAGGGACTCGGGGCAGGTGATGCGCCCGTTAAAATTTTCGATGAAGATGCTGTCGTTGCCGCAGGTCTGGAGCTTTGCGAAGTGCACCTTCTGCTTCCAGGGGCGCATGGCGTTGATGTCCACCAGCTCCGTGTTGTCCGCCCGGAAGCGGCTCTCGATGATCTCGGCGATGGCGTTTGCCGTGTCGATGCTGGTGAGGCAGGGGATGCCCAGCTGCATGGCCCGGCGGTGGAGGGCGATGAAATCCCCCATGGTGGCGTCCGCCACCGCGCCGGTGTAGACGATGTAGCTGAGCTTCCGGCTCTCCATGAGACTCAGGAGCTCCCCGCTCTCGGTGGCGTTGGGGACGCTCTCCACCGGAATGCCCATCTGCCGGATGGCCTCCGCCGTGCCTGCCGTGGCGTAGAGGCGGATGCCCAGGTCATGGAAGCGCTTGGCCAGCACCGCCCCCTCGGGGTAGTCCGCATCCTCCACGCTGAGGAGGACCGCCGCCTCGCCCCGGGCGGAGGGCACCTTGAAGCCCGCAGCCGTGAGGCCCTTGTACAGCGCCTCGGCCTTGGTCTTGCCGATGCCCAGCACTTCGCCCGTGGATTTCATCTCCGGGCCGAGGATGGAGTTTGCGTCGTTCAGCTTCTCAAAGGAGAAGACCGGCACCTTCACCGCGCAGTAGGGGGGCGTACGGTAGAGTCCCGTGCCGCAGCCCAAATCCGCCAGGGAGGCCCCCAGCATGACCCGGGCGGCCAAATCCACCATGGGTACCCCCGTCACCTTGGAGATGTAGGGCACCGTGCGGGAGGCCCGGGGGTTGACTTCGATAACGTAGAGCTCGTCCTCATAGATGAGGTACTGGATGTTCACCAGACCCTTGGTGCCCAGGGCCAGGGCCAGCTTCTCCGAGCAGTCGCAGATCTTCGTGAGGAAGCGGTCGGAGAGGTTGTAGGGGGGATAGACGGCGATGGAATCGCCGGAGTGGATGCCCGCCCGCTCCACATGCTCCATGACGCCGGGGATGAGCACGTCCTTTCCGTCGGAGATGACGTCCACCTCCAGCTCGATGCCGGGCATATACTTGTCGATGAGCACCGGGTTCTCCACGCCCCCGGCGAGGATGGTTTCCATGTAGCGGCGGGTGGTGGCCTCATCCCGGGAGATGGTCATGTTCTGTCCGCCGATGACGTAGCTGGGGCGCAGGAGCACGGGATAGCCCAGCTCCTCTGCGGCGGAGACCGCCTCCTCCAGGGTGATGACGCCCCGGCCGCTGGGCCGGCGGATGGAGAACTGCTCCAGCAGCTTGTCGAAGCGGGCCCGGTCCTCCGCCAAATCGATGCCCTCGGCGCTGGTGCCCAGGATGGGGATGCCCGCCTTGTCCAGGGCGGCGGTGAGCTTGATGGCGGTCTGCCCGCCGAAGGCCACCACCACGCCCACGGGCTGCTCCACGGCGATGATGGCTATGACGTCCTCCGGGGTGAGGGGCTCGAAATAGAGGCGGTCGGCGGTGTCGTAGTCGGTGGACACCGTCTCCGGGTTGTTGTTCACGATGACCACGTCATAGCCCATCTCCCGCAGGGTCCAGACGCAGTGCACGGAGGAGTAGTCGAATTCGATGCCCTGGCCGATGCGGATGGGGCCGGAGCCCAGCACCATCACCACCGGCTTCCCGCTGCGATGGAAGGAGCGGCCCTCGCAGGCCCCGTCCGCCTCGGAGTAGAAGTATGGCCGGTCCGTGCCGAAGACGGCCTCGCAGGTGCGCACGATGCGGTAGGTGTATCTCCCTGCCCCCTCGGGCAGCGCTTCCGCGCCGGAGAGGCGGCGGATGGCGGCGTCCGGGTAGCCCAGCTCCCGGGCCCTTGCATATTTCTCCGGGGTGAGCCCGGCGGCAAGAGCGCGCTCCATGTCCAGAAGGTTTTGCAGCTTACCCAGGAAGTAGGGGTCGATCATGGTGATGCGGTAGATTTCCTCGATGCTGATTCCGGCCTTCAGGGCTTCATAGACGGTGAAGATGCGCCGGTCATCCTGGGCGGCGAGGCGCTCGGGGATGCTGCGGGAATCCAGTGGGGCGGCGTTTAAGGTGTCCAGGCCGATCTCCGCGCCCCGGACGGCCTTCATCAGCGCCGCCTCGAAGGTGGAGGCGATGGACATGACCTCCCCCGTGGCCTTCATCTGGGTGCCCAGCTTCCGGCTGGAGCCGGCGAACTTATCAAAGGGCCACTTGGGAAATTTCACCACGATGTAATGAACGTCCGGCTCAAAGCCGGAGAGAGAGGCCCCGGTCACCGGGTTCATGATTTCAGAGAGCTTGTAGCCCAGGGCCATGCGGGTGGTAATCTTGGCGATGGGGTAGCCCGTGGCCTTGGAGGCCAGGGCGGAGGAGCGGGAGACCCGGGGGTTCACCTCGATGACGGCATATTCGCTGCCGTCGGGCTTCAGAGCAAACTGGCAGTTGCAGCCGCCGATGATGCCGATGGCCGCCACGATGTCCAGCGCCGCCTGACGCAGCATGTCAAATTCCCTTTGGGTGAGGGTGAGGGCCGGGGCCGCCACGATGCTGTCCCCGGTGTGGATGCCCACGGGGTCCACGTTTTCCATGGAGCAGACGGAGACCGCCTCCCCGGTGCAGTCCCGCATGGTCTCAAACTCGATCTCCTTCCAGCCGGAGATGCACTTCTCCACCAGAATCTGGGTGATGGGGGACTGGTCCAGCCCGGAGCGGGCGATGATGCGCAGCTCCTCCTCCGTGTCGGCGATGCCGCCCCCGGTGCCCCCCAGGGTGAAGGCGGGGCGGACGATGACGGGGTAGCCGATCTCATCGGCAATCTTCAGGGCCGTTTCCAGGTCGTTGGCGATCTCCGAGGGGACCACCGGCTGGCCGATGCTGCGCATGGTGTCCCGGAACAGCTCCCGGTCCTCGGCCTTGTCGATGCCCTCGATGGGCGTTCCCAGCAGGCGGACCCCCAGGGCGTCCAGCACCCCGTCCCGCTTGAGCTTCATGGCCATGGTGAGGCCGGTCTGCCCCCCCAGGCCGGAGAGGAGGCCGTCCGGCCGCTCCTTTTCCAGGATGCGGCGAAGGGTGGTTTCGTTCAGGGGCTCCAGGTAGATTTCGTCCGCCATGGCCTTGTCGGTCATGATGGTGGCGGGGTTGGAGTTCACCAGCACGGTGTTGATGCCCTCCTCCCGCAGCACGCGGCAGGCCTGGGTCCCGGCATAGTCGAATTCGGCGGCCTGCCCGATGACAATGGGGCCGGAGCCGATGACCAGCACTTTGCGGATGCTTTCGTCTCTGGGCATATGTATTCCCTCCTGAAAACCGCCCTGCCAGGCAGGGCGGTGTCTGTTTCATTTCATGGTTGCGGCCATGACGGCCTTGATGGTGTGCATGCGGTTCTCCGCCTCGTCGAAGACGAGGCTGCGCTCGCTCTCAAAGACCTCATCCGTGACCTCCATGCAGTCGATGCCGTATTTCTCAAAGATCTCCTGCCCGATGGTGGTGCCCCGGTCGTGGAAGGCGGGGAGACAGTGGAGAAAGCGGCACTGGGGCCCGGCAAGCTCCATGAGGGCCATGGTCACCCGGTAGGGGCTGAGGTCCCGGATGCGCTGCTCCCACACCTCGTCCGGCTCTCCCATGGAGACCCACACGTCGGTATAGAGCACGTCCGCCCCTTTCACCGCCTCCCTGGGGTCGGTGAGGAAGCGGAGGGTCGCCCCGCTTTTCCCGGCGATGGCCCGGCAGGTGTCAATGAGCGCCGAGTCGGGGAAGTATGCCGCCGGGGCGCAGGCGGTGAAGTCCAGCCCCAGCTTGGCGCAGCCCACCATGAGGGAATTGCCCATGTTGTAGCGGGCGTCCCCCAGGTACACCAGCTTCCGCCCCTTGAGGGAGCCGAAATGCTCCCGGATGGTGAGAAAGTCCGCCAGAATCTGGGTGGGGTGGAACTCGTTGGTGAGCCCGTTCCACACAGGCACTCCGGCATACTTGGCAAGGTCCTCCACGATCTCCTGCCCGTAGCCCCGGTATTCGATGCCGTCGAACATGCGCCCCAGCACCCGGGCGGTATCCGCCACGGATTCCTTCTTCCCCATCTGGCTCCCCTTGGAGTCCAGATAGACGGGGTGCATCCCCAAATCCGCCGCTGCCACCTCGAAGGCGCAGCGGGTCCGGGTGGAGGTCTTTTCAAAGATGAGGGCGATGCTCTTCCCCTCAAAGAGCCGGTGGGGGATGCCCGCCTTCTTCTGCGCCTTCAGCTCGGCAGCATAGTCCAGCAGGCCGGTGATCTCCTCCGGCGTAAAGTCCAGCAGCTTTAAGAAGCTTTTTCCCTTCAGGTCAATCATCTTCATTTCTCCCCCAGGGTCTCTTTCAGGGTTCCGACGGCCTCGGCCAGCACATCCATGGGGATGTTCAGGGCGGGGAGGAGGCGCACCCGGTCCTTCGCCGTGAGGCAGAGGACACCCTTTTCGTTGCATTTTTTCACGATCTCCGCTGCCGGCTTCTCCGGCAGGATGCCCACCATGAGGCCCAGGCCGGTGATGGCTTTCACACCGGGGGCCCCGGTGAGCTCAGCCCGGATATAGTCGCCCTTGGCGGCGACCTCCGCAAGGAAGCTGTCATCCAGCCGCTTAAGCACGCTCAGGGCCCCGGCGCAGCAGACGGGGTTGCCCCCGAAGGTGGAGCCGTGGTCGCCGGGGTGAAACACATCCTGCACCTTCTCCCCCAGCAGGCAGGCCCCCAGGGGCAGGCCGCCCCCCAGGCCCTTGGCGGTGGAGACGATGTCCGGCCGGATGCCGAAGTGCATATAGGAATAGAGCTTCCCGGTGCGCCCGTTGCCGGTCTGCACCTCGTCGATGATGAGGGGCACGTCCTCCGCCTGACAGAGGGCCCGGGCCCCCCGGATGAAATCGGGGGAGAGGGGGCGGACGCCGCCCTCGCCCTGGATGCACTCCAGCATCACGGCGGCGGCCTTACAGTCCTTCACCAGCTTCTCCAGCCCCGCCAGGTCGTCCGGCTCGGCATAGGCAAAGCCGGGGGTGAGGGGCCGGAAGAGCTCGTGGTAGTGCTCCTGCCCCGTGGCGGCAAGGGTGGTGAGGGTCCGGCCGTGGAAGCTGCCGGACATGGTGACGACGGTGAAGTGCTCCGGCCCCTTCTTCTCGGCGGAATACTTCCGGGCGGCCTTGATGGCGCACTCGTTGGCCTCCGCCCCGGAATTGCCGAAGAATACCTTCTTCATGCCCGTGCGCCGGCAGAGCTCTTTTGCCAAGAGGGCGCAGGGCTCGGTGTAATAGAGGTTGGAGGTGTGCTGCACCTTCCCCAGCTGGGCGATGACCGCTTCCTTCCACTCTTCGTCCCCGTTGCCGAAGGCGGTGACCCCGATGCCGGAGCCCATGTCGATGTAGCGTTTGCCCTCGGGAGAATACAGGACGGAGCCCTTCCCGGAGGCGATTTCCACCGGGAAGCGGGCGTAGGTGTTCGCGATATAGGTCTGGTCGATGATTTGCAGTTCAGACATCGGTTTCGCCCCTTTCTACCATGGTACCGGCGCCCTCGTCGGTGAGCAGCTCCATCAGGATGGCGTGGGGAATCCGCCCGTCCATGATGATGACCTTCTCCACCCCCATGTGGATGGCCTCGATGCAGCAGTCCACCTTGGGAATCATGCCCCCGGCGATGACGCCCTCCTGGAACAGCTGCACCGCCTGGGAGACGTTCAGCTCCCGGATGAGGGTGGCCGGGTCGTCCTTATCCCGGAGGATGCCCGCAACATCCGTCATCATGATGAGGCGCTGGGCCCCCAGGGCCCCGGCGATGAAAGCGGCGGCGGTGTCCCCGTTGATGTTGTAGGTGTTGCCCTCGCTGTCGCAGCCGATGGTGGAGATGACGGGGATATAGCCCTTGTCCAGGAGGTCGGCCACGGGGGCGATGTTCACCTTGGTGATCTGCCCCACGAAGCCCAGACGCTCGTCCTTCATCCGGGCCTGGATGAGACCCCCGTCCATGCCGGAGAGGCCCATGGCCTTGCCGCCCTTCATCTCCAGGAGGTTCACCAGGGATTTGTTCACCTTCCCGGCCAGCACCATCTGCACAATCTCCATGGTCTCGGCGTCCGTGACCCGGAGCCCGTCCACGAATTTCGGCTCCTTGCCCACCCGGGCCATCATGTCGTTGATCTCCGGCCCGCCGCCGTGGACCAGCACCACCCGCACGCCCACGAGCTGTAAAAGGCAGATGTCCTCCATGACCTGCTGCTTCAGGCTCTCGCTGGTCATGGCGTTGCCGCCGTACTTGATGACCACGGTTTTGCCGTAGTATTTCCGGATGTAGGGCAGGGCCTGCACCAGCACCTCCGCCCGCTCACTGTTGGAGTGCATATTCATCACGTCCGATAATCTCCGTTAATCTTCACATAGTCATAGGTGAGGTCGCAGCCCCAGGCCGTGGCGGCCTCCGGCCCATCGCCAAGGCCGACGAGGATGTCGATTTCCTTTTCCAGCAGGATTTCCTTGGCCTTCTCCTCCGAGAAGGGAACCCCGGCCCCCCGGCGGCAGACCTCAAGCTCGCCCTTTCGTGAGCGGAAGGAGACGTCCACCTTCTCCACGTCCACCGCCGCGCCGCTGTAACCGATGGCGCACAGCACACGGCCCCAGTTGGCGTCCGCGCCGAACATGGCGGCCTTTACGAGGCTGGAGCAGATGACGCTCTTGGCAACCGTCCGGGCGATCTCCAAATCCGGCGCGCCGGTGACCCGGCACTCCAGCAGCTTGGTTGCCCCCTCGCCGTCCCCGGCGATCATGCGGCACAGGGCCATGGTGACGGTGTTCAGCGCCTTCATGAAGGTTTCGAAGTCCTCCCCGTCGCCGGTGATCTCCGCATTTCCCGCGAGGCCGTTTGCCAGCACCGTCACCATGTCGTTGGTGGAGGTGTCCCCATCCACGGAGACCATGTTGAAGGTCTCCGCCACGTCGTGGGAGAGGGCCTTCTGCAGCATCCCGGCGGAGATGGCGGCGTCGGTGGTGATGAACACCAGCATGGTGGCCATGTTGGGGTGAATCATGCCGCTGCCCTTGGCCATGCCCCCCAGGCGGCAGGTTTTCCCGCCCAGGGTGAACTCCACCGCCGCCTGCTTGGGCACGGTGTCCGTGGTCATGATGGCAGCCGCCGCGTCGTCGTTTCCCTCGGGGGAGAGAGCGGCAGCGAGGGCGGGCAGCGCCGCCGCGATGGGGGTGACATCCAGGGGCTGGCCGATGACGCCGGTGGAGGCGACCAGCACCTCATCCGCGGGGATGCCCAGGGCCTCCCCCGCGAGGGCGCACATCTTCTCCGCGATTTCGATGCCGTCGGCGTTGCAGGTGTTGGCGTTGCCGCTGTTGCAGATGACGGCCCGGGCCGTTCCGCTTTGAAGGTGGGCCTTCGTCACCGTGAGGGGAGCGCCCTTTACGAGATTTGTGGTGTACACCGCCGCCCCGGCAGCGGGGACGTCGGAGAGGAGAAGGGCCAAATCCTTTTTCGTGTGGTTCTTCCGGATGCCGCAGTGGATGCCCCCGGCCCGGAAGCCCTTCGCGGCGCAGACGCCGCCGGCAATCAGTTTCATAGTGACGCTCCTTTGGAAAGGCTCAGCCCCTCGGTCTCCGGGAGGCCCAGCAGGATGTTCATGTTCTGGATGGCGGCGCCGGAAGCGCCCTTGCCCAGGTTGTCGAAGCGGGCGGTGAGCAGGATGCGCTCCTCATTCCCCGCCACGGTGATCTCCATGTCGTCATAGCCGCTCATGGTCCCGGCGGAGAGGAAGCCCTCCTCGTCCCCCTCGGCATAGCGCACCAGCTCGCCGGTATAGGTGCTGCGGTACGTATCCCTTATGTCCGCGATGCTGCCCCTGAGGTCACGGGCAAAGAGGGGAACGGTGACCTCCATGCCGCTGTAATAGTCCGCCACGATGGGGCAGAAGACGGGGGCCAGGGTGAGGGAGCAGAGGGCAACCATTTCTTTTAAGTGCTTGTGCTGCTGCCCCAGGGCATACTGCCGGGGCGCATCCAGCAGGGGGCTGCGCCCTTCGGATTCATACTGACCGATCATGCTCTTCCCACCGCCGCTGTAACCCGTGAGGGAGAAGGCGGTGAGAGCCGTGTCCGGCCCGATGAGCCCCGCCCTTACCAGAGGGCGCACCAGGGCGATGAAGCCGCTGGCATGGCAGCCGGGGTTGGCGATGCGTCTGGATTGCGCCACCGCCTCCCGCCCCACGAGCTCCGGAAAGCCGTAGACCCAGCCGGGTGCCGTGCGGTGGGCGGTGGAGGTGTCGATAACGGCGGTGGCGGCGTTTTCTGCCAAATCCACGGCCTCGATGGCCGCCGCGTCCGGGAGGCAAAGGAACACGATGTCGGAGGCATTCATGGCCTCCTTCCGGGCCGTGGGCTCCTTCCTCAGCTCCTCCGGGAGGGTCAGCAGCTCAAGCTCCGGGCGGCGGGAGAGCCGCTCCCGGATGCGCAGGCCGGTGGTCCCGGCGCTGCCGTCGATGAATACTCGCGTCATATTTCCAGCTTCGCTTTCACATAGGATATCTGCTCCTGAACGGAGGCGGGGGAGGTACCCCCGGCGGAGGTGCGCTTTTCCACGCAGAAATCCAGGTCGATGGCGGCATACACGTCCTCGCCGATGAGCTCGCAGCGGGCCTGATACTTTTCCAGGGGCAGGGTCTCCAGCACCTTTCCCCCGGCGATGCAGTCCGCCACCAGCTCCCCGGAGATCTTGTAGGCCGTGCGGAAGGGGAGACCCTTCCCCACCAGATAGTCCGCCAAATCGGTGGCGTTGATGAAGCCCGTCCGGGCGGCGCGGCGCATATTCTCCCTCTGCACCGTCATGGTCTCCAGCATGGGGGCGCAGATGCCGAGGCAGGCCTTCACCGTGTCCACGGCGTCAAAGACGGCCTCCTTGTCCTCCTGCATGTCCTTGTTGTAGGCCAGGGGGAGGCCCTTCAGGGTGGTGAGCAGGGCCATGAGGTCCCCATAGACCCGCCCGGTCTTGCCCCGCACCAGCTCCGCCATGTCCGGGTTCTTCTTCTGGGGCATGATGGAGGAGCCGGTGGTGTAGGCGTCCGACAGTGCGATGAAGCGGAATTCCCAGCTGGACCAGAGCACCAGCTCCTCGGACAGGCGGCTGAGGTGCATCATGAGGATGGAGAGGTCGCTTAAGAGCTCCAGGCAGAAATCCCGGTCGGAAACGGCGTCGATGCTGTTCCGGGCGATGTCGTCAAAGCCCAGGGTTCGCGCCTCCATGGCCCGGTCCGTGGGGTAGGTGGTCCCCGCCAGGGCGCAGGCCCCGATGGGGGAGATGTTCATGCGCCGCCGGGCATCGGAGAGCCGGTCCATATCCCGCAGGAGCATCATGGCATAGGCCAGGATGTGGTGGGAAAAGAGAATGGGCTGTGCCCGCTGCAGATGGGTGTAGCCCGGCATCACGGCGTCTCTGTTTTCCTCCGCCTGCTTTACGATGGCGGCGATGAGGGCCTTGGTCAGGCGGGAGATCTCCTCCGCCTGGGTGCGCAGATACATGCGGGTGTCCAGGGCCACCTGGTCGTTGCGGCTGCGGGCGGTGTGGAGCTTCTTGCCCACGTCCCCCAGGCGCTGGGTGAGCACCTGCTCCACAAACATGTGGATGTCCTCGCAGCCGGGGTCGATGGCGAGGGTCCCGGCTTCCAGGTCCTCCAGGATGCCCTGGAGCCCCGAGGCGAGGGCCTCCGCCTCCTCCGGGGCGATGATGCCCCTGGCCCCCAGCATGGCGGCGTGGGCCATGCTGCCGCCGATGTCCTCCCGGAACATGCGGCTGTCGAAGCGGATGGAGGAGTTGAAGTCGTCCGCCGCGGCGCTGGTCTCGCCGGAGGTCCGGCCCGCCCAGAGCTTTGCCATCAGAGCTTCCCCTGCTCCCGCAGGGCCTGCACCACCGTGGGAAGGCCCCAGAGGTTGATGAAGCCGGCGGCCTGGGCCTGGTCATAGTCGCTCTCCCCGAAGGTGACCAGGTTCTCCGAATACAGGGAGTAGGGGGAGGTGGTGCCGGCGGGGATGATGTTGCCCTTATAGAGCTTCAGCTTCACGCTGCCGGTGACATATTTATTCGCCTCCTCGGCGAAGGCCTGCAGGGCCTCCCGCAGGGGGGAATACCACTTGCCGTTGTAGATGAGGTCGGCGAAGTCCACCGCCAGCTTTTCCTTGACATGGAGGGTGTCCTTGTCCACGGTGAGCATCTCCAGCTGGGCGTGGGCGAAGTAGAGGATGGTGCCCCCCGGGGTCTCGTAGACGCCCCGGTCCTTCATGCCCACCAGCCGGTTCTCCACGATGTCGATGATGCCGATGCCGTTGGCGCCGCCCACGGCGTTCAGCTTCTCGATGATTTTGCTGGCCTTCATCTTCTCGCCGTTCAGGGCTACGGGGGCCCCGGCCTCAAAGTCGATGGTGACGTAGCTGGGCTTATCGGGAGCCTGCATGGGGGAGACGCCCATCTCCAGGAAGCCGGGCTTGTCGTAATCCGGCTCATTCGCGGGGTCCTCCAAATCCAGGCCCTCGTGGCTCAGGTGCCACAGGTTCTTGTCCTTGGAATAGTTGGTCTCCCGGGAGATCTTCAGGGGCACATTGTGGGCCTCGGCGTAGTCAATCTCCTCCTCCCGGGACTTGATGTCCCATTCCCGCCAGGGGGCAATGATGGCCATGCCGGGGGCAAAGCGCTTGATGGCCAGCTCGAAGCGCACCTGGTCGTTGCCCTTGCCGGTGGCGCCGTGGCAGATGGCGTCAGCCCCCTCCTGCAGGGCAATCTCCGCCAGCTTCTTGCCGATGACGGGCCGGGCGAAGGCGGTGCCCAGCAGATAGGTTTCATACTTCGCGCCCATCTTCAGGGAGGGGATGATGACCTCGTCCACCATCTCGTCCACCAGGTCGGCCACGATGAGCTTGCTGGCCCCGGTCTTCAGGGCCTTTTCCTCCAGCCCCTCCAGCTCGTCCGCCTGCCCCACGTTGCCGGAGACGGCGATGATCTCCGGGTTGTTGTAGTTCTCCTTCAGCCAGGGGATGATGATGGATGTGTCCAGCCCGCCGGAGTAGGCGAGCACGATCTTCCTGATGTTTTCTTTTTTCATGGCGTAACCTCCATAGGCGCGGACAGCGCCCCGATTTTCAGAATATGCGCTATTGTAAGCCCGTAACCCGGAATTGTCAACGGGAAAATGAATAAAAATTCCGAATTATGTGAGAATTATTGAATAAATATAAGAAGCCGGGAGGGAGAAGCGTCCCTTTGGTCACTTCGCCAAAGGGACGCTATCCTCTCTGCGGAAAAACAGAATCAGATGCGGGCCACGCCGCTCTTCCGGGCGGCCTCCTTAACGGCGGCGGCCACGGCGGGGCAGACCCGGGGGTCAAAGGCGGCGGGAATGATGTTTTCCGCGCTCAGCTCCTGGGGGGCGATGAGACCCGCGAGGGCTTCGGCGGCGGCCAGCTTCATCTCCTCGTTGATGTCGCTGGCCCGGGCGTCCAGCGCACCCCGGAAGATGCCGGGGAAGGCCAGCACGTTGTTGATCTGGTTGGGGAAGTCGCTGCGGCCAGAGGCCACCACGGCGGCCCCGGCGGCCCTGGCGTCGGCGGGGAAGATCTCCGGGGTGGGGTTGGCGCAGGCGAAGATGACGGCGTCCTTTGCCATGCTCTTCACCATTTCCGGGGTCACCAGGCCGGGGGCGGAGACCCCGATGAAGACGTCGGCTCCCTTCAGAGTGTCCGCGAGGCTGCCCTTGCGCCCCTTGGGGTTGGTGATGGCGGCGATATCCTCCTTGGCGGGGTTCATGCCGCTCTCCCGCCCGGCGTAAATGGCCCCCGCCCGGTCGCAGAGGGTGATGTCCTTCGCCCCGGCGGAGAGGAGCAGGCGGGTGATGGCCATGGCGGCGGCCCCCGCGCCGCTCACCACGATGCGCACTTCGCCGAGCTTCTTTCCCACGACCTTCAGGGCGTTGGTGAGGCCCGCCAGGGTGATGACGGCGGTGCCGTGCTGGTCATCGTGGAAGATGGGGATATCGCAGACCTCCTTGAGGCGCTTTTCGATTTCAAAGCAGCGGGGGGCGGAGATGTCCTCCAGGTTCACCCCGCCGAAGGACCCGGCCAGGAGGGCCACGGTGCGCACGATTTCCTCCACATCCTTGGAGCGGATGCACAGGGGGATGGCGTCCACCCCGCCGAAGGCCTTGAAGAGCACGCACTTTCCCTCCATGACGGGCATCCCCGCCTCGGGGCCGATGTCCCCCAGGCCCAGGACGGCGGTGCCGTCCGTCACCACGGCGACGGTGTTCCACCGCCGGGTGAGCTCGTAGCTCTTGGAGACGTCCTTCTGGATTTCCAGGCAGGGCTGGGCGACGCCGGGGGTGTAGGCCAGGGACAGGCTCTGCCGGTCGTTCACCGGAGCCCGGGCGATGACCTCAATCTTGCCCTTGAGTTCATAGTGCAGCTTCAAAGATTCCTTCATGTAGTCCATGGTCACACCTCTATATATTTAATGTATCAGATCATCTGTTCCGGGTGGAAGAGCTCGTCGAAGCGCTCCTCCGTGAGATAGCCCAGGGAGACGCAGGCCTCCCGCAGGGTGAGCCCCTCCCGGTGGGCCTTCCGGGCGGTCCTTGCCGCCGCCTCGTAGCCGATGTGGGGGCTGAGGGCCGTCACCAGCATGAGGGAGGCGTGGAGGTTTTCCCGCATTTTCTCCCGGTTTGCCCGGATGCCGGAGACGCAGCGCTCGTTGAAGGAGCGCATCACGTCCCCCAGGAGCCGGGCGGACTGGAGGTAGTTGTAGATGAGCACAGGGAGAAAGACGTTCAGCTCAAAATTCCCCTGGGAGGCGGCGATGCCCACGGCGGTGTCGTTTCCCATGACCTGCACCGCCACCATGGTGACGGCCTCGCACTGGGTGGGGTTCACCTTGCCGGGCATGATGGAGGAGCCGGGCTCGTTCTCGGGAATGGTGATCTCCCCCAGGCCCAGCCGGGGCCCGGAAGCGAGCCAGCGGATGTCGTTGGCGATTTTCATCAAATCCCCCGCCAGGGCCTTCAGGGCCCCGTGGGAGAAGACCAGCTCATCACGGCTGGTGAGGGCGTGGAACTTGTTCTCCGCCGTGACAAAGGGGAGACCGGTGAGGGCGGAGAGCTTTTCTGCCACCAGGGTATCAAACCCCTTGGGGGCATTCAGCCCGGTGCCCACGGCGGTGCCCCCCAGGGCCAGGGCATAAAGGGGCTCCAGGCTCCGGCGGAGGAGGTCCGAATCCTTTTCCAGGCTGCTGCGCCAGCCGGAGATCTCCTGGGCAAAGCTCAGGGGCGTGGCGTCCTGCAGGTGGGTGCGCCCGCACTTGACGGCGTCCGCGTTCTCCCCCTCCAGGCGGAGCATGGTTTCAATGAGGCCCTCCAGGGCGGGGAGGACATGCCCCGTCAGCATCTGCGCCGCAGCGATGTGCATGGCGGTGGGGAAGGTGTCGTTGCTGGATTGGGAGAGGTTCACATCGTCGTTGGGGTGCAGCAGGTTTTTTCCCGCCGCGGCGTTCCCCCGGTGGGCGATGACCTCGTTCACGTTCATGTTGGTCTGGGTGCCGCTGCCGGTCTGCCACACCACCAGGGGAAACTCCCCATCCAGGTCCCCGGCGCTGATTTCGTCGCAGGCGTCGATAATGCGCTTCAGCTTCTCCTCCGTCAGCTTTTCCGGCAGCAGGACCCGGTTGGCCTGGGCCGCCGCCTTCTTCAGCAGGGCAAAGGCGCGGATGATCTCCGTGGGCATGGGCTCCCGCCCCGCCCCGATGGGGAAATTTTCAAGGCTGCGCTGGGTCTGGGCGCCCCAGGCCCTGTCCGCCGGGACCCGTACCTCCCCCAGCGCGTCGTGCTCCATGCGATATTCCATGCTCGCGCCCCCTTTCGACCCGTTATTATACCCCGGGTCAGTCCTCTTGGCAATCGGGAATTGCACTATTTGAGATTTGTGCTATAATCAAACGATATTAAGCGGATTCGAGGGTGGGCCATGAAGCTGAAGCTGTCCCATGTGCAGATCATCGTCATCGGTTTTCTCAGCATCGTGCTGGTGGGCACGGTGCTGCTCTCCCTGCCCGCAGCTTCCGCCGACGGACATTCTGCCCCCTTTCCCACGGCGCTGTTTACCGCCGTCTCCGCCTCCTGCGTCACGGGCCTTGCCCTCCGGGACACGGCCACGGGCTGGTCCCCTTTTGGCCAGGCGGTCCTTCTGGTGCTCATCCAGCTGGGCGGCCTGGGGTTCATGACCGTTGCCACCTTCCTGTACCAGGCTTTTCACAAGCGCATGGGCCTCCGCAGCCGGGAGATCATGGTGGAGAGCATCAACACCACCCATGTGGGGGGCATCATGCGCCTGGCACGGCAGATTGTCGTCTTCACCGCCGCGGCGGAGGGCATTGGCGCCCTTCTGCTGCTCATTCGCTTTGTCCCCCTGTTCGGAGCGGGGAGAGGCGTGTGGTATGCCGTGTTCCACGCCGTCTCCGCCTTCTGCAACGCGGGCTTTGACCTCATGGGAGTGCTGGAGCCCTATTCCTCCCTTACTTATTATTCCGGGGATGTGCTGGTGAATGTGGTGGTGATGGCCCTCATCCTCATCGGCGGTCTGGGATTCCTTGTGTGGGATGACCTGTATACCCGCCGATTCCATGTCCGCCGCTACCGCCTCCATACGAAGCTGGTGCTCTCCGCCACGGCCATCCTCACCCTCGGAGGGGCCGTCCTCTTCTTCTTCCTGGAGGGGAACGCCACGGGCCGGGACCTGGGCCTGGGAGAGCGGGTGCTGACGGCCTTCTTCTCCTCCGTGACCCCCCGCACGGCGGGTTTCAACACGGTTTCAACCGCCGATTTGGCCCCCGCCTCCAAGCTGCTTACCATCATGTATATGGTCATTGGCGGCTCCCCCGGCTCCACCGCCGGGGGCGTGAAAACCACCAGCATCGCGGTCATCCTGCTCTACACCTTCGCCTCCTTCCGGGGGCGGAGCCGCCCCACGGCCTTCGGGCGCAGCATCTCGGAGGAGACCTTCCGGAAGAGCTGCTTCGTCCTCTTCTTCAACCTGGGTCTCGCCCTCGCCGCCGCCCTGGTGCTCACGGCGCTCCGGCCCCTGGACCTGGTGGACGCCCTTTTCGAGGCGGTTTCCGCCATCGGCACCGTGGGCATGAGTACCGGCATCACCCGGCAGCTGGGGGGGCTGGGAACCTACCTCGTTGCCCTGCTCATGTTCCTGGGGCGGGTGGGCAGCGTCTCCTTTGCCGTGGCCCTCTTTGAAAAACGCTCCGCCCCGGCGGTGGACTATCCCGCCGGGGAGATTACCGTCGGCTGAACCGACAGGAGGATAAAATATGAAAAGCTTTCTCGTCATCGGTGCGGGCACCTTTGGCCACCACCTCTGCCACGAGCTTGCGGGGCAGCGGTGCGAGGTCATGGTGGTGGACCGCAGCGCCAAGGCCCTGGAGGATCTGACGGACACCGTCACCAGCGCCAAAATCGCCGATTGCAGCCGCATCGACACCCTCCGCAGCTTCGATATCCCCAGCTTCGACGCCTGCTTCGTCAGCGTGGGGCGGAACTTCCAGTACAGTCTGGAGATCACCAGTCTTCTGAAGGAGCTGGGGGCCAAAAAGGTGTTCAGCAAGGCCGATGAGGACATCCAGGCCAAGTTCCTCCTGCGGGTGGGGGCGGATGAGGTCATCTATCCCGAGAAGGACAGCGCCCACCGCCTGGCCGTGGCGGAGAGCTCCGACAGCATCTTCGACTGCCTGCCCCTCACCGCCGACTACGGCATCTATGAGATCACCGCCCCGAGGAAGTGGGTGGGGAAGACCATCCTCCAGCTGGAGATCCGGCGGAATTACAACGTGAGCGTCCTGGCCATCAAAAACGGCAGCTCCCTCCAGCCCCTGCCCCCCGTGGACCACGTGTTCACCGAGGAGGAGCATGTGATGGTGCTCTCCCGGGATGAGGACCTCCGGAAGATCATCGACCGCTGACAGAATCCACAAAAACCCCCGCTCGGATGCCCCCTTTTTTGACTCCTGCCACCAAATTTGCAAATCGCTGAGAATCCCTTTGCATCCAATGCAAAACCTGATAAAATGGCAGCATGAAAACTCTGACCCGAAATAATGAGAAAGCGAGGAAATGAACGTGGTTCAGAAATTCGACCCCAAAGAACTGGAAATGGTGGATGTGCCCGGCTTCGGCGGCTTCCCCATGAAGTCTCTCAATTACCCCCTCAACAAGCATGACCACGGCATCGCCACCTTCAAGCGAGAGCCCTGGTGGCAGATGATGCAGGCGGTGGACGCCCAGATCTTCACCCCCCGGGTCATCCCCGACAACGTGGCCCGCGGCTTCGTTTTTGAGGCGGCCCCCTTCGACGCCAACACCGAGGGCGGCGGCCCTGACATGTTCGGCGTGGAGTGGGAATACATCAAGACCGTGGGCGGCTCCATGGTGCGCCCCGGCAACCCCTACCTGGAGGACATCTCCGAGTGGCGGGAAAAGATCGTCTGGCCCGACCTGGACAGCTGGGATTGGGAAGGCTCCGCCAAGCTCAACAACGGCACCTTCCTCCGCCCGGAGAACTTCAACCAGATGTGGTTCCAGACCGGCTGGTATGAGCGGCTGATCGCCTTCATGGAGTTTGAGGGCGCCATCATGGCCCTCTTCGACGAGGATTCCCAGCCCGAGGTCCACGCCTTCTTCGACAAGCTGACGGACTTCTACATCGAGATCTTCAAGCGGGTCTGCGACTACTTCCCCGAGGTCCATGCCTTCTTTATCCACGATGACTGGGGCTCCCAGAAGGAGACCTTCTTCTCCCCCAGCATCGCCGAGGAGATGATCGTGCCCTATATGCGCCGGGTCACGGACTATCTCCACTCCCGGGGCAAGTTCTGTGAGCTCCACTCCTGCGGCAACAACTACAAGCAGGTCGCCAACTACATCAAGGCCGGCTGGGATGCCTGGGCCCCCCAGCTCATGAACGACAGCTACAAGATTTACGACGACTTCGGCGACAAGCTCCTCGTCGCAACCTTCCCCCAGAACATCCCCGAGGAGATCATGGCCCTGCCCACCACCGAGGAGAAGCAGGCCGCCTTTGCCCAGCTCCCCGAGGAGGAGCAGCGCCGCATCGCCCGGGAGTATGCCAACCGGGTCTGCAAGGCCGGGAAGCCCAGCTTCTACAACTTCTATGCCGCCCACTGGCTGACTCCCGCCTTCCGGGAGGAGCTGTACAAGCAGTCCCGCATCAACTACAGCGCATAAGCAAAACGAGAAAAGGGAGCCGCCCCCGTCGGGGCGGCTCCACTGTTATGTAATAATGTATGTGTCTCAGGGCGTGGTGGCGGCGATGAAATCCGCGTGCAGAGCGTCCTGGAGCCTCCGAAGGGTCCCGGGGTCCTTCCCGCCCACGGCCTGCCCGTCGATGGCGGTGACCCGCTGGCAGAATTCCCCGGAGCTGGAGCAGATGACCTCGTCCGCTCCCATGGTCTCCTTGAGGGTAAAGGGCCGCACCTCAACGGGCACGCCGACCTTTTCCGCGATGCGCAGGAGGTTCAGCCGCGCGATGCCCGGCAGGATGAGCTCGTCCGTGGGGGGCGTGATGAATTTGCCGCCCTTCAGGATGTGCACGTTGCAGTGGGCGCACTCCGTCACCCGCTCCCCCCGGTGGAAGAGGGCGGTGTCCGCCCCGGCGTCGATGGCCTCCTGCTCCGCCAGCACGTTGGGGATGAGGTTCAGGGTCTTCACGTCGCAGTGATAGTAGCGGGTGTCCTCCACCGTGTGGAGGGTGAGGGTCTCCTCGGGGGAGAGTACGCCGCTGGGGCGGAGCATCACCCAGAGATTGGCCTTTCCCCCGGGGAAGGCGTGTTTTCGGGGGGCGGTGCCCCGGGTCACCTGCCAGTACATGATCTGGTCCGGGGAGTCCAGCTTTTTCACCAGCTCGCACAGGAGCTGCCGCAGCCCGGCCCGCTCCATGGGGACGGTGATGCGCAGCTTTTCCGCGCTGCGGTAAAAACGGTCCAGGTGGTCCTCCAGACAGTAGGGGATGTAGTTCCGGGCATAGGTCACGTCATAGACTCCGTCCCCGAACCAGCAGGCCCGGTCGTTCATGGGCACGGTGATGTTCTCGATGCGGTCAATGGTTCCGTTATAGTATCCCAGGTCCTCCATGGCACTGTCCTCCGAAAAAAGATGGACGGATTATATCGCTTTTTGCCCGGGGATGCAAGGGGGCCGCCTTATCAAGGCGGCCCCTGTATCATTTGCCTGCGCGGTTTATTGCATGACCAGCTTCACAAGGCGGGCCATGAGGGCCGCGACCTCCGCCCGGGTGGCGTTGCCGCCGGGGTTCAGGCTGCCGTTCTCGTCGCCCTCGAAGAGGCCCGCGCCCACGGCCCAGCCCATGGC